>WNGF01003570.1_pt1 | contig 22460 bp, 22 predicted proteins | sample 5400641 | NCBI WGS metagenome assembly WNGF01 (sample SAMN13153371, study PRJNA577476) | soil metagenome | isolation source: 80 cm soil or saprolite under grassland replicate 2 | place: USA:California | collected 2016-06-15 | reverse complement strand
CTTGTCGCAGACCTAAAAGCAGGCGCCAAACCGATAATCATCGACGTGCGCACGGAGGAAGAATTCGGTGAAGTACATATTCTGGGGGCCGTCTCTGCCCCGCTGGCAGAATTCAAAGACTATTTGAAGAGCATTCCGCGCGACCGGCCGGTCGTGCTTTATTGAGCATGTCCCCATCACCTGGCCAGTTTGGCCTATGGCATCCTCTACGAGAACGGTTACCGCAACATGAAAGTGCTCGACGAAGGACTAGTCGGCTGGTACCAAAAGCGCTATCCCATGGAAGGTTCCAAGGTTCCCTGATCGAAATGGTCGGCAAAAAGGCGGTTATTCTCCTGAGCGGCGGCATCGACTCCGCCACGGCCGCGGTGATTGCAAAACAGCAGGGTTTCGAGCTCCATGCGCTGAGCTATCATTACGGCCAGCGCCACGAGCGCGAGCTCGAGTCGGCCAAGCAGGTCGCGGCATTCTTGCAGGCCAACTCGCACCAAGTGATGCGCTTCGATCTCCGAGCCATATACAATTTTTCTTTCCTTCGCGGTCGCCTTAGCCGAGCGGATCGAGGCTCAGGATATTTTTTTTGGCGCAAATCAACTCGATTACAGCGGCTATCCGGACTGCCGTGACGAATATATACGGGCGTTTGAAAGAATGGCCAATCTCGCCACTAAGGTCGGTATCGAAGGCAAAAGCCAATTAAAAATTCACACTCCCTTGCTTCACATGACGAAGGCAGAAATCATCAAGACAGGCCTCAAGTTTGGACTCGACTACGCGCTAACATGGAGTTGTTACGATCCGAGCACCGACGGCCGCGCCTGCGGCCGGTGCGACAGTTGCCAACTCAGATTGAAAGGTTTTAAAGAGGCGGGCGCAACAGATCCGATACTCTATGCCAGATAAAGTACTGGCTCGTGTTCATGCGAAACAGTTTAAGAGCCTGGCGATACGACGTCGCTGGTGTCGTCTCTAGTTACCACTCTCTTAATGCGCTTTTCCGAGTCTACGAGGGGGATCATCTGCAAGGTGGCTGAGCGCTGCGCGATCCAGGTGCTCTGGAGCTGTGATCACGTCGGTGCGCATAACGTCCTGGACGGTTTTGTCGCCGGGTGTTATTAGCAAATCCCTGAAAGTAACTGTCCCCAGTAGCTGTTCTTCAGAATTGATCACGTAGGCATAATAGATACTTTGCGCCCGGTCACGTGCATCTCTGCGTAGGAAGCTCACAGCCTCATCGACCCTCATATCAGGTCGCAAACGGACGTAGCGCGGATTTATCAGCCCCCGAGATTGTTCCTCGGCATAATCCATAAGCCCTTTGACTTCCCTGCGGGTCTTGTCATCGAGCAACGATAAAAGTCCCGCGTGTTCTTGTTCGGGGGCTTCCTGGATGACGTCCAGTGCTTCGTCAGGGGCGAGGAGCCGGATCCATATGGAGCAGCTTAAAACCTTCGACTCGCTCCCGTATGGAAAGGATAGCCCAGGCCTCATAGAGTTCGCTCAGAGCAAAACTTTTCTCAGCAGTTTTTCCGTCATCACTTTCTAAATATAATTCCCCGGTGCTGTCGTCGTAGGCAAATAGCTCAGCGTGCCGCCCCCAACTGATGGCGATGTCTAACTGTTTCTCGCTCAAATCACCGAAATCTGCTTCCAGCTTGTCTCGGAAATAATCCCACGACACTCGCCCATTATCGTCCTGCTGGATGGTTTCATAGATCCAGGCGATAACCGGCAATCGCAAGACCCGCCCTGCGATTATCGCTTTACGACCCAGAATGGTAGCATCAGCGTACGCGCGGCCAAGCGGGGTCAGTAACAGATCGCCTTCATGCACTGTCATGAAACCCAGTAAGTCCCCCGCCTCGACGATAGGCAAGAGGTCGTCAAGTTCGAGGACCAGAGCGCCGCTTATCCGGTAGAGATCGACTCGCCCTCCCTCTTCCACAAGTTTCTCCAGCAGACCGGTAAGCGCGTTGAGCTGCGCATTCGGCAATGCTCGGGTTACTCCGGGCTGTCCAGGTTGAGTGCCAAGCGCCTCTTCTTTCGGCTTGGATTGACCAGCAACGGCCGCGTACACTTTATCGACAAGGGCTTGGAAGGCGGTATCTTTGCGTTGCCGCGGCTGGCGAAGCGTGACGGAAATCTCAGTTAAAATGTGACCGGGATCCTTGGCCATGATGACTATCCGATCGGCCATAAACACCGCTTCTTCAATGTTGTGAGTGACCATCAAAATAGCCTTGGTCGGAATTTTCTTCTTAAGCCATAGTTCCATAAGCTCGCCACGCAAGGCCTCGGCGGAAAGCACGTCCAACGCGGAAAAAGGTTCATCCAAACACAACAACTCCGGCTCAACCGCCATGGCGCGGGCAAAGCCGACTTTCTGGCGCATGCCGCCGGAAAGCTCGCGCGGGTAGGCGGATTCAAACCCGTCTAAACCGACAATGTCGATGAGCTTCATGGCGCGTTCCCTACGTTCGGCGGGCGGCATGCCGCGCGCCTTCAACGCAATTTCCACGTTCTCCTGAACCGTGAGCCAGGGATAAAGCGCAAATGTTTGAAAGACTATGGTCGTGTAGGGATTGACGCCTTTTAACGGCTGGCCGTGATATGAAACCACGCCGGAAGTAGCGGCGTTCAATCCCGCGATGATCCGTAGCAGCGTCGATTTCCCGCATCCGGATGGCCCAAGCAAACAGACAAATTCACCCGGCTTGATATGGAGATCTATGTCTTTGACGGCGAGAAATTGTTTGGTCTCCAGCCGATAGGCCTTGGTGACACTTTGAAGGTCCAACAAATCGTGGACGTCATTGAGTGCTGTAATCACGGGATACCTCCGACGCAGATTATTCCATGCGATAACGTTCTTCGGCTAATCTGTAGAGACGACGCCAAAAAGTGCGGTTAATCAGAACGACAGTGAGAACTAGAGCCAACGTCGCTGCCAGCAGCAGCGCATAGTCTCCTGTACTGGTTGCGCTCGCGATCAGCGCGCCCGCGCCTGTCGTCGCATGGGTTTGGCCGCCGAATTCCACGTGTTCAGCCACGATACTTGCATTCCATGCACCGCCGCTCGCAGTGATAGCTCCGGTGATGATGTATGGAAAAAGCGCGGGCAAGATCAAAGTTCGCCATCGGTCCAGAGAGGAGAGGCGAAGCAGATCCGTAGTGTAGAGTAAATCTTGGGGAATGGCCGACGCACCCGCGATTACATTGAATAGCAAATACCACTGCGTTCCCATCAACATGAGCAGCACGGCGGCGATGTTCAATCCACCGGGGACTTCCAGCAGCGCCAGCAGTACTACGGGAAAAAGCGCGGTCGCCGGAATGGATGCAACGACTTGCACGATTGGTTGGAGAACAGCGGCAAGCCGGCGGTTCGTTCCAATAAACACGCCGACGGGAATCGTCCAGATCAAAGTAATCGCCAAGGCAACGCTCACCCGTAGGAAAGTAGCGAAAATTCCCTTTCCTAAATCCGCCCAGGCGGAGCTCGGCAGGCTAACCAATAGGGTTGCCGCCCGATAACTTCCGTATAGGGCCCCGAGCAAGAAAACAGTGAGAATTCCAATCGCTAAACGAGAATGTCCCGTCTCAGTAGATAGTTCCGGTGAAGCGATAACTCCGCTCGTGCGGCGCTGGAAGCCTCTTTCGACCCACTCGCTGAAAGGACGCCAGATGCGCGTGCCAAATTGCTCGACAAGCCAAGCGCGTGAGACCAGATCGAGAAACCATGATCTTGGCGGCTCATCGCCTTCGACCATGTCGACCTTGAATCGATCCGTCCAGGCGATGAGTGGGCGCCACACTAGCTGGTCGAGCAGAACAATGACCACGACCAAGGTGATGATGCCAAAAATGACAGCGTGCGTATCTCCCCTGTTGGCAGCAGTCTGCAAATATGAACCCAGACCGGGCAAACGAAAATCACGGCTGCCGACGTTAAAAATTTCTGCGGCCATGAGGAAAAACCATCCGCCTGACCAGCTCATCATGCTGTTCCACAGCAATCCGATCGCCGCGAAGGGAAGCTCGACTGCCTTAAAGCGTAGCCAGGGATCGAAGCGAAAAACCGCGGCGGCTTCCCGCATCTCAGTCGGAATCGTGGTCATAGACTGATAAAAACTGAAGGTCATGTTCCACGCTTGCGAGGTGAAGATCAGCACAATGGCCGCAAGCTCGGCCGCAAAGGCTTGAGGTAGAATGGCGCTCAGACTGAGCAAAACAATCGGCAGGAATGAAAGGATCGGGACGCTCTGCAGCACATCCAGCAAAGGCAAGAGCACCGTCCGGGCGGTGCGGTTGCGCGCGGCAGCGTAACCGTAGAACAAACTGAACAGCATGGACAAACAATACGCGACCGCCATGCGTCCAACAGATAGCAACGCATACCATGGCAATGCCAATGGCGAGAGAGATATATCCGGACCGGCAATGACTGCAGGGACATGGAAGGCCAGGCGGGTGCCTGCGTAAAGCATGCTGGCGATGCCCAGCAAAATAACCGCATCGCCAAGTGTAAAAGCAGGGCTCTCGGGCAAAGCCGGACTGAAACGAAACTGCCGCATGGTGACCTCCGAGCTCAAGAGCCGTCTCCTGCTTAGGAATGACGGCGAGCCCCGGCAGGCGCGCGGCGTCAACTGTTAAGCGAGACGATACAAGCGAGGCAAATGTGGATTATCGGACGAATCCATATTTCGCATCAGAGAAAATAAGCCTCGGTTGCAGGCGAGTCAAGGTTAAACTGAAGACTTTTCGAGCATAAAGATTTTTTAATCTTCATTATCGTCCGAGGGAAAATTCAGAAACATCCCCATGACGAGCCTATTTTATTGGGAGTCGGAAGAAGCTCTCCCGGAGTTGGAGAAAGAAACAAGAGAGAGACCCTGCTCGGGTTCAGCAAATCAGTGAAGACTGCTCATGTTTGCACTCGTGAACCTCAACGGTCGTGTGCGCTACGTCAAAGCGACTTCAGCGCGGCGGGCCTTCGGTTTGAGGCGGCAGTTTTTGGGGGCGCCTCAAGCTGTCTTCCCGAGTTCGCTCCGTCTCCTGTTGGATTTCCGCTTGAGTCTTACCAAGACGTTCAACCTGCAAGTTTGAGGCTTTTTTCCTTCTCTAGGAAGACTTCCAATTCCAGCGATTTCTGATTTCCGGACTGGTAATACACCGTAACCGACTCTCGCCCAATCGAACCGTCGCTGGCGCGGGCAATCACCTCGATTTGATTGCGTCCTTCCAGGACCGGAACCGCTGAAGAAAAAAATCCGTCCGGAGCCAAGCGCGTTTGAGTTGCTTTCTCACCTATCGTCTGGTTTACGATCTGCACGTATTCAACACCAACCACCGAAATATTCTCAATCACGGCCAACACGTCAGCGGCCCTGGATACAGGGATGTAGGTACACCGCCGCTTTCACGGGCAATTCCTACTGCCGCGCGGGTGTATGACAACGCCTCCTCGCCCAAGACAAAAACGCGAACCTTAATACCTGCTTTGCCGGCAAGCCGTGCGGCGTTGATCGCCAAATCGGTATCCTCGGGAGCCAGCTGTCTGCCACGGCCAATGGGTAGCGTTGGGAAGCCGTCGGTCAGGAGAACTTCCACTTTTACGGGGTCGGTTCTTTTCTCACTGGCTCCGAATCCCATCAGCTCTGAGATGCCGGTTCTGATCCCTTCGACCATGTTGGTCCCGCCATAAGGCCCTGCTGCAAGGATAGAGTCCAGGGCACGTCGCACGTTGTCGAAATCTTGAGTAAGCGGCTGTAGTACGCGTGCACCCTCACTGAAGGTGACGATCCCCACCCGCGTTGTTTTTGAATTAAGCTGCTCTAGCAGCCGGCGGGCCGCTCCGACTTCAGCTGCAAGAATAGAATTTCTTAGGTTCCTTACTGGAGGAGTTCCTAACCCAAAGCCGCCGATGCTGATCTGGGGCCGGCTAAATCCGCCCGAGATCGAACTGTCAGGCAGCTTGCCGTAATCTCCGAAGTCCACCCCAGCGTACTGGGACGTGCTGCCGGATATGTCAATAATAAACATGATATCGACGTTCTCCGATCGAACAGCTTGGTTCGCAACCTTACCACTGATCAATATCGAATTTTGCTGTTGGATGACATGAGTACCCTCTTTGGGAGAGACAATTTGGACCTTCGGTTCGGCCGCGCCTTTCGCGGTGGAAACTGAAACAATCAAAACCAATGGGAGCAGAAGAAAAAACCGTATCGATAGCCTCATAACGCTGACCTCCGACAGGTGCCGGTTAACGAGCCGTCAGCTGCAATTACGATCGGACAGGCCCTGATGTCGGCGCTCATCTTGGCTACGGCTGGGGAAGTTCGACTCGACCGCGCATGCTGCGTCGGGGGTTAGCTTAAACCGGCTCGCTGTATTTCTACAAGGGGACAGGGGGAGATTCGATTTCCCCAAAGGCACCGGAAGCTTCGTCGGAGGATAACAGGCCGGCTAGACCTACATGTCCCGCGCAGTTTGTGTTCGGCATTGAGGGCGATGTGTCCTTTCCGAATTCCATCAGGTGCAGGCGGATCATTTCTTCGACATATACCTGGACATCTGAAATTGAGATATTTTCGTGTAGGATGCCTGTTACGAACACGAGTAGTCCAGATGAAAATCCTGTTCGCTGAAGACGACCGAAAAGTCGGCAAGCACGTGAAAGATGCCCTCACTGCGGAAGGCTATGCTGTGAACTGGGTAGAGGATGGGCACGAAGCCTTGTGGTCAGCAGAGAACTATCATTTTGACTTGATGGTGCTTGACATCATGCTGCCTGAACGCGACGGGATCAGCATCCTAAGGCAGCTCCGGCGAAGCGGAAACACAACTCCGGTCCTGTTTCTCACTGCACGCAGCGAAGTGCAGGATCGTGCCTTTGGTCTGGATGCGGGTGCCGACGATTATCTTGTGAAGCCATTCTCAGTAGTGGAACTGCTTGCACGGGTCCGGGCGTTATTCCGGCGTCAGCGACCCGAGCTCACCAATCGGCTGAAGGTTGAGGATCTGGAGATGGACCTGCTTGCGCGCATGGTTAGCCGAGCCGGCCAACCGATTATTCTAACCAAGCGCGAGTTTTCTCTGCTCGAACTCCTGATGACGGCTTCTCCGAAACCCGTGAGCAAGGCGATGATTATCGACCGCGTCTGGGATCGCTCCTTCGATTCTGAGACGAATCTCGTGAGCGTGTACGTTAACCATCTGAGAAAGAAAATCGACCTTCCCGGCCTTAACCCGCTGCTGCATACGATCCGGGGCGTTGGCTTTGTACTGCGTCCGGGCGAAAAATGAAATCCCTGTGGTTCCAGCTTCTCCTCTGGTTCGGCCTTACGTTCATCGTTGTTTCGGCCGCCTTTCTCTTCTTTGATAATTTCAGACAAAGTACAGCTCCGGATTCCCGAGCGATCGTTCAGGCTGGAACATCGCAACATCCTAATACGCCAGCTCACTCCTTGGACGAATCGATAACAACAAACAGCCGTTCTACCGTACGAATGCAGTCTGCCTATGCTCTGGTGATGCTGCTGGCATTCGCCGTCGTTGCTTTCATCCTTGCGGGAAAATTCCTTGCTCCGGTGCGATCTCTCAACACCCAAATGGATCTGATCACCCCCCGAACGCTCGCCCGAAAAGTTTGGATTCAAGAAGATTTGCCTGAGGTGCAACTTCTCGTGGAACAGATTAACGCGCTGCTGGCACGGATGCACATCGCCTTAATGAACCTTCATCAGTTCTCATCACAGGTAGCTCATGAGTTGCGCACCCCGCTTACGGTCATGCGGTTAAAGCTCGAGCAGGCCGCAGAAAAGATCGATCCCCAGCTCGCGGAAGAAATCCAGGCAGAGCTGCTGAGATTGACGCTGCACGTCGAGCAGGCACTATTGATTGCCCGTGCCGAGCAGGGTCAGATTTCCCTGAACCGGGTCATGTTTGACCTTGAACCGCTCCTTCTCGAAATTGTCGGCGATTTCCGCTTGCTGGCAAGCGATGAGGGACGCGAGATCGTTGTCTCTTCGTCCCCTGCAACTGTTTATGCTGACCCCAACTACATGCGTCAGATCCTACACAACCTTTTCGCCAATGCGCTCAAACACGGGCGCGACATTGTGCGCGCTCGACTGCGATCATCTGGTGACCGCGTCAGCCTGATCGTTGTGAATACGCCGAAGGTGATCAGCGAAGAGGAACTAAACCTCGGCCTGGGCAAGCGCTTGGTCGCAGCCTTGGTTGGCGCTCACGGCAATATTCGCGTTCATTTCCGTACTGCGGAGCGTTTTCACGTCGCTCAGCTTGTCTTTGCTCGATCGTCCACTGCTTGAATTCTTTTCCAAACATAAAAGTTTTTTAATCTTCGTTTATCGGTTTCCTTAACGGTTACGGTTGTACACTGCCGCTGATTGTATAACCGCCATTAGCGATATGGCGATCAAACGCATATCGAAAGGGCTGCAGAAGGTATCTGACAAGAAAATAAAAGAGTTTAGGAATGGGAATTGATCCACTAAAAGAAAAAATTGTTAAGTACCTGCAGGAGCGATACCGCAAAACCGGTGTGAACTCGCCTGTTTCCTGGAGAACGACCTGGATCGAGTTAGGCGTAACAGAGAAGGACTTTTTTAAAGCTTTGCAGGCAGCCGACGACGACATTCTAATTGTCGATGACGATCACATAAAGTTGGGTCGAAGTCGACTAGATTGAAAAACGTAATGACAATGAAGATCTACCGCTGTCGCGCTTCTGCATTCGTGCAGCCCTTGTTTCCCGACGTCAAAGTCGGGCGACAGCGTGTCCTGGGAGAGAGAAAGGTCTGCACAGGTCAGGAAACCCGGTCATGTCGTTCCTTCACGGGCCAAGTGCTAAAAAAAACCTTTACACAGATTGTGCTGAAAGAAAGAGCGATTCCGGGGTTTCTGTCGGCGATGATGCTTTGTAAGGGAACAACGGCATTGAGCTGGTCAGAAGTGGCGAGCTGGAAATTTGTCAAACACCCAAGGCTTTGATGCGCGCCAGCTTTAGAGAAAATGGTTTTTACCCGCTTGGACATTCTTTGGCTCCTCGTACCTGCGCTCGTCTTTCTCTTGATCATCCGCTGGCGCAAGGAGAAGACCTATTTCACTCACCCGCTTGTTTTCTATCTTCAGACAAAGATCCGGGCCGCGTCACGTTTTGTATACCTGCCAAGATTCCTAGAGTTCTTGGCCCTGGGATTTCTGATCGTGGCAGTCCTTGATCCTGTCTTGCCAGCGGCGGACCGCTTCGTTGTCAAGAGAGGACTCGATGTCGTGCTGGTCCTAGACCTCTCCTCAAGCATGCAGGAGCCGATCGACCTCAAGGGGGCCCTGGAGCGTCAGCGGCTCGGGATTCGCGCCAAGGAGAAAAATCGCCTTGATGCTGTGAAAGAAGAAATGATTAGGTTTCTCCACCGGCGCCATGGTGACCGCATGGGCGTTGTCGTTTTTTCGGAAAATGGCTATGTGGTCGCACCGATGACTTTCGACACCCCCTATCTTAGCAAGTACGTTAATCTGGTGGACAATAAGACCTTGGCAAGCGAAGGGCAGACAGCGATCGGGGAAGGAATACACACCGCGCTAGATTTGATGGCGAAACAGCCACGCTCGGGAGGTGGCAACAAGGGTAAGTTGCTAGTGGTTCTGACCGATGGCGAAAATAACACGGGGCGTGATGTGTATGAAGCCATCAACAGAGCCCACAACGAAGGCTTTAGAATCCATTTTATCGGCGTCGAAGTGGAGAGGACGCGCGACGCGCCACGCCTAATTGCCGCCATCCAATCAACCGGTGGAAAATATTATGACGTGAGCGATACCAAGCAACTTGAGCAAACCTACCAAGATATTGACCGCTTGGAGAAGGGAACGTTTCTTGTCAAGACCCGTGAAAAACAGCTTCCGTACTTTTACCCGTTCGCGCTCATCGCTCTCACCTTGATTGCGATGAGCATTGCGCTTAGGGTGATTCCATACTTCGTTGAGATCTCCTAGGATCGGCGAGGAGAAACTAACCTCGACCTGGGCAAACCGTTTGCAGTTGAGGCCGAGCGGAATATCGGCGTTCATTTCCGTATCAAGGCCCTGCACCCAACAGGAGCAGAAGAATGGCAGACCGACCGCCACCACCTGGCGACACCGCACTGAAGTCAATGCCGGCCCCAACCGGAGCCGTCGACGCCACTGTCATCAACTTTCGCGCCGCCATTGGCGAGGGCGACTTCCAGCGCGCGGGTAGGATCGCGGCGGTACTACCGCCGGCAGATCTGCGCGACGCTCTCTCGGGACTCAACGCTGACCAGACGATGGCACTTTTTGAGCAGGTCGGCGATGGGTCATTTGCCGCGCTCGTCGACCGACTGAATCCCGAGGACGCCGGGATCGTGCTGCGACGGCTGCCTAACCCTGATGCAGCCGACGTCTTGGATGAACTCGCCCCCGACGATGCGGCTGACGTAATCGAGGCCATTAAGGCGAACATTCCGGAGCGGGCAGAGCCCATCTTGGTGGAGATGGACCGAGCGGGCGACGTGCAGTCGCTGCTTGCGCACCTGCCCGATACCGCCGGCGGGCGCATGACCACCGACTTTCTTGTCGTGCGGCCGGAGGCCACTGCGGAGGAGGCGATCCGTGCGCTACGAGATCGCGTCCGGGAGGGCGAGTTCCGTAGCTACCTTTACGTTATCGACGAGAATAATCGACTGGTCGGTGTCGTCCCACTGTATCGCCTTGTTCTAGTGGATCCTCAGACGAGGATCGTTGACTTCATGGTTCGTGACCCCGTCCGCGTGAGCGGCACTGATGATCAGGAGAATGTCGCCCGTCTGTTTCGTGAACGGCGCTTTCTCGCCCTCCCCGTAGTGGACTTCGAAGGTCGCCTCATTTGGCGTGATCACAGCAGACGACATCGGCGACGTGATCGAACAAGAGGCAACCGAGGATATGTACCGCATGGCTGGCATCGGGGTGAAGGAACGGGCGACAAGCCCGATGCTGGAGTCAGCGCGACGGCGGGTTCCCTGGCTTGCCTTCAACATGGCCTGGTCACTTGGTTCAGCTTTTGTCGTGAGTCAATTCCAGCGCACTATTGAGATAGCCCCGGTGCTCGCGGTGTTTATGCCCGTGATTGCGGGACAAGCCGGTAATGCCGGGATTCAGACGGCGACCATAGTCATTCGCTCACTGGCGCTAGGTGATGTTACTCCTCAAGACACGACGAGGGTGCTGGTCAGAGAAATGGGCGTGGGACTGATTAAGGGCACTGTTTTTGGCCTGGCCCTTGCGCTCATTGCGTGGTTCTGGAAAGGGAACCTGATGCTCGGTGTCGTAGCAGGGCTCTCGCTCTTTCTGAACATCGCAATTGTAGCCTCCACAACTGGGGTGCTTCTACCTATGACCTTGAGGCGGCTCGGGATCGATCCTGCGACGATCGCCGGAGTGTTTGACACGATGCTTTCGGACTTCATGGGAAACTTCATCTACCTCGGATTGGCAACGCTGTTCATTCACTGGCTGCTGTGAAAGCGAGCGCACTGCTGAAGATCTTGGGCCCATCCGCGAACGATTACATGCAGCGCGTACAGAGGGAGCGCTTTATACGAGCGGCTGAAAGAATTGGCGACTGAGGAGTGCCCGCTTACGAAAGCACTGGAAAGGCGACCGAGCCTAACTTTTACGTTTCTATTTCTGGAGCCTCTCTGGATCTTCGCTGATTTCGTCTCTCCTTAACACTTCCTTAATTCGCTTTTCCGAGTCTACGATGGAGATCATCTGCAGGGTTATATCGTGTAGATAGGTCGCTCCGTGCTGTTTGATCCAACTGTTCTGTCATGCGCGCACGGCAATATTCGCGTCCATTTCCGTACCGCGGAGCGCTTCCACGTCGCCCAATCGGTCTTTACTTAGTCATCCACCACCTGATTTCCGCCCCGACATAAATATTTTTTAATGTTCAACTACGGATGTTTTAAGACATCCAGTTGTATATTTGTGATCGACGGTCGAGAGTAAACTCACTCGATCCAAGTTTTTGTATGAAGAACGCAATGACAACCAAGTTCGAATCCTTTGAGATCTTTCCGTTTGTTCGGCGCTTATTTTCCGACATCAGAGACGTGCAGGACCGGACTCTGAGGGAAAGAAGTCTCTCCGCTCAAATCACGGAATGGGCGCAGACGGATTTGAAAGACATGTTCAGCTCTCTGGAGGTTACGGAACAGGGATTATCAACCGAAGCCGCCACCATCCGGCTGGAGAAATTTGGACCGAACGAAGTCTCCCATGAGAAAATCGCGCCCTGGTACCTCATGCTGCTCAAGAATTTTTACAACCCCTTCATTGTCCTTTTGTGCGCGCTCGCGGTAGCCAGTTACTTGCTCAAAGATAATGAGGCCGTTTTAGTCCTCGCGCTGATGGTAACGGTCAGCGTGTTCATGAGGTTTTTCCAGGAATACCGTTCCAGCAAGGCGGCTGAACAACTCAAGTCCCTGGTTCAAACCACGACGACGGTGACCCGATGGGACAGTCCGACGGCTGAAGTGGGCGAGGCGGCACAGATGGGAGTTGCGCCCGCGCGACGGTACGGCGTGCGCAAGGAGATCCCTCTGCGCGATCTGGTGCCGGGAGATATCGTTCACCTCTCGGCGGGAGACATGGTTCCCGGCGATGTACGCCTGATCTCCGCGAAAGATCTGTTCATCAGCCAATCCGTCCTGACCGGTGAATCGCTCCCCGTCGAGAAATGCGACACCCTTAAAGGGGTCGTGGAAAAACATGCGGGTCTTTCCACGGGCATCAGCGCCTCTCCACTGGATCTTCCCAACATCGGGTTCATGGGAACGAACGTGGTCAGCGGAACCGCAACGGCTCTGGCGCTGGCAACCGGTGACAGGACGTATTTCGGTTGGATGGCGCGATCGGTTACCGGCTATCGAGCAAAGACCAGCTTTGACCTGGGGGTGAACAGTGTGAGCTGGCTCCTGGTTCGGTTTTCGCTGGTCATGATGCCGCTGGTTCTGCTTCTGAATGGCTTCGCGAAGGGAGAATGGATGAGCGCGCTTTTCTTCGCGTTATCCGTCGGTGTCGGACTGACGCCGGAGATGCTCCCGATGATCGTGACGTCCAATCTCGCGCTCGGGGCCATCCGGCTCTCGCGACAAAAAGTCATCGTGAAGCGACTTAATTCTATCCAAAACCTGGGCGCCATCGATGTTCTATGCACCGACAAGACCGGCACTCTGACGCAAGACCGCGTTATTCTGATCAAGCACTTAGACCTTAACGGCAACGAAGATGAAGATGTGCTGGAATGCGCCTACCTGAATAGCTACTACCAGACCGGACTGAAGAATCTGCTCGATGTTGCCGTGCTTGAACATGAAGACCTCGCACGCACGAGAAAACTCAGCGAGCGTTTCTTAAAGACCGACGAGATCCCATTCGACTTTGTTCGCCGGCGCATGTCGGTTGCCGTGCATGAAGCCTTCACAGGGAAAGACCTGCTGATCACCAAAGGAGCGGTTGAAGAGATCATCCGTGTCTGCACTTCGGCTAAGGTACATGGAGAGGAAATTCCGTTCAGCGAAGACGAGCAGCGCAAGGCTCTGGAACTGCACGACCACCTGAACCGAGAAGGGCTGCGCGTGATCGCGGTGGCTCGCCGTGAGCTCGTAAGCGACATTTCCAAGCCCCGCACCGTTGCGGACGAAGCGGACATGGTGCTTGCCGGATATATCGCATTCCTCGATCCACCGAAGGACTCCGCCAAGGACGCGGTCGATGCGCTGAAACGTAGCGGTGTGAATGTGAAAGTGCTGTCGGGTGACAACGAAATCGTCACCCGGGGTGTCTGCAAGTGGGTGGGGATTCGGATTGACGGTCTCATGAGGGGACCCGAGGTGGATATTCTGAGCGAGGACGAACTAGCTCTGGCAGTAGAAGAGACAACCGTGTTCGTCAAGTTGACGCCACTGCAGAAAGCGCGCGTGATCCGAGCGCTCCAAAAACGGGGTCATGCGGTCGGCTATCTTGGCGATGGGATCAACGACGCCGCGGCTCTGAGAGACGCTGATGTCGGCATTTCGGTGGACACGGCAGTCGATATCGCCAAAGAGTCCGCCGACATGATTCTGCTCGATAAAGACCTGATGGTAATCGAAGAGGGCATCATCACGGGCCGGAAAATGTTCGGCAACATCATCAAGTACATCAAGATGGCCGCAAGCTCTAACTTTGGTAACGTCTTCAGTGTCCTCGGCGCAAGCGTCATTCTGCCCTTTCTCCCAATGCAGCCGATCCATATCCTCGTCCAGAACCTCCTTTATGATCTTTCTCAAACGATGATCCCGTTTGACGATGTCGACAAGGAGTTTACTGAAAAGCCGCGCAAATGGGATGCAAGTGGAATCGCCCGGTTTATGTTTTTCATCGGACCGATCAGTTCGATCTTCGACTATACGACTTTCGCGGTGATGTGGTACGTTTTCGGCGCGAACTCTGAAGCTCACCAGGCGCTTTTCCAATCGGGATGGTTCGTTGAGGCGCTGCTTTCGCAGACACTCATCGTCCATCTGATCCGAACGCAGAAGATTCCGTTTCTCCAGAGTGTAGCGTCGCTGCCGCTTATCCTCACGACCTCTGTAATAGCGGCGGTAGGGATTTTCGTCCCCTTTTCGCGCCTTGGGGCGATGATCGACCTAGCGCCGCTCCCACCTCAATATTTCGGCTGGTTAATTGCGACGCTTGTCAGCTACAGCATTCTCTCGCAGCTCATCAAAGTGTGGTTCATCCGCAAATATCACTCGTGGCTTTGATGCTGTTTAGGCACAGGTATCCGCAATTGATGGCTGCAAGGAAGGGCAATGCAAGTAAGAGATCTTCCAGGATGGCCGCCAAACTGGGACCCTGTAAGCAGACGCTCAAATTGGATGGTCATTAGAGGCGAGTTTGGTGTGTTGAAGAGAGTACTAGCGAAGCAACCAGGTTCCGTTCACGTAATCATCAGTCTTAGCGAGGCTGATTACTTCGGGGTGTTATATCTGAACGCTGAGTTGTGCGATCGAGTAGTAATGACTCTCGGATCGCATATTGGAAAAACGATTGCAGAGGTTGCGGCGCTGGAGATCGTCCGATCGTAAACGTTTGTGCAGAGCGATTCGCCCCCGAATTCTCAGACAAGAATCATGTTTGGCAAACAATGCACACGATCCGTTGTTCTTCAGAGCGCGGGATTGCTGCCGCTCGATGTGACGGCGCATGTGGTCGCCACCATCGGGAGCTGCAATCCTTTCCACTACTGGAACAATGATCGACCGTTACCGCTACCGCCCTGGTACTTCGACAACGGCGATCCGTCGGTTGCGATCGTTACGGCTGAAATCCTTGCGAACGCCCGTCGTGACAACGTCATCGAGAAAGTCTCTAGCATGCTGACCGTACAGCAGGGCGTCACACAAGTCCGTTGGAGGGTGACGGGAGAACAGCATGAGGACTAAGACCCGGCGGCGGGTAGAAGCCTCTCCATCCAAAAGGGTTTGTGCAATGCAGCAACGATGGATGATTTCTCTCGGAACTGTCTTGGCCGCCATGTGCCTGACAGGCTGTACTCGAAGGCACGGAACGGTCGTGGAAATCTTAATAGCTTTAGTTGCATTGTACATGGTCTTATCCCGATGAGTTCTTGATACGAAAAAAAATTCACACAACCCGGGGTCACAGCCCGCTAAAATTGCCGGAGAAATTGTGGTTGAGCCTCTCATGCTTGTTCTATGTTTGGGTGCGCTTTCGGGTGCGGCCATTAAAGCCCAACACCACTTCACGAACCTTTCATTGGACGAGGCCTCTCTCTATCAATTCGAACTCGCCACCGCTGTGATCTTGATCGGAGCCATCTCGCTGCTCGGTGGCTGTGGCCGCCGCGAGGCGCCCGCCCTTTCGACGGCGCCTCAACCGTCGCAAGCAACGAAGAAAATCGATCTCATTACAATTCCCCCGGGTTCTCCCCAGGCGAAACAGATGCGCGTCGAGGCGGTCCGCACGGCAAATATTCCGGTTGACGAAGTCGTGGCGCCGGGGAAGATCATGATTAATCCTAACCGGACCTCGAAGCTGCTTCTTCCCATTGCCGGGCGTATCGTGAGCGTCATGGCGCAGCTCGGTGATTCAGTTGTCCAGGGGAAGCCTCTGGTTGGAATCGAGAGCCCAGATGCAGATGCCGCCGTCGCCGCGTACCACCAAGGGCAGGCCACTGAGCGGCAGGCGCAGGCGGCGCTCACCAAGGCCCAGACGGAGTTTGATCGGGCGGGAAAGCTGTACGAGGCGGAAACGATCGCGCAGAAGGACCTTGTGGCAGCAGAGAACGATCTCGCTCAGGCCAAGGCGGGCCTGGAGACCGCCCGCGCGGGCGTTGAGCAGGCGCGCCGCAAGCTTGAAGTCCTCGGTCTCAATCCAACCGACTTCCATCAGCGTACGTTCGCGCGCGCGCCGATCAGCGGCAAGGTGCTGGAGATAAGCGTTGCCCCCGGCGAGTATCGCAACGATACTTCGGCGCCGCTCATGACCATCGCCGATCTCAGCGCGGCCTGGGTCTCGTCCGATGTTCCGGAATCAGGCATCCGTCTGATCCACATTGGCGACCGGATGACGATCACGTGCCTGGCGTATCCGGGTGAAACCTTCTCGGGCCGCGTGGCACGCATCGCGGATGTTGTTGATCCTCAGACCAGGACGCTCAGGGTCTACCTGGACCTAGCGAATCCGCAGGGTCGTTTCCGGCCCGAGATGTTCTGCACCATTAGGCACGCCAGGGACGTACGGAGCGTGCCAGTGCTCCCCGTCTCGGCGGTCATCCAGGAGTACGGCAAGTCCGTCGTATTCATCGAGCGCGGCCCCGGTCAGTACGAGCGGCGCGAAGTAACCGTCGGCGCGCGCTCCAGCGACCTCGTACCGGTTCTACACGGTGTGCAGGTCGGTGATCGCGTCATCGTCGATGGCGCCGTCTTGCTGAGGGGCCAATAGCGCCAGAGCCGCGATGCTCGACAAACTCCTCCAGCTTTCTCTCGCTCATCGGCTTGTAGTCGTCATCATTACTGTCATTGTCGCGGTATCCGGCGTGTGGGCTTTCCAGCACCTTAAGCTGGAGGCCTATCCCGATCTCTCCGACCCGGGCGTCGTCGTCATCACGCTCTATCCGGGATTTGCCGCCGAGGAGGTCGAGCAGCAAGTCACGGTGCCCATTGAGCGAGCGCTCAACAATACCCCAAATGTCATCGCCAGGCGCTCACGCACAATCTTCGGTCTTTCCGTCGTTGAGCTGACCTTTACCGACGACACCAGCGACTACTTTGCCCGACAAGTCGTTTCTGGAACGGCTGCGCGATGCTCCGCTGCCCGAGGGAGTCACGCCGACGCTCGGCCCAGTGATCGGCGGCATCAGCGAATTCTATCGCTATACCCTCGAAGGTCCGTTCGACGCCATGCAACTCCGCGAGATCCAGGACTGGATCGTCACGCCGCGGATATTGCAGGTGCCGGGGGTCGCCGACGTTACGCCTTTCGGGGGTCGAGTGCGCCAGTATGAGATCGAGATCGACCCCCGGGCACTGGACAACTACCGGATGAGCGTTAGGCAGATCGCCGATGCCGTGAAGAACAACAACCGGAACGCTGGCGGCGCACTGATGGACATGGGCCAGCAGGCACTCGCAATTCGCGGCTCGGGCCTGATCCGCTCGAACGAGGACATCGAGAACATCGTCCTTGATGCCCAGAAAGGGGTGCCGATCTTTGTCAAGGACGTCGGCCGCGTCAAAATCGGCGCCCTGCCGCAGACCGGAATCTTCCAGCTCAATCGCCAGCGCGAGCAGTATGGCACCGTCGAAGGCATCGTGCTCATGCGCCGAGGAGAGAACGCGAGCGAAGTCCTCGAGGCGATTCACGAAGCCATCGACGAGCTGAACCGTACGCGGCTGCCCCAGAACGTGCACATCGTGCCGATCCACGACAAGACGGATCTCGTCCAGAACACGCTCCATACCATTTCGCGCGTCCTCCTCGAAGGGTTTGTCATTGTCGTGACGGTTCTGCTCCTGTTTCTCCTGAGCGTCCGCGCGGCGCTGCTGACCGCGCTCATCATCCCGTTCGCGCTCCTGTTCGCGTTTATCTGCATGCACTTCACAGGCCTCTCGATGAGTCTCTTGAGTATTGGCGCGCTCGATTTCGGCATCATCGTGGATGCCACGATCGTCATGGTCGAGCGGATCGTGCACCGGCTAGCCGACCGCCAGGCCGAGGGGGCCGCGCCAAATCGCACGTTCGAGACCGTGCGCGCTGCGGCACGCGACGTTCAGCGGCCGATCCTCTTCTCGCTGGTGATCATCATTTCGGCCTACATCCCCCTGCTGACGCTCGAACGCGTAGAGCGGCGTCTCTTCACGCCGATGGCGATGACCGTCTGCTTCGCGCTTGTCGGCTCGTTGATCTTCAGCCTCACATTGATACCGGCGCTCGCCACGTATGTCTATGGCCCACGCACGCGGATCCGGCGACACCGCATGCTCGACTGGGTCAACGATCGCTACGAACAGGTCATGTCGATGATCGTGCGCCACGCGGGCTGGACGGTCGCCATCGCCTCCGTGGTTCTCGGCCTTGCCCTTTATCTCGGCACGCGCATCGGCACCGAGTTCCTACCCCAGCTCGATGAGGGCGTGATTTGGATACGCGCCAACCTTCCGCCGGGCATCTCGCTGGAGAAATCGGCGGAGGTCGCGACAAGAATCCGCGAGCTGATCTTGCAATCGACGGAGGTGAAGCTTGTTAGCTCGCAGACAGGCCGCAACGATTCCGGCACCGATCCATTTGGCGCCAACCGCAACGAGTTTCTCATCAACTTGCAGCCGTATAGCAGTTGGCCGGCCGGCAAGACCAAGTCCGACCTCGTAAATGAACTGTCCCGCCGTCTCACCCGCAGCATTCCCTGGGCAACGTTCAACTTTACGCAACCGATTATCGACACCTCCACCGAGATCGCCACCGGCTCCTCGGCCGACCTCGCAGTGATCCTGATCGGGCCGGACCTCCGCCAGCTCCGCGGCTTTGCGCAACAGACGGTCGCGATGCTGCGTCAGATCCCCGGCGCCGCGGATACGTCGATCGAGCAGGAGGCCGAGCAAGCACAGGTGCGGATCGCCATCAATCGCGTCCAGGTCGCGCGCCACGGGATCAACGTCGCCGACGTGCAGGACGTCATCGATCTCGCCCTGGGTGGCGGTCCGATCACGTCAGTCTTCGAAGGCGACCGCCGGTTCGACGTCGTTGTACGCTTTGTCTCCCCGGCGCGCGCCGACCCGACCGCCGTCGGCAGCATCCTCATCCCCACGCGCGACGGCGGCCGGGTGCCGTTAAGCGAGCTGGCCGGCATCCGAATCGTTGACGGCCAGACGATCATCGCGCGTCGCGAAAACGAACGCCAGATCACCGTGCGCACGAATATCCGCGGGCGTGACCAGGGTGGTTTCGTGACGGACGCGCAGGAGCGCTTCGAGAGAACCGTCAAATTACCCTCCGGATACCGGGTCGTCTGGGGTGGGCAGTTCGAGAATCTGGAGCGGGCTCGGCAGCGGCTGAGCGTAATCATTCCGATCACGATCGGGCTCATCTTCGCGCTCTTGTTCGTGACCTTCGGGTCAGCACTTGACGCGTCGCTTGTGCTACTCAACGTGCCCTTTTCGCTCGCGGGAGGGCTCATCGCGCTCTGGCTCAGGGGCATTAACCTGAGCGTCTCCGCGGCAGTCGGGTTCATCTCACTCTTCGGTGTCGCCGTCATGAGCGGGGTCCTTTACATCTCGGAGATCAACCGCCGGCGCCGCGAGCCTGGCGTAACGCTTCGCGATGCCGTAGTCAGCGGCGCGCGGGTGCAGTTTCGCCCACAGCTGATCGTGATTCTGGTTGCAGGGCTGGGCATGATGCCGGCCGCGCTCGCCCGCGGTATTGGCTCGGATATCCAGCGGCCGCTCGCCACGGTTGTGGTCGGGGGCCTGACGTCCACGCTGCTCCTAACGCTGCTCGCCCTCCCCGCCGTCTATTGGCTCGCGGAACGGTGGAGACGCGCAAGCTAAATTCGCGCCTGCAGACCGCCGTGTGAAGCACCAACGTGTCAACGCGAATGGATCCGGCAGTGGGGTACTTTTAATTTAATTGAACGGAGGAGCGCGAGAAATGACAACATTCCAGAGACGCCGGTTATCGGCACGTCATTCCCTCCCTATGGTAACCGCTTTGGCTGTCTTGGCGCTGGCCTCAGCCTGTGCGGTCGGCCCGGACTTTCATCGTCCCGTCGCACCGTCTGTCGACGGCTACACGCGACAGTCCTTGACGACGACAGCCAGGGCGGAAATCCCCGGCGGCGAGGAACAGCGTTTCGTCAATAGTCAAGACATCTCGCATCAGTGGTGGATGCTGTACCAGTCGCCTCAGTTGAACGCGCTGATCGACAGGGCCATTAAGACCAATCCGACTCTTGTAGCGGCGCAGGCGGCGCTGCGACAAGCGATGGAACTCGTCTATGCACAGCAGGGTTTCTTCTATCCGACGATCCAAACCAACTTCTCCCCCAGCCGTCAGAGGGACACGGCTACTTTAGCGCCCCCCTTGAACACGAACCAATTGACTTACAACCTCTTTACGAGTCAAGTCAGCGTCGGTTTTACGCCGGATGTGTTCGGCGGCAACCGCCGCCAAGTGGAGTCGCTGAGAGCCCAGGCCGAGTCCCAACGTTTCGAGCTCGAGGCGACATACGTGACGTTAACGTCGAATCTGACGACTGCCGCGATACAAGAAGCGTCGCTGCGGGCGCAGATCTTGGCGGCCGAGGAAATCATCGGAATCAGCACCAAATCACTGGCGTTGGTGCGCCGCCAGTTCGAGCTTGGGGCGGTGGCAGGGCTGGATGTGGCGGCGCACGAGGCGGCGCTCGCGCAGGTGAAGCAGGCGCTGCCGCCGTTACGGAAGCAGTTAGAGCAGAACCGAAATCTGATAACGGCGCTCTCCGGTGCTCTACCCACTGAAGATCCTGTTGAACAGTTCGAACTCGCAGCGCTCCATTTGCCGGAGGACCTGCCGATGAGCTTGCCGTCAAAGCTCGTGGAGCAACGCCCGGATGTCCGAGCCGCCGAGTCTCAGATGCATTCCGCCAGCGCCGACATCGGTGTGGCGATCGCGAACCGGCTGCCGCAGTTCACGATCACCGCGGCCTACGGCGGTACCTCGACCATGTTTACTCAGATGTTCGCCAATCAGAACCCCTTCTGGAGTTTGGTCGGTAACGTCGCTCAGACGATCTTCGCGGGCGGAACCCTGCTGCACCGGCAGCGGGCGGCCGAGGCTGCTTTCGAGCAAGCGGCGGCACAATACCGCAGCACCGTCATCACCGCATTCCAGAACGTGGCGGACACGCTATACGCGCTTCAAACTGATGCGGAGAGCCTCCAAGCGGCGGTTTTGGCTGAACGGGCTGCCAAAAGGACTCTCGACCTCACGCTGAAGCAACAGGAACTCGGATACGCCAATTACCTAGGGCTGCTCAGTGCCCGGCAAGCGTATCAGCAGGCGCTAATCACGCGCGTGCAGGCGCAGGCAAATCGGTTTGCCGACACGGCGGCGCTGTTCCAAGCACTCGGGGGCGGCTGGTGGAACCGGCCTTAGCCTCCTGAACGAGCAAGTTCGAGTCATCAGTCGCGCTGGAGCAATCCGCGGGTACTTGGGACATCAATTTTTAACCTGTGGTTGGCCGGAGGGCCATTGTTGCAATTATTGTTGCCGGGCAGGTCGCGGAAAGTTGGCACAAAACATGAAGAACCACACAACGCAACGGGAGGCTGTTGTGAGGATCATCACGGTGAAATACGGGGACGGAACGGGGAAAGAGGATGCAACGGCTTGGCCCACTCCGTACAACAATTCAACCCGACTATTCTATCCGATAAGAAAAGGAGGGGCAAAGAACATCTTTGAGGTCTCCAAGCGCGCTTTCGGCCTTTTGCTCATTTTAGTCCCCCTCCTTCTTGGTTGTGATCAGGCGCATAAGGCAGAGGAGTTGATTGCTTCGGCGGAGAAATCCGAGAAAAAAGGGCAGCTTCAGGGAGCTGCTGACCTCTATCGTAAGGCGGCGCGCGTGAGCCCGACTGACTTTGATCTTCAGTTTCGGACTGCTGTCCTTCATCTCAAGCTTGATAGACTCCAAGAGTCCGAGGAGCATCTTAAGCAAGCACTATCTCTCAGGCCCGAGGTTGCCGCCTGTCCAGTTTTTTTTCAATGAGACAAAATCGAAGCATGAAGTGAGTCGTTTTTGGTTTCGGGACTCTCGATTTGAGAATCCGGTTGTTGCTGTTGAAAAACGGCTTCCGTATTTGCCCCAGGATCGACGATCTCGATTC
>WNGF01005039.1_pt1 | contig 22461 bp, 18 predicted proteins | sample 5400641 | NCBI WGS metagenome assembly WNGF01 (sample SAMN13153371, study PRJNA577476) | soil metagenome | isolation source: 80 cm soil or saprolite under grassland replicate 2 | place: USA:California | collected 2016-06-15 | reverse complement strand
ATCGTCGTCGTGGACACCCTGCCGGCGGCGACGCTCTTCAAGGTCGGTAGCATCGTGACCACATTGCCCGCCGGCGTCTCGGTGTTGGTCGATTACTCGAACAACGGCGGCGCAACCTGGACGTATCTGCCGACCAGCGGTGCGTGCAGCGCGCCGGCCGGCTACGACGGCTGCGTCAACCGCGTCCGCTGGCGCCTCCAGAACCCCCTGAGCTCCTCCGCCCCGAACAACACGGGCACGCTGCAGTTCGTCACGCAGATCCGCTGACCTACCAGCCGGGCGGGACGAAACCGGTTACTCGTCACGTTACCGTTTGGTAACGGCTCCCCAAGCTGGGCCACGCCCGTGGGCTGCCCTCAGGCTCGCAACTCACGATTTAAAAAGCAGTTACCCCAGACAGACCAGATGGGCACAGTACCTGCCCTCGTGCAGGCGCGAAAGGAGCATATCGCGCATGGTTTTACGCTGCCCCCAGTGCTCAGAGCTGCGGTTCTTCGGCCGCACACAGGTACTTGGTGAACTGGTGATTTGCCCGGCGTGCGAGGCGGTCTTTCGGTGGCGAGACGCCGACACCGGCCCGTCCGAGGCAGAGGGCTCACCGCGCGAGCCGCGCCGCTCCGAGCGGAAGCGAGGCAAACGATGACTCACAAGGAGAGTCGCCCATGAAGCTGCGCAAACGATGACTCACAAGGAGAGTCGCCCATGAAGCTGCTGCGATGGCTGCTCGTTGGGACGCTGGCCTCGGCCGCACAGGCTCAGGCCCCCCAGCCTCTCGTGATCACGGCGCACAACGTGACCGCGGACACGGTAAGCGTGCGGGGACGGGACGTGGTGGCTCGGCCCGGCGACGTGCTCCGCTACGCGCTGGTCTTCACGAACGTGACGACCGGTCCCGTGCGGAACATCCAGTTCGTGGACCCGATCCCCCAGGGGATGGTCTACGTGCCCGGCTCGGCCGCCGCCGATCATCCGGTGCGCATCGAGTACTCGATCGACGGCGGCAAGAGCTATGCGGCTCGGCCCGTGATCGCGGTGCTGGTGAACGGCCAGCGGGTGGAGAAGCCGGCACCGCGGCAGCTGTACACCCACGTTCGCTGGACGGTGCTGGGATCCCTGGCGCCGAAAGCACGGGTGATGGCGGAGTTTCGCACCCAGGTGAGTGAAGCGCCGGGCGAGGCGAAGTAGGCGTCCCGGCAACTGTTGGAACCCTTAGGAGGAGCCTGCGATGTTCAAGTACTTGAGGTTTACCTACAGCCTCGCCCTCTCCGCGGTGGCCCTGATGGCGCTCGCGGGTCGGGCGCGGGCGCAAACGCCGGAAGGCACGGTCATCACGAACACGGCGACCGCGACCTACACCGACGCGAACAACAACCCCTACGCCGCGGTCAGCGGCTCAGTCTCGGTGACGGTCGGCTTCAAGGCCGGCGTCGCGGTGACCGCGAACACCCCCACCCCGAGCTCCGCCTCGCCCAGCACGGCGGACACCATGACGTTCACGGTGATGAACGTCGGGAACGGCGCTGACAGCGTCACGATCTCCGAGAACATCTCCGTCGCGGGGGTGATCACGGTGACCGGCTACCGCGTCGGGGCCACGACCTATGGAACGCTCGGGGCCCTGAACACGGCCCTCGCGACCGTGGCGATCGCTCAGGGCGGCTCGATCACGCTCAAGATCATCTATGACGTGGCGAGCGGGCAGGGTGGCGTGAGCACCGTCTACACGCTCACCGCCACCTCGCGGCGCACGCCAGCGACGTTCGGCAACGCCGCCAGCACCATCACGCCGGCGACGACCTACGGCGTGGCGACGACGCCCGACGGCGGTCAGAACGTGCAGCGACTCCCAGGCAACGGCTACTCGTTCACGTTCGCCGTCCAGAACAACGGCAACGGGAATGACAACGTCGACCTGATCGCGACGAGCCCGGGCTCGCCGGTCATCACCATCGTTTCGGTGAACGGCGTCTCCGGTGACAGCACCCGCATCACGCTGGCCCCCGCGGCGTCGCAGTCGATCACCGTCGTCTACAACGTGGCGAACGTAGCCGGTGGCTCGCTGGATACGCTGTATCTGCGCGGCCGGTCGGTGGCGCAGCCCGCGACGTTCGACGACGGCTTCATGGACCTGACGGTCATCAAGCCGAACGTGACGCTCACGAAGGCGGCGTACCTCGACGACGGGGTCACGCTCGTCTCGGGCAGCGTCGTGCCGGGGCAGGTCATCCGCTATCGGTTCACGGTTACCAATACCGGGGCCACCTCCGCATCCAGCGTGCAGGTGACCGACGCGCTGCCGGCGCAGGTGACGTACGTGTCGACGAGCTCGAGCACCGGGTGGACCGTGTCGGTGACCGGGCAGAACGTGACCGCGAGCTATACGGGCACGGGTGGCGTCCTGGGAGCGAGCGCCAGCGCCACGTTCGAGCTGCGCGTCAGTATCAACTAGAGGCCGATGCCGATGCGGCTCGGTCCCCGAGCAGTCGAGAGCAGGCGGTGCGCCCGCCGCGGTCGTCCGGCCGCGGGCTGGGCGGCCGCCTTGCTCGCTGTTCTCGGCCTGCTCGCCGCGCCGACCCTGGAAGCCCAAGGAACGCCCGCCGGAACCCAGGTCCGCAACTGGGCCATGCTCGCGTTCGATGCCGGGGGCCAGTCGTATGTCGCCGCCTCGGACACGGTCGATTTCCTGGTAGGACAGGTGGCCGGGGTGAACCTGCAGCCGCCACGCTTCAGCATCGGCGCTGCGGGCACCGCCGTCGTGTTCGCGCACACCCTCACGAACCTCGGGAACGGAACCGACTCCTTCACGGTCAGCGCCGTGTCGGTCCGGGGATGGCCCGTGACACTGTACCGCGATTGGGACGGGGACGGCTTGCTGGGGGCGGACGATTCGCTGCTCACGGGGCCGGTGCCCCTGGCGCCCGGGAGCGCCGCCTCCTTGCTGGCACGCGTGGCAATCCCGGGCGCCGCCAGCCCGGGCGTGAGCGACACGATCACCGTTACTGCCACGAGCCGTTTCAGTCCCGCCGTGAGCAGCTCGGTGCAGGACCGGTTGGACGTCTCGTCGGCACCGGTGGCCGTCAGCCTCACCAAGCTCGTGGATCGGCCGACGGCCGCTGTGGCGGACGTCCTCACCTACACCGTCGACTACGCCGTCTCCGGTAGCGCCGTCGCGTCCGCCGTCCAGCTCGCGGACTCGATCCCCGCCGGGACGTCCTACGTCCCGGGGACGATGCGCTGGAACGGGGCTCCCCTCACCGATGCCGGCGGCGACGACGCCGGCTTCATCGCGCCCGCGGGCAACGGAGTCGTGGTGGTGGACTTCGGCGCGCTCGCGCCGGGAGCGACGGGGTCCGTGACCTTCCAGGTGCAGGTGAATCCGGGCCCGGCGCGCACCGTGGACAACCGCAGCAACGTCACCTTCAACGCGGGCGGCGCGTCCGACACCACGCTCTCAAACACGGTTCGTACGAACGTGCTCGTGCCGGCGCTGTCGCTCAGCAAACAGCTCACGAGCCCGTCGGTGGCACTGGTGGGCCAACAGGTCCACTACACCTTGCGCTACGGCAACGCCGCCGGCGCCGCCCCGGCCCAGAGCGTCGTGCTGACGGATACGCTCCCCACGGGACTCCAGTACCTCAGCGCGACGTCGGCGCCGGCCGTGGCGGGCCAGGTCCTGACCTGGTCCCTCGGTACGCTCGCGGCCGGGGACAGCGGTGCGATCGACCTGGTGGCGGTGGTGGCGCCCACGGTGCGCGACACGGTGCTGGCCCGCAACCTGGCGTACCTCCAGGCACAGGGTACGGCGCCCCAGGCGGCGGCCGCGGCACAGCTGGCCCTCGTCGGCCCTCCCAGCGCGGCGCTCGGGCTCGACTTCACGGCCGACGTGCTCGAGGTCGGGGTGGGCGAGGCGATTCCGTACACGCTCACTGTCCAGAACCCTGGCACCCTCACGGTCACGGGCATGCGGATCACGGTCCAGCTGCCGGTCGGGGCGCGATACGTGCCCGGCAGCGCGATCGGCGCAGACTCGAGTGTCGGGGGCGGCGGCCAGCTGATCCTGTTCACCGGGGCGGCCCTGGTCCCCGGGGCGAGTCGGACGCTGCGATTCGTCGCGGCGCTGGTCTCGGCGCCAGGCTCCGTGGCCGCGGCGCGCGCGACCGCGTCCGGACAGGTGTCGGGCGGCCTGGCCGGCTCCCCCGAGGCGATCGCGTGGGTGCAGGTGCGCCGCGCGTGGCCGATGGAGACGCGCGCCGCGATCGGGAAGGTCTCGGTGCAGGGCACGGGCGAGATCAGCCTGGCGAACATCGACATCTGGACCGAGGACGGACAGGTCGCGACGACGGACTCCACGGGGAAGTTCTCGTTTACCAACCTGCGCCCCGGTCGGCACGCGTTCCGCGTCGATCCGCGCTCAATCCCCGAGGGGTACCAGGTGGCGGGCGACGAGGTTCAACTCGTGGACGCGAGCGGCTGGACGACCCCGCGGGTGAGCTTCCGCCTCCTCGAGGGCGGCGCCGCGCCCGCCGCGAGGATTCGCCGGCCCCGTTCCCCGGTCCGGGACACGGTGCGCCCCGAGGCAATTCGGCGTCCCGTGGCAATCGCCTTCGCGGCGATTCCACTCCCGGCACCGCCCGCCTCCTCCGGGCCGTTCCCCGAGCTCCGGCTGTCCCCGGGGTCGGGGTCGAAGGTGCGCTACGAGGTGACGCTCCGACAGCCGCAGGACGCTCCCCTCGACGCGGTCGTGAGCTTCAGCCCGCTCGCGGACTCGGCCGTCGTCTATCGGGACGGCGTGCGATTCACGAGCTACCCTCGGATCGATAACGAAGCGATCCCCATCCCGCCCGCGCGCCCGGGTGCGGAGATCCAGATCGTGGCGTGGTCGTCCGAGCGGCGCGACTCCGCGACGCTGCGGATCGCGACTTGGCCAGCCGGGCACGGCGCATCCGACATGATGCGACGACTCGCGGGCCGGACGCAGGTGCGCGTCCGCGCCGCCGTTCACAACCCCCGCTTCCCGGTGATAGTGGCGGTCGGCGGGCCGGCTTCGGGTGGGGCGCTGCCCGCACCCGACACGGCAGTCGCCGCCGTCCCGGCGTCGGCCGGGGCCGTGCCGGCAGCGGATACCGCGGCGGCAGCCGACTCGTCCGGCCACGGCGCGCCCGCGGCGCGCGCGGAGACGGTGTTCGTCGCGCCGGCGCGCTCGGCGGGGGACCAGGCGACGGAGCGCCAGGCCGCGCTAGTTCGCGGTCCAGGGGTCGAGCTTTCGGCTCCGCGTGACGGCGCCGTCCTCGTCGAGGACCGCGTGTACATCGGCGTGAAAGGCGAGCCCAACGCCCCGCTCGTGCTCTACGATGGAGGGACCCTGATCGACACTGTCCACGCGCGCATCGATGGGGCCTATGACTTCATCGCCGTTCCGCTGGCCCGGGGTCCGCATCGCCGCTGGGACAGCATCGCCGTCCACGTGACCGGCCTGCCCGCGCGGTTCGAGGTGCCCGGCCGGGTGAGTCTCGTTGCCGACGGGCGCACCGCCGCCGTGGTGGACGTGCGCGTCCTGGACGCCTGGGGCGTGCCGGTGGCGCAGCCGGCCTACGTGTCGGTGAACGTGACGGGGGCGGCCCCGCTGGGGGAGGATGCCGACCCCTCCTCCGTCGGACGCCAACTGCTCTCGGGCGCGACGGGCCGGCTCGTGATCGCGCTGCGGCCGGGCCGAGACGTGGGCCCGGGCGCCCTCGAGCTCAAGTCCGGCGACGCGACGGCCACGGTGCCACTTGAGTTACTCCCCGAAGTGCGCGGCCTCACTGTCGCCGGATCGGGAATGGTCGGGGCGGGAGCGAGCCCCGAGTCCTATGGCGCGGTCACGGCGCGCGGCCGGCTGGACTCGCAAACCTCGTTCACCCTGGGGCTCGACTCCCGCCGGTTGCGCGACGGGCAGGACGTGTTCGGCCGCAGCGCCGACCCGCTGGCGCAGGCGCAGTATCCCATCCTCGGGGACGCGAGTGTGGAGCAGAGTCGCACGGCGTCCCGGACCTGGCTGTCGGCCCGGGTCGAGCGCGGCTTCGCCTGGGCGGCGTTCGGCGATCTCACCAGCGCCGACTTCGCGAGCGGTCTGAGCCTCGCGCAGTACCGACGGTCGGTGACAGGTCTCGCCGCGCGCGTCACAACGGGCGCGGTCACCTGGAGCGCGTTCGGCAGCTTGACGTCGCAGTCGCTGCGGCAGCTGCAGATCCGCGGGGCGGGGGTCTCCGGTCCCTACCAGCTGGCCGGCGGTATCCTGCCTGGCACCGAGTACCTCCGCCTCGAGACCCGGGACCTCCAAAACCCGGAACGCGCCGTCGCGACGCTGGGCCTGACGCGGTTCGTGGACTACCAGATCGACTATGTCGACGGCGTGGTGCTCTTCAAGCAGCCAATTCCGACAGCCGACGCGAGCGGGAATCCCGTGTTCATCGTCGCGACCTTCGAAGCGGCTGCCGGCGGGGAACCGCGGCTCGTGGCCGGCGCCCGGGCGGCGCTCGACATGCGTCCATTGGTGGAGGGCCTGGGGCTGGACTCGCTCCGCCTCGGCGTGACTGTCGTGAACGCCGAGCAGGCAATCGACCGCTACCGCCTCGTCGGCGGCGACATGCGAGCCTTCCGGCTCGGGGCCGTCGACGTCGGCGGGGAGGTCGCCTACGCCGAGCACGGCGACTCCACGGGTCTCGCCGCCTCGGCGAAGGCGAGCTACAGCCTGTTCGGCGGCGCGGTGACGGTCGGGGGCGGCTACCTGCGGGTCGGTCGTCAGTTCACGAACCCCTCCAACGTCGCCCTGCAACCCGGCTTGACCGAGGAAAGCCTGAGGGGTGGGCTGAGGCTCGGCGGCACAGAGCTGCGGGCGGAGCACACGCGCCAGAATTTCGAGCTGCAGGGCATCGACCGCGAGCACACGCGTGTCGGCATCGTGCAGACCGTCGCTCCCGGGTTCCGAGTGGACGCAGGAGTGGCGAACGATCAACTAGGCGGCGGCGCGCTGACGTCCAGCCAGGTGACGGCGGCCGAGGTGAAGACGCAGTGGGGCGTGTCTCCGACCCTGCAGCTCTGGACCGAAGCGCGCCGTCGCCTGAGCATCTCCGGCCCGGAGCTGTCGCCGGAGGTCTGGGGCTTCGGCGCGAGCTACCGCGTGGCTCGCGGCATGGCCCTCGAAGCCAGCCACCGGTACGTCTCACGCCCCGACAGCCAAGGCAGCTACTCGGTCTCGAGCGTCGGCGTGCGGGCGGACATCGGACCGGGGACCCAGGCGTGGGGCAGCTACCAGCTCAGCGGCGGCGTAAGCGGCGCCGGCAACGCCGCCATCATCGGGCTCCGCAACCGGCTGCAGCTCTCGTCGGACCTCACGGTCAACCTACTCTTCGAGCGCCGCCAAGGCGTGCGGAGCGCCTCCATCGCGGATCCCGTGCGCGCGCTCCCGTTCCTGCAGACCGAGGGCGACTACTGGTCGGCCGGCGCCGGATTGGAATTGCTCCCGCAGCACGCGCCGTACCGGTTGACGGCCCGCGCCGAAGTCAAGGACGGCGCGCTGCAGTCGACTCGGCTCGCCACCGTGGCCGGCGACGTGACATTCGACGCATCGCTCGCCCTGCTGTCGCGTCAGGAATTCTCCCAGAACGCGCTCCCCGGGGCTCCGCTCTCCCGCCGCCTGTCGAGCCTGTGGGGCCTGGCGCTTCGGCCCGCGCACAGCGACCGGCTCAACGTGCTGGCGAAGCTCCAGTGGACCGACGACCGCAATCCGATCGGGGGCGGCGTGCTGGTCCCCCAGGGGAAAGAGCAGCGGCTGATCGGCGCCGCCGAGCTCATCTGGGCGCCCCGCCCGTCCCTGGAGTTCGCGTCCCGCTACGCCATGCGCCGGACGCAGGCTGATCGCCTGTACGCCGACGGCACGGCCCAAACGCTGACCGCCTGGGCCGACTACATCGGGGGCCGGATGACCCTCGACGTGACTCCCTGGCTGAGTGTGCGAAGCGATGGCCGGCTGCTGATGGAGCGAACCACGGGCTCCACGGCCTGGGACGGCTCGCCGGCGCTGGTCGTGCGTCCGGTCAACGGGCTGGAAATCGCCACCGGGTACCGGTTCGGCAATCTCGACGATCCGGACTTCTCAGTTCGCGGCGGGCACGGGCTGTTCGTCACGCTGTCGGCGGCACTCACGGAGAAGGTCTTCCACTCGGCAGCGGACTTCTGGCGCGCGCGGTTCTAGCCGCCCTGAAGCCGTCCGAGGCCGGTGCAGGGGGCCGGCATCCCGACCCCTCTGCGCGCTAGCTCGTGGCCGCCGCCGTCAGCGGGCTCCTCGTCGGCACCAGCGCGAGCGGCGCCTGATGCGTCCACAACCTCCAGAACTGCCGCTCGTTGCGGAGGAGCTCTTCGCAACTGCCTTCCTCCACGACGGCGCCGTTCGCGAGCACCACGATCTTGTCGGCTTTGGCGACAGTGCTCAGTCGGTGGGCGATGACGACGACGGTCTTGCCGGCGCTCCGCAGATCGTGGATGACCTGTTGGACGTAGTGCTCGGCGATGCCATCGAGCGCCGATGTCGCCTCGTCCAAGATCAGGATCTCCGGCCGCCGGTACAGTGCGCGCGCGATCGCCAGGCGCTGACGTTGTCCCGCCGAGAGATTCACGCCGTTCTCGCCCAGGTAGGCGGCATAGCCGGCGGGCAGCTTCTCGACGAACTCGTGGATCCCGAGGCGTTTGCTGACGTCGAGCACGCGCTGCATGTCGGGCGAGAACTCGCCCACGGCGATGTTCTCCACCACGTTTCCCGCGAACACGTCGACCTGCTGCGGGACGGCCACGACGATACGGCGCAGGCTGGCGGCGCTGACGTGCCGAATGTCATACCCGCCGATCCGAATGCGCCCGGTTCCCACCGGGTAGAGGCCCTGCAGGAACGCGAGCAGGGTGCTCTTGCCCGAACCGCTCTCACCGACGATCGCGGTGATATGGCCTCGGGGAATCGTGAGGCTCAGATCGGTGAAGACCGCCTCACGTGTCCCGTAGCGGAACCCGACGTGCTCGAACTCGATGTCGCCTGAGAGGTCCGCGGTGAGCTCCATGGTGTCGCCGGGCGCTTCGCGCTCGAGGTCCATGATCTCGAACAGCCGGTCGGCGGCGACGAGCGCGTCCTGGACAGTCCGGTTCGCGCCGATGAGGGAGAGCACGGGCGGCGTCAGGTATCCGATGAGCGCATAACACGACATCAATTCGCCGGGGGTCAGGCCGCGCGCCATGACCAGCTGCGCCCCAACCCAGAGCAGCGCGATCGTGAACGCCTGGGAGACGAGCAACGCCGCCTGGGCCGACGCAATCGAGGCGCGCCCGCCCGCGTACACCGCGCGCAGCACGCGCACGAAGCGCGACTCCGTCCGCAGGCCCGCCGTGTCCTCCAGTCCGAACCGCTTGATCGTTGCGGCCGCCTTCACCGACTCCACCAGCTGGGCCTGAAGCTCCGAGCCGTGCTCCATGATCGTGCGCACGTTCTTGCGGTTGAACCGGTTGGTCACCGCGTAGATCACAGCGACCACCGGGATCATGCAGGCCACGACCAGCGCGAGCTTCCAGCTGTAGAGCAGCATCAGCCCGAGCGAGAGCACGACGATCAGGGCGTTCACGAGCACGTCGAGCGCGACGTCGTTGATGAACGCGCGGATCTTCACGGCGTCGTTTACGCGCGCGAGGATCTCGCCGACCCGCATCGCATCGAAGAACTGCTGGGGGAGCGCCAGGAGATGTCTGTAATAGCCGAGGATCAGCGCCCCGTCGATGCGCTGGCCGGTCTGAAGCGTGAGCAGGCTCTTGATGCCCCCCACCAACACCCGCATCCCGAGGAGCGCGACCATGATCACGCTCATCAGATTGAGCAGGTTGCGGTTCCCGTCGATCAGGACGTAATCGACGATCTTCTGCACGTAGATCGAGGTCGCGAGCCCGAGCAGGGTGAACACCAGGGCCCCGACAAACGCCTGCGCCATCACCGTCCGGTGGGGAGCGAGCAACTCCCAGAAGCGCCGCGCGAGCGGCACCGTCTCGTCGCCGCGCCGGAACCGCTCCGCCGGGGCGAGGAGCACGAGCACGCCGGTCCACGTCTTGGCGAACTGCTCGAGGGATTGCTTGTGGACGAGCCCGTCGCCCGGATCCATGACGACCACGTGTTTCGCCGTCACCGCATAGATCACCACGAAGTGCGCGAGGCGTTGGCGCACCACGACGTGCGCGATCGCCGGCTTGGGAATTTTGGCGAGGCTCTCGATCGTCCCCTTGACGCCCTTGGCCGCGAACCCGAGGGCGGTCGCGGCCTCGACCACGCCGAGCACGTTCGTCCCCCTTATGTCGGTGGACGCGTACTGCCGGAGGCGGGCGACGGAGAGCGTCCGACCGTAATGGGTCGCGACGGACTTCAGGCACGCCGCCGCGCAATCCGTGACGTCGTGCTGCTGGACGCGGGGAATCCGCCGGAACATGAGGCCCTCAGGGTGCCGGAGCGGCGGCAAGGGGAGCGCGCGCGGGATTGAGCCAGTCGTTCACGTCGTCCCGCAGGAGCTGGAGCAGGCTCCGCTCGGCGACGACGAACCGCGCTTGCAGGGTCATGCCCTTCCGGACCGTGCTTGTGAAGCCGTTCGCGAGCGACAGGCGCGTCCGCGCGAGTGCGCAGGTCACCTTGAACATCGGCCGCCCATCGACCTCGACGAAGTCGTCCGAGATCTCGGTGACCGAGCCCTCGATGACCCCCCAGTCGGTGTAGTTGAACGCATCGACCATCATCCGGACCGCCATACCCGGGTGGAGGAGGCCGATGTCCCGGGGCGCCACATACACCTGGGCCACGAAATCCGAGCGCGGCGAGATCACCGCCAGGAACTCACCCTCCTGGACGGGGCTGCCGGCGGAGAGACTCGCCACCAGCTCCACGGTCCCCGAAGCCGGCGCGGTGATCGTATACGCCGCCCGCTGCTCGGCGACCTGGGCCTGCTGCGAGGCGAGATCCTGGAGATCGGTCCGCAGACTCGTCAGCGCGGTCTGCCACCGGGTGCGGTAGCGTTCGAGAATCATGCGACCCTGGCTCTGCAGCTGCGCGAGCTGAAACTCCTTGTCCTCGAGATCGCTCGCCGTCGTCGACTGCGTGCGATAGAGATCGCGGACGCGGGCCGCCTCCCGCCTGGCGCGCTCTTGTGCCAGACGGTTGTCGCGCACCTCGGTCACGAACTGCCGGTACTCACGCTGGTAGTCGGCGGTGTGCAGCGCGGGGTCGTTCCCCGTCAGCAGCAGGGTGAGGTCCTCGACCAGGCTTTGCTTCTCGGTGACGCGCGCGGCCAGCAGGGCGGCGCGGTCATCGAGCGCGGTCGCGTGGAGCAGCACGATGGTGTCGCCCTGGGCCACCGTCTGGTTGTCCCTGACCAGCACCTGCGCCGCGAGCGCCGACACGAGGGCGTGGATTTCCTGCTTTTCGGTGGCCGGGCGGATGATGCCGGGACTGCGAACGGTCACGTTGACCTTGATGAGCGGCAAGGCGGCCGCCGTGGCGATCACCGTCGCCAGCGTCGCGTGGTAGACGCCGCGGCCGGCGCGGGCGTGGCGCGCCAGATGCGTCTCGAGCGAGTCATCGAGCGCGTCGGCCGGGTAGAGTTGGGCGGGCATCGGGAGCGGCCCGGTCCGGGCGGCGCGTGGCGCGCCGTCCGGACCGACATCTCACCTAGGACGTCGCGGCAGCGTAGCCGTCGCCGATCCCATCAACAAAACTGTCGAACTGGGCGATCAACGTCCCCAGGATCACGGCACACCACCAGCAACCGCCCTCGAGATGCCGCGCGGTCTCGGCGTCCAGCTCCTCCACGTCGAACGCCGCGACATTCGTCAATGCCACCGAAGTCATAACGCCTCCTGACTGAAGGTGGAACCCTGACAGCGACCCATGTCTACGCCGTGCAGCCGAGATACCCGTCCAAGGGTGCGGCCGCGAACATGCCGACGAAGTAGCCGATGCCGTAGCCGACGTAATACCAGAGCGTCTCCCCGCCGCCCACGTTCTGCAGCTCCTCGGGCGACAATTCCGCGACATGGTAGGCCCGGACGTCCATAACCCACCTCCTCATTGAGAGTAGAACTGCGGGGACACCGCAACGATGAATCGCGGTGCGGCCACGGGGAATTCCGGTCTTTACCGGAGTGCGAAGGAGGGACTTACCGGGGGGAGAAGCCCGGGTACGGCGGGAACGGCGCTAGGCGCCGATCAGACCAGCCCGGATGGCGTAGCGGACCAGTCCCGCGGTGCCATGGACCTGCAGTTTCTCCGCGATGCTCTCGCGGTAGGTCTCGGCGGTCTTGGCGGAGATGCCGAGCTCGGCGGCGGATTGCTTCGTCGTCAGACCCTGGGCGATCAGACGCAGAAGCTCCAGCTCCCGGGGCGACAGCGAGTCGTGCGAGGAAGATCCGTTGCTACTCGATCCGTCCCGGCTCGTCCGCGAATACGCTGGGCTCACGTACATGGCCCCCCGGGCAACGTCGCGCACCGCCTCGACCAGGTCCTCGGCCACTTCCGACTTCAGGACGAGCCCGCGCGCTCCGGCGCGCAGGGCGTCCGACACCGGCGGCTCCGGCGGCATGCCGGTCAACAGGATCAACCCCGCCTCCGGCACGCGCTGCATGATGACGCGCGCGGCGCTCAGGCCGTCCAACACGGGCATCACGACGTCGAGCACGACCACGTCGGGGCGCAGCTCTTGCGCCAGTCGCACCGCCTCCCGGCCGTCCGCTGCCACCGCCACCACGTCCAGACCCCGCGACTCGAGCAACAAGCGGACCCCTTGCAGCACGATCGGATGATCGTCGGCGACGAGCACGCGCGTGCGGAGCCGGCGGGGAGCGCCGGCGCGTGGTTTCGCAGGGCGTTTCGTTACGCGTTCCATGCTCTGGACATCCGCGAGGGGAGAGACCGCCGACCAGTCCAAACCTACCGGCGGGGTTGGATGTTGCCAAGACGCAACGAAAAAAGCCCGCCATCGCGGGCTTTTCTCGCTACGAAGCACAGTCTTACAGGTCGACGCGGACCTTGTGGTCCTTGGTCTCCTTGATCAGCAGGGTCCCGACGACGAAGGTCATCATCGCCACGACGATCGGATACCACAGGCCTCGGACGGTTACGGGGCGTAGCGCAGCCCGGTTTGGCGCGCCTGGTTCGGGACCAGGAGGTCGGTGGTTCAAATCCACTCGCCCCGACTACTGTCGGACTGCCTAACGGTCGGACTGCCCGATCGTTAGGCGCTGAACAGTCAGACAGTCCGACTGTCCGGCCGTCCGACTGCGCTAGCCCCTCGCCCCCGCCCGCACCTCCGCTGGCTGCCAAATGCTGATCTTGCGCGTCTCCGGCATGAGGAACAGACCGAGCAGGAACGCAACGGCCGGGACGGTGATGGGGTAGACCAAGGCGTGAGCCAAGCTCTGCGAAGACAGGTAGACAGCGGCCGGGATCACGTTCACGAGCCCCCCACCCCATCCGTTGCCAATGTGATATGGCACCGACACGGACGTGTAGCGGATCCGGGCCGGGAAGTACTCGGCGAGGAACGCACCGATCGGACCATAGACCATCCCCACGTAGGAGACCAAAATCGCGACGATGAGAATGGCGAGCGGGTAATTGACGGCGCCGGGCGCGGCTACTGAGCCGAGCGCCGAGTAGAGCGGGTAATACGTGACGGCCGCCAGGAAGAAACCGGCCAGGATGATCGGCTTGCGGCCGATCTTGTCCGACAGCCACCCGAAATAGATCAGCGTCGGTGAGGCAATGAGCAGCGCGACGCCGACGATGGTGCTCGACGTCAGGACGTCCAGCTTCTTCACCGTCTGCAGGAAAAACAGCGCCCAGAACTGGCCGCTGTACCACACCGCACCCTCGCCGAGCACGATGATGCTGGCGATCAGGACGTACTTGATGTTGCTGCTCAGGAAGGCCTCTTTCCAGGGATTCATCGCCGTCTGCGCCTTTGCCTTGATGGCCTGGAAGATCGGCGTCTCCTGGAGCTGCAGCCGAATGTAGATGGCGATCGCGACCATCACCAACGACAGCAGGAACGGAATCCGCCAGCCCCAGGCGGCGAACGCCGCGGTTCCCAGCGCCTGGCGTGTTCCGATGACGATCGCCAATGACACCACGATGCCGAGCGTGGGGGACGTCTGCAGCCACCCAGTGTAGTAGCCCCGCTTCGCGTCGGGGACGTGCTCGGCGACGTAGGTGATCGCGCCTCCGTACTCACCCCCAAGACACAGTCCCTGGATGAGGCGCAGGCCCAAGAGAATCACGGGCGCCAGGGCGCCGATGGTGGCGTAGCTCGGGACGACGCCGATCAAGGCAGTCGAGATGCCCATACCGCTCAGCGTGATGAGGAACGTGTACTTGCGGCCGATGAGATCGCCGACCCGGCCAAAGAGGAACGCCCCGAGCGGCCTGATCAGGAAGCCGGCGACGAAGGTTCCGTACGTGCGGATCAACGCGGCACCAGGCTGACCTTGCGGGAAGAACTGCACCGACAGGATCGCGGCGAGACTGCCGAAAATGTAGAAATCGTACCACTCAATCACGTTGCCGACGGCTGCGGCGCTGACGACCCGGCGCAGGGCCTTGAAGGAGAGTTGAGGCGCGGTCATGGTCCCCCTCTATGGGTGGGTGGTTCGAGTCTGCCGCTCACAATCCGAGTTACTTGTCGCCCGCACCGCCGGCGACCAGTCCCTTGCTCCGCCACTTCTCGAAGATGCGCTTCACCTGCTGGTGCGCGTCGTCCAGCGCCTGCGGCGCCGTCATCCGCCCCGTCGCCACGTTGGCGAACATCGTGGGCAGCACGAAGGTGTCGAACACCTCGCTCTCCGCCGGATTGGCCGGCCCGGGGTGCCCAATGTTCGTCGCCCACTGCAGCGCGGTGCTGATCGGCTTGAGCTTGGCGGGCGGGGTGGAGCCGAACGGGTCGTTCGCCGTGGCCTGCTCGAGCCAGCGCTGACCCGCCGTGGGCTTCTGCCCCAGGGCCGTGCCGGGGTCGGCCACGGAGCCCGGGAACGACGGGAAGTTGTAGAGCTTGCTCGCCGAGACGGCGTCCCGGTAATGCGCGATGAGATCGAGCAGGAACTGCTTCGCCACATCGGGGCTCTGCGCGAATTTCCAGATGGCGTAGATCCCCATCACGTGCTCGCTCGCCCAGCGCGTCCCTCGCGGCCCCTTCAGCGCCGGAACGAAGAAGATGTCGTCGGCCACCGGCAGCTTGTTGTCCTGCGCGGTGCGGTAGGCTGAGATGGAGTTGAGGATGTAGGTGGTCTGGCGGGCATTCAACGCCTGATTGTTCGACGCGGCGTTCCAGCTCAGCACTGCCGGCGTCATCCCCGCCTGGAATAGCCGCACCCCGAACGTCAGCGCCTCGAGCGCCTGGTCCGACTTCAGGACGACGTTCTCGTTGGCGTCCTGGATCGACCCGTCGAACGACCACAGCATCGCACGGGCGGCCATGTTCGAGTCCAGCTCCTGCGACATCCCGATGCCGATGGGGATCTGGATCTCGGGGTGTTTGGCCTTGATCTGCGGCGCCGCGGTGACGAGGTCTTCCCACGTACTCGGCCCGTCGGGCATCCCGACCTCGGTCCAGGCGCTCTTCAGGTAGTCGCCGGGATCGGGCACGTAGTTGTCGCTGAACCCGAACCACTTCCGCGTCACCGGATTGTAGGTGCTGCGCTTGCACAGATCGAGGATCGGTCCGTGCGAGCGCTCGGCCTCGCGCACCACGTCCGCCATGTCGAGCACTTGGGGCTCGAACGCGCCGGGCGGCGACAGGAACTGGAACAGGTCGTGTCCCTGCTGGGCCGCCACCTCGGCGTTCGCCCGCGTCGTCAGGTCCGCGAGGGCGATGTGATCCACGGTCACCTCGACGCCCTTGGCGGTGCCCCACTCCTTCGCGTAGCGGTCGAACCACACGTCGTAGGCGGGGACGAAGTGGCTCCACTGGATGATCTTGAGGGTCTTCTGCCGACGCCGGATCCAGATCGTGGGAAAAGCGGCGGCCACGGCAGCCGCGCCCGCCGTCGTCACGAACTCGCGCCGGTCCAACCCCTTCCGCTTGGTCATGGAGCTACCCTCCACATGGCTCAAAGGAGCGGGTGTCAAGTGTCGGCACCCGACACCTGACACCCGACACTGATCACAGCGAGTACAAGACGCTCAGCGCGTATTGGTCCGCGGTGCGCACGCCGGTGCTCCAGCGCGTCACCGCCCGGAAATACTCGAGCCCGATCGCGTAGCGGCCGGCCCGGTACCGGATCAGCGCGTCGGTGTCATGGCTCAGCTGGCGAAGCAACGCGGCGCCGTTGTCCTGCAGGTACTTCGCCGCGTCGGGCTGGTCCATGCCGTAATAGAGCCACACGCCCCAGTGGGGCGTCACATCGTAACCGGCCTGGGCCCACGCGCCCCAACCTTTGATTCTCCCTTGCTGCGCCGAGTTGGACCCGGCGCCCTGCGTGATGTGGCCGAACTGCTGTCCGAGGTTGTGCCCGAAATAGTAGTTGCCGTGCACCGTGAGCTTGCCCGACGTGAAGTTGTGGCCCGTCTCGACGCCCCAACCGTTCAGGTCGCCGCCCGGCACCCCAACACCGTTCACGTCCTTGTTGTCCACGTGGTACACCACGTAGCCGTTCCAGCTCGAGGTGCCGAATCGCTTGGCGAGGTTGAACCGAGCTTCGAACTGCGGTTTGCCGGAGGCCTCGCCGCTCCCGATGCCGTTGGTCACGGCCAGGCCCGAACCCTTCAAGACGGCCAGCTGCACCTGCACGGTCAACGGTTTGCCGGGCATGAGGTCGTGATACAGGAACACGCCCGGGAACCGCCAGCCCACCATGCCGGTAGCACCGTACCCCAGGGGGAAGGCGAGATGCGTCAGCGACACGGGCACCTCGCCGAACATCGGGGACCAGAACTGGCCGACGCGCAACGTCGTGCGGCCGTTGGTCAGGTCCACGAAGGCGAAGCGGCCGCGGAGCTGCGGCTGCTCATCTCCGAACGGCGGGGCCCCGTTGAAAGCCCCGAAGAAATCGGCCTCGAGCGTGGCCTTGGGGGCCCACTTGCCCATTACCGGTCCGGTGCTGAAATCGAACCGGATACGCGTGTTGCGGATGTCGCCGTCGAAGTACCCCTGATCGATCCCCGGCTGCGCCACGCTCGCCCACTCGGCGTTCTGTCCTTGCCCGAAATCGAAATAGCCGCGGTTGTTGTACAGCGTGGCGTTGATGAAGCCACTGATGGTCAGGGTGTCTCCCGCCCCCAGCTTGACCGATTGCTGCCCAAACAGGGCCGACGGCCCCCCAAGGAACGCCGCCACCGCGACCGCGACGGCGGTAGACCACGCAATACGCCTGCTCATGAGGACCCTCCCTCCGGTAGGACTGGGTGATGGAGCGGCCTCATCCCTTCACCGCCCCCATGGTGAAGCCCTGGATGAATCGATCGATGAAGAGATTGTAGATGATGGCGAGCGGAATACTGATGACCAGGGCGGCGGCCATGAGCGCCCCCCAGTGGTACACATCGCCGCGGACCAACGCGATCGGTACGCCCAGACTCACGGTCATCTTGTCCACCGAGCTAAGGAAGGTCAGCGCGTACACGAACTCCTGCATCACCAGCGTGAAGCTGAAAACGACAACCGTCAAGATGCCCGGAACGATGAGCCGCGGCGCGACTTTCACGATGACGGCGAGCCGGCTGTACCCGTCGATCATCGCCTGTTCCTCGATGTCCCAGGGCACCGATCGCAGGAATCCCATGACCAGCCAGGTGCAGAACGGGATCGTGATGGTCGGGTAAACGAGGATCAGCGCCCCCAGCGAGTTCTGCAGGCCCAGCAGGGCCACGACCCGCGAGAACGGGATGAACAGCAGCGTCGGCGGAATCAGGTAAGTGAAGAAGATCCCCATACCGAGCCGCTCGCCCCAGCGGCCGGTGAGCCGGGCCAGGCTGTACCCGGCCGGCACGGCCACGACCACCGTGATGACGACGACGGCCACGACCACCACCAGCGTGTTCAAGACCCAGCGGGGGAACTCGGTCTGCCCGAACAGCAGCCGCACGTGCTCGAGGGTGGGCGGGTCGTTGAAGATCCACGGCACGTGATGCGTGTCGAACGCGCCGACGTAGAGGTCGCGATTCTGTTTGAACGCCGTGAGCAGCATCCAGTAGAACGGGAACCCGGCGAAGGCCATGAAGCCCGCCGCCGCGGCGTAGAGCCCCACGCGCTTCACCGGGCCCCTACCTCGGCGCGGCGGGCGAGCCGCAGCATCGCGACCGCGACCACGATGAGAAACGGCAGCAGGAACACGGCGATGGCCGCGCCCTGGCCCAGGTCGGCGCCGAGCACGCCGCGCTGGAACGCCAGGGTGGGAAGCACCTGAGTGGTGTTCGCCGGCCCCCCGCCCGTCAGGATGTAGACCACGCCGAGATCGGTGGCCGTGTAGACCACGCCGAACAGCACGGCGACGGCGACCACCGGCAGCAGCAGCGGCAGCTCGACCTTGAACAGCCGGCGCCAGAACCCGGCGCCGTCCACGATCGCCGCTTCGACCACGTCTTGCGGAATCGACGAGAGACCGGCGAGCACGATGACGGTCGCGAAGGGAAAGATGCGCCAGGCCTGCACGATGATGATCGCGACCAGCGCGAGCCCCGGATCTCCCAGCCAGTACAGCCAGCCGTGCAGCAGGTGGGTCGCCTTCAGCGTCCAATTGAGCACGCTGAACGTGGAGTCGAAGATCCACGTCCAGGCGATCGCGGCGAGCGAGACGGGCACCGCCCACGGCAACAGCAGCACGAACCGGGCGAGGCGTTTGCCGTGGAACGTGGCGCGGAATACCTGCGCGGCGGCCGTCGCGAGCACGACGACGAGGACCTGCGAGCCGATCGTTACGATCGCGGTGTTGCGAAGCGACCGGAGGAAGATGGGATCGCCGAGGATCGCGGCGTAGTTGCGCCCGCCGACCCACGCGAAGCTCAGGCTCCCCGCCGTGGCGTTGGAGAAGCTGAGCAGGATCGCGAGCCCGAACGGCACGCCGACCAGCAGGATGACGTAGACCAGCGCCGGCGCCAGCATGGCGACGCCCAGCACGTCCTCCCGGTCGGCGAGCGTGCGCCGGGCGATCACGGCGCGCGCCTCGCGCCGGTGGCGGCGTCGAAATAGCGCAGTGCCTTCCGCGGCACGGCGAACTCGAGCGCCTCCCCTTCCGGAATCACGATGGCGACCGTCGCCGGGAGCTTCGCGATGATCGTCGCCTCGCCGACACCCTCCTCGGCGACCGAGCCGTAGACGTAGCGATCGGAGCCGAGGTACTCGACCCGCCGCACCGCGAAACAGAACACTTGAACTGGCTCCCCGGATGCAAAATGATCGCGGGGGAGAAAATGCTCGGGGCGGAAGCCGAGCAGCGTACCGGACGGCAGCGTCGGGTCGCGCAGCTCCAGCAGGTTCATGGGCGGCTGCCCGACGAACGTCGCGACGAACGTGTCGACCGGCTCCTCATAGACTTCCTGCGGCGTCCCGATCTGACGCACCTTGCCGTGGTCCATGACCGCGATGCGGTCGCCCAACCCCATCGCCTCCACCTGGTCGTGCGTCACGTACACAGTGGTACGCTGGATCTGGCGCTGAAACCGCTTCAGCTCGTCGCGGGCCGTGTTCCGCAGCTTGGCGTCGAGGTTCGCGAGCGGCTCGTCGAGGAGGAACACCTTCGGGTCCCGGACCAGCGCGCGACACAGGGCCACGCGCTGGCGCTCGCCGCCGGAGAGCTGGCGCGGATAGCGCTCCAGGTAGCGGGCGATGCCGAACATCTCCGCCGCCCACCGCACCTTGTCCACGATCTGCGACCGCGGCATGCGGCTCGCCTCGAGGGGAAAAGCGATGTTCTGTGCAACGGTGCGGTGGGGGTAGAGGGCGTAGCTCTGGAAGACCATCGCGATGCCGCGCGCCCTCGGGGGCACGTCGGCATCGACGCGCTCGCCGCCAATGAAGATCTCCCCCGAGGTGGGGCGCTCCAGCCCCGCGATCATGCGGAGCAGCGTCGTCTTGCCGCACCCCGACGGGCCGAGCAACACCAGCAGCTCGCCCTCGCGGATGGACAGATCGACACCGTCCACCGCGATGGAGTCCCCGAATCGTCTGCTGAGGTTGCGCACTTCGACGCCGACCACGATCGGGTCCCCGCCTCCCCTCCCCATCGACGCCACAGGGACTAGAACTGGATCTGCACCAGCGGGGTCAGCTCGCGCTGCATGGCGCGAATGCTGACCTGGGCCGCGAGCTGCTCGGCCACCGCCAGGTAGGCCGGCGCGAACTCGGACGCCGGATCGAGAACGATGGGCCGGCCCGCATCGGAGCTGGTCCGGATCGCGGTCGCGAGCGGGATCGCGCCGAGAAACGGCAGGTCGAGACGCTCGGCCGCCTGACGCGCCCCGCCCGCCCCGAACACGTCGTCCTGCGCGCCGCAATGCGGGCAGCGGTACGATGCCATGTTCTCGATGATTCCCAGGACGGGCGTGTTCAGCGTGTTGAACATGGAGATCGCCTTCTGCGCCACTTTGAGCGCGACGTCCTGGGGCGTCGAGACCACCGCCGCGCCCGTGAGCGGGATCGACTGGCACAGCGTCAGCTGCACGTCGCCCGTACCGGGCGGCAGATCGACGATCAGGTAGTCCAGCTCGCCCCAGTCCACGTTACCGAGGAAGTGCTGCACCGTCTTGTGGAGCATCGGTCCGCGCCAGATGATGGCGTCGTCCTCGCGGATGAAGAACCCCATCGAGATGACCTTGACGCCGTATTGCATCGCCGGGACGATCTTGCCTTCGGGGGTCGGCTTGGGGAGGGTGCGCAGGCCGAGGAGGGTCGGGATGCTGGGGCCGTACACGTCCGCGTCCATGATCCCCACCCGCGCCCCGGTGCCGGCCAGCGCGAGCGCGAGGTTGGCGGTCACCGTGGACTTTCCCACCCCGCCCTTGCCGCTCGCCACCGGCACGATGTTCTTGATCGTGGGGGTGAGCGCCTGCTTCCGCTCTCCCCCGGAGGCACGGACCCGCGACGTCATGGCCACGTCGACCGCCCGCACCCCCGGCAGCGCCGCGACGGCTTGACGCGCCTGCCGTTGCATCAGCTCGCGCACCGGGCACGCCGGCGTCGTGAGCTCGATGGTGAAGCCCACCGTTCCCCCGCCCTCGGCCACCTGGACGTCCTTGACGAATCCCAGCGACACGATATCGCGCCCGAGATCCGGATCACGGACGCCGCGCAGCGCGTCGAGGACTTCGTGCTCGGTGAGGGTCGCCATGCTATCCCCGCGGCCGCGTCACTTTCGTCGTGTCCGGCCGCTTAGTCAAATCCACCGCCGGGTGGTAAATGATGCCGTACGGGTTCGCAGGCGTTTTCAGCACGCGCACCGCCTCCGCGGTGTCGGAGGCCCACGTTGTCGCGCGCCCTCCACTGCCGCCGCAGCCCACTATCGACGGCAGCACGCCGGCCAGCGTCAACCCCACCACAACTCGCCCCCGGATCCGCATACGTTCCTCCACTCAGTCGTCGCGACTCGGCGTGGCCCCCGTGGCCCCCGTGGCCCCCGTGGCCCCCGCCCGGTCGTCGGATGGTGCGCCCCGGGCGAGCCATTCTCGAAACGCTGCAGCGTCGTGCGCCAGGCGCCACTCCTCGAAGATCGACAGGGCCATCGCCCGCACGCCACCTTCGGCGGCGCCGGCCGCAGCGCACTGTTCCAGGAGCCACGCCTCGAACGCGTCCGGCTCCGGGTCCGCTGCGACGGCGCGCTCGAGCAGGTCGCGCTTCACCTCGAGACCGATGGCATCCGGCGTCGTATCGCGCTTGCGCCGCTTGCGCCGCCCTTCCGAGGCATCGAGCGCCGCCAGCAGCTCGCCGCACACATCGCGGGGACGCGACAGCGGCGCGTCGTTGCTCACGCTTCACTCACCTTGAGGCCGAAGGCAGTGCTCCAGAGGCTGCGCCGCCGCTCGGTGACCCGGGCCTCGAGCGCGTAACCGGGACGCTCGGGCCGCCGGTAGCCGCGTTCCAGCGCGGCGACGTCCAGCGGCACGGTGGTGAGATCCTCGAGCAGCACCGCCCACGGCGGCAGGGCGGTCACCGTGGCGTGGGCCTTGAGATAGCCCTTGCAGCTGTCGCAGACCTCCACCTTCCGCGTCGCCTCACCCTCCTCCGGCGCCAGATACCCGAGCTGCTCATGAGACTTCTCGTCGCAGAACGGGCACCGCAGCCATTCCCGCTCCCAGCCCGAGCCGCACCGCCCGCACCGCAGCCAGCGCTTGCGCTCCAACCCCCGGAACTCCGCCAGCGCCGGCCACGCCCCGCAGACCGGGCAGTACCCTTCCCACCACGACGGCGGCGCTTCCCATCCCGTCGC
>WNGF01003970.1_pt1 | contig 22461 bp, 29 predicted proteins | sample 5400641 | NCBI WGS metagenome assembly WNGF01 (sample SAMN13153371, study PRJNA577476) | soil metagenome | isolation source: 80 cm soil or saprolite under grassland replicate 2 | place: USA:California | collected 2016-06-15 | reverse complement strand
CCTGTCCTGGTTGTCTGTGTCGTGACCGCCTGCCGCGGTATCCGTCGGACATGACCGACGGGCAGTGGCGGGTGCTGGAACCGCACGCGCGGGCGGTGATGGACGAGATCCGCCGGGCCGCGGGTCGGCCGATGGTGCATGACCTGCGGGCGATGGTCGACGCGGTCGGCTACGTGGTGCGCAACGGGATCGAGTGGCGGGCGCTGCCGGTGGACTTTCCGCCGTGGGAGGCGGTGTACGCGTTCTTCTAACGGTGGAGCCAGCGGGGCCTGCCGCAGCGACTGGTCGAGCGGTTGCGTGGCCGGCTGCGCACCGGGCTGGGCCGTGAGGTGCAGCCCACGGCGGCGATCCTGGACACCCAGACCGTCAAGGCCGCCGACACCGTGGGAGCCGGCACGCGGGGGTTTGACAGCGGGAAGCGCATCAACGGCAGGAAGCGGCACATCGCGGTGGACGTGGAAGGGTTCCTGCTCGCGGTCGTGGTCACCGCCGCGAACGTGGGGGATCGGATGGGTGCCAAGCTGTTGGTCATCGCGTTGTTGAACACCTGCACCCGGCTGCAGCTGATCTGGGCTGACTCCGGCTACGACGGCACACCCTTGGCCGGCTGGGTCCACGCGGTCGCGCAGATCACGCTGACCGTCATCAAGCGCACCGAGTTGCACGCCTTCCGGGTGGTACCCCGGCGGTGGGTGGTGGAACGTAGCTTCGGTTGGCTGCTGCGCTACCGGCGGCTGGTCCGCGACTACGAACGCCGACCCGAGCACCACGAAGCGATGGTCTACTGGGCCACCATCATGATCATGACTCGCGGCTGGCCCGCCGCTCCACCGACCCACCGCTGCAACGGCGATGGGGTCAACCACGCACCGCCACCCACGCTCGAAACCCAACACCCACCTGAACACTTTGCCATCAGGCTCTAACGGCACCGCCACGACCGTCAGGATCCGCGTTCGGTCGGCGGTACGTCGCCTGCGTAGAGGAACCCGGCCGGCATCCAGCCGGGCGGCTTGCCCCGGAGTTGGTCATGCAGTTGGCCGGCGAGATGCACGGCGACGACGAAGTCGAATACGCGGATGTGGTCGACATCGAACCCACCGCCGAGGACGGGTGGTGGTAGGAAGACGTAGACTTCCTCGGCGCCGACCTTGAGACCGCAGCGGTATGTCGCGGCGACAGCGAGGCTTTCCAGCAGATAACGGTCCCGGCCTTCCTCGACCGCAAGGTCGGCCGCCAGGTCCGCGCGGCTGGGCCACGGTCGGGTCAGGCTGCCTTCGATCGTGTCGAGCAGCCACCAGGCTCCGTCGGCCGATTCGAAGAAGATGTCGCCGAACAACGACGTGAACCGGGGCGTCTTGCCGGCTAGGTCGAGCCAGCTCCAGGACTCCAACGCCCGGGCATACTGCTGCTCACCGAACGTCTTGGTCGTATCCATTCGCCGATTGAACCATCGCGCCTCGGTGCCATGAACCGCCCGGCCGACTGTCTGCGTGGCATCGTCATCCCACCCACGGCGCCTATGCCAAGGTCACCAAATGAGGCGCGCCGCATGATCACTCGCGCTCTTCTAGCCGCTGACCGATCGAGATCACCTGTTGGCCCGCGGTCAAAGGACTGGACTTCTGGCTCGCCCGTAGCAGGCTACAGAGAGCACCAGCAGTACAGATGGTCTCCGGCGTCGCGGGCCCGCCGTACCAGTCCGGCTATCCGGTCGATGATCGGCAATAGCTGGTCGTTGGGCAACGGGCCATTCCGGGCCAGTTCCTCTGTCTGCCCCCATTGTCCCGACAGATTCCGCGCATCCGCGCTGCCGATCGATGCGAGGGTGCCCCGGGCAGCATCACCGATGGACGTCAGCCACGGGCCCTCCTGCTCGTCGCCAGTCCACAGCAGCTCGGTGGCGACCAGACCGACCTCCCACGGGATGCCGCGGGCGAGGCCAACGAGCCGACCAAGGATCACCGTCGGATCGATGCCCTTGAGGTCGACGGCGTCCACGGCGCCACCGTCAGCCGTCGCGACCGGTCCGCCACCCAGCTCGTCCATCAAGCTCACTGCCGCAGCGTCGCTGGCCGAGCGGAAGTAGTCGTACAACACGCCCATGTACAGAAGCTCACCACACTTCCTGCCCGCACCACTAGCCACACGCGGTCTGAGCGAAAGCGAGACCCGCCGAGCGGGGCGCGCGCTAAACGACCGGCTCTGCCGCCGACCGCGCGTCACTCAGCGTGGCCGGCGGCCATAGGGCGCGGCGTCCGGATCTGCGATGACAGGACGCCTGATCTTGTGCTGGTGTGACGCAGCCTCGGCAGGGTCACGGAGTTCTGCGGACGTGAGCCCGTTAGGTGCACTGCCATAGGGTTGCGGACAGCGAGCAGCCGTCGCACCAGAAGGCGTACAGGATGCCGCCGCTGCCCCAGAGCCACCACGGACCACCCTCGATCTCCAGGGAGTCGAACTGGAGCAGGAATCGCATCGTGCGCTGGCAATCCGGGCATGCGGGGAACTCGGGAGACTGGATCCAGGTTGGCTCGCCGCCCACGCGGTTGAGGTTCTCCCGGTCGTTGCTGCTCGCCCAGTCCTGCAAGCGCCACCGCTGCGGGCTACGCCGGATCGTCACAGTCGTCTCGGGTAGTGCCTCTCCCAATAACTCTGGCTGCTGCTTGGTGAGGTCCGCTCCGGCGGGGGAGACTGAACTTCCGTGGTGGGCGAAGAACAGGACCGGCCGGGACCAGCCCAGGCAGCTCAGGCACGTCACGACCTGGAGTCCTTCGGGGATGTTCGCGGGCGCCTCGTCAAAGGCGAGCAGCCGGTGCAACGGGCCGCAGCACACCGCGCAGCGAGCATCGACCTCGCCGCCGAACCTGCCGGTGCCGAGGACCTCGGAACCGGGATGCCAACTCGGGTAGGACAACAGGCCCGTCACGCCCACCCACTTCGGCGGGACGAGGAAGCCTCGGGGAAACTCGATGTGGCAGGTGGGCTCGGCGACCAGGCGACGGATCTCGCCGGTGCGCTGCTCGATGCCGACAAGGTTGAGGCATGCGTCAGCGTGGTGCCCGGGTGGGATCGCGCTGCCGATGGCTGCTACCGCGACCGCCCAGCCGTGGGGCGTGCGGGTCTCGAGGAGGCACTGCCACGCCCGCTCCGACTCGTCGGATGAGGGGTGCAGTCGGGCAGCGAGACGCTCGATCTCGTCGTCGCTCGCCGCTCGCCACGGCCAGCAGGCGTAGTACGTCTGTGAGTTCGGCGCGAGGTCCCACAGCTGTTCCAGATAGGGCCGCAGGGTGCGAGGAGCCTGCAGGCTCAGCCCGGCAACCAGTTGCGCCGCCTGGCTATCACGCGGGTCACTGCCCGCACGCAGACTCGCGACGGCGGCATCGGCGACCGCCTGAAGAGACTCGTTCGGTACAAGGGCCAGTGCCGCGTCGATCGCAGTACTGCTTGTTGTTCTGAGTACCGAGGCCGACATGACGACGAGATCGGTCAGCCGTTCAGGCCTCTGAAGAGCGAGGTCCACGACCCGCTGGTGGCCACCCGAGCCAGGGCTGGCCAGGGTCGTCAGCAACTGATCGAGATCTGGCTCGACGGCTTCAGGACGATCAACCACGCTGGGACAGTACCCGGCCCGGAGATCCAGTGCGCTTGTCCCGCGCCGTCCTCGGGCGTCACATGGGGCCTCTCGGCTACTGGCCGGATGTTGGTCGCGCTCTCCAGCCCGGCGTTGCGCACGGCCAATCCGCGAAGAGCCGAGAAACCGAAAAGCAAGATCGGGTGTCCGGATCTGCCGCAAGCAGCGCGGCTACGCTCGCCCGACTCCGGTCGCGCGAGCAGCGTGACCGTCACATCGCTCCCAGCGACGATCATGCCGGGTGTTCACGAACGCGGGCAAGCTGAGCAGACGAGCTGGGATACCCGCCGTCCAGGACGTCACACCATCTCGGGTAGGGCTTGCCGCCGAGGCTGGCCGTCCGGGCCAGGTCGAGACAAACGGGATGGCGGCTCGGGTTCTGCATCTGTACCATTCTCGCTGTGATTGTCAACCTTGGCGTCAAGCGCATCATCGGCGTTGTGGGGCTGATTTCTTCTGTGGCGACCTCGCTGCTTGTATTGTCGTGCAACTCCTCGGCGCAAAGCAAAGCCCAAGCAGACTATCTCGATGCGGTGAGGCATCGAAACGCCGTGCAGGCGAGGATTCAGTCGGATCCGGCAACTGCGTGGACCGAGTTGCGCAGCCTCGCCGCGGAGATGAAACGGGCCGAGGAAGAAGAGCTGTCCAAGCTCGAAGCGGGCGCATGGCCACCGAACGCTGAAGCTGCTATCGCAGAGCTCATGAAGGAGATCCGCCTCGCACTCCCCTATTGGCAAAAGGCGGCTGAGGCGACCACCCCGGATGAGGTCTACTCCAATATCGATACTGCCTTCGACTACTGCGGTGGACCGGCCGCCGGTAAGGTTCGAACTGCGCTTGGCTTGCCGCAAGCCTGACGATCTGACTGACGCAACGCCTAACCCCAGAAGCTCACTACCAATGACCTTCCCATCCCGACTTGGCGATGAGCACGACCGTGCTGAACCACCGCAAGTCCCTGGCATGGCTCGCGTCGGCCCCATCCGCTGTCTGTGATCGTTCGCTCGTGCCGCCGGGTAGGCGGTGCACCCCCCGATGGGCGCCGTACAGGTGATCCCTTCGACCGAGCGTCGCACCCCGAGCGGCTACCTTGAGCTGATGCCTGTTTACATCAAGACGGTCACCTTCGACTGCGCGGACGCCATGGTTGTGGCACGGTTCTGGGCCGACGCGCTCGGCACCGACGTCGACGACGAATCCACCCGGGACCGCGCGTACGTCGAGGCCCCCGGCTGGGGTGGGCCGAACATGTGGTTCGTCCGCGTACCCGAGCCGAAGACGGCCAAGAACCGCATGCACTTCGACCTACGCGCGCAGGGCGAGGTCCGGTTCGAGGTTGCTCGCCTGGTCTCCCTCGGCGCCACCGTCGTCGAGGCGGGCGCGGACCTGACCGTGATGCGCGACCCCGAAGGCAACGAGTTCTGCGTCGAATAGGTCGCATACGAGCGGAGGGCAGCCCAAACATCAAGATCAAGGACATCCATCTGCCGCTCCGGGTGTGCTGGCGTTCATCCTCGCCGGTGACCCACGGTGATGTATGGCTGCATTCCCTGTTCCCGGTTCTGGCGTCGCGTCTCCCGGTCATCTCGTGCTGCGTGCGGCGGTGTCCGCGTACCTGGGTCGCTACCGCGGCGAGACCCGGCTGCATACCGAGTCGGACCTGCGGGTCTTCCTGCGCTGGTGCACCGACCAGGGCCTCGATCCGCTCACCGCGGTCCGGGTGGACATCGAGCGGTACGTACGCTGGCTGCAGGATGTACGCCGCTACCAGCCCTCAACCGTCTCTCGTCGACTGTCCGTCGTGGTCGGCTTCTGCCGCGTCTGCGTCATCGACCAAATCCTGCCGCAGTCGCCGGCCGACTACGTCCGCCGACCGACGGTGCCGGCGGAGTCGCCCACCCTCGGTCTCGGTCATCTGCAGTTCGAAGCCCTGATCACTACAGCGCGGTTGTCGGTCAACCCGAACGACTTCGCCCTGCTCGCGCTCCTCGGCCTGCTCGGGCTGCGGATCTTCGAAGCCTGCGGAGCCAGCATCGCCGACCTGGGCGAGGAGCACGGCCACCATGTGCTACGGGTGCGCGGCAAGGGTGGCAAGGTCGTGCTCGTCCCGCTGCCACCCGCGGTGGCCCGGGCGATCGACCGAGCCGTCGACGGCCGCGCCGATGGGCCGATCCTGCGCAACACCCTCGGCGCGCGTATGGACCGCCACGCCGCCACCCGCCGGCTCAGGCACCTGGCCGCTACCGCCGGCGTGCGGATGCCGAGAATGCACCCCATATGCTCCGTCACACGTTCGTGACCACCATGCTCGACGCCGGTGTCAGCCTGCGCGACGTGCAGATCGCCGCCCGCCACGCCGACCCACGAACGACGATGCGCTACGACCGCGCCCGCAAGAACCTCGATCGGCATCCGAACTACATCCTCGCCGCGTACATGGCCTCTGGGACATAGCTGACGTTCACGACTTTGCCGAGTTGAGTGCACCCGATCATGGTTCTCCTGGAATGCCGCTGACAGGACAGGTTGCCGCACGAGCTGTCCTTGTCGGAGATCGCCGACCCGTTGGCCAAGTTCCGGCAGACCTGCTCGAATCATGCGAGCTCGGCTTGGAGAGTCTCGGTCACCGGACGGCGGCCGCCGAGGCGGGCGGGAACCGCGGTGAGCGCCGCCACCACGAGCACGGTTGCCAGCACCACGGCGAGCAGCTGCCAGAGCGAGGGAAGCGTGGCCCTGTGGCTGTCGCCGCCGGTGATCGCGTTTATTGCGTAGAACAGTGCGAAGCCTCCCGGGAAGACGCCCAAGATAGCGCCGACGAGCGAGGGGAGCACCTGCGCGGCCGCCAGTGCAGCACTCACTTCACCAGGGGTTGCGCCGAGGGCGCGCGCCAGCGCGGAGGAATGCCGGTTGTCGAGCACCGTCGCCCAGGTGATGACGATGGCGTTGACCGCCGCCAGGGAGAGCAGTATGACCGTCCAGACGAGAAGCACGTGCCGCAGCACCGTCACCTGAGCTTCGCTGTATGCGCGGATGGCTGGCGGTTTGCTGAGGAAGGTGTTGAGGACCAGGAGGATGTAGATCCCGCTGACAGTGACCGCGATGCTGACCACGGCCAGCATGACCCGTCGCGGCCGGCGGGCGGCGACCCGCAGGGCGAGAAGCAGCGGGACGGGAAGTCGTGCCGAGAGAGCGATCAGCCAGCCGGTGCGTCGGGGTGGGCGTGCCGCGTCGGCCAGTGCGCTGACGGTGCTGGAGCGGGCGCCGCGCACGGCCGGAACAACGGTCGCCACGACCGCGACCCCGAGGGCGACGGCGGTCACCAAACCAGCCGTGGACATGGTCATCGACGGCGTGCCCGCGCTGCCGACCAGGCCCGCGCTCGGTGAGTAACGGAGCGGTCAGCGCCCCGATCGCCAGCCCGGCTGCCGCCGCGACGACGGCCACCAGCAGATACTCCGCGAGCAGCACGGCAGCGACCAGGCCCGGTGTGCCGCCGACCGCCTTGAGGAGTCCGACGCGTCGGGTCTGATCGGCCATTCGGCCGCCGACCAGCACCGAGAGACTGGCCACGGCGAGCAGACCAAGCAGCCAGGCTCCGATCAGCAGAAGGATCTGGGAGTCTCTGGCCAGCTCGGTGGCGTCGGCGAGGATACTCTGCCAGGTCTGCATGGGCATCATTGTGCCGCTGTGGTCGCCACTGTTCGCGGCGACGAATGCCTCGGCCTCGTCCGGGTCGGCGAGCTTCAGGTTCATCACGTACGACATGGAGCCCTGTGCCGGGGCGAGGCTGCGCACGTCCGCCTGGGTGAGCCAGACCAGCCCGGGGTTGTGCAACAACCCAGGGGGCAGATTGCGGTCCTTCGGGATAGCGCCGTTAAAGCAACCGACGGAGACGATGCAGGACGTCCCCGGATAGGGCGGCATGGCAGCGGTGACAGCCACGCCGACGACCTTGAACGACTTGCTGCCCAGGGTGACCGAGCCACCGACGTGCACATCGAGCGAGTTGGCGAAGGCGGCTTCGAGCACCACGCCGCCGTCGCTGACCCAGCTGCCCTGCGTCACCTCGGGCTGATCGACCGTGGCGATCGGGGCGTCACGCCCCTCGACCTGCACGTCCGACGTCCGGCTGGACGCCTCGAGCTTCCCCGCGATGACGGGGTACGGTCCGCTGTGCTCGGTGACGCCGGAGGCGGTGGCCAGCTTCTCAAGGTCGGCGAGGTCGGCGAACGGGCCGGTGCCGGCGACCACGTCGGGTCCCTTGGTCGCTGCCCGGGTGCTCTGGTACGGGTCGCTGGCCGCGTCACGCACGACCAGTCCGAGCGTCAGCGTCGTGGTGGCCGCCAGGATGGCGATCAGCAGAAGCGCGGCCTCGATGCGGCGCCGCCGCAGGTCACGCACGGCGAGGCGGCCCACGAGCAGGATGCGGCCCATCGCGCTTAGTCCTCCAGCCCGACGAGGGCGCCGAGCTGCCCGGTGGTGCCACCGGTCAACCTGGTCTCGTCCACGAACGCGCCGTCGCGCATCGAGATCAGCCGGTCTGCGGTGGCCGCGATCCGCGCGTCGTGGGTGACGATGACCAGCGTCTGACCGGACTCGTGCAAGCTCTCGAAGAGCCGGAGGACCTCCAGGGTGGCGGCGCTGTCCAGATTTCCGGTCGGCTCGTCGGCGAGAACGACCAACGGTTCGTTGCTCAACGCCCGGGCGATCGCGACCCGCTGCCGCTGGCCACCGGACAGCGCGGAGGGCAGGAAACCCGCCCGGTCGGCGAGCCCGACCTGCTCCAGCAGCTCCTCCGCACGCCGTCTGGCCGCCCGCGGCGAGCGTCCGGCCAGCAGCGCCGACAGCTCGACGTTCTCCACGGCGGTGAGCTCCTCCATCAGGTGAAATGCCTGGAAGACGAAGCCGACGGCAGTCCGCCGCATCCGGGCCAGGGCCTTCTCGCCGATGTCGTCGATGCGACGGCCGTTCAGCAGCACCTCTCCACCCGAGGGCCGGTCCAGCCCCCCGAGCAGGTGCAGCAGCGTGGACTTCCCGCAGCCGCTGGGCCCCATCACCGCCACCGTCTCTCCCGCGCCGACGTCGAGATCGACCCCGTCGACGGCGCGCACCAATCCCTCCCCCTTGCCGTACTCCTTTCGCAACCCGCGGGCGCGAAGCACGCACGTGTCGGCGGCGCTGCTCACGATCCACTCCTTCGGCGGGTCCAGCTCTTCTCACATGCCTCCAGCCAGCGCAGGTCCGCCTGAAGCCGCAGCACGATGCCCTCCAACAACAGCGCCGCGGCCGAGCGGTCCGGCTCGGCCATGGCGGCGCGCTGGGCATCACGCAGCCGGCGCAGCAGCTCCCGGCGCTGGGTGTCGACGACGGTGAGCGGGTCGGCCAGCCCGGCCGACGCGGCCGCGATCAGCTTGAGATGAAACTCCGCGAGGTCGGGTCTTGGCCAACCCACCTCGGCGATCCACTCGGCGACCCGCTGTTGGCCGTCGGGGGTGAGCGCGTACACCTTGCGATCCGACCGGTCGGCGCCATCGGCAGACCTCTCGACCGCTAACAGGCCGGCCCTTTCCAGCCGGGTCAGCGTGACGTAGACCTGCCCCGCGTTCATCGCGTCACCGAGCGGGCCGAGCGCCTCGCGCAGCCGCGCGCGCAGCTGGTAGCCGTGCGAGGGCTCCTTGGCCAGCATCGCCAGCACCACTTCCTGCTGCATTGGACCCCTCCGGATAACTGTTAGCTACTACGTCTAACGGTTATCCCCGTCGCTGTCAAGCCCGCGCGGTACCAGTTGTCCTGTCCGCGTGAACTTGTCGGCGTCCACGTCATCATGTCGGATGGTTTGTCGTCGTCCGCGTTTAGTTGGCGTGTCATGCGCGTCGATGGATCGGGTCTGGTTGAGAATGCCTGGCGTGACGATGCTGCCGGCCGTGCCGGACGTGGCCGTCGAGGGATCGATGGACGACTTTCAGATCGGCTACGTTGCCGAGGACGGCACCTGGCGGCGGGTGCCGTTGGTCGAAGCGTGGGCGGTGCGGTTCGAGGCGGTGGTGCCGGCGCGGCGGTTCACGGCGCGGAAGGGTCAGCGGCATCTGCCGGGCCGCTGGTGGTCGGCCACCGACGGCGGCCATGTCGGGTACGAGTCGTGGCTGGAACGCGATCATGTGATGTGGTTGGACTTCGATGCGAGGGTGGTGGGGATCGCTTCGCAGCCGTTCCGGTTGTCGTGGACGACGGTGGCGGGGCGGGTCCGTTCGCACGTGCCGGATTACTTCGCCCGCCGCACGGACGGCTCGGCGGTAGTGGTCGACTGCCGGCCGGTGGACCGGCGTCCCGCGCAGGACGTGGCGGCGTTCGAGGTGACGCGGCGGGTATGCGACCTGCTGGGTTGGAGGTATCGGCTGGTCGGTGCGGTGAATGTGATCGCGACGGCCAACCTGCGGTGGCTTGCCGGGTACCGGCATCCACGTCATGGCATGGCGGGGTTGACGGAGGCGCTGCGGGTCGCGTTCCCCGGGCCGACTCCATTGATGTCCGGTGCCGAGGCCGTTGGGGACCCCATCGCGGTGCTGCCGGTGCTGTTCCACCTGCTGTGGCGCCACGAACTGGTCACGGACCTGTCGGTGCCGCTGCATCCGGACGCGACCGTTACCAGCGTGGTCGCGGCGTGAAAGGCGAGCCGGTACACGCGGTGCTCCGCCCTGGTGACTGGGTCAGCTTCGACGGCGGCGAACACCAGGTGCTCGCGCTGGCGGGTACCGCGGTCCGGCTGCGTGAGCGGGCCGGTACCGAGCAGGTGGTGCTGGCGGCCTATCTGGTGGCGGCACCGGATTTCGCCGTGCTGGATAGCGCCGCGGTGGCGCCGGCAGTGGAGCCGTTCGGGCTGCTGGACGGTCTGCCCGACGAGGCGCTGGCGGAAGCACGGGGCTGGGAACGGCACGTGGTGGAGGTGGAGACCGGCCTGCCACCGGATACCGAGCCCGGTGCCGCACCCCGGCCGGGGTATGACCCGGCGACCTGCTCGGTGGCGCAGCGCACCGAGACGAAGGCCGCCGAGTTGGGGTTGAGTGCCCGGACGGTCGAACGGATGCGTGCCCGGTACGCGCAGCAGGGCCTGTGGGGGTTGGTTGACCGGCGGGTGGTGCGGGCGCGGGAGGCGACCGGGCGCGCGGACGCGCGGCTGGTCGCGGTGGCGCGGCGGGTCATCGACGCGGAGACGCACACCTCGACGGGCACCCGTGGTCGATTGATCCGCAGGGTGGTCAAGGCGGTGGAGGACGCCTACGGGCCGGGTGTGGTGCCTTTGCCGGGCCGTACGGCGTTCTACAAGCTGGTCGACGCCCTGTCGACCGGGCGGCACACGTTCTCCTCGGCGGTGACCCGCCGGCAGACCGCGAACCGGCCGGACGGGATGTTCACGCCGACGTTCGCGGCGCGACCGGGTGAGCAGGTGCAGATCGACTCGACCCCGATCGATGTGATGGTGCTGCTGGAGTCGGGGCTGCCGGTGCGCGCCGATCTGACGATCGCGGTCGACGTCGCGACGCGGACGATCTGCGCGGCGGTGCTGCGGCCGGTGGGTACGAAGGCGGTGGACGCGGCGTTGTTGCTGGCCCGGATGCTGGTGCCGGAGCCGATGCGGCCGGGCTGGTCGACGGCGTTCCGGATGTCCGCGTCGCGGCTGCCGCACGCCCGGCTGCTGAACGTTGATGGGCGGATGGAGTTGGCGGCGGCGAAGCCGGTCATCGTGCCGGACACCATCGTCATCGACGGCGGGCGGGTGTTCGTGTCCGACACGTTCACCCGCGCCTGTGCCCGGTTGGGTGTCTCGGTGCAGAACTGCCGTCCGGGAACCCCAACGGACAAGGGCATCGTGGAGGCGACATTCGACGCGATCAACACGTTGTTCTGCCAGCACGTGGCGGCCTACACCGGCTCCAACACCCAGCTTCGCGGGGACCGGGTGGACGCGCAGGCCGCATGGACAGTGGCCGATCTTCAGGATCTGTTGGATGAGTGGCTGCTGGTCGGGTGGCAAGCCCGGCCACACGACGCGCTGCGCGACCCGTACTTCCCACGGCGGGCCATCTCGCCCAACGACAAGTACACGGCGCTGGTCGCCGCCGCCGGGTACCTGCCGCTGACCCTGTCCAGGGAGGACTACCTGGAGCTGCTGCCGGTGGCGTGGCGGGCCATCAACGACTACGGCATCCGCATCGACTACCGCACCTACGACAGCCCTGATCTCGGCCCGTACCGGCGTCAACACTCCGGCGTCAGCGCCAAGCGAGGGCTGTGGGAGATACACCAAGATCCTTACGACCTTGCGCAGGTGTTCGTGCGCACCCCAGACGGCTGGGTCACCGCCGACTGGACCCACCTGCCGATGATCTCGGCGCCGTTCGCGGACTTCACCTGGCGCCACGCCCGCCGACTGGCGGCGCAGACCGGCCGGGATGCCACCAACGAGACCGAGGTCGCGCGGGTGCTCGACGAGCTGCTGGCCCGCGCCGAAGCCGGCCCGGGGGTCGGCCGGACCGTGGACAAGACGAGTGCCCGGGTCGCGGCCCGCACCCGAGTCGCCGCCGCCGCGCACCGGCCACCACCCGTCGACGACTCCTCGGCGGAGCCCGATGACGAGGACGAGCCGGACGAGCTGTCGACGTCGACGGTGGTCCCGATGGGGATCTTCGACGCCCGCGCTGAGGCCGAGAGGTGGCCGTATTGACCGCGACGCTGCCCCGGCCGCGAGCCGGGGAACCCGCCGGTGACGCTGATGATGAGGCCGGTCTGGACAACCCGTTGACCACCAAGGAGGGGTGGCGTCGGTTCGTGGACAAGGAATCCACCCCACCGGCCTTGTTGTCCGGCGAGACGCTGGCGGGCCTGGATACGGCCCGGCGGGTCGAGTACGACGAGACGCGCATCGAGTACCACGCCGACCTGCCGTTGGTGAACACCCCGATCATCCGACAGGTCGTGGCGACCAGCCGGCTGCTGATCCAGCTCAACCGAAACCAGATCTCCGCCCGCCGCGGTGCGATCATCAGCGGGGCGTCGGGCACCGGCAAGACACCGCGCTGTCCCAGCTCGGGCGCGCCCACGAGCTGTCCGCACGCCGCCGCCACCCCGACGACCGGCACCGGCTGCCGGTCGTCTACATCACCGTCCCACCGGCGGCCACGCCACGGATGGTCGCGGTGGAGTTCGCCCGGTTTCTCGGACTGCCCACCACGGTGCGGGCGAACCTGACCGACGTGACCAACGCGGTCTGCGCCACCGCCGCACACACTCATGTGGATCTTGTGTTGGTGGATGAGATCCACAACATCTCCCTGGCCACCCGGGCGGGCGCGGAGGTGTCGGACACGTTGAAATACTTCGTTGGCTGCCCGCCACGTTCGTCTACGCCGGTCTGGACGTGGACGAGATCGGTCTGTTCGCCGGCACCCGCGGGCGGCAGATCGCCGGCCGGTTCACCCTCATCCCGGCTCGGCCGTTCGACTACGGCACGCCCGAGCAGCGCGACACCTGGCGCGGCCTGGTCTCCACGATGGAGCAGAGCCTGCGGCTACACCGACACTCGCCTGGAACCCTGACCGGGTTTGACGAGTACCTGTTCGGCCGGACCAACGGCATGATCGGCAGCCTGTCCCAGCTCGTGCGCGGCGCAGCCGTGCTGGCCATCCAGGACGGCACCGAGCAGATCACCAAGCAGCTGCTGGACCTGGTGCCAGTCGACCACGCCGCGCAACGCAGCAGCGGGAAACGGCAAGGCCGACGGGGCAAGGCCAAGGCGTGACCGGTTGGCGTCGGCTGGCGATTCCGCTGCCGCCCGCGCAGTCTGAGACACTCGGCTGCTGGTTTCACCGGCTTACGGTGGTTCATGGCCTGGCCAGCGGTGAGCTGCGCCGCCACGTCACTCCCGCCCGACCGACCATCGACGGCGACGGGGCGGCGTTGCTGGGCCGGCGACTGGCCTCGCTGACCGAATATCGGACCGAACGACTCGCCCACGCGCTGCCGGAGCTGCGAACACCCCCACCGGACTGGCGGACCCTGCGGCACCTCCCGCAGCGGGCCTGCCCACGCTGCACCGCCCGGCACGAGGGTGGCCCGGTGCGGCGGCTGTTCGCCCACCACGAATACCTGTGCACCAGGCACGGGTACTGGATCGGTCCACCGGACCCGACCCGGGACGACCCGCCACCGCATCTGGTCGCGGCCGTGCCCGAGTTGCTTACCGCGCAGCGGCGGCTGGACCGGGCCGAGCGTCGTTACGGCTGGGCCGCCACGTTCAACGCGACCGCCGCCGCCACAAGCATCTGTATCGACCTGCGGTTTGCCGCCGAGGCTCATCCGCTGTGGAACCGGTGGGAGCGGCGCCTGGAGCTGCTCATGCCCACCGGCTACCGGCGCTCGCTGTTCATGGCGGCGATCTTTCCCGAGGTCGCCACGCTCGCCACCGTCCTGGCCGCACCCCAGTGGCGGGTCCTGGCGGGCGGCGTAGATACGGCAACCGAGGACCGGCTGATCCACCTCGCGGCGACCGCACTGGGCTGTGTCGATCCGCCGCACCGACGCGACCTCAGCGAGGCGCTCATCGGCTGGATGGCCTACCGCGCTGCCAGCCCACCGCTGGAGCCGGCAGCCACCTACCCCGACACCGGCCACCACGACGACGGCACCCCACGAGTCAGCGACCAGTACCGGATGGCCGAACACCTCACCGCCGTTCAGTTCCAGCGCGACCGTCGTGCTCCCCTCACGCACAGCCCGGCAGGGTCCCTGCCCTACGCCCACCGGCCGGCAGCCGCTGGCTGCCACGTCGGGAGGCCGACCTGATCCCGAAGATCCACCGCCGCAGCCAGATCACCGGCCTCGGCGATCTGCTCAGCTACCTGTTCGGGCCTGGTCTGAACAACGAACGCGGCGGTCGGCATGACAACCCTCGTGTCATTGCTGCCTGGGCCTACGCAACTGCCGGTAACCTCGCCGACCTGCAACCAGCGCTGTCCCCGAACGGCCGCCCCTCGGTGCGGCGGCTGGCTGAACTGCTCGAACAACCCGCCCGGATCTGCTGGAGCCTTCCCGCCCTGTCGGTCTGGCACTGCTCGGTCCACAGCCACCCCGACGACCCGATCCTGACCGACCGGCAGTGGGAGCACGTCGTCACCGAGATCGCCGCTGCGGTCGGTCTGGCCCCGCACGGCGACCTGTCCGCGGTGCGGTGGGTCGGCATCCGACACGCCGAGGGCCACGCCCACCTCGTGGCTACCCTCGCCCGGCAGGACCGCCGCGCTGTCTGGCTCTGGCAGGACTACCGCCGCGCCCAAGCCTGCTGCCGCCAGCTGGAACAGGACTACGGCCTGCGTCGCGTCGGCGGCCGGCTCCACGAGCGCTACCCAAAGCCGGCCGAGCTGAACAAGACCAGCCGCCAGCAGCGCGACGAGGTACCCCGCCACCGGCTACGGCGCCTGGTCACGACGGCCGCCGGCACCGCCAGCAACGAACAGGATTTCCTGCACCGACTTCGCGCCAGCGGGCTGCTCGTGCGGCCCCGCGCCAACACCACCGATCCCACTCAAACCGGCGGGTACGCCGTCGCGCTGCCCGACGAACGCAACGCCGCCGGAGACACCATCTGGTACAGCGGATCCACCCTCGCCGCCGGCCTGAGCCTGCCCAACCTGCGCCACCGCTGGCGGTCGCCATGAACGCCAACCAGCCCGCAGCGCGGCGGCGCGCCTACGTGTTCCCCGGACGGCACAAGCGCCTGTTTGTCCGGTACACCGACGCCGAGTACGCCGAGTACGCCGAGGTCGCCGCCGCCGCCGACCAGTACGGGCTGACATCGACTGGCTTCTGCTCCCAGGCGGCGCTCGACGCCGCACGCAACGCGCACACCGGCGGCACCGAACCGATGGAGCACGAGTCTCTGGGCAACCTGCAAGCCGAGCTGTTCCAAGCGCGCCTCGCAGTCAACCAGCTCCGCGCCGAACTTCACAGCACCCGCAACGACAGTCGGACGATCACCGACGACCTGGACAAGCTCATCACGCGCGCCGCTGAACTGGTCGCCGACTTCGACGACACCGCCTCCCGAATACACCGCCGGCTCGCACAATGAGCTGGCGGTTGCTCAATAATCACTTGCCCATCAGCGCTGCCCGAGCCACAGAATGCAGGCGTGCCCGAGCCCGACGATCAGATCGCGCTGGCCGGTGGAGGGCGAACCACCGTACACCGCCGTGGACAGGTCGTGGTCCGCGACACCGGCCCGTGGACACCCGCGGTGCACAGCCTGCTGCGGCACCTGGAGCGCGTCGGGTTCGAGGCGGCACCACGGCTGGTCGGCTTCGGGCTTGATCCAGAGGGCCGCGAAACGTTGACCTACATCGACGGGGAATTCACCCAACCAGGGCCATGGAGCCTCGACGGCGCCGCCGGCGTCGGACAACTCCTTCGCGAGCTCCACGAGGCCACCGCCTCCTACCAGCCGCCATCCGACGCGATGTGGTTCCCGTGGCACGGCCGCGATCTCGGCGGTCCGGCCCGCGTCATCGGTCACTGCGACGTCGCGCCGTGGAACATCGTGGCCCGCGACGGGATGCCGGTCGCGCTCATCGACTGGGAGTTCGCCGGCCCGGTCGACCCGCTGGTGGAACTGGCACAGGCAAGCTGGCTCAACGCCAAACTGCACGACGACATCGTCGCCGAACGCGAAGGACTACCTCCATTGGCCGACCGGGCGCGGCAGCTGCGCGCCATCGTCGACGCCTACGGCCTGTCGGCCAGCCAGCGTCACGGTTTCCTGGATCGCATCATCGAGTACGTCGTGTCCGACACCGCCAACGAAGCCGACGACGCGGGTGTCACCCCAGAGATGACCTCGCATCCGAGCGCACTGTGGGCGATGGCCTGGCGCGTCCGCGCCGCCGCCTGGCTGCTGCGCAACCGCCGCCCGATCGAGAACGCCCTTGCGTGAGCGCCCTTCCGCGTAACCGCCACATGAAGTCCAGCCGCGAGCGGGAGCCGGGCACGGGCCAAACCGTTCGCCAAGGCCGACCAGATCGCCCAGGATGTCCGCCGTGAACCCTTCCAGTCCGAGCGACATCGTTCGACGCGGCTACGATGCCGTGTCGCACCTCTACCGCCGCGATGGCGACAACCCGGTCGAGTACAAGTCCTGGCTGGCGACCCTGCAACGTCACATCCCGGCCGGCGCAACCATCCTGGACCTGGGATGCGGCTGCGGGATCCCGGTCGCCGCGACCCTCACCGCCGCCGGTCACCACGTCACCGGCGTTGACGTCAGCGAGGTCCAGATCAGCCGCGCCCGGCGACTCGTTCCCAGGGCCACATTCGTGCATGCCGACGCCAGCCAGGTGTCCTTTCCGGACCGGGCTTTCGACGCCGTTGTATGCCTCTACGCGCTCATCCACATGCCGCTCGACCAACAGTCCCACCTCATCTCGCGAGTCGCCGCCTGGCTCCGGCCGGGCGGGCTGCTGCTGGTCACCACCGGCACCCAGGCGTGGACCGGCACCGAAGACCACTGGCTCGGTGGCCCAACCCCGATGTGGTGGAGCCACACTGACGCCGACACCTACCGCCGGTGGATCACTCAGGCCGGCCTGCGCATCGAATCCGAGGAATTCGTTCCCGAGGGCGACAGCGGCCACCAACTGTTCTGGGCACAGCGCCCCTACGATGTCGCAGGGGGCCGGTAGCCTCCCGGCCGTGACCGACCTGGGCTTCCTCGATTCGACCCGCTCTTCCTACGATGCCGTGGCTGCCGGCTACTCCGCGTTCTTCGCGGCCCAGTTGCCCAGGGAGCCGGTGCTGCGCAGCATGCTGACGCTGTTTGCCGAGTTGGCGCCCGGCCGGGCAGCCGACGTGGGATGCGGGCCGGGGCATGTGACGGCGTTTCTGCACGGGCAGGGGCTGGATGTGTTCGGGATCGACCTGTCGCCGGGCATGGTCGCGCAGGCCCGGACCAACTACCCGCAGTTGCAGTTCGAGGTCGGCTCGATGACCGGCCTGGACCATCCCGACGGGAGCCTGGCCGGCCTCAACGCCTGGTTCTCGACCATCCACATCCCCGACCGCCAGTTGCCGGGTGTGTTGGGCGAGTTCCACCGGGTGCTGGCCACGGGAGCACCACTGATGCTGGCCTTCCAGGTAGGCGACGGCCCGCAGCATTTCACCGAGGCATGGGGGTACGAGGTCGATTTGATCCTCCACCGGCGCCGCCCGGAGACGGTCACGGCAATGCTCACCGAGGCCGGATTCCACATCCTGGTGACGATGGTCCACGAGCCGGCCGACACGCCGACGAAGAAGCAGGGGGCGTTCCTGATCGCCCTGAAGCCTAAGTGACCCGGCCGCAGCCACCCGACCACGGCGTTCCCAACCGTGGTCCACACTGGCGTGGTGCAGATGGACGAACGCGGGACACGGGTCCGGGAGGTACGTCGCCAACTCGCGCAGGACGGTCCGCCGTGGACGCGCCATCACGAGCGGGACTTCGAGACGGTCGCGATGCCGGAGCGGGACTGCAATCTGCTTCGAGATCTGCTGATCGCTGAGCGGGCCGAGACGGTTGTCGAGGTCGGGCTCGCCTACGCCAGCTCTGCCCTCGCGGTCGGAGAGGCACTGGTCACGGTCGACCCGCCGCACCCCCGCCACGTCATCATCGACCCCTTCCAGGACAGCGGGTATGCCAACGTCGGCTGGGACCTGTTGCGCGCTGCCGGACTGGACTCGATCACCAGGCTCATCCGCGCGTGGTCCTCCATCGCGCTGCCCGAACTTCTCGCCGAAGGTCTCGTCGCCGACGCGGCGTTCGTGGACGGCAGCCACCGGTTCCACGAGGTGTTCGTGGACTTCTACTTTCTCCGCAAGATCGCCGGCCTGGCGGCCTGATCGTGATCGACGACGACTGGACGCCGTCGGTGCGCACCGCGGTGCGGTACTACGAGCAGAACCTGGGCTGGACAGCGATTCCCGACGCCTTCGCCCACGGAACCCTGCGGAACATCGGCGATGACCCAGCGGCCGAGTCAGTGCGTCGCTGCCGCGCCCTCCGGCTCCCCGACGCCTTGATCGAGCCGCCCTTCGAGCAATTCCACCCGTTCTGACCCGCTCAAGATCCACCGAATCCGTCAACTCGACCCGGACAACAGACTGTCGACTCGTCCACTCCAACATGACGGATGCCAGGTCAACGTCTCGCCTTTACGTCACTCTCAGGTGGACGGGACACCAGTTGCAGGAACCGCCGCGGCTAGCGATGCTGGCGCGGCACGGCTGACGGAGCCGGGTCGTCGGCGTCGGCAGGTTCCGCCGGATTCCTCAACGTCAAGACCTCGGCCGCTCGCTGAAACCGACATCACGTCGGTGCTCGGCGGGGGCGAGCCGTCACTGCTGCGCTGGCTCGCGTCAGCCCTGGACCTGCACCCAAGCGACCTGTTCGTTATCGCCGATCGGCAGGTAACCGACGACCTCGCCCCACTGGATGCGAGCACGGCCAGCGCCACCGGCTCGCTGGCATGGGAGCTAACGTACCCGCCACGCGCTATACCGGAGCTACACAGCTCGTCCGGTCGATGTCGCAGCAGCCCCGTCCGCACGGATCGCCGCTAACGACGCCGCCATAGCAGCAGTACGCAAGCAGCGCCGGCGACGTCGTCCTGCGAAGTCCGCAGCGTGTGCGGCGCGCTCTCATGCCGCATAGTGTGCGTTGCGCAACGTGGCCTTCGAGGTCAACGACCTGCAGGCGGCTGTCGATTGGGCAGCTACCGAGGGCTACGGACTGGTCGGTGGCATCGGTGAGTACGAGGGTGTTTGGCGGATGGCCTACGTCCGGGGGCCGGAAGGGATTATCGTCTCGCTGGCCGAGCGCATCGGCTGAGCCTCGCAACGCCCGCATAATGCCGATGAGCGTGCACCCGATCATGCCGAGTCGCTCTTCTGGCGTGACCGGGGCATGCGCGGGGATTCCCGGACGATTGTCGTCCGGAATGGGGTTTATGATCGGGCTGTGAAGGGGACGGAGACGTCCGGCGAACTGACGGTTCGATCACTTACTCGGAGAACTGGGACGTTTTGCGGACCTCGCGGAGCGGCACCGCCACGGTCACGCCGGCCAGACATTGGAAGGGATTCTGATGGATCGAGCCACAGTGACCGATTTCCAGCACGCGGACGGTGACTGGTGCGTCCTAGACGCCGGCGCGAGCGCCTGGTTCGACGCGCCGTCGATGACCGCGGGTGCGGCACTCGTGCGCCGCATCGGCGAACTGACGGCCGCCACCGGCCTGCCGGACGTGGACCTGCGACCCGGCGGGGTGGGCGTGCGGATCAGCCCGGGGGGTCTCACCCTGGCTGACATGCAGCTTGCGCGTTCGATCTCGGCGGCAGCCCAGGACCTGGGCCTGGCTGCAGACCCGGCCGTGCTCCAAACCTTGCAGCTCGTGATCGATACCGCGGACCGGCCGTCGCTCGTGTCGTTCTGGCAGACCGTGCTCGCCTACGAGCCCGTGGGTGCCGACCGGCTCGGGGATCCGTCGCGACGCGATCCCGTGCTGTCGTTTCACCAGAGCCGGCCCCGGCCACTGCGCGATCGCATCCACGTCGATGTGGTTCGCGCGCCGGACGCGGTGGAGGCGGCCAGGGCCACAATCGGACAGAAGCCGTTCGGCGCGTACGGGGTCGCGCTCGCCGACGCCGACGGCAACGAGGTCGACTTGGTCCCCGGTGACAGGCTCTCGAAGGAGCCCGAGACCGCCGACTGGCACGTGCTGTTCGGCGCGATGACATGCTACCCCGTCGATTCGCCGGTGCGGGCGGGTGAACTTGCGTCGGCTGTTGCCGGTCTGGCCGACGACGCGGGGCAGCCGTTGATGGTGGACCTGCGGCCCAATGGCGTCACGATCGACAGTGGGAAGGACCAGTGGGAGGACGGGGAGGGCTCCGCCACGCATCGGTTCATGGACCTGGCTGGTCGGATCCAGACCGCAGCCCGCGACCTGGGGCTCTCTGCGGACCTTACGCGCCCGCGTTTCGTCCAGCTCGGCATTGACGCGGTCGACGTTCCTGCGGTGCGAGCCTTCTGGGCGTCCATACTCGGTTACCAGCACGACCCACGGACGTTCCTGACAGACATCTACGATCCGCGTCGGCTCAATCCGGTCCTGTTCTTCCAGCCGATGGACGCATCGGACACCAACGAAGTGGACATCGTTACGTTCCACCAGGCGTAGACGGCTCGCCGACTGCGCTCGTCAACGGCTACCGCTTCGCGGTCAACGTCGCTCACCGAGCCTTGGCCGAGACCACTTTCGCCCGGAGCGCGAAGCGCTGACAGAGGCCACCTGTATAGCATGTGGGCTCGGCTCGCCCGCTCAGCCGCCCCGTACACGGCGAGCACCGTGATCACGTGCACGCTTCTGCCGCAGATCGCGCGGATGATCAAGGTTCCTGATCTTCCGATGAGTGGCTGCTTCAGGCAGTTAAAGATCTTTCGGTAATAGGGTGAGTCGCTGCGGGTGGATTCGGTTGCGCGGCGGGACAATCACGGCCGTGTCGCAGCGGTCACGATCAGCGGGGAAACAGACGACGGGCCGCGGGAGCAAGGATTCGGGTGCTCGGCGAGACCTGGATGGGTTGCGGGAGCGTCGGATCCGGGTGGCACGGATGTTCGACCGTGGTGCCCGGCAGGTCGATGTGGTGCAGGCGTTTGGGGTCTCGGCGCAGACCGCGTCACGGTGGCACCGGGCGTGGCGGGAGGGCGGCCGGGCAGCGTTGGCCGGTACCGGTCGCGCCGGACGGCTGCCCCGGCTGTCGGACAAACAACTGGCGCAGGTGGAGACGGCGTTGACCCAGGGGCCTGTGGCCAACGGGTATCCGACCGACATGTGGACGCTTGCTCGGGTGGCCGAGGTGATCGAACGGCTCACCGGGGTGCGGTACTCGCAGACCCAGACCTGGACCATCCTGCGGCGGCGGCTGGGCTGGACCCGGCAGCGTCCAGCCCGCCGCGCCATCGAGCGGGACCACGAGGCGATCGAGACGTGGGTCAAACACGACTGGCCGCGGATCAAAAGGGGGCCCGACGACGCGGTGCCTGGATCTGTTTCCAGGACGAAAGCGGATTCTCCCTCCTCCCCGTGGTGAGGGCCACCTGGGCGCCGCGGGGCCAAACACCGGTGCCGACCCACCGGTTCTCCTGGACCCGTATGTCGATGTCCGGGGTGCTGGCCTACCGGCCCGACCGCAGCAAGGCGGTGTTCGTGTTCCAGATCAAGAACGGAAGCTACAACACCGCCTCGCTGATCGAGTTCCTCACCGACCTGCACGAGCACCTGCAGGGACAGCCGGTGACCCTGATCTGGGACGGGCTGTCCGCGCACCGCTCGGCGGACATGAAGACATGGCTGGCCACCCAACGACGCTGGCTGCGTGTGGAGCCACTGCCCGGCTACGCCCACGACCTCAACCCGATGGAACTGGTGTGGGGCAACGTCAAAGCGGGCGAGCTGGCCAACCTGTGCCCCGACGACATTGCCGAAGCCCACGCCGCCGCCGAATCTGGCCTGCACCGCGTGGGAACCAACTACCAACTCTGCTTCAACTTCCTCGACCACACCGGCCTCCGCCTATGACGCCTCACTCAAATTCCGAAAGATCTTTAATCAGGCGCGACGGAAGTGGCGAGGGTTCCGATGTCAGTCCTCGACGGCGTAGTCCTCGTCGGGTCGGAGGGCTCGAACGAAAGCAGCGAAGTTCGGCGCCAACACCGTGATGTGGTAGTCGTTCTCCTGGTCTAC
>WNGF01003208.1_pt1 | contig 22464 bp, 15 predicted proteins | sample 5400641 | NCBI WGS metagenome assembly WNGF01 (sample SAMN13153371, study PRJNA577476) | soil metagenome | isolation source: 80 cm soil or saprolite under grassland replicate 2 | place: USA:California | collected 2016-06-15 | reverse complement strand
TACGCCAGCGATCCTTCGTCCAGGTGAAAGCGGGTCCGCGCCAGCTCCACGCACTCGCTCGCGACCTGCGACATGTCCACCTGCGTACGCACCTCGCGGCGGAAGCGCGACCTGGCGCTTCCGGCGCGCAGTACCTGCTCGACCGTGTCGATCAGCCGATCACTGTCCTCGAGCATGATGCGGTAGAACTCCCGGCGCTTCTCCGCGTCGAGCTCGCGCGTTTGCAGCGTCTGCAGGTACAGGCGAATCGACGCGATAGGAGTCTTCAGCTCGTGGGTGACGGCGTTGAGGAAGGAATCGTGCTGCTCGTTCCGGCGGATCTCCCGGACGAGAAAAATCGTGTTCAGCACCATCCCGGCAATGATCAGCGCGAACAGGATGACGCCGAGGATTGCGAGGACGCCCATCCGCCAGTTGAGGAGAATCCAGCTGACGTTCAGCGTGACCGCGATGGCCACGAGGCAGATGCCGAAGACGGTAAAGAAGATGACCGATCTGCGCCGGCCGCGAATCATGAGTACAGAAGAATACAGGAGGCAGGAGACAGGAGAAGCAATTCTCTATGCGGCGCGCTCCGCAGGCGTCCGCGCGATCTTCGCGATCTTGAGGTCGCTCACGAGGCCGATCGCGTTGAAGAACTTCAGCGTAATCCAGGTGATGTCGAACTCGTACCAGGCGAGACCGTGGCGCGCGGAGACGGGGTGCGCGTGGTGGTTGTTGTGCCACCCCTCGCCGAACGTCAGGAGCGCGACCCACCAGCTGTTGCGCGAGTCGTCGCGCGTGCTGAAGCGGCGCGAGCCCCACATGTGCGTGGCCGAGTTCACCAGCCACGTGCCGTGGAGGCCGACGACGACGCGAAGGAAGATGCCCCAGAGGACCATCGACCAGCCGCCGAGCGCGAGGAGGAGAATTCCGACGGTGACGAGCGGCACGTAGTGATACGTGTTCAACCAGCGGTAGAACGGATCCGAGCCGAGATCCGGCGCGTACTTCGTCATGAGCGCGGTGTTGTTGTGGTGTGTGTCGCCGAACAGGATCCACCCCATGTGCGCCCAGAACCCGCCGTCGCGCGGCGTGTGCGGGTCGCCGTCGTGGTCGGAGTGCTGATGGTGCACGCGGTGCGTGGCGACCCAGAAAATCGGGCCCCCTTCGAGCGACAGCGTGCCGCAGAACGCCAGAAAGTATTCGAACGCCTTGGACGTCTTGTAGCCCCGGTGCGTGTGCAGCCGGTGATAACCGAGGCTGATGCCGAACCCGACCGCCATCCAGTGCAGGACGAGCGCGACCAGAAGGTTCGCCCAGCTGAAGTAGAAGAACGCCGCGACGGCCAGCACGTGAAAGGCCACCATCACACCGGCGGTGACCCAGTTGAGGGTCGAATACGAATAATCAGTGCGAACGGACACGGTCTCTTGGCTCACGAACGGCTCCTCGGCGCTGAAAAGTAAAAGCTAAGGTAACAGGTTCGCGAGGAGCCGTTTGTAAGACTTCTGTAATCAGCTAAGTCTTTGTGCTACAAAGAGTTACTTAGCCGTTCCTCCGCTCGAATTCCGCCATGAACTGGACGAGCGCGTGGATCCCATCCTCGGGGAACGCGTTGTAAATCGATGCGCGCATGCCACCGACGGAGCGGTGTCCCTTCAGCCCGTCCAGACCGGCCGCCGTCGCCTCTTTCGCGAATTTCTTCTCGAGCTCTTCGCTGGGAAGTCTGAACGTGACGTTCATCCGCGAGCGGCTGTCCTTCGTCGCGTGGCCGCGGTAGAACTCCGTCCGGTCGATCGCGGCGTACAGCTTGCCTGCCTTGCGCCCGTTGCGACGATCGATTTCGGCGAGGCCCCCCTGCTTCAGCAGCCACGCGAGCACCAGCCGCATGATGTAGATCGCGAACACGGGGGGCGTGTTGTACATCGACTTGTTTTCCGCATGCACGCCGTACTGCAGCATCGTCGGCAGCGACGCCGGTGTGCGCTTCAGCATGTCGTCGCGGACGATCACGAGCGTGACGCCGGCGGGCGCAAGGTTCTTCTGCGCGCCAGCATAGATGACGGCGAACTTCGACACCTCGATCGGCCCGCTGAAGATGTCGGAAGATGCGTCGGCGACGAGCGGAACGTTGCCGGCGTCCGGGATGTACTGGAACTCGGTACCGAAGATCGTGTTGTTCGTCGTGTAGTGCACGTAGGCGGCCGCCGGATCGAGCTTCAGCTCGCTCTGCGCGGGCACCCGCGTGAAGTTCTCCCCTTCGGTCGTCGCGGCGATCCTGATGCCGCCGACCCGCTTCGCTTCCTTGACCGCTTTCTGCGACCACGCGCCTGTAACGATGTAGTCCGCCGATGACTGGGCCGTCAGCAAGTTCATCGGCACCATCGAGAACTGCAGGCTCGCGCCACCCTGGAGAAACAGGACGTGGTAGTTGTCCGGGATCCCGCCGAGCGTGCGAAGGTCCGCTTCGCACCCCGCGAGGACGTCTTCGAATGGCTTGGAGCGATGGCTGATCTCGAGGATCGACATGCCGACGCCGGGGAGCGACAGCAGATCCCGCTGCGCCTGCTCGAGCACCTCGAAGGGCAGCACCGCGGGACCGGCCGAGAAATTGAACACGCGCGTTGTTGTTGTCATAACTGGACTACCTGTAAATCGAGAATATCGGCATTCTCTCCCTTGATCCGTTCGCGAAGCGCCGCCGATGGCTGCCCGTCGAGATTGATGCGGGCAACCGCCGCCTTCGCCCCCTCGAACACGATGTTCTCCGTCTCCTGCACGTTCAGGTTGTCCTTGCGGAGATGGTTGAACACGTGCGCGAGCACGCCCGGACGATCACGATGCCGCACGACCAGCATGTGCGTCGCGGGCGTGCGCTTCGCCAGATTGACGACGTTCGGCACGTGACCTGTTTCCTTGTAGCTGCGGACGATCCGGACCGTTTCCGCGGCGATGGCCTCCTGGGCCTGGTCGGTCGACGCGCCGATGTGATGCGTGCCGTAGACGCCAGGCAGCTTCACCAGGTCGTCGTTGAAATCCGCCGTGGCCGCGGCAGGCTCGTTCGCGAATACGTCCAGCCCCACGCGAATCGATTTCCGCCGGACCACGTCGGCGAGAGCGGTGTAGTCGACGACCTCGCCGCGCGCGGTGTTGATGAAGATCGTCCCGGGCTTCAGCCGCTCGAGAAGCGTCGCGTTCACCAGGCTCTTCGTCTCCGGCGCAAGCGCCAGGTGGACGCTGAAGATATCGGAACGTGCCGCAACGTCTCCGGGATCAGGCGCCAGATCGATCCGGATGGAGCGGAGTGCCGCTTCGACGCCGAGGTCACGCGCTTCCTGCTCGCTCAGCGGCCGGTCTTCACCGGAGAACCGGCGGCTCCACAGCACGACGTTCATTCCGAACGCGGCGGCCCGCCGGATCATCTCCTGCGCGATGCTGCCCGCGCCGAGCAGCCCGAGCGTCTTGCCGAACAGCCCCTGGGCCTTCGAATACTCCTTCTTGTTCCACTTCCCGGCGCGGAGCTCAACGACGTTGTCGGGCACGCGTCGATCCAATGCGAGGATCAATGCGAACGCAAGCTCCGCCACCGCAATGGCATTCTTTCCGGGGCAGTTCGAGACGTAGATCCCGCGCGTCGACGCGCCGGCAACATCGATGGTGTTGTAGCCGGCCCCGGCACGCACGATGAGCGACAGGCGTCCCGCGTCGAGCATCGCGCTCGTCACCTTCGTACCTCTGACAATCAGCACGTCCGCGCCCGTCGATCCGATCGCCTGCGTCAGCGAGTCGTCCTTGAGGTCCGACTCGTACACGACATCGCAGCCGGCGCTCTTCAACCCCTCGATGCCGCTCTTCTCGAACTTGTCGGCGATGAGGACTTTCATATGAGGTGAATCAGCAGCCCGTCGCGGAGCTTCGGCTCGAACCACGTCGACTTTGGCGGCATGATGCCGCCGGTATCGGAGATCGCCATCAGGTCATTGACGGTCACCGGGTAGAGGGAAAACGCGACGGCCACCTTGCCGGAGTCGACCGCCTGCACCAGCGCGGCGGTACCGCGCGCGCCGCCGACGAAATCGATCCGCTTGTCGCTGCGCACGTCGCCGACGGCGAGAAACGGCTCGAGAATCGATTTCTGCAGCCGCGCGACGTCGAGCCCGCTCGCGCGCGAGCTGTCGGCGGGAGGCACACCCGTGACATCGATCAAGTACCAGCGGCCCGCCAGGTACATCGAAACTTTCCCCTGCTGCGACGGCACTGGCGTGCCCTCCGCGACGCGGAACTGCTCTCGAAGCGCGGCGAGGAATTGGTCCGGCGTGCGGCCCGCCAGGTCCTTGACCGTCCGGTTGTACGGAAGGATCTGCATCTGGTTGTCGGGGAAGGCGACCGCGATGAACGTGTTCGCGTCCGCGCCGTCGCTCGTCGATCCGGGTGTGCCCTTGAGCTCGGCGCGCGCGCGCGCGGCCGATGCCGCGCGGTGGTGCCCGTCCGCGATGTAGAGCGCGGGAATGGCGGCGCAGCCGGACACGAGCGCCTCGGTCTGCGCCAGGCCCGTGCGCCAGACCGTGTGGTGGACGCCGTCGGGCGCGGTGAAGTCGTACAGCGGCGCGCCCGCCGTCACCTCGCGGACGATCGCATCGATCCCGCCTGACGCACGGTACGTCAGGAAGACGACGCCGGTCTGCGCGCGAAGCTCGATGATGTGGCGCGTGCGATCGTCTTCCTTGTCGCGGCGCGTGCGCTCGTGTTTTTTGATCACGTCCGATTCGTACTCGTCGATCGAGAAGCAGCCCGCGATCCCGGTCTGCTCGTGCGCCCCCCTGCGCAGGCGATAGAGGTAAAGCGCCGGCGTTTCATCGAGCACGAGCGGCGCGCGCGCGCGCAGCGCCGCCAGGTTGTCCCGTGCCTTCTCGTAAACGCGCGACGAGTACGGATCGCTGTCGGGCGGAAGATCGATTTCCGATCGCGTCACGTGCAGGAAACTGAGAGGATTTCCCGCGGCCATCTGCCGCGCTTCTTCGGTGCTGACGACGTCGTAGGGAACGGACGAAACGGCGGGCGCCGTATCCGCAGCCGGGCGCAAGGCCCGGAATGGATGGATCGAAGCCATCCGCACATTGTAACGCGCACTGAGAACGCCGGAGGATCTCGCGCAGAGAACGCGGAGGTGGAACGCGTCTACGATCTGCGAACTCTGCGCGTGACTCTCCGCGGTTCGCGGTTCGGGGTTCGCGGTTTGCGGTTTGCGGTTCGCGGTTCGCGGTTCGCGGTTCGCGAATTACTGCTCTGTACTCAGGATCTTTACGCCGACCTTATTGAGCACCCAGATGCCCCATTTGCGCGGGCCCTTGTTGCCGGATGCCGCGCGCCGGCCCTTCGGCCCCTTCGTGGCCTTCGCAGGTAGTGGACGCTTGCTCTTCGCAATCGTCGGCTGCCCAGGACGATACGCGGCGTTCCGGATGACGACTCCGGTCGTGCCGACCGGCTTCGCCCGGGCGGATGGCGTCGGAATGATCACGTCCGTTTCGCGGACCGGCTGCCGCGCCTCTATTTCCCGGACGGGCCGCTGGGCCTCTGTTTCCCGGACGGGCCGCTGCGCGAAACGCACCGGGGGCGCGGTGACCTGGCGCTGCGTTTCGCGACGCGCCGCCGCCGAGTGCTCCCAGATCGCGGGCGCCGCGCCGATCACGAGCAGCGCTGGAATCGTCAGCGCCGCGATGAGCCGGCGCGGGGCCCATGGCGGACGCGAGAACGGCTCGATCCGCGCCAGGCCAATCGACGTCACCTCAGCCGGCTGTGGAGCGGCCGCTGCGAGCTCAGGCAGCGGCGTGGGAGAGAGACGTCTCGACATCGGCCGTCGGTAGTGCGACAAACCTGCCACTTGTGCCGGACGCGCCGTTAGTGAAAGAAATTCAAGAGGATACGCGCGTGAAGCGGGTGCCGCGCGCCCACTGCTGAGCGCGCGGTTTATTCGCGCTGCCGACGAATTTACATGACTGTGCCGTATCAGCGCTTGTCGACGGTGATCTGGATCACCTTGCGGAACTTCACCGGCATGCCGTTCACCGTCGCCGGCCGGTAGCGCCAGTCGCGCGCCGCCGAGAGCAGCAGCGGATCGTAGATGGGGTGCACCGACATGCGGATCGTCATCGACATCACGCGGCCCTGTTCGTCAATCACGAGCTCGAGCAGCCCGCGATCGCGCGCCTGCGGCGCGACATTGACCGGGACGCGCGGCACCTCCTGTCGCAGCGCGACAGGCAGCACGATACCGGGGTCCTCCGCGGACCAGATCTTCTCCGGCTTCGGGGCCGCGGCTACGGGGGCGGGCGGAGCGGCGGGCGGATCCGCTTTCTTCGGTTCTGGCGGCGGCACCGCAGCCGCGGTGGCGAGATCCATGAACCCCTTCGCCAGCGTGCGCAGATCCGACTGCTTGCCGCTCATCTGGGGATCATCCAGCAGGGCCATCAGATCCTTGAACTGCGCCTGGGCCGCTTTGTAGTCCTTGCGATCGAAGGCGGCCTTCGCCGATGCGTAGCGCGTCGCCGCGATCTGCGGCAGCATCCTCTGTCGCACGTCGCTGAACGCCGCGCGCACGCGCGGGGAGGCATCCGCCTCGCCCGGCATGAACAGCGGATCGGCGGTGACGACCGCCGCGATCGCACTCTCCGCTTCCGTCCCGCGTCCCAGCGCCAGCAGGCACAGCGACCGGTATTGCTCGACCGACTTGCGATCCGCGATGGCGTTATCGGAAGGGAGACCGTTGAGGACCGCGAGCGCCTCGTCGTACCGCGCCGATGCATACAGGTCGCGCGCCGCCGTCAGCGGGTTCTCGCGACCGTCACGCAGCTGCGCGTACGCCGGCACGGCGAGCGAAACGACCATCGATGCGGTCACGAGAATTCGGGTCTTCATCACCACCTTCTGTTCTATCCCGCTATTTCATGTCCACGCTGAGCCGCACGGGGGCGCTCAGCGTCACCGAGATCGAGTGATGCTTTTCGCCGAGCTGCGGATGCTTGAACAGGACGTCGTGCGGCCCGATCGAGACGGCCAGATTGCCGATCGGCGTGTCGCCGACGCGCTTGCCGTCAATCCACACTTCCGCCCACGGCGACGCGTTGAGGTTCACGACCCCCTGCGGCAGCTCGAGCGAAATCGTTGTGACCTTCCCGGGCGCGACCTGCACGACGCGCGTCGAGTGATAACCCAGCGCGTCGTTGACGAAATCGAGCTCGTGGCGTCCTGCGGCCATCATCATGCGGTCCGCGTCGTTCGACCCGAGCAGGCGCCCCTGCTCGCGAATCTCCATGCTGAACGGCGCCTTCACGGACACCCAGCCCGACACGGGTCCGCCCGCCGACGCCGCGCCGATCGGGACGACGAGCGATGCGGCGCCCCCCGCCTGCACGGTAACGGTGTGCTTCGCGGTCACGCCGTCCGCCAGGAGCTCGACTCGGTGCTCGCCCGGCGCCAGGTCCGAGATCGTCACAGGTGCGACGCCGCGCTCGGTGCCATCAACGATGACCTTCGCCCCCGCGGGCTCGGACTGCACGGCGAGCTGTCCCGTCGCCGGCGTCTCGGCGAACTCCAGGTACTGCGACACCTCGGCGCCGGCAGTCACCGTCACCGGAATCACGCGCGGCACGCCGCGTCCGCGGAGCTCGAGGATGTGTGAACCGGCCGACAGCGATATGCGCGCCGGCGTCTTGCCGTGCTCGACGCCGTCGACGAACACGGGCAGACCCGACGGGTTCGACTGCACGGCGAGCGAGCCGCTGGACGGCGCTGCGATCGGGCGGGCGCCGCCGGTGAACTTCATCGACACCACGGCCGCGACCGCGAGCACCACCATGGCGGCGATGATCGCCGCGGTCTTTCCGAGGGGGCGCTTCGCCGCAGTCGCCTGCGTGGCCGCGGCGGTGAACGGCGCGCCGGCATCGAAGAGCGGCCTCGCCGCGCCCACCGACTGCGCAATCGGCAGCGGCTCCGGACCAAGCAGCTCCGTCAAGTCACGCGGCGCCGGTTTCGGCGGCTCCGGCGCGCCGTACGACGCCTGCGGGCGTTCGGCCGCGGGCGCCACGTACGCGGGCTTCGCGGGCGCCGGCGCGACGTATGCGGGCTTCGGCGCCTCGTAGCGCGGCGCCGGCGGTTCTTCATGGTGCGGGGCGACGGGCTCGTGCGCGCGTTCCTCGTACCGCGGCCACACGGGCTCCTCGAACCGCACGGGAGTGGGATCTTCGTACCGGAACGACGGCGGCGCTTCCTGGCGCGGCGCAATCAGCGGCTCGTCGTACGCCGCGCGTCCGGTCGTCAGCGTGATCGGGTCGTCCGGTTCGGACAGCGAATCGAGCGCAGCCGACAGGTCCTGGACGGGGCGCGGCGCAGCCGAGGGCATCTCGACGCGCGCGGGCGGCTCCATGACAGGCGCAGGGGGCGCGGGCGGCTCGAGCAGCGACCCGATGTAGCGCGAGAGGAACGTCTCCAGCGCGACCGGCGCCGCGACATACATTCCTTCGTCCGACACCACTTCGTCGAGCGCGGCCATCGCTTCCGGCGCGGACGCGAACGACCGGCGTGGATCGAGCTGCAGCGCGCGGGCCAGCCAGCTCCGCAGCGGCTGCGACAGCGGCTGCTGGTCGCCGAGCGCGGTCCGCTCGCGCGCGATGTTCAGCAGGTCGGGAATCGCGTGAGGGAACTCGTCCGCTTCGAGCGGGCGTCCGAGGATCAGCGCGAGCGCGACGAGCCCCATGCCGATCACGTCGCAGCGATGATCGAAGCGCGGCACGCCGGCAGACGGCGGCATCGCAACACGGAACTCCTGCCACACACGTTCGCGGCCGAACTGGAGCTGCTCGATCGCCGCGCCGAGCACATGCTCGACGATGACGAGGCGGGCGTTCGGCGTGACGAGCAGGCGTTCGGGCGCGATGAGCCCGTGTGCGACGTCGCGCGCGTTCTCGTGCAGCACCGCGACCGCGGGCACGAGCTGTCGAATGAGGCAGAGCGCGGCGTTGATATCGAGCTGAAGCTGCTTGTCGGCGGCGACGCGGAGGATGTCCGACAGCCGCGTGCCTTCCATGTGATCCGAGACGAGCGCGAGCGCGGCGTGGGGCGCCATCGCGCGATCGACGCGGCGTACGCGCGCGTAGTAGCCGTGGCGGAAGTTCGCCAGCCGCGCGGTCCGTTCACGGAGCGCGAACTCGAACGACGGCACGGCGGTCAGCTCGGGCCGCAGCCGCAGAATCTGGAGCAGCTCGCCGGTCGCGCCGTCAGCTACGACGACACGCTCACCGAGCCCATCGGAGAAGAGCGGCGCTTCCGGGTGATCGGTCGCAGCAAGACTGGACATGGCATTGATGTGCAGTGCAACGGCAGGACCATCGCACACCAATTTTGAAAAATGCCCGCAACTCGCTGATTTATCTGTGGTCTGTGCCCCTTCAGCGCGTGTGCGGCCCCCCCCTCCATTTACAGGCCTGTCGTGTGTTATGCGAAATTGTAAGAGGCGTCGGCTATGCTCCTCCTGTCCATGAGGAGGGGGGCATTTTCGACCGTCGCGGCATTCATCCTGCTCGCGATTGCCTGGACGCGACCGCTCGTTTTTCACCTCTCCTCACGGATTCCCCACGACCCCGGCGACCCCGTGTTCAACACCTGGCTGGTGTGGTGGAACGCGCACGCGCTCCCGTTCACCTCCCGCTGGTGGAACCCGCCGGTCTTCTACCCGATGCGCGGCGCGCTCGCGCTCTCGGAGCACCTGGCGGGCATCGGCATCATCACGACACCCGTGCAGCTCGCCGGCGGGAACGCCGTCGCCGCCTACAACGCGGCCTTCATCCTGTCGTTCGCGCTTTCCGGCTTTTTCACATTTCTGCTCACCCGCGACCTGTTGAAAAGGTCGAACGCGGGAGCGTTTTTCATCAACACCGCCGCGGTCTGCGCGGCGCTTGCGTACGGCTTCGGTCCGTATCGCGCCGGACAGCTCGCGCACCTGCAGGTGCTGACCTCTCAGTGGATGCCGCTCGCGCTGCTCGCGATGCACAGGTATGTCGACGAGGGACGGAAGCGTTGGCTCGGTGTGTTCGCGTTCGCGTGGGTGATCCAGGCGCTGTCGAACGGCTATTACCTTCTCTTCTTCCCAGTGCTGATCGTGCTGTGGCTTGCGTGGTTCGTGGACTGGCGCCATCCCGCGCGAGGCCTGTCACTCCTGGCCTGCTGGATCTCATCGTCGCTCCTGCTCATACCACCGCTCGCGACCTACTCATCGGTGCAACAGGGACTCGGTGTCGGGCGGACCGCCGCCGAGATGGCGCTGTTCAGCGCGAAAGCTGCGTCGTTCCTGCACGCACCCGCGATGCTCGCGTTCTGGCCGGAGTGGGGGGATACGGCCACGACGGAGGAGTTTCTCTTTCCAGGCGTGACGCTGGTGCTGCTGCTCGTTGCCGGAACGATCGCCGCGGGATTGCGCAAGGGGCGGCGGTGGCAAGGATCTGCGATCCGCTCCCCCCTCCTTTTTTACGGTTTGGCGGCGCTGCTGATGTGGGCGCTCGCGCTCGGACCCGGTGCGCCGTGGTCGCACCCATATGCAGCGCTTGCGTGGCTGCCGGGCTATGGAGCGCTGCGTGTGCCGGCCCGGTTCGCCATGCTTGCGACGCTCTGCGCGTCAGTGGCCGCGGGGCTCTCGTTTGCGCGGCTCGCGCCTCACGGCCGCGCGCCAGGGTTCGTGTTCGCCGCCGTCGTCGTCTCCGGGCTCTGCATCGATGGATGGCTGCATCCGATGCCGCTCGCGACGCCCCCGGGGCGAGTCATGCTCCCGCGCATCCCGGATGCGATCGTGCTGGAGCTTCCCTCCGACGAAGGGATCGTGGACGTCGGCGCGATGTATCGCCAGACGCAACACGGTCTGCCGATCGTCAACGGCTACAGCGGACATACGCCGCCGCACTATCGGATCTTTTCACTGGCGATCCGCCGCGGCGATCCGAGCGTCATCGCGGAAATTGCGGGTGGGCGTCCGGTCGTGATCTCCGTCAACGACGCGCTCGATGCGGGCGGCGCGATCCGCAGGCTCGTGGAGGAGCTTCGCGGGATCGACGCGCGGGGTGGATCGAGCGGCGGTGCGATGTTCGTCCTTCCGGCATCTGCCGTGCGGCGCGTCGCGCCCGCGGGGGAACCCTGGCCCGCAACTGTGAGCCGCGAGGGAGACGCAGTCGTACTCGATCTCGGAGACACGCGCACGGTGCGCACGATTGGCTTCCCGGTGCGGTGGCACTATGGCGAGCTCGCGACGCGGCTGACGGTCGAAGCGTCCAACGATCGCGTGAACTGGTCGAGCGCGTGGGACGACTGGACAGGCGCGTCGACGGTTGCCGCCGCGCTGGTGGATCCCGTCCTTGTGCCCGTGCACCTCACGCTGCCGGATGTGCAGGCAAGGTACGTGCGTGTCCGCCCTGCGCCCGTGTGGTTGCACAGGGAGATCACCGCCTACGCTCCGCGCTAGCGCATCGCGAGAATCAGCATGCTGAAGCCCGCCGGCACGTCGATGGTGCAGGCCTCAGCCGCATCGCAGCTTTCGGTCGCGAGCGTACGACCCGTCATCGCATCCATCAGAACACCGCTCATCTGGCGCCTGGCCTGGAGGCGCAGAACGGCATCCGGTTTCGTATCGCGAAGCACGAGCATGTACCGGTCGTCGGAGCCGATCGGCACCGCCGACACACCTGCGGCTTCCTGCACCACACGGAGATCGCGCGCGGAGAAGTCGAGCGTTCGCCAGTCCCACGCGTCGTAAATCCTTCGCACGTGAAGGACTGCTTCATCGGGCCACACAGCGCCGGTCCGCAGCTTGCCAACCGCCGCGCCAGGCGCACGCGTGAATTCATAGCGATCCCGCGCGAGATTGGCGTAGCACATCGCCGCCGCGCGCCCGCACGTGTCGGGGATCGGCGCCGGATAGCAGGGCACGGGCCAACCGGCTTCATCACTGCCGCCGACCAGGATCTTTTCGCAGCCGCGCGTGGACGCCGGGATCCAGAGATCGTCAACGTGCAGCTCGGTCTCGCTGAAGACTTCGGGCAGCGGGTTGTTCCACGCTGGATGACGTGTCCAGAGGAAGGTCGCCAGCGTTGTCGGCTCCCTCGAGTTCTGCGGCACCGACGGATGGAAAGCAACGAGAGAGATCGCCGCTGACGTGAGCGCGGCTGTCCAGAGGAACCAGCGCCAGCGCGTGCTGCCCGTCCGCTCCATGCCGGCAAGAAACGGCACGACGAGAGGAATCAGCCAGATGGCGTACCTGCTGAGGCTCGGCGTACCTCCGTGATGGATGTTGGTGGTGCGCGAAAACGAGAACAGGAACACGGCTGCCGAGGCGATCGCCACCCCGGTGGCAGGGCTGAGCAGCCGCCGGGAGCCGCGCCGCAGAAGTGCGAAGGCGGCGGCGGCAAACACCAGCAGCAGCATCGGAAAGTTGCCAACCAGTCCTACCGTGGGATCCGACACCACCGCCGAGAGACTTGCGACGCTCGTCATGCGCGATCGCGTGGCAGACAGCAGGAGAGACGGTGTGCCGTGGTGCATGAATGTGTAGACCGGATGCAGAAGCGCGAGCAGTATTCCAGCGGCTGCGCCGGCAATCACGCGGCGATCCGTTACTGCCGATCGATTGCGCAGCACAATGGCAACGCACACGAGGAACATGACCGCGGCGATCGGCGGGTTCTGAATTGCCGCGGCGCCCGCAGCGACGATCGACCACCACGGCTGCTCTTCGAGCAGCGCGAAGGCGATGACGAGCAGCGCGAACGTGAACATCTCCGTGTGCGCCTTGTCAATCCACCAGACGATCGGACTCGCGAACAGCAACACGCTCGCGGCAGCGCCGATGCGCGGCAGCGCCACCCAGAGCGCAATCCCGAGCAGAACGAGATTCAATCCGGTGAACGCGATCGTGGGTGGTAGATGGAGCAGTCTCGTGATCCATATCCCAGGCGTCGCGAGCAGCGCGTAAAACCAGAAGTGCTGGAAATCGCGGTTGCGATGTGAATCGGCGATCGTCGCCCCGCGTATGTTCCATCCGGCAAGGGACGAGTCGAACCGGGACATCTCCGCCTGCACGTCGTCGATGTCGGCCGGCCGCAGCGCGGGGCCATGCAGGGACGCGAAATTGATCGCCTGCGCGAGATATTCCCTCCCGTCTCCGACGAGCCGCTGCGGCGACCCGGCGATCAACAGGAGGGCAAGGATCCCGGCAAGCGCAACGATGGAAGGACGCCGCACGTCGGCTAGCCCAGCGCGAACGCGAGCAGGTAGAAGTGCGTCAGCACGACGAGGCAGGCAACCAGGATGCCTGCCGCGACACCGGCCGGACGGGCGTGGCGCCACAGCCATGCGAGTCCTGTGACGGCATAGACGACGAACGCGGGCAGCAGGAACAGCAGGTATTTGGTTTTCAGCCCCCACTGCTGCTGCGACATGAACCACCACGCATATGCGCCGGCACCAACGAGGCAGATGATGGCAAGCGGCCAGAAGATCCGCCGGCGAATCGTCACGGCGAAACCGATCGCCGCAAGCAACTCCGGCACGAAGCCAAGTACCAGCACGGCTCGCGTCAGCGTGACGGGCATGCGCTTGCGCGGATACGGGCGGCTCGGATCCCCGTGGCGCGTCGGCTCTGAAAAGAATGTCATGTCGCTCCAGGCCAGCGCGTGCAGCGTCGTGGGAACGCTCCGGTAAATCGGAAGGTCGGTCAGCGATCCTCTTTCAGCCCGGCGACCCACCAGTCGCATCAACTCTGCCATCCGCAGCGTGGTGAATTCGTACTGCCGGCGAAAATCCGGACGAGCCGCGATCCGGAATCCCTCGACGGCCGATCCGTTGGCCTGGAGCGGCGCTCCGTAATGCCGGTAGTTGTCCACGTACTTCCACCCGCCCACGGCGCAGCACGTGACGATCATCAGCGCTGCGTGACGGAGCGCGCTCATCCGCCTTGTCCCGGTCATCGCACGCAGGCCGAACAGAAGACAGCCGGATACGATGGCGACAAGGCCTGAGTACTTCGTCGCGGCCGCGAGTCCTGCGACCACGCCCAACCTCAGCGCGGCCGCCGCTGACGGCGCCGCCATGGAATCACGCGTCAGGTAATAAAGGAAGGCGCTCAGCACCGCCGTCAGCAGGATGTCCGCCTCGGCGCCGTACGAGCTGATGAAGAGGCACGGGAACGTGACGAGCAAGCCGAACCCGATGACGAGCGATGCGCCGCGGCAGCCGAAAAGACGCAGGAGGCGGTACCCGTAGTCGATCGTCACAGCTGCCGACACCGTTGCCACTCCCGCGAGCCATCGCAGCCCCTGTGTGTCGGCGCCGGGCCCCTCCGAACCAATCCAGCGCCCAAACGCATATGCGGGCCAGCCCAGTACGTAGAACAGCGGCGGGTGATAGCACTGCCAGCAGTCTGCCGCCGCCGGCAGATGGCCGCTGCTCGCAAGACGACGGACACCTTCGTGGTAGAAGTCCCACACGTACCCGAAGGGCGTGGGAGCGAAGGCGATCAGCAAACCGCGAAGAATGACGGCGACGGCTAGCAGGGACAGCAGAAGTGACCGTTCGTTGCGGTTGAGCAGGCGGCCGATCGAACCGCCGCGCCCTGATGTGCCTCGCGTGTCGTTCACGTTGTTCCATTATCATGGGCACGTGCGCAGATTGCTGCGATCGCTCGCGCGGGTCGCGCTCCTGTTCGTGCTCGCATCGGGGATCGCCCTCGGCCAGGCACACCGCGCCGCCATCCGTGGCATCGTCGCGGATCCGGCGGGACAAAGGATGCGCGGCGTCGAGGTGCGCGTGATGAACGAGCACACGCGCGAATCGCGCCACGTCAAGACCGACCACGAAGGCCGGTACACGGTCGCTGAAGTTCCTCCCGGCCTGTATCGCCTCACAATTGACCATCCGGGATACGGACGCTTCATCGCGCGAACGGAGCTGGCCATGAACCAGGACTACTGGCTCAATGTCGCGCTGCAGGCGGGCGACATGATCCAGGCGGTCGACGTCGTCGCGCCATTTCTTCCGTCCGATCATGACGTCCCTGCGCTGCACACGTTCGTCACCGAACGCGACATGGGCGAATGGCCGACAGAGAGCGGCAGCTTCCTGGAACTGGCGCCGCTCGCGGCCGAAACGTCACCGCCGCCGCAGGGATCGCCGGCGTCGTGGCACGGCCGGTTCGCGATGAACGTCAACGGCGCACGAGACGACTTCAACAACTTCGTGCTCGACGGCGTGTATAACCTCGATCCGACGTCGAACACGCCGGTCGTGCGCCCGCCGAGCGACGCGATCCGGCAGTTCCAGGTGTTCACATCGAGCTACGACGCGTCGTTCGGACGCACCGCGGGCGGGCACGTCAGCGCGGTGACGAAGTCCGGCACGAACGCGTTCTCCGGGTCGATGTACGAGCTCGCGCGGGGCACGGCGCTCGGCGGACGGAATCACTTCGCGCCGAAAGCGGGTGCGGCGCCGAAGTATTCGCGCAATCAAGTCGGTGCGACGCTCGGCGGACCGTTCGTGAAGAACCATACGTTCTTCTTTGTTGATTACGAACGCACGCACCTGCGCGAGGGAATCACCCGCGTGACGAACGTGCCGACGGTCGCGGAGCGCAATGGAGACTTCTCCCGGACGCTGCTGCCAAAGCCAATCGACTACGTGACGGGCGAACGGTTTCCGGGTGACGTGATTCCACCCAATCGCCTCAACGAGATAGGCCGTGCGACCGCGGCGCTGTACCCGGCGCCGAATCGTGATACGCCATTTGCCAACTACGTGTCGTCGCCCGTCATGCGCGACGACGTCGATCAGGCCGACGCGCGCCTGGATCAGGCGCTTGGAAACGGCGCGCGACTCACCGCGCGCTACAGCCTCACCGACAGACGCCTCTTCGAGCCGTTCGGCGGCACGGGCGCAGCGCTCGTGCCCGGTTTTGGCAGCCGGGTGCCGCTGCGTGGTCAGAACGCGGCCTTGACGCTGACACACGCACCACCATCCTCTCTCGTCAACGATCTGCGTCTCGGGTACACGCGCGTATCGCAGCGAGCGTTGGGCGAGGACCTTTCGGGACTTACATTGCGGGCCGTCGCTGGGTACTCGCCGATCGGACGCGAGGACGAGCCGCGCGAGAGCACCGTTGATGCGCTGCAGGTGTCTGACACCGTCACGTTTTCGCACGGTCATCACACCGTGAGAGTTGGCGGGGAGTGGTACGGTGCCGAGCGCCGCACGTCTGCCGAGGGAGCGTCCCGGAGCTTCCTTTCTTTCGCGGGCCAGAACATCACCGGCAACGGGCTCGCAGATCTGCTGCTTGGAATTCCCGCGGGAGCGGCCGGGGCACCGGTCGGGTATCCACCGCAGCTCCAGACGAGCACGGCGGCCGCCTTCGTGCAGAACGACTGGCGTCCCGTCTCGACGCTCGCGATCTCTGCGGGATTGCGTTACGAGTACGCCACGCCGCCCGTCGATCCGCAAAACCGCGCGGAGCTGTACGACCCGGCCGCACGCCGCCTCGTTCGCGTCGGCACGGGCGGGATGCCGCGCGGCGGTTACGTCGCGGATACCAACAACGTCGCGCCGCGCGTCGGGTTCGCCTGGACGGTCGGGGCCGATCAGATGAACGTGATTCGCGGCGGCTACGGCATCTATTACAACGAGCCTTCGCTCGCTTCGTCGGGATTGTTCTTCCCGATCCCGTCCGGCTATCTCCTGGCCGATGAACTGGCCGCGCTCGGGCTGATCTTCATTCCCCCGTCAGCGGTTGCGTACCAGCGCGATCTTCAAACGCCCCGAATCGCGAGCTGGAACGTCAACCTTCAGCACCAGCTGGGTCAGAGCCGCGCGTTCGAGTTCGCGTACGTGGCGTCGCGCGGCCACAACCTGCTCGCCGCGCGCGACATCAATCAGCCGCCCGAGAGCGCGAATCGTCTCAACCTGCGGCCGAACACGTTCTTTGCGGACATCACGCTGATCGAGTCGCGCGCGACATCGGAGTACAACGGCTTCCACATTCGCTTCCAGCAGCGGCAGACGACAGGCACGTCGATGCTCGCGACCTACACCGTCGGGAAGTCGCTGGACGATGCGTCGGGATTTCTGCCGAGCGCGGGGGACCCGAACTTTCCACAGAACAGTCTCGATGTGCGCGCCGAGCGGTCGCGATCGTCGTTCGACGTGCGGCACCGTTTCTCGGGCGCGATCACGCGCCCGCTGCCGTTCAGGAAAGGACAGTTCCTGGGAAAGCTCGGCATCATCAGCCGCGCGCTGGCGGATTCGGACCTCGAAGCCGTCGCGACGTTCCAGACCGGCCGGCCGTTCACCGTCGCCATCCTTCCGGGCATCGATAACAGCAACACCGGCAGTTCGCGCTTCGGCTACGGCACGAACGATCGCCCGAACGTCAGCGGCAGCGCGGCGCTCGGGCGCGGCACCGAGTCCGCCTGGTTCAAGACGAGCGTGTTCTCGATGCCGCCGTTCGGCACGTTCGGCAACAGCGGACGCAACACGCAGACAGGACCGGGCTACAAGAACATCAACGCCGCCGTCGTGAGGCACATCCGGCTCGGCACCCGCGATCGCGCGACGATCGATGTGCGCCTCGACGTGTTCAACCTCCTCGGCACCGTCAACTACGACCTGCCCGATGCGTTCCTGGGATCGCCGACATTCGCACGGATCCTGTCAGCGGGAAGCCCGCGCCGCGTGCAGTTCGGCGTCAAGGCGATCTTCTAACCGTTCGTGATGCCGAAGCGACCGTGGCGCCGGGCGACCCGATGCCCACCGTCTCCCTCAGCGCTTCGAACAGGATCTGAATCGCCGGACCGACGGCGTCGACCGGCAGGAACTCCGCGTCACCGTGCATCGACATCACTGCGGCGGCGGGGACAACCACGGGGGTGAAGCCGTAGCTCTTCACGCCGCGCGGGCGGAAGCTGTTGGAGTCGGTGCCGTACGGCACGATCATCGGCGTGACGAACGCGTCCGGATGCCGGCGCTTCACCGCTGCCTCCAGCTCCCGGTAGAACGTTGACTCCTGCGTCGTCACCACCGGGTCCTCTCCCTCGTACACGATCTCGATCTTGATCTCGGGGTCGGCGAGACGACGACGGATCTCGGTCATCCACTGCTCTTTGGACGTGCCCGGCAGCACACGGCAGTCGATCGTGGCTTCCGCGACGGACGGAATGACGTTGACCTTCGGAGGATCTCCCACACCGGAACGAAGGCTGGTCAGCGAGATGGTGGAGTGCTGGATCGCATTGTTGAACTTGTTTGTCGCGAACTCGCCGACGCGCGACTTCATCGTGTCAATCACGCTGAACGAAGAGGACGGCAGCGGTTCGCTCAAGAGATGCGCGAGCGCGCGCACCAGACGATCGTTGGGGTTCTTGTCGTGCGGCTGCGAGCCGTGCCCCGCCACCCCTTCAACGCGCAGCTTCAGCCAGAGGATCTTCTTCTCCGCGACCGAGATCCCGAAGACCAGTTCGCCGGGCGCAAACAGATCCGGGCTGCCGAACCCTCCCTCGTCCAGCACGTACTCCGGCTCGATCTCCGCGTAGTGATGCTCGAGCATCCACTTCGCGCCGAGCGCGCCCCCCACTTCCTCATCCGGCACCGCCATCAGGATCACGTCGCGCGCGAGCGGGACGTGCTGCCGCTTCAGCGAAATGAATGACATCAGCTGGATGACGCCAAGCCCTTTCATGTCGATGGCGCCGCGTCCCCAGATCTTTCCGTCCGCGATTTCCGCGCCGAACGGGTCGTGCTGCCAGCGCGAGGGATCGGTGGGAACCACATCCATGTGATGCAGCAGCAGGAGCGGCTTCGCGGTGCCCGTGCCCTTCAGCCGCGCAACGAGGATCGACCGGCCAGGCGCCGACTCGTACCGCTTCACCGGAATCCCTTCGCGCTCGAGAATCCCGGCCAGGAAGTCCGCCGCCTTCGTGACGTCCCCCGGCGGATTCGACGTATTGATCCTGACGTAAGACTGGATCATCCGCACCGCTTCCGACTGCAGCGCGTTCCAGTCGGGCGCGGTCTGCGCCGGCGCCTCGTACGGAAACAGGGCGCAGAGCACGACGAGCAGCCAGAGACGTTTCACGGTGATCTCCTCCGATTGCGCTTTGATAACACGCCCGCCGAATGTTACAACGGCGAGGATGGACGAGATGGCGATTGCGACGGGGTTCCTGTGGTTCGTGGCGTTTCTGTTCTCCACGACCATCCACGAGGCGATGCATGCGTTCGTGGCGCTGCACGGAGGCGATCCCACCGCATATCACGGCGGCCAGGTCTCGTTGTCGCCCATTCCGCACATCAGGCGCGAGCCTGTCGGGATGCTCGTCGTTCCGCTGCTCACCGCGCTGACGCAGGGCTGGGCCATCGGGTGGGCGAGCACCCCGTACGATACGCGATGGGCGGTGCGGTATCCGAAGCGCGCGGCGCTGATGTCCGCCGCCGGACCCGCGGGAAACCTGTTGATCGCGTTCATCGCGTTCGTCTTGATCAAGGTGGGGCTCGCGAGCGGCTGGTTCTTCCCGCCCCAGAGCGTCACGTTCGAACACCTCGTCACCGGCCCGGGTAATGGACAGACGTTCGCGGGCGAGCTGTTGTCGATCTTCCTGACCTTGAACGTGCTGCTCTGCGCGTTCAATCTCATTCCGCTGCCGCCGCTCGACGGCGCATCCGTCATCGGCCTGTTCGTTCCCGAGAGCACCGCGATTCGGCTGCGGCAGCTGAGCCACACGCCGATGTTCCAGCTGATTGGTCTCCTCATCGCCTGGCGGATCTTTCCCGTGATCGTCGGGCCCTTGTTCGAACTGATTCTGAAGGCGGTCCATCCCTCGCTCGGATACTCATAGGCGCACACGCCCTGTCATGGTTCCCTTCGACTTCGAGCGTCGGACGCGTGTTGTATTCGGCCACCGCTCGTTCACGCGGCTCGGACACCTCGCGCGCGAGATCAATTTCCATCGCACGCTGCTCGTCGCGGACCGCGGGCTCGTGCAGGCGGGCCACGCCGCCGAAGCGCTTCGCTTACTCTCGGACGCGGGCATTGAGGCTGTGACGTTTCACGATTTGGCGCCGAACCCCGACACCAGGATGGTGGAGGCGGGCTGCCGGTTCGCGGAACCGCTGAACGTCGATTCGATCGTGGCGCTCGGCGGCGGCAGCGCGATGAACTGCGCGCGGGCGATCAACTTCGTCCTGACCAACGGCGGCAGCATCGGGGACTACCGGGGATACGGAAAGCCGGACACGCCGCTCCTGCCGATGATTGCGGTGCCCACCACCGCCGGGACGGGAATCGAGGCCCTGAGCTTCACGGTCATCGTCGATGCGGCCACGAAGTCGCAGACGACCTGCGGCGACGCGTCGGCGTCGGCACGAATCGCGCTGCTCGATCCGCAGCTGACGCTCACGGCACCGCGCCACGTCGCGGCGATGGCCGGCTTCGACGCGATCGCCCACGCGGTGGAAACGGCCGTCACCGCGCGGCGCACGCCGCTGTCCGACACGTTCTCGCATCGCGCGTGGCGGCTGCTCAACGACGCGTTCGAGCGCGTGCTGCTGCATCCCGCGGATGCGGAGGCGCGCGCCGCGATGCAGCTCGGCGCGCATTTCGCCGGGATTGCGATTGAGCAGTCGATGCTCGGCGCCGCGCACGCGTGCGCCGCGCCGTTGACGTCCCGCTACAACCTCACGCATGGCCTTGCGCTCGCGATCCTGCTCCCCCACGTTGTGCGCTGGAACGCCAGCGTCGCGACGGACCGCTATGCGACGCTCGCCGGATCGCCGCGCCGCCGTCAGCGCGACGAGGATGCGGCGGAGACGCTCGCGACGCGCCTGGAGGATCTCGCGAGCGCCGGAGGATTGACGACGACGCTCTCCGACAGCGGGGTCCCGGAAGAGGCGCTGCCGCAGCTTGCCGAGGCTGCGGCGCAGGCGTGGACCGCGTCGTTCAACCCGCGTCCGCTCGACGCGGCCGGCGCACTGGAGATCTACAAGGCGGCGTTGTGATGCGATTGGTTCTCGCGGTCGCGTGCGCGCTGATTGCCGCTCATTTCGAGCCCGCGATACGCTCCGGGCAACAACCCTCCACGAACGCCTCGAGCGACCGCTTCAACGCGCCGGACGTCTACGACGAGGATGAGCCGGGGGTTCAAGGCATCCGGCTCACGAAAGAGGTGAAGCCGAACTACACCTTAGCGGCCATGCAGGAGCAAATCCAGGGCATGGTCGTGATGGAGTGCATCGTCGAGCGTGACGGCTCGGTCGGGCCTATCCGAATTCTTCACAGTCTCGATCCGCGACATGGCCTTGACAGCGAGGCGGTCACCACGGTCAGTCAGTGGCGGTTCACTCCAGCCACGAAGGACGGACAGCCGGTCAGAACGCGGATTGTCGTCGAGATGTCGTTCGCGCTGCGCGACAGCCGCGACGTGCCGGAGCCGGATCTGAAGTGGCCGGCCGAGTTTCCGGAGAGGCGTGGCAATTTGAAAAAGGCCGCGACGGGGTTCATGAGGCAAACGGTCTCGGCGGTTGGGCTCCGCATAAATATTGGCTATCCACCCGACTGGCAGGTCACGCGCACGGCGACAGCGAATCACCTGATTACCGTGTCGAAGGGTGACGAACAGGCCGTACGGTCGGTCTCGGTGTTCTCCTCCGGCCAAATGACCGAGGATATTGTTACGCCGCTATCGAAGAAGGGCCTCGCCGCCGTCGAAAAGTTCGTGAAGCAGCAGGTCCAAGGGAACCCGGACATGCAGCTGCTCAAAGTGGGACAAGTGTGGACGTACGATCGCCAGTGGATCTGGGCGGCCACACGTCACCGGGGCGTGGACGTCAGCGACCAGTCACCGGAAGAAGCCGCGGCCATGCTGAAGCGATTCACGGAGACGCGCGTCTGGACCTTTACCAGCACCGAACGCGGACACGAGGTCCGTGTCGTATGCAAGATCTATGTCCCGGCGGAGCTTTCGAAGAATGCGGTCAAGGGCTACCTGCGCGAGCTGACGGGAGACTTCCAAGTCATTCTCGATCGAATGTCCATCGCCGCCGAGTAGCGCGCGTAGGATTCCACTCGTGCCGGCAAGACGCAGCCGCTTCGATGTAGACACACTTCCTGAGGGCTTTCGTCTCGAAGAAGAATTTCCTGACCGCCCTCGAGGAATCCGAGCTCATCGAACGGTTCCGCACGATGGAGTTCCACGAGCTGCGGATGCGCGGCGTCACGGCGCGCCGCCGCGTGATCCAGTACGGCTGGAAGTACAGCTTCGAGACGTTCAAGATGACCGAAGGGCCGCCGCTCCCGGACTTCCTCGTGCCGATTCGCGATCGTGCGGCCGTAGTCGCAGACCTGCCGGCGGCGGAATTGTCGGAGGGGCTCGTCACGGAATACGCGATCGGCGCGACGATCGGCTGGCATCG
>WNGF01003515.1_pt1 | contig 22491 bp, 26 predicted proteins | sample 5400641 | NCBI WGS metagenome assembly WNGF01 (sample SAMN13153371, study PRJNA577476) | soil metagenome | isolation source: 80 cm soil or saprolite under grassland replicate 2 | place: USA:California | collected 2016-06-15 | reverse complement strand
CCTGGCTCGAGACGGTCGCGGAACCGGTCGTGAGCCCGACGAATTGGCAGGAAATCGTCTCGACCGTGCTCGCCGTCCTGCTCGGCGGCGCCGGGATCGGGGTGGCTTGGCTGATGTACGGCGCCCGCCGCGTGACCGTGCCGCGCTTCGCCTTCGCGCAGCGGACGCTCGAGCACAAGTTCTACGTCGACGAGCTCTACGACGCGCTCTTCTATACGCCGTCGGTGTGGATCGCGCGGGCGTTCCGCCGCGGCATCGAGGAGCCGTTGATCGCCGAGACCGGGCGCGACCTCGGCGACGACACGCGCGAGCTCGGCGGGCTGGTCGCGCGCGCGCAGACCGGTCTCCTGCGCACGTACGCACTCGCGATCGCCTCCAGCGTCGCGATCCTCGCCATCGTCTTCGTGGCGGTCAAGTGACGACGCTGCTGATCGTTCTGCCGATCGCGGCCGCGCTGATCATCTGGCTTCTCCCGCTGAACCAGATCTCCGCGGGCTCGCTGGCGCTCCTGGCCGCGCTCGCCGAGGTGGGCATCTGGATCCAGATGCTCGTCCGCTTTGACTTCGACGGAAACGGTCCGCAGTTCTCGGACCGCTGGAGCTGGTTCAGCGATCTCGGTGTCTCTTACCACGTCGGCGTCTACGCCTTCTCGGTCTGGCTGATCGGCCTGACCGCCATTGTCATGGCCGCCGCAATCGCGTACGCGTTCTGGGTCGGACGCGAGCGAGCCCGCGCCTACATGGGCTCGTCTACGGATCGCTGCTCGCCTTCCGCGCACCCGATGTGCGCGGCGTGATCGCGTACTCGTCCCTCGCTCAGATGGGGCTGATCACGATGGGCGTGTTCGCCGTCAACGACCTCGGGCTGGACGGATCGGTGCTGCAGATGGTCAACCACGGGCTCGTCTCGAGCACCCTGTTCCTCCTCGCCGGGATGATCGAGCGGCGAACGCTCACAGGGGAGCTCGGACGGCTCGGCGGAATGGCGCGGGGCCGTCCGGCACTGGCAACGGTGCTGATGACGACGGGGATCATCGCGCTCGCCGTGCCACTCTCGTCCGCGTTTGCGGGCGAGTTCCTGATCCTGGCGGGAGTCTTCCGCAGAGGCTGGGGCTGGGCGGTCGTCGGAGCGATCGCGATCGTGCTCGCCGCGATGTACATGCTGCGACTGATCTCGGCCGTCCTGCACCGGGACGTCGGGCCCGCCGTCTCTGACTCCGCGCTCGACCTCCGTCCCGCCGAGCTCGGCATCACGGTGCCGCTCGTCGCGTGCCTGCTGGCGCTCTCGGTCTGGCCGGCGGCGATCACGCAACACTCCTTCCGGGGCGACCGCGCACAGGCAGACGTGGCTGCGGAGTTCAGGTGATCCACCGGCCGGCCATCGACTGGTTCGCGCTCGCGCCGGTCAACGCACTGCTCCTGGCGTCGGCGCTCGCTCTCCTCTGCGCGGTCCTCGTACCACGCGCGAGGAGAAAGCCGGTCGTGGCCGTGCTCTGTGCGGCGGGCTACGCCGTGGCACTGGGCTTCGCGATCGCCCTGTACGTCCGCTCCGCGAACGGTCACGGAATCGTGGCCGACGCAATCCGGCGGGACCGGCTCGCCGAGCTCGCGGGCATGATCGTGGCCGGTTCGGGCCTGCTCGCAACGGCGATCTCGTACAGCGGCCGCTCGCGAGAAGAGCACGTCGGCGAGTACTACTCGCTGCTCGCCGCGGCAGGCGCGGGCATGGCCTTCTTCGTCGCCGCCAACAACCTGATGACGCTCTTCCTGGCGCTGGAGTGGTTCTCGCTCTGCCTCTACATCCTCTGCGCCATCGATCGCGACCGGCTCGGCGGGCTCGAGGCTGCGCTCAAGTACCTCGTCATCGGTGGGTTCGGCTCAGCGGTTCTGCTGTTCGGTTCCGCGCTCGTTTACGGCGCTACCGGTGAACTCGACTTGGCGGGCATCGCCGCAGCGGGACGCGAGCACGATGCGCTCCTTCTCTTCGGCCTCGCGATGATCATCGCCGGTCTCGCCTTCAAGGCATCCGCCGCTCCGTTCCACATGTGGACGCCGGACGTCTACGAAGGGGCGCCGACGCCGGTGACCGCGTTCATGGCCGCGGCGACGAAGACCGTCGCGCTCGTCGTCACGCTTCGGGTGCTGGTCACGGCATTCCCCGAGAACGAGAACCTCTGGACGGTCGCGGTCGCCGTGATCGCCGTCTGCTCGCTCGCGATCGGCAACCTCGCCGCTCTCGTCCAGAAGACCGTGAAACGGATGCTGGCGTACTCCTCGATCTCGCACGCCGGCTTCATGCTGATCGCGGTCGCGGCGAACTCGGCACTCGGCGCCCGAGCGCTCCTGTACTACCTCGTCCCGTATGCCGCGATGTCGCTGGGATCCTTCGCCGTCGTCGCCGCGCGCGAGCGCGAGCTCGGCGTGCCGGTGACGTTCGAGAACCTGGCCGGCTTCGGCTGGGAACGGCCGCTGCTGGGGATCTCGATGTGGGCCTTCATGCTCGGCTTCGCCGGCTTCCCGCTCACGGGGGGCTTCGTCGGCAAGTTCTACGCCTTCGCCGCCGCGTACCGGCACGGCTGGACCTGGCTCGTGATCGTCGGCGTCGTCGCGACGCTCGTGAGCCTCTATTACTACCTCGGCATCGTCCGCGCGATGTTCATGCGGCGGACGGAAGACCTCCAGCTCGCGCCGATCGGCGGCTCACCGCCTCGCGATGCGCTCCTGCAGACCGCGGTCTTCACGTGCCTCGTGGTCACGGTCGGCTCCTTCTTTGCCGTGCAGCCGCTGATCGACCTGGCGAAGAACGCCGCGGAGGGCCTCCCGTTCTAAGCTGACTCGATAACCGGCTCGCTCGGCTGCGTGCGCAACGGACGCGCCGCCCACGAAGGTAGCCACCAGTTCCAGCGTCCGAGCAGGCTCACGAGGGCGGGGACGAGCAGCCCGCGGATGACGGTCGCGTCGAAAATGATCCCGGCGGCGAGCCCGATGCCGAACTGCTTCACGTCAACGCCGGGGCTCGTCGACAGCACGAAGAAGGCCATGCAGAGCACGAGCGCAGCGCTCGTGACCAGCTTGCCGGTGCGTGCGAGCCCGAGCGAGACGGCCTGGCGCGTGTTGCCCGTCTCATCGTAGGCCTCGCGGATGCGCGAGATCATGAAGACCTCGTAGTCCATCGAGAGGCCGAAGAGGAACGCGAAGATCATCAGCGGGATCCAGCCGATGATCGAGCCCGTCGCGTGCACGCCCCAGATTGCGTGGGCACCGTGGCCCTGCTGGAAGATGAACACGATGATCCCGTACGCGGCGCCGAGCGACAGGAGGTTGAGGATCACCGCCTTCAACGGGAGGATGAGCGACCGGAACGCTCGAGCGAGCAGCACGTACGTCAACAGCACGACGAAGAGCAGAACGAGCGGAAAGCTGCCGTAGACGGCGCTGATGAAGTCGCGTTCCTCCGGCGCAACGCCGCCAAGACTCGAGCCCGGCGGCAGGGCGTCCTTCACGCGGTCGATCGTGCGGCGCGCCGCCTTGCTGGCGCCGTCGTCGGACGGGATCGCTTCGACGAGCGCATACCCGTCCGTTCGCCAGTCCTTCGGCGCAACTGCTCCGTCGACTCCCTCGACGGTTCGCAGCCGCTCGGCAACGGACTCCGCATCGCCCGGATGCGTCAGGACGACCAACGGCTTGATCGCGCCCGCCGAGATGCCGGCGTCCGACAACACATCCCGCCCGGTGATCGGATCGCCCTTCCCCGGGAGGTCCTTCACCTGCGCCTCGGCGGGGTTCATCTGCACACCAAACGCGAAGAGCACAGCGACGATCGCGGCTCCCGCCGCAGCAACGGCGACCGGGCGGCGGATGACGAACTCGCCCCAGCGCCGCCAGGCACCGGATTCGGCGTCGCTGACATGCGTGATCCGCTTCGGCATCACGCGAGCGCTGTTGATCCGGGGCCCCAGCAGAGAAAGCAACGCGGGCAGGAGCGTAAGCGCAGCAAGGACCGAGACCGCCGGGATGAGCATCCCGCCGATGCCCATCGAGCGGATGAACGGCATCGGAATCACGAGCAGGCTCAGGAGCCCGATCGCGACGGTAGATCCGGAGACGACCACCGAGTGCCCGGCATGACGCATCGTCTCGGCCAGCGCGGTCTCCGTGTCCTCCCCCGAAGCGAGCTCCTCACGGAAACGGAAGATCATCAGGAGCGCGTAGTCGATCGCAACGCCGAGACCGACCAGGGCGATCAGGAACTGGACGATGATCGAGACGTCCGTCACATAGGTCAACACCCAGACGAGTGTGAACGTGTTGAGGATCGAAGCGATCGCCACGATGATCGGCATCAGCACGGCGGGCAACGTCCCGAAGACGAAGAGAAGGATGACCAGCGCGCCCACACCGCCGATGAGCGCCTCCGTCAGGATTCCGGGTCCTTCGCTTCCCTGCGCCGACGCGTCTTGGATCGTGTCGCGTCCCGTCAGCCAGCTCTGAACGCCTGGCGGCGAGGCGTCGTGCATTGCTTCGCGGGCCTTTGCGACGTAGGTCGGGAACTCGAAGCCCTGGACCTCGCCGCCCGGGTAGATCTCGGCGAAAGTCGTATGGCGGTCCCGCGAGACGTACACGGAGCTTCCGGTCGAGAAGTACGAGCTCACGCGGGCCGTGGGAACCGGCTTGGCCGCTGCGGCGATCGCCTGCTGGATCCCCGGCTCCTTCGTGACGTCACCATCGGATTTGAAGACCGCAACGAGCGGCGGCTTCGCACCGCTGCCGAAGACGTCGAGCGTCTTCTGGTTCGTCTCCCACGCGGAGTAGCCCGGGATAGAGAACGACTGGAACCAGCGGTCGGCGACGCGCACGGCCGAGAAAGCGCCGAACGCCGTCAGCACGACCCAAACCGCAATGACGATTCCGCGCCGGCGATGGACGACGTGACCGAGTCGGGCGAGCACCACTGCCTTTTTACCTATCAGTCGGGGGCGGTCGGCTGGCGTCTCGTGGTGCGGTTACCCGCACCACGACTCTGGATGTCAGGTCGATTCGGGCAGCGCGCGGCCGGGGAGCAAGGCGCCGATCGAGATTGCGGCGTACAGCACAAGCGTGATCACGAGCGCGGACACCGCAAATGGGGGGACCCCCCCGACCACCGCCGGGCTGCGGAGAGCCGCGCTCACTACGAGGAGGAACACCGACACGCCGGCGGAGATCGGGCGCAGCAGGCTGCACCGCGCCTCGAGCGCGTCGCCGTAGCAATCGAGAGCCAGCATGAAGGCCGCAGGAATCGCGAGGAGCAGGAAGGCGAGCGCGAGGCCGTGGCCGCCGGCCAGATCCGAGAGCAGGGCCCCGAGAACGAGGATCGCCGGAAGCAGGCGCCGAGGCATCCCGCCTAGCTTCGCGCTGACCTCGGACGTTCCTTTACGCTGCCCGCCGCATGCTGGAATCGAGAGGAGATCGGTGGCAGAGGGATCGCTGACCTGGCTCGGGCATGCCGCCTTTCGCCTCGATTCGCCCGGCGGAAAGCGGATCTACGTCGATCCGTTCCTCGATAACCCGAAGTGCCCGGCAAGCGAGCGAGCACCGGAGCGCGTCGACATCATCGCGATCACGCACGGACACAGCGATCACGTGGGGAGCACCGTCGAGCTGACGGAGAAGTTCGGCCCGATTCCCGTCGTCGCGATGGTGGAACTGAAAGGTTGGTTGGAGAAGCAGGGCGCTCAGATGGACAACCTCCCCGGACCGAACAAGGGCGGAACCGTCGAGCACGATGGGATCAAGTTCACGCTGACGAACGCGTTCCATTCCAGTTCCGCCAACGACCTCACGTATCTCGGGGAGCCCGCGGGCATCGTCGTGGAGCTCGAGGACGGCGTGAAGGTGTACTTCGCCGGAGACACGTGCGTGTTCGGTGACATGCAGCTGATCCGGCGGATCCACTCGCCGGACGTGGCGGTGCTGCCGATCGGCGGCCACTTCACCATGGATCCGCGAGAGGCCGCGGTTGCGATCGAACTGCTCGGCGTGAAGCGCGTCGTGCCCTGCCACTACGGGACATTTCCAGTCTTGCGCGGGACACCGGGGGAGCTGAAGCAACTTGCAACAGGCGCTCGGATCGAGGCCGTTGAGCCGGGCGGGTCGATCAGCCTTTGAGAGAGCGCTGGTTCGGCGCCACCGGCCGACGCGTTCCCCAGATCGCTGTCGAGGGTGACCTCGACGTCAGCGGCGCTCTCATCCTCGACGACGTCTCGGACACGAAGAGGCTGCACGAGGCTCACGAGGCCGGACAGCCGATCGTCGTACGCGCAGGGACTGCGGAGGAGGTCAAGATCGCGCTCTCCCACCCCGAGGTCGCGATCGCCCTGGTGCCGCCCGAGCAGCGTCAGCTGCTCGAGCTCGACCTCCGCGAGTTGACGTATGGGCCGTGATCCGGTCCTCGCGACCTACTCGATCGTCGCTTGCGATCTCGAGGCCGCCCAGTGGGGAGTCGCGGTCCAGTCGAAGTTCCTCGCAGTCGGGTCGGTCGTGCCGTGGGCCGAGCCACACATCGGGGCGATCGCGACTCAGTCGTATGCGAATCCGCGCTACGGCCCGGAAGGGCTTGCGCTATTGCGCGAGGGACGGTCGGCCCAGGAGACCATTGAGGCTCTGACCTCTGTAGACCCCGACCGGGCGCTGCGGCAAGTCGGTGTCGTCGACGGCGAGGGCCGAGCCGCCACGTTCACGGGAGACGAATGCCACGACTGGGCCGGTGGTCGTACCGGCGACCGCTACGCAGCGCAGGGGAACATCCTGGTCTCGGAAGCAACCGTCGACGCATTGGCCGTCACGTTCGAGCAGAACACGCACCTCGAGCTCGCCGAGCGCCTGCTCGAATGCCTCGCCGCTGCTCAGGCCGCGGGTGGTGACCGGCGCGGCCAGCAGTCGGCCTCCTTGCTCGTCGTCGAGAAGGACGCGGGCTACGCCAAGCTCTCCGACACGGTCGTCGACCTTCGCGTCGACGACCACGAGCGGCCGGTTGCCGAGCTTCGCCGCGTATTCGGTCTCCACCAGGAGATCTTCGGCGTGACGCCGAGCGAGGACTGGCTCCAGGTCGACGACGAGCTCGCGGCCGAGTTGCGCGAGCGGCTCGCGAAGCTCGGCTACGACGGCGAGCTCGAGCGGGCGTTCTTCGACTGGGCCGGTACGGAGAACCTCGAGGAGCGTGTGAACGGAGTGGAGCAGATCGATCCGGTCGTACTCGGGGCACTCAGGAAGCAGTCCGCATGAGGACTGCGCGGATCGACGAGATCGAACCGATCGCGGTCGTCGGCGGCGAACTGCAGTGGCGGCCCGTCCGGCGCACGCTGGGAATCGAGGCCTTCGGCATCAACGCGTACACCGCCGACGCGGGCGAGCTGGTTGTGGAGGAGCATGACGAGACCGGAGCCGGAGCAGGGCACCACGAGGAGCTCTACGTCGTCGTGACGGGGCGGGCGAGCTTCAACGTGAACGGCGAGAGCTTCAATGCGCCGGTGGGCACGGGCTCGCGCTCTATCCCGGGAATCCTTCGCTCCTGCACGACCTTTCATCCGTCGCCCGGAAGGCGAATGCCCGCGGCGCGTGCCCGCAACGCGGGCACGGGGTCCGCCGCCGGCTGGGCGACGAGCAGAACGGCCCCGTAGCCGTCGCCGAGCAGCGCGTCCGCGAGGAGTTGCAGGCCCAGCGCGACGGCAAACGCCTTGTGCGCGTGCTCGCCCCCGAACGGGACGAGCTCGTCCTCGGACGCGGCCCCCGCGATCACGTCGCCGTACGTGACGCGGCCCCACGACACGTCGCTGACGATCGGGCTGCCGTCGGAACTGGGGATCGCGATCGCGAGCGGGTTGGTCCCGGCGAGCTTCGGCCCGCCGTCCGGATGGCCAAGCCGTGGCGGCGACGTCGCGGTCAGCACCGCGAGCAGTCCACCGGTCGCGAGCCGCCGGGTCCAGTAGCCGAGCATCCCGGTCGGGAAGCAGTCGTGCGCGACGATCAACCGAGCCGCTTCCGGGGGATCCTCGAGCTGCCCGTCACAGATTGCGGCAAGCGTGAGGTAGCCGAGCGCCCCGCCACCTTCCCAGCGCTCGTAGCAGGCCTCCGCCACCACGCACTCGGGCCGCGCAGCAGGATCGATCTCGTCAAGCGTCTCGAGCCAGTCGACCCGGGCGAGCCCGTGCCCGCGCTTCCCTCGTCGCTCCGCATCGAGGAAATGCCCCGCAAGCGTTCGCGTATCGGCCTCGGAGAAGCCGAGCGCGCGGATCCGCTCCTCCACCTGCACCTCGGCGAGGATACTTGCGGCGTCAGCGACGGGAGGTGGTGGCCGTGGTCTCTGAGGCGAAGGTCGAAGGCGGCGTCCCCCAGGACGCGGGCTGGTTCGTGGTCAACGCTCGCGACGCGCGCTGGCTCTATAACGAGCTAGGCGGCTACTGCCCCTTCGAAGGACGAGGCGAGGCACGTTTTCCACAGCTCGGAATCAACCTCAGCCTGCTCCCACCTGGCGAGCCGATGACGATGTACCACGGCGAGGCTGCAGAGGAGGCCTTCCTCGTCCTGAAAGGCGAGTGTCTCCTCATCGTCGAAGGGGAGGAGCGCCCGCTCCGAGCCTGGGACTTCTTCCACTGCCCGCCCTGGACCGAGCACGCGATCGTCGGCGCCGGCGACGGTCCGTCCGTCGTGCTCGCGGTCGGCGTGAGGGGCAAGGAGGGCCTGCGCTACCCGGCGAACGAGACCGCCGTGAAGCACGGCGCCGGTGTCCGGGAGGAGACGGAGTCCGGGGCGGAGGCCTACGCGGCCTTCTCGGAGCCGAAGGAAGGTCCGGCGCCCGAGCTCTAGCGTGAGACGAGCGTCAGCGGCTTGACGATCCCACCGCGCTCGAGCGCGAGGATCGCCTCAGCAATACCTCGCAGCTCCGCGGCGCTCTCGGCATCCGGCGCGGCCGAGACGAGCGGTTCGCCCGCGTCTCCGCACTCGCGCAGGAACGGATCGAGTGGAACGCAGCCGAGCAGCGGGATACCGAGCTCGCTCGCGAGACGCTCACCGCCGCCGGTGCCGAAAACCTCGCCGGTCATGTTCTCGACCACGCCCACCAGCCGCATCCCTGTCTTCTGCGCCATCACGCCCGCACGCGACGCGACCTCTTGCGCCGCCGGCTGAGGCGTCGTGACGACGAGGGTCTCTGCGCGCGGCAGGAGCTGACCGAGCGAGATCGCAACGTCGCCCGTGCCCGGCGGCATGTCGACCACGAGGATGTCCAGGTCGCCCCAGTGCACGTCGGAGAGGAACTGCTCTAGCGCGCGATGCAGCATCGGTCCGCGCCACATCACCGGCTGATTGTCGTCCAGGAAGAACCCGATCGACATGAGCTTGACCGCGACTTCGCTTGCGATGTCGCCATACGGACCTAAGCGCTTGACCGGCGGCACGATCATCTTGTCCACGAGGACCGGCTTCTGGTGGATGCCGAGGATGTGCGGAATCGAGTGGCCGTAGACGTCCGCGTCGAGGATTCCCACCTGCTTCCCCTGTTGGGAGAACGCGACGGCGAGATTCGCCGTCAGCGTCGACTTGCCGACGCCGCCCTTGCCGCTGCACACCGCGACTACGCGTGTCGAGGCATCGAGCGAGAGGCCTTTCGACCGCTCCTGGACGCCGCCGCGCAACTTCGTCGTTAGCGCCTGACGCTCCTCGGCCGTCATCACGTCGAAGCCGAGCGCAACGCGCTCGACGCCGGGCACGTCCTTCATCACGTTCACGACTTGCTCCTGGAACGAATCGCGCAACGGGCATCCCGCCACGGTCAGCGCAATCGTCACTCGCACGTCGCCGCCGTCGATCTCGATCTCTCGAACCATGTCGAGCTCGGTGACTGGGCGGCGGAGCTCGGGGTCGATCACGCCCTCGAGCGCGCGCATGATCTGGTCGCGGTCCGGCTCCATCCCTGCGCCGAGCGTAGCAGTATGCAGATTCGTGACCTGGGCCTCGATGGTCTGGCGGAACCTCCTGCGGCGGCCGGCGCGAACGGCGCTGACCGCGGCAGGCGTCGCGCTCGGCGTGGGGCTCATCGTCGCGCTGCTCTCGCTCTCCACCGGCGTGAAGAAGACGGCCGCGGAGCTGATTCACGTCGGTCGCGCCGACTTTGGGCTCTTCCAGGGTGACGTGTCCGACTTCAGCCGGTCACTGTTGCCCGAGAGCCTTGCCACGCGCGTTGCGGGCGTACCGGGCGTCGCGCGGACCGCGAAGCTGAAGCTCTTCGCGAGTGACGTCGAGGGGCAGGACGACTTCTTCGTGTTCGGGCTCGACCGGAACGAGTTCGTCTGGCGTCGACTCGTGCTGCTCGACGGACGCCGGCCTGCCGGAGACGAGGCGCTGATCGGCGACCGCACGTCCCGTCGGCTCGACCTCGAACCGGAGGACGAGCTCGAGGTCTCGCCCGGCAAGCGCTTCCGGATCGCCGGCGTCTACCACAGCGGCGACGTCTTCGAGGATTCGGGCGCAGTGCTGCCGCTGCGCGTCGTGGAGGAGCTTGCACAACGCCCCGGCGAGGTCACAACCGTCGCAGTTGCCGTCCGCCCAGGACTCAGAGCGCAAACCGTCGCGAGACGCGTCGAGGAGCGGTTCCCGGGGACGGTCGCCGTTTACGAGCCGGGCCAGGCGATCAGGGTCGACACGTCGAGCAGGCTGATCGTCGACACCGGCTGGATCATCTCGCTCCTCGCGCTGATCGTCGGCGGAATCGGGGTCACGAACACGATGGCGATGTCCGTCTTGGAGCGCGTGCATGAGATCGGAATCCTCCGTGCGGTGGGCTGGCGTGCTTGGCGGATCGCGGTGCTGATCGTCAGTGAGGCGATCGCGATTTCACTGCTTGCACTGGGCGTCGGCCTCGGCCTCGGCGTCCTCGCCGCAGAGGAGTTCAGCGATCACACGAGCACGTCAGGACTCGTCCGGCCCGACTTCACAGCGGGCGTCTTCGCCTGGGGCTTGGCTTTCGCCCTCGGCGTCGCGCTGATCGGCGCTGCGTATCCAACGTGGCGCGCCATTCGGCTCGCGCCAATCGAAGCGCTGCGCCGAGAATGAGGAAGGCCGCGATTCGCCGCCGACGCGGCCGTCTCGTAGGAGGAGGGTGCGGCTCGCGGACTCGGCGACTGCCTGGTCGTTCGTCACGAGCAGCACGGTCATTCCGCGCTCCACGCGGAGGCGCTCGATCAAGCGCAAGACGTGCGCCCCCGTCTCGGAGTCGAGCGAACCTGTCGGCTCGTCGGCCAGCAACAGGCATGGTTCGTTTGCGAGCGCCCGCGCAAGAGCGACGCGCTGGCGCTCACCACCGGACAGCGTCCCGGGGAACGCACCCTTCCGTTGCTCGAGCCCGACCTCGCGCAGCAACGAGCACGCGTGCTCCGCTCGCGCCGCGCGACCCCGGCCGCGTCCGAACATCGGCACCTGCACATTCTCGAGCGCTGTCAGCGTCGGAATCAGGTTGTGGAACTGAAAGACGAAGCCGACCGTCGCCGCGCGGTACTCCGAGGCGTCGATGCCTTCGAGCGCGGCGCCGTCCACGAAGATCTGGCCGGCATCAGGCCTGTCGAGCGCACCGACGAGGTTGAGCAGCGTGCTCTTTCCGCTCCCCGACGGACCGGTCAGCGACACGAACTCGCCCGGCTCGAGCCGAAGCGAGGCCTCGTCGAGCGCCCGGATGCGCCCATCCTCGAACGCCTTGCTGACGCGCTCGACGGCGAGCTCCGCGCCGCTCAACGCGGCCGGACCCAGTAGTTCAGCTTCGTCGCGCGCCCACGCACTGTGACGATCGCCTGAAATGTCAGGCGCTGACCGCGCGCAGCCGGCGGAAACTCGATCTCCTCACCCTTCGGTTCGCGCCACGTGCCGACGAACGTGAAGACGCGCCCGCCGTCGACCTTGCCGACCGGAATGCCACCGAAGAGGAGCCGCATGGTGACGCGTGCCCGGGTCGGATGGCCCTGGAGGTCCGTCACACGAATCGAGATGGGCCAGGCCGCACCCACCTTCGGCGTGTGTGTCGGCGCGTGCAACGTCGCCGTGAACGGCAGCGAAAATGCGGCGAGGAGCTCGACTACGCCCAGCACGCGTCAATCGTAGAGCCGGTCGAGCGCCTTGGCGGCGGCTCCGAGCGGGCGCGGCTCCTCGAGCACCGGTGCGTAGAGATCGCCGTGCTCGTCGATCCGCGCCAGCGCCTTCTCCATCGTGAAGTCGCGCGGGCGCAGACCGGGCGTTAGCTCTTCCCAGCGCAGCGGCGTCGAGACCGGCGCGCCCGGCTTCGGACGCACGGAATAGACGGACGCGATCGTCTTCCCGTGCCCGTTCTGGCGGTGGTCGACGAGCACGCCCTGCCGCTTCTTCTTCAGCCACTCCGTCGTCACCTTGCCGGGATGCCGCTGTTCGAGCAGGCGCGACGCGCCCTCGGCAAAGGCATAGGTCTGCTCGAACGTGGCACGACGAACGATCGGCGCGACGACGTGGATTCCGTCGGCGCCGCTCGTCTTCACGTAGCCGGGGAGACCGAGCTCGTCGAGGAGCTCGCGAATCAGGTGCGCGACCTCGATCGCCAGCTCGAAGCCGTCGTCGGGTGGATCGAGGTCGAAGAGGACGAAGTCCGGGCGGTCCGGCTTGTCGACGCGCGAGTACCAGGCATTCATGTCGATGCAGTTGTTCTGCACCATGAACAGCACTGCTTCAGGCGAGTTCACGAGCGCAAAGTCAACGAGACGCGAGCCGCCTTCGCGCGGCCACGTTCGGAACTGGCGCGTCGGGATCCAGTTCGGTAGGTGCTTCGGCGCCTGCTTCTGGAAGAACACTTCGCCGTAGATCCCGTGCGGGTACCGCTTCATCGTGAACGGACGGTCCTTGAGATGCGGGAAGAGCGTCGGCCCAACCTGCCGGTAGTACTCGAACACGTCGCCCTTCGTGATCCCGTCCTCGGGCCAGAGGACGCGGTCCGGACTGCTCAGCTCGACTGCTTTGGCGGTTCCCACGTGGGTGTACCGATATCAGCCGCAGGCCTTGACAACTCCATCTGTATTTGTTCACATGACTAAGTCAATCGACTAAGTCAGGAGGTTGGTCATGGCCTATCAACTCGAAGGACGCCTGCTGGAGGTCTGCACGTGCAACATCCTGTGCCCCTGCTGGGTGGGCGAGGATCCGGACGGCGGCATCTGCGAGGGCGTGCTTGCCTGGCATTGCGACAGCGGGACGATCAACGGCACGGACGTCTCCGGACGGACCTTGGCCCTCCTCGCCCACATTCCCGGCAACATCCTGGCGGGGAACTGGCGGGTCGTCGTCTACGTGGATGACGGCGCGAGCGACGAGCAGCAGCAGGCGCTCCTCGACGTTTGGACCGGGAAGCTCGGCGGCCCGGTCGCCGACCTTGCGCAACTCGTCGGCGAGGTGATCGCGGTGGAGCGTGCGCCGATCACGTTCACGGTCGAGGGCGGGAAGGGAACTTTGACGATCGGGGACAGCGTCGCGGCGAGCCTCCAGCCGTTCCAGGGCGCAACGGGGACGTCGACGACGCTGCACGACAGCGTCTTTACGACGATTCCAGGCTCGCCGGCGTTCGTCGGGAAGGCCGCGAACTACACCGTGGACGCACCGCAACACGGCTTCCAGATCGACCTGCAAGATCACAACGCCGTGCAGGGAAGCTTCCGCTTCGCTGCCTGAACATGTGGCCGCGGGTCAAAGACGACCGGCTCCTCCTCGCTGCACTGGCCGGCATCGTCGCGCTGACGTGGTTGAGCCTGTGGACCTGGGGAGCGGCGCCGCATTCGAGTCACAGCGCGGTCGGCGGGAGTGCAGAGATCGTCTACCTCTCGCTGGCCGCCTGGATCCTGATGGTCGCAGCAATGATGCTGCCGACGACGTTCCCCCTGATCGCCCTGTTCCACTCGTTCGTCCGGACGCGGCCGACCCGCTCGCGGCTGACCGCCGCGGTGGTGGCGGGCTATCTCTGGATCTGGACGCTGTTCGGCTTCGTCGTGTTCGCCGGAAACCAGCTGTTGCACGGGATCATCGAGCGAAGCTCGTGGCTTGACTCGAACCTCTGGGCCCTCGGCGCTGGCACACTCCTGCTCGCGGGCCTCTACCAGTTCACGCCGCTCAAGCACATGTGCCTGGAGAAGTGCCGATCGCCTTTGGCGTTCATCATGGAGCACTGGCACGGGGGCCGGGACAAGCAGGAAGCTTTCGAGCTCGGCATGCGCCACGGCATCTTCTGCATCGGCTGCTGCTGGTCGCTGATGTTGTTGATGTTCGTGGTCAGCATCGGCAATCTCGCCTGGATGCTCGCGCTCGGTGCCGTGATGGCGGTCGAGAAGAACGTCTCGTGGGGGCGCAGACTGACCTGGCCGCTGGGTGTGTTGCTTGTCGGCATCGCCGTCGTGATCGTGGCAGCGAAAGTTTCGATCTCGGTATGAGAGAACTGGCTGCGACGACGACCGCGCGCTCGGCCGCTGAGGACGTGCTGCTCGACGCAGCCGAGCGGCTGCTCGTCGAAGTAGGCCATGCGGGGATCACGACGCGGCGTCTCGCCGAGGAAGCGGGCGTCAACCACGGCCTCGTTCACTACTACTTCGGCTCGATCGAGAATCTGCTCGTCCGTACGCTGGAGCGCTTCACCGAGCGCCTGATCAACCGACAGCGCGAGATGTACTCGGCCGAGATGCCTTTCATCGAGAAGTGGCGGACGGCGATGCGCTATCTCGTCGAGGAGGACATCCGCTACGAGAAGGTCTGGCTCGAGCTGCAGGCACTTGCCTGGAACCGGCCCGAGATGCGCGCGCGCGTCGCGGACATCAACACAGAGTGGAGAGGAGTGCTCACAGAGGCCTTCGCCGAGCCACGCACGGAGCTCGGCATCGAGATGCCGCTCGACGCTCTCGTCTCGCTGGTCGTCACCTTCAACATCGGTCTCATCGTCGAGAGGCTGTCCGGCATCGCGAGCGGGCACACAGAGCTGCTCGATTGGATCGACGGATTTCTGGAGGAGCGATGGCAGCGACGCTGACAGAGGTGCGCGAGCAGACGCGGGCACGCTATCCGGACGAGACGGGGTACGTCGAGCGCGACGGCATTCGCAGCTACTACGAGGTCTACGGCACCGGGGAGCCCACCATCCTCCTGCTGCCGACGTGGTCGATCATCCACTCGCGGCATTGGAAGATGCAAATTCCGTACCTCGCGCGTCACTGCCGCGTCGTGACGTTCGACGGACGGGGCAACGGCCGCTCCGACCGACCACAGGACGCCCGTGCCTACGATGAACGGGAATTCGCAGCAGATGCGATCGCAGTGCTGGACGCCACCAAAACGCATCGCGCGTTCATCGTCGGCTTCTCGCTCGGCGCACAGCGAGGGCTCATCCTGGCGGCCGAGCACCCGGAGCGCGTCGAGGGCGCCGTCTTCGTCGGACCGTCTGTACCTGCAGGAGGCGAACCGCTCCCCGAGCGAGTCGTCTACGAGTTCGATCTCGAGTACGACAGCTACGAGGGCTGGGCGAAATACAACCGCTATCACTGGTTGCGCGATTACCGCGACTTTGTCGAGTTCTTCATGTCGAAGATGTTCACCGAGCCGCACTCGACGAAGCCGATCGAGGATGCCGTCGGCTGGGCGCTCGAGACGGATGCCCAGACGCTGATCGCGACGCAGGACGGCCCGGGGCTGACGCCCGAAGAGTCGCGGGAGCTCTGCCGCCGAGTCCGTTGCCCCGTCCTGGTGATCCACGGCGAAAGGGACGCGATTTCGTCGATGACACGCGGCGCAAGACTTGCCAGCCTGACCGCAGGCAATCTGGTCATCCTCGAAGGCTCGGGGCACGCACCACACGTCCGTGACCCGGTGAAGGTGAACCTCTTGCTGCGCGACTTCATCGCGCCTCCCGCGCCCTCACCCCGATGGGTGCGCGGAAAGTCACGCCGCAAGCGCGCCCTCTATATCTCCTCGCCGATCGGTCTTGGTCACGCACAGCGCGACATCGCGATTGCCGACGAGCTTCGCAAACTTCATCCAGACCTCGAAATCGACTGGCTCGCCCAGCACCCTGTCACCGCCGTGCTCGAGACACGCGGCGAACGCCTCCATCCTGCGAGCTCCTACCTCGCGAACGAGTCGGGCCACATCGAGAGTGAGTGCGCCGAACACGATCTCCACTGCTTCCAGGCGATCCGCCGGATGGACGAGATCCTGCTGGCCAACTTCATGGTCTTTCACGATGTCGTGCGTGATGACCACTACGACCTCTGGATTGGCGACGAGGCGTGGGAGCTCGACTACTACCTACACGAGAATCCCGAGCAGAAGCAGGCCGCATATGTGTGGCTCACGGATTTCGTCGGCTGGCTGCCGATGGGGGACGGCGGCGACCGCGAGGCGATCCTGACTGCGGATTACAACGCGGAGATGATCGAGCACATCGCGCGCTTTCCGCGCGTGCGCGACCGCGCGATCTACGTCGGCAACGACAACGACATCGTTTCCGACGCGTTCGGTCCGGATCTGCCGCTCATCCGCGACTGGACGAAGGGGCATTACGACTTCGCGGGGTACGTCACCGGGTTCGACCCAGCGGTCTTTGGAGACCGTGAGGCCCTGCGCGCCGAACTCGGATACCGGCCCGACGAGCAGGTCTGCATCGTCACCGTCGGGGGCTCGGGCGTGGGCGGACATCTCCTCCGTCGCGTCATTGAGTCGTTCCCCGAGGCGAAGGAGCGTGTGCCGGCGCTGCGGATGATCGTGATCGCCGGGCCGCGCATCGATCCGGAGACACTGCCTTCAGCCGAGGGACTCGAGATCCGACGGTATGTCCACGAGCTCTACCGGCATCTCGCCGCGTGCGACGTCGCAGTAGTCCAGGGAGGCCTCACGACGACGATGGAGCTGACGGCGAACCGGCGACCATTCCTGTACTTCCCGCTCAAGCATCACTTCGAGCAGAACTTCCACGTCCGCCACCGGCTGAACCGGTACGGCTCCGGTCGGTGCATGGACTTCGACGCGGCGGGTCCGGACGTGATCGCCGAGGCGATTGCGGATGAGATCGGGCGCACAGTCGACTACCGCCCGGTCGAGACGGACGGCGCAGCCCGCGCGGCGGCGTTGATCGCCGAGTTGCTTTAACCGCCAAGTCGCCGTTTTAGCCAGAGCGCGTTCCGGACCGCGAAAACCTCCCAGTCGTTGTTCAAGTACGCGAGTACCTCGACCTCACGGCTCCAAGCTTCGAAGCGTCGCGCCCACTGCTCGAGCTCTGCCTTGCTGTAGTTCCCACGACGGCCTCGAGAGCCGTAGTGAAACCGAACAAACGTCCAGTCCGTCGTCAGCTCGTGTGTCTGGAAGTCCTTGACCTCCGGCCGGTCGCCGATCACGAGCGCGGCTCCGTGCTCGTGCAAAAGCTCGTACACCGGCTCCACGAACCAGCTCGCGTGACGGAACTCGAAGCAATGCCGCCCCGGCGGTACCGCCTCGAGCGTTGCGGCGAGCCTGTCGTCGTTGCGACGGAAAGTCGCCGGCAGCTGCCAGAGCACCGGGCCGAGCTTCGCCGACTCGACCAGCGGCTCGAGCCGCTCGTAGAAACGAGCGATTCCGCCCCCGAGGTCGGTCAAACGCTTGATGTGCGTGAGGTAGCGGCTCGCCTTGACCGAGAAGAGAAAGTCCGGCGGCGTCTGCTCCACCCACGCCGCGACGGACGTCTTCAACGGGAGCCGGTAGAAGGTGTTGTTGACCTCGACGGTGTCGAAATGCTCTGCGTAGTGCCGAAGCCAGACGCGCGGCGGCTTGCCCTCGTAGAACTCGTCCTTCCACGCCTGGTAGTTCCAACCTGAGCAACCTATGCGGATAGAGCGTGGGCCAACTGCTGACACAGCTCCCGCGTTCCCGCTGCGACAACACGTGAACGTCCTTCGACGTCGAGCGGCGCGGCGGCGAAGGGAGGATCCTCGAACAGATCGATCGCGAGGCCGCGCTCGAGCACGAGCAGCTGCGCCGCGGCGATGTCGACGGAGCGCGCGGGCTTGAGCGAGCAGACCGCATCGATCCGGCCCGCCGCCAGGTGGCAGAGTGAGAGCGCCAGCGAGCCCATGATCCGCAGCCGGTGGGCGAGCTCCACGACGGCAGCCGCCTTCTCGGCGACGGAAGCCGTGAGGGTCGCCTCGAAAGCAAGGATCTCGATCTGCTCCTTCGGCAGGTCGCCGTCGAGGAGATGCCCGTTGAGCCGCGCGCCGTCCCCCAGGGTTGCCGTCCACTCCTCCTCGGTCCCGAAGTCGTGGACGAACCCGAACTCGACGTCACCCATCGTCGGCCCTGAGGCGACCGCGATGGATAGAGAGAAGAATCCGATGCCGCGCTTCGCGTTCAACGACCCATCGATGGGGTCGACGACGACGTGCACGCGTCCGTCGCCGATGCGACCCGCTTCCTCCGAGACGATGGTGATGTCGTCGAGACCCTCGAAGCGCGCAAGAACGGCGCGCTCGGCGGCAGCGTCCACCGCGGTCGTCTCGTCGCCGCCCATCCCGGCACCAACAACGGGTTCGCGCTCCGCGCGTGTCGGCAGCTCGGCGAGCACGCGCCGCACGCCCTCGACAGCGTCGCGGCAGAGCGCGAGCCAGTCAGTCAAGCGGGTGGAAGAGGAGGCCCGACGTGAGCTTGGGATAGAAGTAGGTGCTCTTCTGCGGCATCGTCTCGCCACGCCGCGCGATGGCCCACACGTCTTCGATTCGCGTCGGCCGGAGCAAAAAGGCCGCCTCCGCGTCGCCACGGTCGACGGTCGCAACGGCTTCGTCGCGCCGCGGAGTGTACGTCACCCCTTCCGGAGCAATGCGGTCGACGATCTCGACGTCGAGACCCTCACCGGGAACGAGCTCGTAGCGCCCGCCGCGGTAGACCACGACGCCGGGCAACTCCTCGTCGGGCTCGTCAATCGGAGTACCGCTCACACCGTTCAGGCGCTGGGCGACGCGATGCGTAGGAAAGATGGTCAAGCCCTCCTGCCCGGTGGGGACGAGCACGACCATCAGGAAAGGAGAGCCGCCCTCCTCGGCGTAGGCGAGTGCCGTCTCGTACCGATGATGGCCGTCGGCGATCAGCAGCTGCGTGTCGGCAAAGTCGGGCGCGGAGCCGATGCGCCAGAGCTTGTCGCCGCCGCTCTGCAAGTCCGGTGCGCGGGAGGGCTGCTCCAGGGCCTCTTCCTCGTAGAGGAGGAAGATCGGCTCGAGCTGCGTCCGTGTTGCACGCAGGAGACGCAAACGACCCTCCTTCGGTCCGCTGTGCGTCCGTTCGTGCGGCAGCACCGCGCCGGTCTCGTAAGGCTCCACCCTCAGCGAGGCGACGAGGCCCGAACGCGTCCGCTTGACACCGTCCGGGCCGACGTACTCCTGGGCCAGGAACCAGTAAGTCGGCTCGTCGTCGCGCGTGACGATGCCGTCTCGCCGCCACGCGGCCAGGGCGCGACCCGCATCGTCCTCGTCGCCCGGGAGCGTCAGGTGCACGACGTTGTACGGACTCCTGGCGAGAAATTCCTTGCGTTGCTCCGGCGAGATGACGTCGTACGGAGGCGCGACGAGCTCCTCGAGCGGCCCGGCCTTCGCCTCGTCGTAGCGTTCGGCGCGGAACGGCTTGACCTCGGCCATCGGTCCGACCCTAGCATCCGTCTGCGGACCTAGACTTGCCTCGTGAGCGCGATCGCCGAGCTGGCCGAGGAGAGGGTCGTCGAAGGCGTCTACGCGGTCGCACGGAAGCAGCGGCTGCGGACGAAGGGCGGCTCTCCCTATCTGGCGCTGGAGCTCGTCGATCCAAGCGGCCGCATCGACGCACGCGTCTGGCACGACGTCGAACTGCTGGACGGGCGCTTCGCCGAGGGCGACGCGGTGCGGGTGCTCGGCCGCGTCGAGAAGTTCCGGGACCGCCTGCAGGTCGACGTCCGGACGCTCGAGGCCGCGCCGGACGCCGACCCTGCCGCGCTCACACCGGCGCTCCGGCGAGACGCCGACGAGCTGGACGGCTTTCTGGAGTTCCTCGCCGGGGAGATCGCACACCAGGGACTGGCCGAGGTCGTCGGACGGTTCCTCGCAGACGAGTTCCTGCGGAGATCGCTCCGCCGGCTTCCGGCCGCAGAGACGCACCACTCGTACGCCGGCGGGCTCCTCGAGCACACCGTCGGCGTCGCGACGATCTGCCGCGAGACGGCGCAGCTGCACCCGCGGCTCCGCTCCGACCTCCTGCTGTCCGCCACCTTGCTGCACGACCTCGGCCGAGTCGCCGAGCTCACACCCGGGCCGACGTTCCGGCAGACCGACGAGGGTCGACTGCTCGGACACGTGCATCTCGGACTTCGCATGGTCGAAGAGCGCGCCTCAGCTCTCGACGCGACCGCGCGTGCAGAACTGCTCCACGCAATCGCGTGCCATCACGACGCGCGCGCGGCACGCACCGCCGAAGCTGCGGTGCTGTACCACGCGAACCAGCTGGACGCCGTAGCCGCGACCCGGCCGACTCAGGTTGCCGAGACGCGCCGCGGCAATGCCGGGACGTCGAACGATTCGAGCACGACGCTCGTGACGACCTCGCCGTAACGTCCGCGCCGCTCGAGCACCACTGCCGGCTGGCGGCCGCGACTAGCGGTTAGCTTCACCTGATGCTCGCCGTGGCGCTCGCGCTCGGAGCCAGCGCCACCTGGGGCCTGGCGGACTTTTTCGGGCCGCTCAAAGGGCGAACGCTGGGCATTCTGCGTGTGCTCGTCTACGTCCAGCTCGGCGGCCTGATCGGCATCGCCCTGATCGTCGCCGTTCGCGGCAAGGGACCTGCGGACGCAGCGGTCTTGCTGGCGATTCCAGCAGCGACCTCGGGGACGCTCGGCCTCTACGCCTACTACCGCGGGGTGGCCGTGGGCGCGATGAGCATCGTCTCGCCGATCGCGGGGCTCTCGGCCGCCGTGCCCGTGGCTTTCGGCATCGCGACCGGCGACCGGCCGTCGACGTGGCAGCTGCTCGGAATCGTCTGCGCCCTCGGCGGTGTTTTCCTGGCCGCACGCGAGCCGGCCGCGGAGCGGCCCGTCCGCGAAGCGGTCGTAGGAAACCGGGAGGGTCCTCCAGCGAGCCGTCGTGCCCGTTCGAGGCTCGCGCCAGGCGTCGGTCTTGCCCTGCTGGCGGCGATCGGCTTCGGCGGCTACTTCCCACCGATGCATGTAGCGGGTAACGCGGACTTCTGGTGGGCGTCACTCATATTCCGCCTGACGTCGACCTCCGTGATGCTCGCGACCGTCGCGATCAGACGGCCGTCGCTGGCGGTCGCGCCGCGTCAGCTCCCCGCGCTCGCGCTGATCGGTATGGGCGACATGCTCGGCAACATGCTGTTCGCAGCCGCATCGACCAGCGGGCTCGTCAGCGTGACAGCTGTGCTCGCGTCTCTCTATCCGATCGTGACCGTCGTGCTCGCCCGGCTCGTGCTCAGGGAGCAGGTCGCACGTTCTCAGGAGGCCGGGATCGGGCTCACCCTTGCCGGCGTTGCTCTGATCTCCGCAGGCTAGAGCCAGGCGTCGACTCGGCGACGCCGCATAAAGGGCCACGCGGGTTTTGCCGCGTGGCCGTATTAACCACCTGGTTGGGTCGTCTCGCTTCGAAGCGTCACTTCGGCTACAGGGGTAGCTCATGGACGCGCCGGTCGATCTCGTCGCGAATCGCACGGACGAGCCCATCGTGACGACGATGTCCGCCCACTCCGCGTCGGCCTGGTCGAGCTTCTTCGGAATCCGGTTGGCAAGCTCGGGCATCAGCTCCGCCACTTCGGGATGAACGTGCTCCGCCGGTGTCGTCCCCGCGGAGCGCGCACTGCCACCGCGTTGCTCGTAGAGGGCCTGCGCCATCTGCGAGCGGCCCGCGTTTTGCCGGCAGACGAAGAGGACGTTCACGCGCCCAGCGCGCCCCTGAGTGCTTCGATCGTCTCGGGAACGATCCGGTAGTACGCCCAGGTTCCGCGACGCGTCGACTCGACGAGTCCCGCCTCGCGCAGGATCTTCAGATGGTGCGAGATGGTCGGCTGCGAGAGCTCGAACGTGGACGTGAGGTTGCACACGCAGACCTCGTCCGCTGCCGACAGGGAGTTGACGATCGCGACACGCGTCGGATCTGCCAAAGCCTTGAAAAGCCCGGCAAGATCCTCCGCCGCCGGGCGCGGCAAGGGCTCCATTTCGGGCCCACAGCAGATCGGCTGAAGGACGGGGAGAGTATTCATTGACGGATATCAATGTATCATCGGGTGGACCCCACGTTCGAGGAAGGAGGGAAAAATGAAGACCTGCTGCGAAGACTGCTGCGGCGGCGGTTGTTGCGACTGCTGCTAGCGGTGGTGGTGCGGAGGAGCCCGGGCCTCCGCCCTAGATCTCAAGACAAGCGTCGACCAACGCACATTGGAGCTCCTCCAAAACGGACGGGACAACCCGATAGAACGACAG
>WNGF01005588.1_pt1 | contig 22492 bp, 24 predicted proteins | sample 5400641 | NCBI WGS metagenome assembly WNGF01 (sample SAMN13153371, study PRJNA577476) | soil metagenome | isolation source: 80 cm soil or saprolite under grassland replicate 2 | place: USA:California | collected 2016-06-15 | reverse complement strand
TTGGGAAATTGCTTCCCGGAGAAGTCAACAGTCATATGGCCGAGTCCACACCGCCGGAGCGTGCTCAAAGAAGCAGCCCGCCCCAGCGGCTAACTGTTACCTGTCGAGGCTCACCACATCGTAAACACTGTTTAAGGCAATCAAGGGATACTGTTGGCGAACCTCCAGTGGGCAACCTGCTCACGCTGTTTCGGCCATCAAAGCCGCAAACGCCGAGGTACGAGTCTGCGCACGCGGTACCTCAGTCAACCACGCAATCGCCCGCACCAGATTCAGTGCAATCGCTGTCAGGAGATGTTGCAGGTGGACCTTGGCGAGACCAATGTAGCGGGCGTGGCGCAGATCACTGTGGTGGTTGGCCTGGTTGAAGGTGCCTTCTACCCCGGCTCGCCGAGCGTATTGGGCCTGGAACTCGACCGTTTGTTGGCGCGCCCGCGCCTCCTGGATCGCTTCGTATTGCTCGCGTGGGCGAATACTAATCGTGCGCGCGCCACTTTTGGCCTTGGTGCAGTCGGCTTGGCGTGGGCAGGCATGGCAATCATCGGCGTGAAAGCGGATGACCACCATCTCGTTGCCATACGCATCCTTGGCCGGACTCCACGAGCGGCTCACCTTGCCCGTCGGACAGAACGCCTGCTGCGCCTCCCAGTCGAGACCAAACTGCGCGATGGTGATCCCATTGGGTGTGTGGGCTTGCCAGGCCGGATCGGTGATGACCGGCCCAATCACGCTGACACCGTGCTCAGCCTGACTCGCCACCAACACCTGAGCGTCGACGTAGCCGATATCCAGGTAATGTTCACTCGGCAGCAGATCCTTGGCGGCCAAATCGGCTTGGATCGTCGCAGTCAGATCGCCATCAGCCGTGGTGGCCGGCGTGGTTGCCACCTGCGTAATCAGGTTCGGCGCATCATCATCACAGGTTTCCGTTATGTGAGCCTTGTAGCCAATCCAGTTGGTGTCGCGCTTGGTTTTGTAGCGCGCCTCCACATCATAGGGTGAGCAGATGATCTGCGCCGAGGGCGGCTGTTCAGCCGTGGTGCGCTGTCGGACGAGCAGGGCGGTTGGGTCATCACAGCGGTAATACTGCTGAATCCAGACGCGCCGGAGGATCTCGACGGCTGGCTCGCCTCGCACCACCGCGGGAGCGTCTGGAGCCAGACAAGCCTCCAGTAGGCAATAGCCATCTTGGCCAATGGCTGTGGCCAGCGCCTGTCGCTGTGTCTCCTCCTTGGGCAGACGGTACTGCTCGACCCGACGGCCATAACGCTCGACCCAGGCTGGGTCGGTGTGCTGCCGGAGCCAGTTGGGAGCGACGACCGCCAGGCGGTTGAGCGCGTGGCGCAAGGTTTCGCCGACATTTTCGAGGCGGTGCAGGTGGCGGATCGCGGCCAGAATGTGGGTCGAGTCACTGCGCTGTTTGCCACGCGCTTTGAGTAAGCCGGCCTCACGGAAGAGCTGCAGGACTGTATCAAAGAGGAGTTGTTCAACATCGCCCATTAGGACGCGAGCACGAAATTCGCACAAGACCGAGAAGTCGAAGCCTGGGTCATCAAGCGCTAAGCCCAAGGCGTATTTCCAGGAGATGCGGTCACGGACATTGTCGGCGGCTTGGCGATCGCCCACGCCCTCGACATACTGCATGACCGTCACCAAAGCAAGGCGGGCAGGTGCGAGGGCCGGCTGACCCTCCGAAGCGAAGAGATGGGCAAACTGGTGATTTTGGTAGAGCATGCCGAACTGGTCGCGGATCTGCATATAGAGGTTACCTTTGGGAAAGGCGCGCTGCGCAATCCGTACCGTCTCTTCCGGAATTGGGTAATCACCAAAGAGGGCTTCGTGCATACACATGTTGGCTGTCCTATCAGGCTAAGAAGCTGCAGCCCTATGCGGCAGTCTGGTGGACAGCATACCCGAATGTCCGTGCCCTAATGGGGTGAGTGCGGCCAAAAACCGTTTCTGTCTAAGGTTCGCCAACAGTATCTCACAGAGCCTTAAGTCGATCTCAACTGGGGGCTATATGAAGGGTTATAATAGTAACGAGTTGGGCAGATGCAAGAAAGGACAGGTGCAGCCGTGCTCCTGCCGAAAGACCGCGACCCTCGCCTGATCACCATCCGCCGCGGGGGCACGCTCACAGACTCCGACCATCAGCTTCTCGCCCTGTGGGCGGCCGCGTGCGCCGCGTGCGCAGAGCACGTTCTGCACCTCTTCGAGTCGGTGCAACCCTCGGACCCGCGGCCCCGCCAAGCAATCGAGCAGATTCGGGCATGGGCGCTTGGCGAGATCAGGATGTCTCAGGCCCGCGCGGCGGGTGGCCATGCCATGGCTGCGGCAAGAGAGTTGAGCGGAGCCGCTCGGCACGCCGCATATGCTGCCGGCCAGGCGGCAGTGCTGGCGCATGTCGCCGCACACGAACTCGGCGCGGCGGCCTACGCTATCAAAGCGGCCCGCGCGGCTGCCGCTTTCGGCCAGGGCGAAAGCGCCGGCCGGCTCGAGTGCGCCTGGCAGCGTGAACAGCTCCCAGATGCGATTCGTGAACTGGTCATCGATGATCAGCGGTTGCGAAACGACATCTGCTGGTCGGTGTTCGACTGCTGACACTCCGAGCGTATGTCGGCACTGCCCAACAAGCGCGTCGAGCCGACGCCGTGAGCGAGACTCGTCCCGAAGCGCATGAGCGCGGCTCACGCGCAACACGTTCGGCGGCTTACACGTTGAAGGAGAAGACGATGAGTGCTTCAGGATCATACCATCTGCCTACCTCACACCGCGATGCGCAAGCGGAAATCGAGCGCTTGGCCGCTCAGGCGCACTCCGGCTGGGACAAAGAATCACGCTCGTTGTCTTGGTTCGGACTGAAAGATGGTATGTCCGTGCTTGAACTTGGCAGTGGACCTGGTTTTATCACCGAGCAACTCTTAACGCTTGTCCCGACCAGCCCGATCACCTGTGTCGAAATCGACCGCACCCTGCTTGATCAGGCTGAGCAGCACCTGCACCACAAAGCCAAGGAGCGCCTCCGCTTCGTGGAAGGGTCGGTGATGGACACACACCTGGAGAGTGACCAGTTTGACTTTGCCTACGCACGCTTGTTGTTTCAGCATCTCCGTGATCCGATCGGTGCAGCCAAAGAAATCTGGCGCGTGCTCAAGCCAGGCGGTAAGCTGGTCATTTATGATATTGATGATCAACTCTTCGGTCTGTTCGAGCCAGCGCTTCCAGAGTTCGCACCGGTGCTCGAGGCGTTCGGGCAGGGGCAAGCAGCGCGGGGCGGCAATCGGCATATCGGGCGGAGTCTGTGGCATATCCTCACCGCTGCGGGATTTCGCACTATCGAGTTGGAAGTCGTTGGGTCACACAGCGCCGGCAGTGGCGTCGAACCGTTTTTGCGGCATATACACCCGGACCGAATGCTCTCGCTGGTCAAGGGCGGGTTGCTGACAGAGGAGGATCTCGAACGCTTTCGTGCCGCGCTGACAGCGTGGGCTGCCTTGCCTGATGCGTATACCCTCTGGCTGAGTTTGATGATATGTGGTGAGAAACCGGAGTAGGACTAGTCGGCGTGCCGCCGAACATTGCGCTCCAGCCGACCGGCTGAATCGGGGCTTTTTTGAAAACCAGGTTCGTGCCGCTCGCCGTACCGCTTCCCACCGCCGTACTCTTCAGCCGGCGGCTGAGCTTAGTCGTTGGGCTAAAGGAATCCAAAGCGCTCAATGCAGCAAGAGGAAATCACAGCCATGCAGAAAGAGGAAATCACAGCACTCTTTGATAAACAGGCGTCATCGTATGACCAGCAATGGAGCAAACTGGCTCCAATCAACGACGCTTTGCATTTGTTCACCAGTACCGTGCTTTCCCAACTTCCTCCCAAGGCGAATATCCTTTGCGTTGGGGCAGGAACAGGTGCCGAAATCCTCTATCTCGCCCAGAAATTTCCTGAATGGCGCTTTACCGCCGTAGAGCCGTCTCCAGCGATGCTGGATGTCTTCCGACGCCGGGCTGAGGAACATGGCATTTCGTCACGATGTGTCTTCCATCCGGGCTATCTCGACTCGCTCCCGTCGAATGAATCGTTCGATGCCGCCACTGCGTTTCTGGTCTCGCAATTCATACTGGAGCGTCATGTCCGATCAACATTCTTCCAGCGCATTGCCGAACGTCTTTGCCCAGAGGGTGTCTTAGTGAGTTCCGACTTGGCTGGCGACTTGGCCGCGACGGAGTGCCGGGACCTTCTTGGCATTTGGTTTCGGGTGATGACAGGCAGTGGCACTCCTCCTTCTCCTGAGGGGATTGAGCGAATGCGCGAAGCATATAGTCGAGATGTGGCAGTTCTCCCACCCCAGGATGTCCGCGACATTATCACGCTCGGGGGCTTTGACTCACCAGTGCTTTTCTTCCAAGCCGGAATGATTCACGCTTGGTATGCAAAACGATCACCGAGCCAAGCCGATACGGATGGTGCAGGCAACCCGGTGATGCCGAGTGCCTGACCTCCGATACAGTACCAGATGAGCAAAACCACATACTTGGAGAACGACGTTCTCCAGATCGATTTCAGCGTCGAAGTCGCTGGCGAAGCCGTTCCTTGTGTGATTTGGAAACCCAGCGCACCGCTCGAATCTCGGACATTGATTGCACTGGGGCATGGTGGATCGCAACACAAGAAGACGCCGAGCATTGTGACCGAGCAATTCGTTACGCAACGAACTTCGGCTGGACCAGTCTTGCAATTGATGCTCCCAAACACGGTGAGCGGATAACGCGCGAAGCTGCTGAAGCAGAACGCCTGAAAACGGAACGTCGGTTACGGGGTGATGTGAACGCGCCGTCTTTACGTTCTGCAGAAAAAATTGCGTTTCTGGACACGCTGGCGGCTCAAGCAGTCCCCGAGTGGCAAGCTGCCCTTGATACGACACTTGCGTGTTTTGCGCCAGCTGTTGTTTCGGTCGGCTATTGGGGCATTTCGCAAGGTACGTGGATTGGTGTGCCGCTGCTGGCTGAGGAGAAACGCTTTCAGTGTGCAGTGCTTGGCCTCGCGCACTTGCATCCAGATCACGTCGCATTACGATGCGCTGCTCAACGAATTACGGTACCTCTACGTTTCGCCTTTCAATGGGACGACCCGATTCGCAGCCGAGACTATGGCATCGCACTGTTCAACGCGTTTAGCAGCTCCGACAAGTCGATGCATATCAACCCGGGAGGCCACACGGACATCCCAGCGACCGAAGTTGAATCGTGGGATGCGTTCTTCCAGCGTCACGTGAAATAGGCAAGAAGCATCGCCGTGGCGGCTGATACGCCACCCGGTGGATGGCTTCCCATCACTTCCTCCTCACGTTTAGCGCTCTGCATTGCGCATCGCCAAATAACCCAACCTGTGATAGAGTCACACCAGGTCACGTCTACTACGGTGATCGGAGGAGCCGTGGCGAACCACATGCGGGTGACGCTGGAAATCGGACCGAAGGGCAAGAAGGTGGTGGCGGTGGCACCGGATTGGCCCGGCCTCGCGCGCGGGGCAACGACTGAGCAGGCTGCGATCGAACGCCTACGCTCCTACATTCCACGGTATGCACCAGTGACGAAGCTGGCGGGGATGGAGGCCGCGTTTGCGACCATCACCGGCGTCGACATGGTCGAGCACTATCCGGGCACGGGCTCAACCGACTTCTGGGGTATCTCGTTCGCGTTTTCGAGCATCGACCAGCAACCCATGTCGGAGGAAGCATTGGAGCGTGAACTGACGCTGATGCGGGCGTGCTGGGCGTTTTTCGACGCTGTGCGTGCACGCGTGTCGGCTGAGATACAGCGGGGGCCGCGCGGCGGCGGGCGAGATCGAGACCACATTGTCCGTCATACGCTTGCCACGGAGCAAGACTGGGCGAAGAAGCTCGGCGTGCTCACGCCTCAGGACGCGATACTGACCGATGAGGGATTGAACGCGCATCGCGACGCCTATTGCAACGCCATTCGGGCGTTGCATTCCCAGGGCAAAATGGCCCGCACGTGGCCGCTGCGTTACCTGATTCGGCACACCGCGTTTCACACGCTCGATCACGCCTGGGAAATGGAAGACAAGGATCTGACCGGCAAACGAGGCGAGCGCTCCATCAGCACTGAATAGTCGTCTACGATGCCAGTGAAAGGCTGCCGCTTTTGAGTTGCGAGCTTTCCCGATCGATTGCTGCGCCGCCGCTGAAGCCCAAGGCGTTGGACGGCAGTTATCAATGTGTGCTGCTACGAAGCCACGTGCAGCCGTGCTCATCCACAGCACACGTCATGCTGGCGGTTTGCTGCACCTTGCTGCTTTCTCTCTAATCGCCCTGATTCACTCACAGGTCCAGCCACTCTGCCGGCTTGTCTGGCAGCAGTGCGTCACGAGAAAGGAGTATTGGCTGATGAGTGGGGTCGTACTGGCAGTCAGTCGCAGCCCAACGCACACGTTTAGCAAACCAAATCACACCAGTATCCGGCTCTTAGCTGGACTCGGCGTCGAGGGCGACGCGCATATGGGCCAGACGGTCAAGCATCGTTCACGCGAGAACATCACCACGCGTGGCATTGATTTGCTGGGGTTGCCTACTGGTACCCGGCTGCATATTGGTGCGAGTGCAGTGGTCGAAGTGACCGGGCTACGCAATCCCTGTGACCAGCTTGACCAGTTCCAATCGGGCTTGAAGGCAGCAGTCCTTGGCCGTGATGACCAGGGCAATCTCATTCCGCAAGGCCGGTGTGATGGGGATTGTGCTGGCGAGCGGTGAGGTGCAAGCCGGCGACGTAATTGGCGTTGAGCTGCCCCAGCCGCCCTATCGACCGCTTAAGCGGGTGTAGGAGAAACATCAGGCTGACCTCCTGCACACCTACCAGTGTAGCTCAGGTCGCCAACTGCGTAAGTCATACAGATAACAACTCCCATCACGAATGCTGCATCGACTAGATCGGGAATCGCTTGGACACCACCTGAGCTAATTGCAGCTGCATTCTTCACCGCTATCGTCATGTTGGGCATTGCGGGATTGCCGGAGCAGACCCAAGGAGCGCCGGGCAACCCTCAGCGCGGCGGATCGTGGCCGACGCGCCCGTCGATCGATTCCCGGATGAGGTCGGCGTGGCCGTTGTGGCGCGCGTACTCCTCGATCATGTTGAGCAGGATGTAGCGCAGGCTGGGGGCCGGGCTGTCGGGCCCGCCACGCCGTCGCGCCGGTCCGCCGTCGGCCATCGCCGCAGCCAACAGCGCGCGCGAGCGGGCCACGGCCTCGCGCCAGAGCGCGTAGAGCTGTTCGGGGGAATCATCGGCGGCACTGCGCCAGTCCCACGCGGGATCGGTGCTCCAGTCCACGGCGTTCCACGGTGGGAGTTGCCCGCGCCCGTGCAGCCACTCCGAGGACATGTCGTCCTCGAAGCGAGCGAGGTGCTTGAGCATCCCGCCCAGAGTCATCGCCGACGGGCCGAGCGTCGCCCTTAGACCGGCCGCGTCCAGGTCCCCGCTCTTCCAGGCGAACGTCGCGCGCTGGCGCTCCAGAAAGCCCAGCACCGTTGCGTCCTCGTCGCCCGTGACGGGTGGCTCCCAGCGCCCCTCCTCATACGCAAATTCGGTCATGCTCCCTCCTCTGCTGCGCAACTCACGCCCACGAATGTGGCCATCGGTCGGTCGTCGCCGCTGCTGCCCGATCTGCGCGTGCCCCATCCGCTACGCGCCCGACGTCGCCGCCCACGTGTCGATGAAGATGCGCCAGCGTTTCACCCAGACCAGGGAGAGGATATCGTGCGCGTACCACGGATCGTGCCGCAACCGTTCCCGCGCCTCGACCTCGTCCCGCGCCATGACGACCAGGAAGCCGCCGCCCTCCTCGTCCAGCGGGCCGCCGAGCTGGATGAACCCCTCCGCGACGAGGCCGTCGATGAACGCGGCGTGCTCGTCCCAGTGGGGCTGTTCGCGCGCATCCCTGGCGAGATCGCGCTGCGGACCGGCCGTGGAGTACGCCAGGAACCGTTCCGGCCGCCCCTGAGGCGTCGCCATCTTTCCCTCCTTCCATTCGCCCGATGTGGGATCGGTTGGTGTCGTCCGGGCTGTGCGACGATCACCATCGGTGACTGCTTCGGAGACCGGGCGAGGCGGCGCCTTGCCCCTCCCACCTTGCCTACCCATCTCCAGTCTACCAGCCTATGCGGAAGGAATCGATCCGCAATGTGCGCGGGCGTAGGGCATGTGCAACGTCGGGGGGCGCTCGTCGCTTAGCCCGACAGACGGCCAAGAAAGCGGTCGAAGGGGAAATCAAAGGCGCGTTGGGCATGAGCAAGGTTGGTTTCGCCGCTCTGCAAGACGATGCCGATGACGGCAGTATTCAACGCTGCCAGCACCTGCGGCCCATCACCCTGCCTGAGTTGGCCGGCGTCTTCGTGCAAGGTGACATCTCCCCGGTAATGCAAAGCATTCTCGATGCCCCACTCTTGGCGTGCAATCTCGCCCAGTCGCTCGGTGCTTGCTACACCTGCCGGCAAACTCGTAATCCCATAGCGTTCCTCATCTGGCTGCGCGATCGGGAGGCGAAACTTGGGCCAGGCGAGCTATTTGTGGTGCCGCGCGGCGTAGAGCATCAGCCCTTTGCCGAAGCTGAGGTACACCTGCTCTTGATCGAGCCGGCCGGGACACCCAACACTGGCGACGCTGCGACCGCTAGGCCACGTCTGGTCATCTAGCTCGTGCGCTCTCTGCGTTCATGGTCGCGTTCTTGCATGCCAGCCTGCAAGAGTTATGCGATACAGGAGTGGAGCTATGACCCAAGTACCGAACAAAAGCGCCCTGCTGGAACAAATCAAGCGCGAGCGCATCTTCTGGGAACAGCTGCAGGCCGAAATTGGCGAACAGCGCATGCTGGTTCCAGGCGCGACCGGCGAGTGGACATTTAAAGACGTGGTCGCTCACCTGAACGGCTGGCGCAGCAAGACCTTGGCGCGCTTGGATGCTGCCCAGCATGGCCACGCGCCAGCAGCGCCGCCCTGGCCTGCACAGCTCGACGAGGACGACGATGTCGATCAGATCAACGACTGGATCTACCAGGCCAACCGCGAGCGCCCGCTCCAGGAGGTACTCGGCGAGTACAGCCAATCGTTTCAGCGCCTGCGCGATGCCGTGACGGCGCTATCCGAGCGCGATCTGACCCAAGTAGGCCGCTACCCCTGGCTGAAAGATTATGCGCTAGCAAATGTCGTTACCGACTCGTTTGGGCACCTGCACGAGGAGCACGAGCCAGTGCTGCGTGCCTGGCTCGACAAGCTCGGGCACGCCAATGCCTGAAGGCCCGACCATCCGCAACACCGCCGACCTGCTGCGGCGCCAAAGACCCACGCCACATGACCGCCGGCCTCCTCGAACGGGAGGGTATGATTATCGAACTCCTTCACGAGCGCGAGGTCGTGGAGCATGGCTGAGACGTAGAGCAACTCGGCGTCGAAGGCCATGCCCCGCTCCAGCGCATACCCCGCCGCCCACAAAAAGGCCCGCACCGAGTGGTTGAGGAGCGCAGGTGAGCAATATACGGTGGCGACTTCAAGCGCGGCACGGCATGCCGGGGACACTGGTATCTCCAGGTCATTGAATTTCATGACTCGCCTCCTTCTCGTGGGCTCTTAACCACGTCCAGTTGGTGCTCCGTATCACGCCATGTCGGGTCCGTAGCGCTCCAGCGCGGCGCGCATCTCGTTGAGCCAGGTCTGCCCTAGTCGTCGCCCGTTCGGGAGGTCGTCGTCTCGATCCCAGCGCCACGTCGCAATCATCGCGAGCATGAGACTCCGGCATTGGCGGATCAGCTGTTGATCAGCGCCCGGATAGTGCGTGCTCACCGCTTCGGGCGCGTGGGCGATGTCGAACTCGACAGGCCCGCGGCAAGCGGTCTCGAGGTCTGCGAACAGCAGCCCGTTCTTCGTTCGGAGCAGGTTGCCTGGGTGTGGCTCGCCGTGGAGCAGCTGCTCGGCGCCTCCCCGTTCGACGACCGCCCGCCTCAGGCTTCGCAATGTGCTGCTGAGAAGCTCACGGTCTGCGTCGGGGAGATCGGGAGTGTGGTCGCGGCTCCCGACCAGCCGTTGAGCTTGCGCGACTCGATCGGTGAAGTGCGGCGTCGCCATGTCGATCTGCCGCATGCCGGCATGGAGTCGCTCGAGCGCGCGTGCGTAGTCGGCTGGAGCGACCTCTCGCGGCGGCACACCTTCGTAGTAGGTCCAGAGCGTGACCACGAAGCCGTCACGCACGTAAATCTGCGGCTCGACTCGCGGGTCGAGTGTGGCGACTGGGCTCTCGGTTTGAGCGAGCCGCCGAGCAAGCTCGACTTCGAACGCGCCGGCCTGATGCGCGATGTGCGCGACACGGGCGACAATGTCACAGGGCAGCAGGCGCAGAACGAGCCGGTTCGAGTCGTGAAGAACGATCGCGTCATCGGCCGTCAGGTCAAGCATCGAGGCGGTCGACATCCCTGCCGCCACCGCACCTGGAACTTCTGATACCTGCATCGTCGCCTCGCCCCTCGCACCATGCCGTCACGATCACCAAGCACTCCGACCCGCGCAGGATGCCGAGCTGTCAATCCTGAGCCGGGCGGCGCGACATCTCCAGCGGATCAGTGCTGACCAACGTTCTCCCGCTCCCCGGCCAGGCCCATCGCGCACCACCGAACTGGGCCTCGATCACCGCGATCGCACACCCAAGCTGGTGGCAACTCGGGCGACGACAGGCTTCGAGAACTGATCGATCCATACAACAGTAGAGCTCAGCCGCCCGACCGAGCGGTAAGCACGAAACTGCCTTTCAAAAACGCCCCGATTCAGCCGATCGGCTGTAGCGCAATGTTAGCCCGCGAGACAATGCGTTATCAGTTCATCGCCTTGCAAGGGATTGCTTGTGCTCATTCCAGACTCGCCGTACGACATCTTCAAGGTCGTGCGGATACGCAAACGCGTGCCTATCGGCCAACCAACGACCGACGCGCGCCATCTCTGCGCGGATGGCCTCTATGACCGTGACGGTTTCCTCCGGTGTCCGTGACGGCAAGCCCAGGATGTTGTGCTGATCCGCAGTCAGCTTGTCCTCCAAGCCCTTGTGCAGTGCCCCGAGCATGTGCAGTGTTGGCCGTGAATCGATATCTTTTCCCACCGCGTGCATGTACCAGGCGCGCAGCAGTGCCATCCGCTCGAAATAGAGGCCAACGAACGGGGAGAGATCGTAGTTCCTGGCAAGCGCCTTCATCTGCTTGTGGGTTGTGATCCAGTAATCAACCAAGAACTGCCTGATCACTGCGCCGTCAATCGCTCGGACCAGCACATCGGCAGGACGCGCAAACCCTTCCAACGTCGCTCTGAACGCTGCGCTGCGACAGGCGAGGATGACCAGTTTCGGCTCAGGATTGTGCTGTGTCGTATCTTGGACGTAGAAATCGACGATGGTTCCGTCTGCCAGCACCAAATGATGCAGCAGCGCCTGCTCCCCAAAGTGCATCAACAAACCGCCGCAGGGAGGAATAGGCAGATAGTGTTGCCAGTCAGGGTTTGTCCATCGGTCGATGTGTCCAGGTTCGAGGGCAATACGGAAATCAACATCACTGTATGCGTCACCACGGCCAGCAGCAAGGCTGCCACCCACCCAGATAGCGTGAATGCTGTCATCGGCAGAGCACGTGCGGGCCATTTCGCGGATCAGATTGGCATGCGGACCATGCTCTAGTGGTCCGAGGTCAATGTCGCTCATGGTCTCTCTTCGTCCTTTTGCGGGTAGCCGGACTGAACCACGTATCGATAGAAATGATAGCAGATATCGAAACAGGCGCGAGCAACAGGCACGAGAGCCGGGATGTTTCATTCAGCGGGCTAACGGCTTGCGTTACCGGCGGCTGGGGAGAATAAAGCTTGGAAACGGAAAACTGCCGGAGCTCAGAAACAACCCCAAAAAACGCGCACAGTCCCAGCCGTCCGGTGCATGCTGTGTTAGGCGCACTCTTGGAACGCCAACGAACTTGCTCGATAATGAACTACAAACCTATATTGATAATATGATTTGCGACTATCAGTTACCAATCACCTGCGTATTCGAGATTGTAAGGCTTTGTGATATTTTCTAACCGCAGGCGCCTGAGTTCTACCAATTGGCGGATGTGGAGATTGTCATGCGCGACCCAACAGGCAAACATCTCTCCTGCGCTGATGGTGCGGTACTCCGTTGTATAGGTTTTCTCCCAATCTGGATTCTGTAATCCAGTGAGCCATGCAAATGATTTTTCACGTTCGACAAAGAACTTTTCCTGCATCTCAGCGAAGTTCTGCTCGTTATAGTTTCGTTCTGTTACCAAGCCTTCGGTGTCAATCGCATGCCATTCTTCATTTTGGCGGTGAAGAATGAAATCGAGATGTTCTCGAAAATCTTCGCGCTCTTCATCGTATAAGTGACACACCACTTCGAGAATCGACCACGACTCCGCACTCGGTTTGAGGCGCGCTTCCTCTGGTGCGACTCCTGCCAATAAAGCACGGATCATCTCTGTGCTATTTTGAAGTTCCTGATAAAGAGTGCTAAATTCCATGTTACCTCTTTCTTTATTTGCATATGACAGCACGGCGTGTGCGGGGATGCAAGAAGAGTTCTTGACATCCGTGGTATACATCAAAAAGAAGCTTCGCCTTGATATGGATACTGCTTCTGTGCGCCTAGCGGATTGCGCATCAGCCTCCGCGAGCGCGGCACCAGAAAGCGCCAAAATAGCCACGATCTCGCGCGCGAAGCGATCGACTGGATGCGCGTGTTCGGCGGCACTCTGCCCTGACGCGTCTTCCGAGCTGTCGAGAGCGACGCGCGATGCCAGGTAAGCGGGGGCGACCGCAGCCAGACTGCCACCGACGGTTTTCGTTTGCGCCCGCAGCATTCGCCTAACGCTACGTTGAGCTGCGAGCATATCTTGCGTGCGACTAAGCCAGAACTTGATGTTAGGTGTCCTGCGGCAAGGTCCGACTGCGGATACCCGCATCCAGCTCATAGAGGATCGTGTCCAATCGACTCTTGCCCACTTGACGAGCGGGTATCTGGAGCAAGATGTCGCGCACTTCAGGGGTGACGTGTTCGATTGCCCAACGAACCTCGCCATCACCAATAGAATGGTCGCCACCTTGGTTTAACTCAAGTGCCAGTGCGGCATAGGCTGCCGGACCGACAATATGTTTCGTTTGTTGAACATCCGCCAATGGATGCGTGTAAGCGCTCGACGCTGCAAGGCCGGCGGCGCGAGCGGCTGCTGCAGCAGCGGGATCGTCTGCCTCACGTGCAGCGGAAAACGCCGACAAGGCAAGGGAACGCAACTGAGCGGTTCGCTTTCCCCCACCAGCAAACACCCGAATGCCTTCAATCGCGGCACGAGGCCGGGAGTCTGAATGAGCATAATTCTCGTAGACCGACAGCGCCCTCTCAGCGCAGTCCGCAGCCCAGCTCCCCAAGGCCCGAAGTGACTCCAAGCTCAGCGTGAAATAGTTGGCCTCACGACCCATGATTCAACTCCGAACACCACGAATGCTACAGAGCGACAAGCTCCAGCCAGTGACCGTAGGTTCCGCTTTTCTATTAATGCGCGCCAACATTGCGCCGGAGGCGTCCGCTTAACGCTCACGCTGAGCCGCGCCGCTTGGATAGAACGAGGCGAGATCCGGCACGAGACAAGCCTAAAAACAAACCGCTCGGTTCACGGCCGCAAAGCGGCGTCGGCTGGAGCGTATTATAGGGCCGGATGCTGAATGGACGACGGGCGGCGAACAGGCTTGTGCTAGGCAGAACGAGCGAGCGATGGCGGATAACAGCTTTACTTCACCCGCGTATAGGTTAAGTCGAGATCCTTCTCCCAAGATACACCGTCTTTTGATAACTCTCCCTTACCGATGATCGTATTGCCGCCATCTACAATCGTACCTTCGTAGCGTTGGAAGAAACCAGGTGCATTTCTCCACCATTTCCAGATATTGTCACGCAGAGTAACTTCATACTTTCGTGAAACACCGCGCTCATCGAAGGTGAGCATATAATATTCCCCTTCAGAATCGTCACTGCCAAAAATTGCGATACCCCTGGGAAAGCGCGGATCATCAATCTCCGAGCGCATGATCAAAAATGCTCCATGCTCCAGCCATTCGAATGAGGTACGACCGTGCAGAATGGTGTCTGGGACAAGACCGTGTGTTCCAGTCGTGTTCCAAGTGCCGATCAATATGCCAAAGGGTTGGAGTGCTGGATTTGGAATGGATGCCGCCTGCATAACATTTTGGGTCATAGTTTCTCCAATTGAATTTCGTTCTACCGACAAAACGCTTGGCCTCTTCATCATACGAATAATGACGTTGGTGTATTTCTATACATGCGCCTCACAATGAAAGTCAGTAGACGGATGTCCGCCTATTGTACCACCGTGGTAGACTGTTGCTGCCGACACGGCAACAATACCCACGCCTCCTTGCTCTTCCCGACTACGTTACGGGTTGAGGGCAGCCCAACGGATTGCGCATCAGCCGCCGCGAGCGCGCTGCATCAGAAGGCGCTGAAATCGCGACGATCTCGCGCGCGAAGCGGTCGGCTGGATGCGCGGGTTGGGCGGCTAGCGCGCTCGTGATTGCTCAGCTTTCATCGGCTTCTGCCAGATTCAAGTTATACGGGCGCTCGATCGCATCCAGAAAGGTGGCTGCGTCCAAGGAGATACCAAGCTCCTCGCCAAGTGTCTGCTCTGCTTGCTAAGAAGGGTGTTAGTCATTTCAAAATGATTGACACCCTTATTGCCCCATCATCTTTGGAATGAGCAGATTAGCTATGCGCTGTAAGAACCAGTAGCACTAAGATTCAATAATGTGCGGTATCCATCGTGGCTCGTGGTTGTATCGCGTGTACGCTGGCTGATGCCTAAGAAGGGCAATGGCCGGGGGAGATAGAGCGGGCGTCCGCCGCGGCGCGCATACACGCCCGGCGATTGGGCAGCAGGTTCTGGTTAATACCCAGCCACGCGCGACCGGCCACAGTGCGATCAGTCGCTGGATCTTAATCGGCCATATGCTGTTGTCCTGCTGGGACTTGTCGTAGAATCTCCCCCACCGCGGCCTCAACCGTTGTTGCCGTCGCCCGCGTTTCAGCCGCTTCCACCTGCTGGCTCGTCAGCTGCGCTTCCAATTCGGCCCGCAGCTGGGCGGCACGGTCCTTGGTCTCTTGAAAGCTGGCGGGATGATTCAAGACGATCAACAACAATTCAAGCGCCTGTTCGATATTTCCTTGCTTTGCTTTTAGCGTTGCAATGCCGATGAGCGCTTCCAGCGCCACGGGTGTCCCGTGGATATCGGTCGCGATACGCAATGCCTCGTGCCAGACGCGCCCGGCTTCGGCCTCGTTTCCCAGTGCGAGCATGCTTCCAGCCATCTCGGCAAGCACACACGCCACGAACCAGCTTCCGCCCAGTTCGGTGAATGTGTCTAGGCCTTTGCGGAACATAACCACTGCCTGTTGATGCTTGCCTTGCGCCTGCGCGACGATGCCGAGACCCCGATAGGCGGTACCGAGCCCCCAACCAAAGCCGATCGAACGATTCAGCGCCACGTTTTCTTCCAGCGCGGCGCGTGCTTGGTCGTATCGTCCCAGCCGTAATGCGCTCCGGCTGAGGAAGTCCAACCCAAAGGCGATTAAGCGGGGATCACCAATCAGGCGCCACTCTGCCACTACGGACTGCAATCGCTCGTGCGTGATCTCGGGTTTGACCATACCATGGGTGATTCCAACCAGCGCGGTATGGAGGGTGAGACACACCGCTTTAAACCACCGATCGCCAATCGCCGTGGCGATCTCCAGCCCCTCCGAGTAGAGTTCCAACGCTCTGGCATAGTTGCCGGTCATTTCCATGACCCTGCCAAGGTAGGTGAGCGACTCGACCAGCACGTGCGGCTCATGCAAGAGACGCAGGATTTCCAGGCTGCGTTCAAGCATTCTTTGCGCCTGCTCATAGTGTGCCTGCCGGTATGCAAGCCAGGAGCGAGTGGCCAGGAGATGTGCTAACGCGACCTGGTCTGTTCTGTCCGGCGGTGCGTGCCCGTGAGCCATTTCCAGTGCGGTGACGGCGCGGTCAAGCGTATCGAGTCCTTCTTGAAACCAGCCAAGCGTGTCGTAGAGCCTGACGAATATGCGCAGTGTCTGCTCGATCAAGGCGAACTCGCCATGAATAACAGCCCAATCCCACGCGGCACGGAAGTTATCCATCTCGGCGGTCAACTCGGCAAGCGTTTCTCGTTGCGCAGCACTACGCAAGCGCCCGTCTGCCTGGCTGAAATAGGTCAGGTAATACCTGCCGTGACACGCCTGGGTCGCGCTTTGTTCTTCTGGGCGTTCAGCGAAGTGTTCAGCGACAAACTGGCGGATGAGGTCGTGCAGATCGTATCGCCCCGCGGCGCTTCGGCGAATGAATGATTTCGTGACCAATGTGGAAAGTACAGCCAGTGTTGCCTCGGCGACGTGCTCGGCTGCCTCACGCCCAAACCCACCCTGGAAGGCCGAAAGCCGAAGCAGGACTCGCTGCTCTTTTTCTGGGAGCAGTCTCCACGAATGATCGAAGACGGCCCGCATGGACCGGTGACGAGCGGGAACGTCGCGCGCCGATAGGCTCAGGAAATCCAGCCCGCGCTCGATCTCACGTGTGATCTCAACACAGGAAAGCATTCGCACCCAGGCCGCAGCCAGTTCGATCCCCAGGGGATACCCGTCCACCAGTTGGCAGATGCGGACGATCGCGGGGTAGTCCTCCAGCGTCGCATTGAACCCGACATGCGCCCGCCGGGCGCGTTGCAGGAACAACTCGACTGACGTATTCTGCGCGGATTCCTCCGCAAAAAAGCTTTCAGGAACAGGCAGCCCCTGAACTTCAAAGACCCATTCATCCTGCAATCCCAAGGACTCACGCGAGGTAGCCAGCAGTTTCACCTGCGGAGCGTGCGCAAGGAGTTCAGGCAGCACCTCGATGCCTGGCTCGGCCAGTAACTGTTCAAGATTATCTGTAAGAAGAAGCGCCTGCTTCTCCCTGAGATAGTCGAACAGCTGGGTTTTTGGTTCGGCAGGACTTGCAGGATGAAAGGCAAACCCGATCGCCTCAGCGATCAGTGGCACGATCAATCGGATTGCGTTGGCGGAAGCGAGGGCGACGAAATACACGCCATCGGCGAAGACATCCTGCACCTGCGCGGCAGTCTCAATCGCGAGGCGGGTCTTGCCGATGCCGCCCGGGCCGACCAGACTGAGCAGGCGGCAGTGCGGGTCGCGCAGGAGTTGACTGAGCTTCTCCACGTCGCGCTGGCGGCCGATCAATGGAGTTGGCAAGACGGGCAGATTGGTTCGGAGCGTCGTCGAGGCCGACGAAACGCTCGGGCTGGCAATTGGCTTCGCCAGCGAAGCGAGGCGATCCACGCTCGATGCGCCGCGCGCCACGTTCACAAACGTCGAACGCTCGGCCGGCGGGATGTTCAGGCAGTTGGCCATCAGTTCGGCGATTTGGGTCGAGGGGCGTCGCTCACCATCTTCAATCTTGCGGAGCAAAGCGATGGAGCAACCCACACGTTCGGCAAACTGCGCCCGCGTGAGCCGGAGTTCGTTGCGACTCTGACGCAGCCACTCGCCAAACGTGCTGGGTGCCTCCATGGCCATCCTCCCACGAACGGGGCCTTGTGCGCAGATTGTAACACTTTTTGTCACACCGAGATGTTACCGACAAAGCGCCTTCGCAATGTTTAATATGGGCAGTGAAAGGTGATGTAATGATGACACTCCTGCAGACCAAACCGTATGAGCTCCGTCGTGACGAAGGACAAAGCCTCCGGTCATTCGGGGCGCTCGTTGTTGTAAAGGCGACCGCGGAACAAACGGGCGGCGCGTTCAACTTGTTCGATGTTTCATGCCCTGTCGGTTTTGCCACGCCGCTCCATATTCACTATGCCGAGGATGTGGCTGTGTTTGTTTTGGAAGGTACGCTCACGTTATTTCTGGGCGATAAAAGAATGGAGGCGCTTACTGGCTCGTATTTCTTTCATCCAAAAGGGACGCCGCACGGCTTTCGTGTGGAAGGTGTGATGCCAGCGCGGATTTTGTATCTGACCTTCCCCGCCGGCTTGGATCGGTTCGTTGTTGAACAGGAACAACGGGCTCCAGATTCAGAGTCAATGACAGCCGCAGCCCGCTACCAGATCGAGATCCTGGGGCCGTTGCCTGAATGATCGGGCGACAGCTCGGCAAGCAAACATACCATCATTGACCAATCAAGTCAGGTCACACTATCAAGTGCAAAGTTCAGGATATACATCAAGGAGAGAGAAAATGAATCACCTACTCGTTATCAAGAAATCCCTGGCGTTCTCGATGACGATCCTGTTGACTCTGGTGATCCTGCTGTCAAACCTCGGACCAGCTATGGCTCAGGAGGACAGGGTCGCCTCAGGCAGAGATGTGCTTGCTGCGCCACCGCAAGCACCAGGCCCGAGCGATCGCGCCGAACTGGAAGCCTTCCTGGATAATCTTTTAGGAAGGGAGATGGAAGAGTACCACATCGCCGGAGCAGCCGTCTCTGTTGTCAAAGACGGCAAGTTATTTTTCGCCAAGGGCTACGGCTACGCCGACCTTGAGGAGGACATCCCTGTCGACCCCGAACAGACGGTCTTTGGCGTTGGTTCAGTCGGCAAGCTGTTCACCTGGACGGCTGTAATGCAGCTCGTCGAGCAGGGCAAGCTGGACCTGGACGCGGATATCAACACCTATCTCGACTTTCGTATCCCGGATACCTATCCACAGCCGATCACCCTAAAACACCTGATGACCCATACGTCCGGGTTCGAAAACCGGCTTCGCGAGAGTGCGGTGTCGGATGTCAAAGATCTGGTGTCCGCGCGCGAATGGATAATCTCCAATATGCATGCGCGAGTGCGTCCACCTGGCGATGCTGCAGGTTACTCGAACTTCAATGCAATACTGGCAGGGTACATTGTGGCACGTGTTTCGGGCGAGCCCTACGAAAAGTACATCCAGGAGCATATCTTTAACCCACTAGGGATGGTGCACTCATCTGCCCAGTCGCCGATACCGTCAGACCTCCGCGAACATTTATCCGTGAGTTATACGTACGCAGATGACGTCTTCCAGGTATTCCCAGATTACATCTATCAGCCAGCGGTATTCTCATCCGGCATACACCACGCCAGCGTCACGGATATGGCGCGATTCATGATCGCGCACCTGCAGGACGGCCGCTACAGCGATGCAAACATCGCCGAAGCGCGCATCCTGGAGGAAACCACAGCACAGGAAATGCATAGCCCCTTGTACACTCCCGACCCGCGAATGTTGGGAACCACCTACGGCTTTTTCGATTTCAGCGACAACGGCCAGCGAACGCTCGGGCATAGTGGTGAATTGCCACCGACGCATAGTCTGCTGTTGCTCTTGCCCGACCAGAACCTGGGCGTATTTGTAGCCTACAACAGCGCGGGCGCTAGTGATCTGACCAATCAGCACCTTGGGTTCCAGAGAGCGTTTTTCGATCACTACTATCCCGCACCTGCGGTTGGGCCAATCCAACCTCCGACGGATTTCGCGGAGCGGGCGGGTCGGTTCGTGGGTGGTTACAGAGAGACCATGAGATCATATACCACCCTCCTGAAGGTCGCAGCACTCTTCAACCCCGCGGAAGTCACCGATCCCGGCAACGGCACACTGCTCTTTACCACCCCGTATGGCGAGTGGCGATTTGTAGAAGTGGAGCCGCTCTACTTCCGCCAGGTAGACGGTCCGTTCTGCATGGTCTTTCGTGAAGACAATCAGGGGCGCATCACCAACATGTCTACCGACCTCATGCCCCAGTTTGCTTTTGAAAAGCTGAACGGGTACGAAACGCCCGGCTTCAACATGAGATTGCTTTTGGTTTGCCTCTTGATATTCCTGTCCATGCTCCCCGTAGGATTGATTAGCTTTGTTGGGAATCGCCGCCTTGGTGGTGACCGGAAACCTACCTCTCGCGACGCCCGCGTGGCTCACTCGATCCTCCTGGGGATCTGCGTGCTAAACCTGCTGGTCTTGATCGGCCATGTACTGTGGCTCAATACGCCAAATATTTTGTCCGGCACCCCATTGATCACGAAAATTGTTCTGGGACTGAGTGTTCTGTCTGCCGTGCTGACAGTCGGCGCGCTGGTCTACACGGTGCTGGCTTGGAAGAACAGCTACTGGGGCATGGCCTCCCGCCTGTATTACACACTGGTGACAATCGCCGCGGTTGCCTTTGTCTGGTTCCTGAACTACTGGAACCTGTTGGGCTGGCGGTACTAATTGGCAAACGTTTCAATGCTGGCGGGGAGATCATCCATCCCCGCCAGCAAAGAGTAAAAAGGAGCAATCTCATGTCCGCTCAAGAAATAACACCAACGAAGCACATGCCAAAGCTTTCAATTAAATACGAGAAAGATCAGTATGCACTTTGGCAAATCCTTGGAATTTGGCTGGCCACCGGCGCTCCCATGTGGCTGCTGGGCTGGGTGGCTTACCCGGCAATGAGCGCTGGTCTCCCGCCGGTAGACGCCGGTCTGCTGCGCATGAAGTTGGTGACAGTCGGGCTCATTTGGGAGTTCGTGTTGGCGATTATCATTCTCTATCGTGAAGAGGGCAACATCCGGCTGAGCACAATCAGCCGCCGTTTCTGGCTTAACCATCCGGTTTCCGCTAGAACTGCAGAGACAAAGAAAAGCTTATGGTGGTGGCTCATTCCTTTGATCCTGCTGCTTACCTTCCTGGAATTCGGCTTGAGACCTGTGCTCAACAATCTGTGGACGGCGATCTTTCCTTTCCTCGCCGAACCAAAGGGCTACGATTTTTCAGCAATGCTTTCGCCCGAGCTGCGTGCCCAGTGGATGGGGGCTTGGGGATTGCTTGGATTGTTCTTTGTGTCGGCACTATTCAACACATTCCTGGGCGAGCAAACATACGATCATTGACCAATCAATTCAAATCGCACTATCAAGGACATCAAGGAGAATTCCTATGAACATGCTAGACGTAACCGCGAGGCAAACACGCATCATCGTCACGCACTACGGCGGACCCGATGCACTTCAGGTGGTTGAAGAAGCGTGCCCCGAGCCGAAGGCTGGTGAAGTGCGGGTGAGAGTACTGGCCGCTGGCGTCTCCGCGCCCGACATCATGATGCGCGAGGGCATTCATCCCGAGACGCCCCCGGTGCCCTTCACGCCGGGCTGGGATCTGGTTGGCGTGGTGGATCGGCTCGGCGCCGGTGTCTCTGGAATCGCACCAGGCCAGATCGTTGCCGCGCTGCCGATCAGCGGTGCGTACGCGGAGTTCGTCTGCCTGCCGCAACGTGAACTGGTTCCAGTGCCATCGGGGCTAGACCCCGCAGAGACTGTCAGTCTCGTACTGAACTACGTCACGGCGTACCAGATGCTGCATCGTTCCGCGAAGGTCAGACGGGGCCAGCGCGTGCTGATCCACGGCGCGGCAGGTGGGGTCGGCACGGCGCTCTTGCAGCTTGGGCGCCTCGCCGGGCTGGAGATGTACGGTACCTGTTCAGCGCGAGATGCGTCGGCTGTTTCCGACCTGGGCGGTATCCCGATCGATTATCAGCATCAGGACTTCGTGAAAGAGATTCACCGCCAGCCCAGCGAGGGCGTGGACGTCGTCTTTGACAGCATCGGCGGCAGCCATATCTGGCGTTCCCGCAAGGCGCTCCGTCCTGGCGGCAGGGTGGTGGCCTATGGCCTCACTGGCAAGCTCCATGGGGGGCGGCTGGCTTCAGGTCGTCCAGGTGGCCGTCATCGCTTTCGCGGAATCGCCATCTTCGCTGTGTACATTGTTGGCGGCTTCCTTCTCCCGGGCCGGAGACGGGTGGTTCCCTATAGCATCCAGACCCTCATGCGGCTGAGACGGGATATGTTTCGACAGGATTTGATCGTCCTGCTTGACCTGCTCAAACAGCAGAAGATCAAGCCGCTCATCGCGGAGCGATTTCCGCTGGTGGAGGCACGACAGGCACAGGAGGTGCTTGGGAAGGGAGGCGTGACCGGCAAGCTCGTGCTCGTGCCCAACGGGTTATCGCTGTAAGCAGGAATGGTGTAAAAGATTTCAAAATGGGAGGGGTTATGGTATCGCTCACCACGTTCCTCAGGCGCCGTGCACTGGTCATAGGAATCGTGCTGATGTTCCTGCTGACCTGGCCGATCGAGCTCGAGCGTGTCGCGGAGACGCGCGGCCTGTTGCCGTTCCATATCCCTCTTGTGGTCTCTCTGACTGTCGGCTACGGGTTCGTCGTCGCATCGGTCGTTATGACCTGGCTCACCCTGGGCAAACACGGCGTGATCGCCCTCCTGAAACGTTTCGTCGTGTGGCGCGTGGCGTTCAAATGGTACCTGGTGGCGTTCGTGCTCCTGCCGGCCATCAACGGTATCGCGATTG
>WNGF01003194.1_pt1 | contig 22500 bp, 19 predicted proteins | sample 5400641 | NCBI WGS metagenome assembly WNGF01 (sample SAMN13153371, study PRJNA577476) | soil metagenome | isolation source: 80 cm soil or saprolite under grassland replicate 2 | place: USA:California | collected 2016-06-15 | reverse complement strand
CCATCGAGCGAGTGTCTCTCGCCAAGGTATCCAGGGGCATCCGCGAGCTCTCGGATCGGAACTGCTCAAAACTACGTATCTCGACGGGCTTCGTGCTGACGGCTGGAGGACCTTCGGTCATTCTGAAACGAGTTCTAAGTCCGTCGCCGCCTGAGACAACAGCTCGAGGTGGCACCCCAGGTAGGCACCACACGCGCATCCGCGGCACACCTGGCACGTCTGACCCGTGTAACCATGCGGGAACCGAGTAGCTGCGAACGTTAGAAAGGCGCATACGGGATTCGAACCCGTGCCGCCGCCGTGAGAGGGCGGTGTCCTAGGCCACTAGACGAATGCGCCGGGGATTTCAGTCTAGCGTCGGTCGGGAACAGTCGGCTCCATGCTGGGACTCCCGCGCTGGTTCGAGAAGCATCGCGCGAACAAGAGGGAAGGCGATGTCCACGCGCTGGATTGTGAGGCGATCCGCGGAGCGGCGTGCAGCAACTAGGCCGCTACAATGGCGCGGGCCGTTGCGGGGTCGTCTAATGGTAGGACGCCTGACTCTGGATCAGGTAGTCAAGGTTCGAGTCCTTGCCCCGCAGCTTTGTAGATCCCCTGGTCAAGACGCCCGCGCGAGACGCCGATCAAGGTGGGATGAGAACCGCCGACAGGTCGCGGGTAGTGCTGGGCTTCACGGTGGGCATCTTCGCCTTCTGGAGCATCTGGGGACTCGTAGAGATGTTGACGCAGCATTTCTTCCTCTTCTATTCGTTCAGGTCGTTCGGTCTAATCTCGCCGGTGGTCGGCCTCCTCTGCCTCGTCCTTAGCGTCTCGAGTCTTCTGCGGGCGAAGCAACTCGGAGCGCCGAAGAGGTACGCCCTTGCGGCGATCGTTCTCAGTCTCGCGATCGCGGTGGTGGCATTCGTGGCACTCCCCTTCGACCCTTCATGACCTGGGTGCCCTCGTGGCAAGCACCGTTCCTGACAAGCCCTCTACAGCCCATGTCTACCTTGGGCGCACATGGCCGAGCGCTGGCTCCTCACGATCATTTCTGCCGGCCCGAGCGTCCTGGCGGACAAGCCAACCGAGGGGGTCGGAAACATCTTGCCTTTGTGGTCGCCCGATTCGACGCGCGTGGGTTCGTCGCTGATGCGCCGGGCCCGAACAACCACGACCTCTAGGCCGTCCGCGCAGATGGAACGGGTTTTCTCGACCTCACGCCGGATGATCTGAACGATGTCTCCGCCAGCTGGTCCCCGGACGGAACGCGCGTGGCCTTCACGAACGCCCCGATTCTGACCTCGGCGACGCCGTCGGTCGAGGTCGTCAACGCAGATGGGGCGAACAGCCATGTCGTCGTCGCCGGCAGCAGCAAGCCGTCCTGGTCGCCCGACGGTGAGCGGATCGCCTACGTCGCCGACAACGGCGTTCACGTCATCAACGCCGACGGAAGCGCCGACCGCTTCGTCGCTCTTACCGACGACGCCCTGATCGGCAACGCGCACTGGACCACCGTCTCCTCGTCGCCCGATTCGAGGCAGCTCGCCTACATCCGCGGTAACAACGTCTTCGCCGTCAACGCCGACGGCTCAAACTTGCGCAAGCTGGGCAACTTCGACGCGTCGCCACCGTTGCGGATCGCGGCCGCGCCGAGCTGGGCTCCGGACGGCTCCGCGATCGCCTTCATCGTCGTCGGTCCTGCGACGGCGCCGCAGGCGCAGGAGATCTGGGACGTCCATCTCGATGGCACCGCCCTCAAGCGGCTAGCGAGCTTACGGCTTCGTCGACAGCGGCGCCGGCTGGACGCCCGATAGCCGCGCAATCGTCTACGCAGCTGCCAAGAACCGCGACGGCGACGTCGAGATCTACGGCGTCGGCGCCGAGGGCGGCGCGCCGGTCGACCTCAGCAACGACCTTGTCTGGGACGAGGATCCGGCGGTCGCCCCTGACGGCACCAGGCTGGCCTTCGTCGTCCGCTACGGGAGCGGATTCCTCTCAAGCGACATCTGGACTCTCGACCTGCAGACCGGCGCCCGCCGGAACCTCACTGGTAGCGCCCCCGGCCTCACCGTCGACGCGAGCGCGGTCAAGCCGCCGAACAAGCTGGTGCTGAAGTCAGTGGGAGCCCGCATCGACCACAGCTTCGGCAAGCCGATCCTCCGCGTCGACGTCCATGTCCAAGACGTGCGCGGCGACGACGTCAAGAACGCCGTCCTAACAGTCAAGACGCGCACCCGCGGATTGGCGCGTCTGAAGCGACGTCCACGGGTACACGCAGTGGGCGGCACGCGCGTTGAACGCGGGGACGCTTCGCCACGGCACGCGGATCACGCTGACGATCACCGTCCATCCCAAGGGCAGCTATGCCCGTGCGGTCGTCGCCGGCAAGCGTCTCGTCGTCCGCGTCTGACGCGGCTTAGTCCACTGCTCGACCGAGAACGCTAATGCATTCGTCCGCGTGCATCACCTTCCAGACCCGCAGGTAGGCGTCGAGCTCGATCTGTTCCTCCTGCAAGCTCTGCGAACGCGCGCGTGGAGAGGCTTCGAGCGTGCGTTCGCCGACGAAGACGACGCTGCATTCGCAATGCCGCAGGTAGTCAGCCAGGGCGTCCGCAGCCGCCCGCGTGGTGAGTTCGATTCGCATGTCGCCGCAGTCCGTTCACCCGACGACGCCTCGCAGCACGCCGCGGGTCTACACGGAATATCGTTGCCAGCGACCCTGACGCTGAGCCTCGTTCGAGGGAACGGCGGCGGCTTAGCCGGAAAGACACGGGCCCTCCGGCGTGGGAGGGCCCGATCTCCGATGCATGTTCAGCTACGGAAGAGCGAGGTAAGGATCGCTCTGGAGCTCCTCGAAAGCATCCGCGGTCATCGTCGGCACGGCGCCGCTGGCGTCGCCCTCGGCGGCATCCTCGGTCGCCGAGTCGGCCCAGGAGGCAGTCGCCCAGGACGCATCTGCCCACGAGGCGTCTGCCCATGAGGCCGTCGCCCAGGACGCATCCGCCCACGAGGCCGTGCTCCAGGATGCGGTCGCCCAGGCGGCGTCCGCCCACGAGGCATCCGCCCAGGACGCGTTACTCAGGACGGTTGCAGCCCAGCTGGCGGAGTCGAAGCTCATGCTGCCCGAGCCCGACGAGACGAGGAACCCATCCAGAGCCAGGTTGGCGTTCGGCGGCACGGTCTTGAGCTCCGCGGCACGGGCTGCGTTCAGCTGGCCCACTCCCACGGCACCCGGGGATGCCTGAGGTACGGGCTTCGCCGTCAGCATCAGTGCGCCCTTGACCTGATCCGGAGTCCAGTCGGGATGCCGCGCGATCAGCTGCGCGGCTGCACCCGCGACCACCGGAGCAGCGAACGACGTGCCTGACAGCTCCATGTATCCAGGGGCGACGACGTTCGCAGGCTTCTGGGCGACCAGCGTCGAGCCCTGCGGCACCGGTCCGATCATGTAGCGACCCGGCGCCGCGAGCTCCGGCTTCGCGAAACCGTCTTCGGTGTACCCGTAGGCCGACCATGGTGCGTTGCCGTCGTCCCCCACTGCGACCTTCCCGCCGATGTCGACCGCGCCGACGGTCATCACGAACGGGTCGTTGCCGGGAGCGTGCATGACCCCGCTCGGACCCGACGCGCTGCCGTAGTTGCCCGCAGCAGCGACGACGAAGATCCCGTTGAACCAGAGCTTCTCGACAGCCTGATCGAGCGGGTCAAGGTAGAAGCGATTCTTCGCGCCCGAGTGGAGCGAGAAGTTGGCGACGCGAATGTTGTACTTGCCCTTGTTCACGACAATGAACTCGCAGGCTGCGATCACGTCGCTCGTCTTCGCCGTTCCGCTGTCGTCCATCACGTCGATCGACAGAATGCCGGCATTCGGTGCCGCACCTGCGTAGCGGTTCGCGGATCCTGCTGCGATCCCTGCCACGAACGTGCCGTGCCCGCGGCCGTCGCCTGGCGAGTTGGCCGTGCTGCCCGTCAGCGTGACGTTGCCGACGATGCGCGAGCCGTTGCCGAAGTCAGCGCGATTCGCCTCAATGCCCGAATCCACGATTGCAATCGTGGGTGCCTGCGGAGCCGGCGCAGTCGCCGTTCCCCACAGCTTCGCGACACCGGACTCGTACGGCCACATCTGATCCGAGCTGAGCCCCGAGAGATGCACAGAAGCGTCCGGAGTGATGATCAGGCCCGGCTGCTTCGCCAGCGCCGCGAGCTTGCCCGCAGTGATGTCGATAGCGATGGCCCCGATCAGCTCCAGCCGCTTACGCACTTCGGCGCCGAGACCGACGATCTTGTTGTTGGCGTCGCTCGCACCCCCCGCGCTCTGAACGATCACGTGAAGCTTGCGCCCGGGGTCGAGCGCGCTCTTCTCGAGCAGACCGGGTGAGACGTAGGACTCGTCGAGAAGCGCGGGAGGGCCGTTCTTCGCGCCCGCAGCCAGCGGAAGCACGAGGGTGAGAGCCGCGAGGACGGACAGGATGATGCCGCGTCCACCCCGGCCCCAGAGCGCGTTGCCGCGTTTGCCGTGTCCCGATCCCCAAAGCGCGTTCCGCCTCGACTCGCTACGGGAGCCGGAGCCCCACAGCACATTCGAGCGGACGCCTTTGAAATCGCCTGAATCTCGCATCTAGGTTTTGAACTCCCTTTTCCCGCGCAGAGCGGGGCCGCAGTTGCCGCACAAACCGGAGGCACGAAGGCCTCCACCGGGCTGAACTTAGGCCGGAAAAGGTGGCAATGCTTCCCCCACCGGGGGGAGGGGGAAGGCTCGATCACTCGTTCGAGTGAGCGACGTCCGGAAGCGCGCTCGTTACCGCAAAAGGGGGACGCAACATGCGCTGCACAAGCACGCGGCGGCCGACCTCGTGCGGCTCAATCGAGAGTCGCGACTTCTGAACAAGGGGCAGCGCGTCCGCGCCACCCTCCGGTCACGTGAGTGTGATCCGGCGGCGGACCGTGCCGGCGCGCGGGTGACGCGCCTCGATCCCGAGCTCGGTTCCTGCCGGCGCTTCCACGACCCACTCGAGCTTCGCGAGGTCGCTCGTGGATTCGTCATTGAGCCACCATGTCGTCGAGCGCTTATCGACCCGCCCTTTGAGCTGGCCGACTTCCGTTTTCACCTCGCCGGCAACAGCGCGGGCCCCATCCGGCAGGTCGAGCTCGACCTCGATCTCGCGGACGGCGTTCCGCTCGAGCGCCTTCTCCGTCACGTTCGTCGGCAACCAGCCGGAGTTCTGCAGGACGAGACGCACGAGAAACGACGCCTCCCCCAGCTGCTCGACATCCAGCGTCCGCACTTCCAACAACGGCGAGATGAGCGCGTGGAAGAGCGCCCAGTCGGAATGTGGCGCAATCTCGTCCTCGAGCCTGTCGAACGGCACGTTGAACCAGTAGTTGATGATGTCCCAGCCGCCGAGCTCGACCTTGCCGAGCTCCGGGTGGTCGAAGGCGTACCACTCGACGTACGCGGCGGGGTAGTTCTTCTGCGCCCAGCGCAGCAGCGCGAGATCGTCCTCGATCGGGTGCTCCCGAATCCAGTCGGTGAAGTGATAGTCGCCCAGACCGGCCTGACGCTGCGGGCTCCAGAACTCCGTCGTCCACGAGAACACGCCGAGGTGGTCGTACATCCAGTCGTGAGCGCCGCCCTTGATCGTCTGCTTCGGGTCGTACTTGAAGTCGTGGAAGACGGAGACCGCCGGATACCCGGTCAGCTCGGTCCCGCGCTGGCCGATGATCGTGTAGGCCCGCAGGTCGTGGGTCGGGAAGTCCTCGTCGGGCCGACCTGCATACGGGCGGAGGTGCACTCCGCTAAAGGTGTGGTACGCGATGTGTCCGGTGATGTTCGGACGGTCGGTGACGGCCTGGACCATCGCCCGGACCTCGGGCTCGGACGTCGGGTACGGGCCTGCACCGCGCTGCTCCTGCTCCGGAGCCCACTCGGCAGGGAAGTTGCGGTTCAGGTCGAGCCCTTCGAGCGGCGGCGGAATCTTGATCGTCACCCCGTCGTAGTTTTCGATCCGACCCTCCGCGAGCAGGCGGTAGAACGGGCCGTCGTCGGGGCCGTCTACCGGCTCCCGGCGGACGAGCAGGCTCCTCTCTTCCGGGTGCGGGCGCCAGGCGCCGTTCGGATCCTCGATCCGCATGTCCAGGACGCGCCCGTCACCGTCGATGTCCTCGACGCGTAAGCCGTCCTCCTGCCGCTCTCGCGGGTACGGCCGGACGCTCGAACGAATGAAGCGGCGCTCCTCGAGGCCCCGCTCGGCGCCGTCGGGGTTGAGGCGCGGGATGACGTAGAAGACGCGCGTATCGAGGGCGCGGGTGACAACGTCGTCCTTCCCGTGGCCGGTGAGTAAGTGGTGGATGAGGTGGAGGGCGGCGCTGCAGCCCGTCCACTCCATCGAGTGGATGTTCGCCTCGACGAGGAAGCCGGGCTTGTCGGCATGCTCACCCTTCTCCGCGTTCGTGACCGTGACCAGCCAGATGTCGCGTCCCTCGTACGAAGTCCCGATCGATTCGAGCTCGCAGAGCGTGGGCGCCTCTTCCGCCCACGAGCGCAGGGTGTCACTGAGCTCCTCGTACGCGTAGAAGTGGTCGTACGCGACCGAGCGCACGGCTAGCTCACACTAGTGAGTGAGCTCGGAGACGAGCGGGGCGGTGTCGTACGGCTCGAAACCCAGCCGCGCTGCGATCTCCTCGCTCGATGGCCTCGTCCCCTCGGCGAAGAGCGCGCGCAGGACATCCCCCGTCTTCGGGCTGCGCCACCAGTCCTCTCCCACCTCGTCGACCAGGTGCGTGCGCAGCTGCGCATGCCGGATCCAGGCGCGCAGGTAGTCGGCCGAATAGAAGCCGGAATCCATGTCGGAGAGGTGCCCCGTGCGCGGGTAGTGGATCCCCGTCGCGGTAGTCAGCTTCTCCTCGTAGTCGCGACTCTCGAGTGCCGCCTGCTCGAAGTTCGACCAGAACCCCAACTCGAAGCCAAGCTTCGCGGTGTAGCGACGGAAGAGGAGTGCCTCGAGGAAGACCGTGCCTTCGGCGTTCACGCGCGCTTCCTCGTCGGGTAAACCGAAGTACTCGGCATGCCAGCCGGGCTCGCGCGTGATGGCCTCGCAGATGTACGAGTAGATCTCCGTGAGCGCATGGTCGCGCGAGATACGACGGAACGTGTAGGGGAGTTTCGGATCGCAGCCGGCATAGTGGAGCGCATGGCCGGCCTCGTGCATGAACGCCTGGTAGTCATGTAGGCCGCCCTGGGCTCGCGTGATCAGGTGGACGACCTCGGGTGGATTCGACGCGATGACGCAGGCCCGCGGGGACTTCTGCGGGCGGTCATCCAGATCTAGCCGAATGTTCCGGTCCGAGGCCATGTCGAAGCCGAGCGCCGAGAGCGTCGCCAGACACACCTCGGTCGCGCGCTCCTTCGTATACGTGGAGTCGAGCGGCGAGAGCCGGCGGATGTACGCCATGTGGGCCGACGCTGGCTGCTCCTCGCGGTCCGGCCCGAGCAGGCGCTCGAACCAGCGCTCGCGCATTGCCAGGAAAGCCGCCTCGACTTCGTCGCTCGCGGCTGCCAGCACGGATTCGAGCTCGCGCAGCGAGATCTGCTTCTCCTCCTCGGTGCGGGAGATCGGGTCCGGCTCCTCCGAGAGATCGGCCTCGAGCTCCTCGTAGGCGCGCAGCAGCTCGAGCCGCTCCTCGTTGAACTCAGCGGACTTCTCCTGGTGCAGCGTGCCGAGGTCGTCTCGGTCCTTGTAGTCCGGCAGGATCGCGAGTCGGGCGAGCGCGGAACGAAGCGGGAGCTCCTCGCCCTTGAAGGTGACCCGTGCGGCGAGGATCGCGTTCTCGAGCTCGTCGTCTTTCTCCGCAAGCTGCGCGGCTATCAGACCGCTTTCGCAGGTCTTGCGGAGCCGATAGAGCCACTCCTGCTGCTCGCCGGCGGCGGCGCGCTCCTCCTCGTCCCGTAGTGCCCGCAGCTGGTCGCGGCTGAAGAGATCGGAGTAGCGGGCGACGATGGCTGCCTGTTCGGAGACCTCCTTCTCGCCGACGCGGACGGCTCTACTCTCTTCCGAGCGGTCGTAGAGGTATTGCTGAAGCTGGTCCTCGAACTCGGCGGGGCTGCGGACTGCAGTCGTCGACATCTCGAAGACTCTATCCAGCCTTCCGTTCGACCCGCTTCGCGAGGTCGCGCACGGTCCCGGTCAGGTGCTCGGGCCTGAACGGCTTCGAGATGACCGCGTCTGCCTCCACGCCTTCGAGTGTCGGCGAGCCCACCGAGCCGGTCAGCATCGCGACGGGAAGCCGGGGATGGTAGGCACGGATCTCCTCCAGGAAGTCGACGCCGCTCGCCGAACCGACGTGCACGTCGAGCAGCACAACGTCGACGCTGCCGTCCGCCAGTTGCTCACGCGCCTCCTCGAGGGTCTCGGCCTCGCGAACGGCCCAGCCCTCCAACTCCAGATTGACCCGGCAGAGGAAGCGGATGGAGGCGTCGTCGTCGACAACGAGTACGGTGTGGCTGGGCGGGTCCACGAGGCGGGCCAGTCTAGCCAGGGCCTCCGTAACCCGATTCCGGCCGGGTTCGTTTACAACTTGAAAATGAGAAGAGAGCCATCGCAGTCCGAGCAAGCGGTGGAGCGCGAGGTCGCACGCGCCCGAGAGCGGGCACCCCGCCCGACGCCACAGTTCCGACGCCGTTCCTGGCTCGAGTTCCAGCGAGCGATCGACCCGCTTGGCACTAGGCCCCTGAAGTTCCCGCGGCGGCACTGAGGCGCCGCAGGGTCTCGTCCTTACCCAGCAATTCGAGACTCTCGAACAGTCCCGGCGACACCTTGGATCCGGTCACGGCGACCCGGATCGGCACGAACGCTTTGCGGGGCGAAAGCTCGAGTCGCTCGGCGAGGCCGCGAAGCGCCTTCTCGATCTCCGGGGCGGCGAACGGCTCCACGCGTTCGAGCTCGTGACGGGCAGCGGTGACGATCGGCCTGCCGCCGTCGAGCAGCGCCGGGTCGGGCTGCACGTCGCGGAAGAGGAAGCCGGCGAACTCCGGAAACCGACCGAAGCGCTCGATCTTCTCCTGCACGATCGGGGCCGCTCGCCGGATGAGGTCCTCGTCCCAATCGTAGCCCTGCTCGCGGAGGAAGCGCACGAGTTCTTCCGCATACTCGTCCAGGGGGAGCGCGCGTAGATAGACGCCGTTCATCCAGTCGAGCTTCTCGTAGTCGAAGGTGGCTGGGCTCGGCACGACCCGGTCGAGCGTGAACCGCGCGATCAGTTCCTCACGCGACATGATCGTCGTCTTGTCGTCGTAGCTCCAGCCGAGCAGTGCAAGGAAGTTCATCAGCGCGGGCGCGTAGTAGCCCTCGCGGCGGAATTCGTCGACGGTTACCGAGCCGTGTCGTTTCGACAGGCTCTTCCCGTCCGCACCAAGCACGTGCGAGACATGCGCGTACGCCGGCGGCTCGCCACCGACCGCGCGAATGATGTTGATCTGCTTCGGCGTGTTCGAGATGTGGTCCTCGCCGCGGATGACGTGCGTGATCCCGTCCCACAGGTCCTCCATCGGCGACGCGAAGTTGTAGGTCGGCCGGCCGTCGGAGCGAACGAGGACGAGATCCTCGAGCTTCTCGTTCGGGAATTCCACACGACCTCGCACGGCGTCGTCCCAGGCGGTGACGCCCTCGTCTGGCATGCGGAACCGGATGGCCCCTTCGTCTTCGTACGCCTTCCCGCCGTCGACGAGCCGGCGCGCGAGCTCGGCGCAGTCCGCCATCCGATCGAGCTGGAACGTCACCTCACCGTCCCAGTCGAGCCCGAGCCAGCGCAGCGAGTTCTGGATCTGCTGTGTCGCCTCCGTCACCTCCCGGCCCGTGTCCGTGTTCTCGATGCGCAGCCGGAACTCGCCTCGCTCGTGGCGGGCGAAGAGCCAGTTGAAGAGGGCGGTGCGGACGTTCCCGATGTGCAGGAAGCCGGTCGGGCTGGGAGCGATGCGGACGCGGACAGCCATCGAACAATCCTATGCGCGGGGAATCGCCGTCCCCCATGGGCCACGCCAGGCGGGAATAGGCTCGCGACCTCAAGCGCTCACCTAAATCCACCCACAGCCGCGGCCAGCCCCAAACCAGTAGGCGCGCGCAGGCTTCGCCCGAGCGCGCTTTGCAGCGATGCGGCCGAACCGAGAAACCGCGCGAAAGCGCTAGCTTTCGCGCGGTGCTCTTCGGCGCGCACTGCGGAGGCGGGATCAAAAAGGCGCTCCAGAACGCTCTGGCCATGGACGCCGACGCGGTTCAACTCTTCGCGCAGAGCCCGCGAACCTGGCGGTTCCCGAATCACGAGCCCGACGACCTTGCAGCTTTCCGAGAGGCGCGCGCCGAGGCGGACATTCCTGCCTTCGTCCACGCCCTCTATCTGGTCAATCTCGCAGCGCCCGACAAGGCGATCTACAAGAAGAGCGTCGAGACGATGCGCGCGACAGTCGACGCCGCCTGCGCGATCGACGCCGACGGCGTCATCTTCCACGTCGGCTCCCACCTCGGGGCCGGGCTGAAAGCGGGTCTCAAGCGCGTCGTACCTGCGCTCGCGCAGGTACTCGACCGTTGCAACGACCGTACCTGGCTCCTGATGGAGAACTCGGCGGGAGCCGGAGGGACGATCGGCCGCTCGGTCGACGAACTGGCACTCCTCTTCGATGCGCTGCAAGGTCACGAGCGCCTCGGCATCTGCCTCGACTCGTGCCATCTCTACGTCTCCGGCGTCGATGTCACCGACCCCGGGACGCTCCACGAGGTCGTCCAAGAGGTCGACGCGCGGATCGGCCTCGAGCGCTTGCGTGCCCTCCACGCAAACGACGCCAAGGCGCCGCTCGGCTCGAACCGCGACCGCCACGACAACATCCTCGAGGGCTTGATGGGCGAGGGTCTCGGAACATTCCTGGCGCATCCGAAGCTCCAGCAGCTTCCGGTCCTGCTCGAGGTGCCGGGCGCGGACGGGAAGGGCCCCAACGCCGACGAGATCCGCAAGCTCCGTGAGCTCCACGCCCGCGCAAAGCCGTAGCTACCGCTGGACGATCCTCGCCGCGGGTGTCGTTGCACAGGCGGCGTTCTCGGCGATCCTGCTCGGCCTGCCTGCGATCGCCCCTGCGATCAGGGACCGCTACGACCTCAGCCTGACGGAGGTGGGCGTGGTGCTCGCCGCGCTCAACTTCGGCTCTCTCGCCACCCTCCTGCTCTGGGGGATCGTCGCCGATCGGATCGGGGAGCGTGCCGTGATCCTCCTCGGACAGGCCGGAACCGCCGGGGCCATGGTGGGCGCTGCCTACGCATCCACGTTCGGGCACCTCGTCGCCGCGCTCTCCATTGCCGGCGCGCTCGGCGCCGGTGTCAACGCCGCCAGCGGGCGCGCCGTGATGGCGTGGTTCAGCGAAGACGAACGAGGCCTCGCCCTCGGAATTCGTCAGACGGCGGTGCCGCTCGGCGGCGCGATCGCTGCAGGCGCGTTGCCGGCGCTCAACGCCCACATCAGCATGCGTGCCGCGTTCGAGGGACTCGCCGCCGGATGCCTCCTGGCCGCGCTCGTCGGCGCCGTGCTGCTTCGGACTGAAGCGGCGGACGAGCACAGCATGCTCGCGCGCCCGCTTCGCGATCGGCGCGTCTGGCGGATCTGCATTGCGAGCACCTTCTACGTCACGACGCAGATCAGCCTGCTCGGCTTCTTCGTCCTCTTCCTCCATGACCGCCGTGGGGTCTCGACCGCCGTCGCAGCCGGCTCATTCGCGGTAACCCAGATCCTCGGGGGCGCCGCGCGTATCGCGGCCGGGCGCTGGTCGGATCGCTTGCACGCGCGCATCGTCCCGCTCCGCTGGGTCGCACTCGGCCTCGCCGCAACCGTCGCCGTGACGACCGCACTCCTCGAGGCCTCAATCTGGGTTCTCGTCCCTGCGCTCGTCCTCGCGGGAACGCTCGGCCTGTCCTGGAACGGCCTCTCCTTCACGGCCGCAGCCGAATCCGCTGGTCGTGCTCGGAGCGGCGCGGCGATCGGCCTCCAGCAGACGTTCCTGTCGGCCGGCGCGATCGTGGCGCCGATCGGGTTCGGGGAGATCGTCCACCACGGCTCGTGGCGACTGGCGTTCGCGGTGGCGGCCGCAAGCCCGCTTGTCGGTTACGTGCTACTCAGTCCGCTAGCTGAGCGAAGACCTTGAAGGTCGGCGAGCCGACCGGGAGCTCGTGGAACTCGGGGTTCACGCAGCCGAGCTCGCCGGAGCGCTGCGACCCGTAGCACTCCTCGACCTCGACGCGGCACATCGGTAGAGGCGAGCGCGTCGCCCGCATGGCCCCGAAGCCTTGCTTCGCTTCCGCCTCGCTCAGCAACTCCAGGTCGATCTCCGCCCCGTAGACGTTCTGCATGCAGCCGATGTAGGTGTGGCCGAACTCCTCGAAGGCGTAGAGGAAGGGACAGGAGCGCTCGATGCATGCGGACGGATACACGACCTTCTCGCAGTGCACCTCGCAGCGGCGGCATTCGAGCTCGTCCTGTGGCCTGAGCGGGAGCTCCGTTACGACGGGGGCGGCGAGGCGCTGCGCCTGCGGTGGCATAACGGGATTTTGGAGCCCGCCACGGGCCACCGCAAGACTTGACAAGACACCTAGCTTTCTGCTTGGGCGTTAGGCTAGCCCGTCTTGGCGCGACGACTTCTCTGGGCTTCGCTCGCCCTAGCACCCGCCACGATCATCGTCGACGTCGTTGCCCAGCCGGGCAAGACCGTGCTCTTCGTCCTCGCGGCTGTGTCGCTGATCCCGCTCGCGTGGCTGATCGGCGAATCGACAGAGCACGCCGGCGAGCACACAGGACCACGCATCGGCGGGCTCTTGAACGCAAGCTTCGGCAACGCGCCCGAAGTGATCATCGCGCTGATCGCGGTGGCGGACAACCTGCCCGACGTGGTGCGAGGATCGATGGCGGGGAGCGTCGTCTCGAACATCCTCCTCGTGCTCGGCGCGGCGCTCGTCTTCGGGGAGGACGCGCGCCTGGATCGCCGCTCACTGCTCGGGCAGCTCGGGCTCGTGTTCGCCGCCGTACTACTGCTTCTGATCCCGTCGATCTCGGGGTGGCACGGCGATCCGAACCGGCATTCGCTCGCGCTGCTCAGCATCGGCCCGGCGGTCGCGCTCCTCGTTCTCTACCTCGTCGTTACAACGGTCGGGGTCCGCCGGCGCGCGCCGCACGAACGCACCTCGGATGGCGGCTGGAGCCTCCCGCTCGCGCTCGTCACCCTCGGAGTGGCCACCGTCGCGACGGCGGTGATCAGCGAAATCCTCGTCCACTCCCTCGAGGCGTTCGCCGAGGCAGCGAACCTGTCCGAGTTTTTCATCGCCGTGGTCATCGTCGCCATCGTCGGGAACGCGGCCGAGCACGGCGGGGCGGTCGTGATCGCCCGCCGCGGAAAGATGAAGCTCGCGACCGAGATCGCAGTCTCGTCCAGCGCGCAGGTGGGCTTGCTCGTGATCCCGGCGGTCGCGCTCGTTTCCTTCGCATCGGAGCATCCGCTCGCGCTCGCCTTCCGTCCGATCGAGCTGATCGCGATGGGCGGAGCGGCCGCGTTCGTCGCGTTCGTCATCCGGGACGGACGCTCGCGGCGCTGGGAGGGCCTGCTCCTGATCGGGGTCTACGGAGCTCTGGTGGTGTGGTTCCTCGCCGCCGGCGATCGCTAGATCCCGGGCTAGCATGGGGGCGGTTAACCGCACCTCCGAGGCAGGTGCGAACCGCATTGCCCTCGGATCGAGATGCTGGAACACTGGCCGTACCGACCTGGAGGAAAGATGAGCGAAGCACTGACAGCCGCTGCCTCGGTAGCCCCGGAAGCGCCCCACACGGACCCGGTCGTATCGGGCCAGGACGTCACGCGCCGGTACGGAGAAGGTGATACCGCTGTCGACGCTCTGCGGGGCGTCAGCCTCGAAGTGCCGCGCGGCCAGCTGACGGCCGTGATGGGCCCGTCCGGCTCAGGCAAGTCCACCCTGATGCACATCCTCGCCGGCCTCGACAAGCCGACCTCGGGCGAGGTCGCGATTGCCGGCACCGCGATCACGGATCTCAACGACAGCGACCTGACGAAGCTTCGCCGCCGGCGTATCGGGTTCATTTTCCAGTTCTTCAACTTGCTTCCGATGCTGACGGCGGAGGAGAACGTGGTGCTTCCGCTCTCGATCGCCGGCGAGAAGCCGGACCGGAAGTGGGTGGACGAGTTGATGAAGCGGATCGGCCTGGATGATCGACGGACGCACCGGCCGGCCGAGCTCTCCGGCGGCCAGCAACAGCGCGTCGCGATCGGCCGCGCTCTCGTGTCGAAGCCGACGATCGTCTTCGCCGATGAGCCGACCGGGAACCTCGACTCGAAAACGAGCGGGGAGATCCTCAAACTGGTGCGCGACTCGGTCGACACGTATCGCCAGACGACCGTCATGGTCACACACGATCCGCAGGCGGCGGCCATCGCCGACCGCATCCTGTTCCTGTCCGATGGCCTGATCGTGAAGGATCTCGGCCCCTCCGACCCGCACGAGATCCTGAGCGTGATGGAACAGCTGAGTCGATGACCCGGGTCGCGCTGAGGGGTCTGCTCGGCCGGAAGCTTCGCGCCGCGCTGACAGCGATTGCCATCGTCTTGGGCGTGGCGATGATCAGCGGCACCTACGTGCTCACGGACACGATCAATGCCGGCTTCGACACCATCTTCCAGGGCTCGTACAAGAACTCCGACGTCGTCGTCACCGGCAAGCGCGCATTCTCCTCGGAGGAGGCCAGCGCAACCGAGACGCCTAGCGTTCCCGCCTCGGTGCTCGCGAAGATCCAGCGCCTGCCGGACGTGGCCGCGGCCGCGGGAACGCTCAGCGATGAAACGACCTTCATGATCGGCAAGGACGGCAAGGTGGTCGAGACGGGGGGCGCGCCCGCGATCGGCCTCAGCATCGATGAGGCCGACCAGCAGTTCAACCCGCTCGATCTGGTCGCCGGCCATTGGCCGCACGGAGGCTCTGAGGTCGTGATCGACAAGGCGACCGCGGACAGCGAGGGGTTCAAGGTCGGCGACGCGATTCGAATCGAGGTGAACGGCCCCGCCCGCGACTTCGTAGTCGCAGGAGTCGTGAAGTACGGCGCGGTGAACTCGATCGGCAGCGCGACCATCGCCGGCTTCGATACCGCGACGGCGCAGCAGCTCTTCAAGAAATCCGGACAGTTCGACGTCATCCGGGTCCAGTCGAAGGCCGCCGTGTCCACGACCAAGCTGCTGAGTGAGATCGAGCCGCTGCTCCCCGCGACCGCCGTCGCGCGCGACGCGCAGGCTCAGGTGAAGGAGGATAAGAAGGACGTCGGCTTCGTCGACATCCTCCAGAAGGCACTGCTGGCGTTCGGCGGGATTGCGCTCTTCGTTGGCGCGTTCGTGATCGCTAACACCCTTTCGATCACGATTGCCCAGCGGATGCGCGAGTTCGCAACGCTCCGGACGATCGGGGCGTCACGCCGCCAGGTCCTGCGCTCGGTGATCCTCGAAGCGCTCATCGTCGGCGTGCTCGGTTCGGTGGTCGGGCTCTTCGCGGGCCTCGGGCTCGCCAGGGGGCTGAACAGCCTCTTCGTCGCGGTCGGGATCGACCTGCCTCAGTCATCGACCGTCTTTGCCACGCGCACGATCGTCGTCGCGCTGGTCGTCGGCATCCTCATCACGCTGCTCGCCTCACTTCGGCCGGCGCTGCGCGCCACTCGCGTCCCTCCGATTGCGGCTGTCCGCGAGGGCTCGGTTCTCCCGAAGTCACGCTTCTCCCGCTTCGGGCCGGCGACCGCGCTGACGGTGCTCGTCTTGGGGATCGCCATGCTGGTCTACGGCGTCCTCGGCCACGGTGTCGCGATCGGGCTCCGACTCCTCCTGCTGGGCCTCGGTGTGCTGCTGATGTTCGTTGGCGTCGCGCTGAACGCGCCGCGGCTCGTCCCGCCGCTTGCCTCCGCGCTCGGCTGGCCTGGCACGAAGATCGGTGGCGCGGCCGGGAAGCTTGCCCGCGACAACGCGATGCGCAACCCGGCCAGGACCGCATCGACCGCAGCAGCGCTGATGATCGGCCTTGCCCTGGTCACGTTCGTGGCCATCTTCGGTGCCGGCCTCCGCTCGTCGTTCGAAAGCGCGGTCGACGACCTCTTCGTCGCTGACTACGCGCTCACGTCATCGAACACCTTCACGCCGATGAGCGTCGCGGCGGAAGACGCGGTCCGCCTCTCCCCCGCCGCCGACGTGGTCTCCGGAGTCCGCGCGGGCTCGGCCCGGTTCCTGGGCTCGACGCACAACCTCACTGCTGTCGATGCGAACATGCCGAAGGTCATTCACGTCGACTGGGTCGCCGGCAACGACAGCGTTCCGGCGCAGCTCGGGAACGACGGTTTCTTCGTCAACGATAAGTACGCGAAGGACAAGCACCTGCATCTCGGCTCCTCGGTCCGTTTTCAGCTTCCGTCCGGGAAGTTCCTGAACCTGAAGCTGGAGGGCATCTACAAGGAGCCCAAGGGTGGCTCTCCCTTCGGCGAGGCAACAATCTCGAACGCGCTGTTCGACAGGAGCTTCCCGCGGCCGCAGAACGAGATGGTCTTCATCAACACCAAGGGGGGCGTGGAGGACACGAACACCGCCGCCTTGGAGATCCCGCTGCACGACTTCGCCGACGCGAAGGTGCAGACGCGTTCGGAGTTCAAGCACAGCTTCGAGGAGCCGATCAACCGCCTGCTCTATCTGCTCTACTCGCTGCTCGCTCTCTCCGTCGTGATCAGCCTGTTCGGGATCGTGAACACGCTCGTGCTGACCGTCTTCGAGCGAACGCGCGAGCTCGGCATGCTGCGGGCCGTCGGAATGACGCGCCGCCAGACTCGGCGCATGATCCGCCACGAGAGCATCGTGACGGCGTCGATCGGCGGAGTACTGGGGATCGTGATCGGGATCCTGCTCGGCTTCCTCGTCACGATTCCGCTCTCGGACGAGGGAATCGTGTTCGCGGTCCCGTACATGCAGCTGGTGTACTTCGCGATCGCCACGGTGATCGTCGGCGTCCTTGCGGCGATCTTCCCGGCACGGCGCGCGGCACGGCTGAACGTCCTCGAAGCCCTGCAATACGAGTAAGACCGTGGGGGAACCCATGGTTCCCCCACGGGCCCCTCCTTCTGGTGGCGGCTAGGCGGTTGTGGAGTAGCGGTCCGGCGAGACGCGGTCTCGCCTGCGCGCGCGGAGCGTCACTCGCCCTAGCGCGATATGGGCATTTGGCTGTTCCGCGTGGGCGGGGGCGCTCATTGGTCAACCTTGCCTTTGGTTTTGCTGGTTCTTTGAAAACCGAGAGTCCGCTCGCGCGCAGTCAGCGCGGGTGCCGACCGGCGCGGTTCGTAGCGTCGCGCCGTGGCTGACCACGGCCGGGAGAGCGCCAGTGGCACTTGCCCCGTAGAGGGCCCGCGTCAGACCCGCGCCTCCCGGCCGTGTGAGGCACCCGGAGCGGCGACAGGACGTCGCCCCACCGAGGGCCCGTCAATGAGCATCCGCCACGGTACCTCGCCGGTCGGCCCGCAACCAGTCACCCGAATCAAGGAGGTCAGCACATGCAGCGCATCGCTGGGATCGACCTGGCGAGCGAGGAGCACTGCCTGGTCGTCGTCGACGTTGACGGTATCCGGCTCGAGCAGCGGCGGATCAGCCACAGCGAGGACGGTCTGCAGCTTTTGGTCTGCCGTCTGCTCGAGCTCGAGGTGGCGCGGGTCGCGCTCGAGCGGCCCAACGGCCTGGTCGTCGACCGGCTGCTCGAGGCCGGGATCGCCGTCGTGCCCGTGCACCCGAACCAGTTGGCGGCCGCGCGCGACCGCTACCGCTCGGGGGGCGGCAAGTCGGACGGCTTCGACGCCTACGTGCTCGCCGAGCTCGCCCGCACCGACATGCACCGCCTTCGTGTGCTCGAGCCCGACCGCGATGAGACGCGGGCGCTGCGGGCGCTGACCCGTGCCCGCGACGACCTGGTCGCGACTCGCGTCGCACTGGCCAACCAGCTGCGGGCGCAGCTGGAGCTCTTCTGGCCCGGCGCCGCGCGGATCTTCGCCGACATCGACTCGCCGATCGCGCTCGCCTTCCTCGAGCGCTACCCCAGCCCCGAGGACGCCCGTCTGCTCGGCGCCAAGCGGCTCGCCGCCTTCCTCGCTCGCAACGGCTACTGCGGCCGGCGCAGCAGCGACGGGTTGTTGCAGCGACTCCGCACCGCGCCGGCCGCGCGGACCGGCGAGCTCGAGGCCGAGGCCCGCCGCCAGATCGTGCTCGGCCTCGTCGCCGCGCTCAGGCCGATCGTCGAGCAGATCAAGCTCCTGACCAGCCAGATCCGCGGCGCGATCGACGCCCACCCCGACGGGCAGATCTTCCGCTCCCTCTTCCGCGACCCCAGGAGCGTCGTCACCGCGGCCGAGCTCGTCGCCGAGATCGGCGACCGCCGCGAGCGCTACGACACGCGCGCCCGCCTCGAAGCCCGCGCCGGCCACTGCCCTGTTGCGATCGAGTCGGGCAAGAAGAAGGTCGCCAGCTTCCGCTGGGCCTGCAACAAGACCCTCCGCGACGCCGTCTCCGTCCTCGCCGACAGCTCACGCAAACACAACCCCTGGGCGCAAAAGATCTACGCCGACGCGATCGCCCGCGGCTGCAACCACCCGCACGCGATCCGCATCCTCGGCCGCGCCTGGCTGCGCGTCATCTGGCGCCTCTGGCACGACCGAACACCCTACGACCCCAACCGCCACGGCAGCCTCAACCGTCTACTCGCAGCCCAGGGTTGACACAGGACGTCTGACGCCTCCCCGCCCACGTCAGTTCGCCTGCGGCTAACGCCGCTTCGCGAGCGTTAGCCTTCGGCTCTCATCGAGCTTCTTGGCGAGGGCTTCAGGACAGTTGCTCCCTCGGCCTAACGCCTCGGGTCGGTGTCCAGAAGTAAAGGCACTCTTTGTCAGGCGCGGGCCAGCGCGCCGAGGGCCGCAGGGATCGATTCGATTGCGGTCTCGATGTCCTCGTCCGAGATCTCGAGATGCGTGACCGCGCGGACGATCGTGGGATGCACCGTCGTCGAGACGAGCACGCCGCGCTCCTTCAGCCGCTCGATCGCGGCCGGGCGGTCCGGGCCGACATCGATCTGGACGAAATTCGTCTCGACCTGATCGAGATCGACCTTCACGCCCGCCCCGTCGAGACCCTCCACGAGGCGGCGCGCCCTCGCGTGATCCTCGGCGATGCGGTCGACGTGATGGTCGAGTGCGTAGAGCGCGGCCGCGGCAACGATTCCAGCCTGGCGCATCGCGCCTCCAAAGAAGTGCTTGCCGCGCCGGGCACGGGCCATCAGCTCCACGGACCCCGCGATCAGCGCACCAAGCGGGCACCCGAGGCCCTTCGAGAAGCAGAGCGTCACGGTGTCGAAGCCACGGGCTATGCGCGCGGACTCGACGCCGGTGGCGGTAGCCGCGTTTACGAGCCGGGCGCCGTCGAGGTGGACGGCCAGCTCGTGCTCCCGGCAGGTCGCGACGATCGCGTCGATCTCCTCGAGGGGCCAGGCGCGGCCGCCCGAGCTGTTGTGCGTGTTCTCTACCGCCACGACCTGGGTCGGCGCAACGTGGACGCTCGACCGGTCGCGGATCTCGGCCACGACCTGATCCGGAGAGAAGCGCCCATTCGTTCCCGGAAGCCCAATCGTGAGCAGTCCCGAGTGCGCTGCCGGGCCGCCGAGCTCCGAGAGCATGATGTGGGCGTGCCGCTCGACGAGGAGCGCGTCCCCCGGGCGGCCGAGCACGTTCAGCGCGATCTGATTCGCCATCGTCGCGGTGGGCAGGAAGACCGACTCCTCCTGACCGAGAAACTCCGCCCCGCGCCGTTCAAGCTCGTTGACCGTCGGGTCCTCACGCTTCTGCTCGTCGCCGACACGGGCGCCGGCGATCGCCTCGCGCATTGCCCGGGTCGGCTGCGTCAAGGTGTCGGAGCGAAGGTCGATCACGGGGTCATTTTGCCGTTTTCAAGACCTCCCCCCGCCGAGTGATCTTCGGCCGCCGCTGGGACGCCGATGAGAGCCGTGGAAGGTGTCTCATGACGACGTCCCCGAATAGTCGTTTCATCGGCGGCGGTCTCCGGACCGCCTCCTCGACGACCCCGCGCCTCGACCACGGCTACTTCGAGAACGAGGTGCGGCCGATGCTCGGCTCGATCCTCCTGAAGAAGGGCTGGATCACCCACGACCGGCTCGATGCCGCGCTGGCGGAAGGTCGGATCACCGGCATGCGGCTCGGCGAGACCCTGCTGACGCGGGGCTGGCTCTTCGAGCCGGAGCTCGCCTGCGCTCTTGCCGAACAGTTCAACCTGAGGTACGTCGATCTGGTGCGACACCCGCTTGATCCGTCGGCGGCGCGCCTGCTACCACTCGAAGTCGCACGACGAATGTTCCTCGTGCCCGTGCGCTTCACTGATACGGGTCGAATCGAGGTCGCCGTCGCGGATCCTGCCGACGTCGACACCGACGCGCTGGAGCGGATCCTTGCTCGCGGCGTCGATCTTGTCGTCGGCGAGCGGTCGGCGATCCAGGAGGCGTGGCGCTACGCGCCCTCCGCCTCTGCGTAACTTGACAGTTGCGTAAGCTCGAGGACGACGCCCTCCCACGGCTCGAGCTCCGAACCGTACTCACGTCCGGCGGTGGAGAGCAGCACTCGGCCGGCAAGCTCGGTCCGCGCGGGCTCGTCCGAAAGGTTGAGCGCGACCGCAGTTCCGTCCCCGCGCCGCCAGGCCCACACACCCGGCGGCGCGGCCAGTGACGCGTACAGACCGGAGACCAGATCCTCACGTGCGCGCCGGAGCGCAAGCACTTCGCGACAGAAAGTGAGGAACGAGCTCCGATCGTCACGTTGGGCCGCAACGCCCGCGACATTGCCCCCGAGGGGTAGCCACGGATCGTCCCAGTCTCCGTCCCAGGGAAGCGGCGTGCGCGCGCCGTCACGGCCCGCCATGTCACGCTCGCGATCCGGGGGAATGTCGACCTGCGGCATCGCCAGCTCGTCGCCGTAGTACAGAACCGGTGTCCCGCGCAACGTCAGCAGCGCGAGCAGTGCCGCCCGCGCCTTCCGTGCGTCGCCGTTGCACATACGGGACGGAAAGCGAGGCATGTCGTGATTCGAGAGCGTCCAGGCGGGCCACGCCCTCTCCGGCAGGAGCTCTTCCGTCGTCTCGACAACGCCGCGCAGAGCCTCGGCCTCCAGCGGCGAGAAGCTGAAGGGAAAGTTGAAGGCGAGGTGGAGCTGGTCCTCACCGGACCCGTAGAACCCGGCGAGCTTGACGAGGTCCATCACCCAGGTCTCGCCGAGCAGGATGCGGGCCGACTCGTAGCGGTCAACGACCCTGCGCCAGCGGCGCTGGACGGCGTGCGTCTCGTCGATGTCGATCAGGACGTCCCGTTCCGAGGGTCCGTCGCGCAGCTCACGGTCCTTGACGATCGCGTGCGCGACGTCGAGGCGAAATCCCGCGACGCCGCGGTCGAGCCAGAAGCGCATGACGTCGTCCATCGCGTCGCGGACGTCGTCGTTCCACCAGTTCAGGTCCGTCTGCTCGGGCAGGAAGCTGTGCAGATACATCTGGCCCGTCTCCGGATCCAGCGTCCATGCCGGTCCACCGCCGAACGCACTCCGCCAGTTGTTCGGAGGGGCCTCGTCCGGCTTCGGATCCCGCCACACGTACCAGTCCCTGCGTGCGGAATTTCGCGATGCGCGCGCCTCCTGGAACCACGGATGCTGATCCGACGTGTGGTTCGGGACGAGGTCGATGACGACGCGGAGGTTTCGTCCGCGCGCGTCCGCGACGAGCTCGTCGAAGTCGGCAAGCGTGCCGAACACGGGCTGCACCTCGGTGTAGTCGGCGACGTCGTAGCCCCAGTCCCTGTCGGGCGAGACCGTGATCGGACTGAGCCAGAGCGCGTCGACTCCGAGCCACTGGAAGTAGTCGAGCCGGTCGATGATGCCGCGAAGGTCGCCCACGCCGTCCCCGTTGGAATCGGCGAACGAGCGCACGTAGATCTGGTACAGGACCGCGCGCTGCCACCACGGCTGACGATCGGAGGCCATGGGCAACGCTAACGTGTCGCGCATGGATCGAGAGTTACTGGCACGAAGGCTAAACCGGCGCGGCGAGCCCGCCTACCGCGCCGAACAGGTGTGGCGGTGGGCTGCAGGAGGCGCCGCCGACAACACGGCGATGACGAATCTTCCCGCACCGCTGCGCGACGAACTGGAACTCGAGGTTCCCTTCTCGACGCTCGAGGTCGAGCGAGAGGCGAAGGCACGCGACGGGACGGTGATGGCGCTGTTCCGTACCCGCGAAGGTCATGCCGTCGAGGCGGTGCTCATGCGGTACCGCGACGGCCGACGCTCGTTGTGCCTGTCGTCACAGTCCGGATGTCCGCTGACGTGCAGCTTCTGTGCGACGGGGCAGATGCGCTTCGGCCGCAACCTGACGGCCTCCGA
>WNGF01007473.1_pt1 | contig 22501 bp, 22 predicted proteins | sample 5400641 | NCBI WGS metagenome assembly WNGF01 (sample SAMN13153371, study PRJNA577476) | soil metagenome | isolation source: 80 cm soil or saprolite under grassland replicate 2 | place: USA:California | collected 2016-06-15 | reverse complement strand
CAGCAGGGCGTGCTTAGCCTCCGGGCGGGCGGCCGGGTGACCTTGGGGCGCGGAGGTCGAGGCGGTGTGCGGACATCGAGGCGGTGTGCGGACGTCGGGGGCGTGGGGACGGACGTCGTCGGGGCGTGGGGTGGTCAGGGGATTGGCGGTAGTTTGGAGCGGGCTACTCGGCGGGCACGGGCCACGAGCCCAGCACCTTCAAAAACACCGTATGCTCCTCTGCTTTGCGCAGTGCGCGGCGCACCCGCACCTCCGAAATATGCCCGTCCAGCTCGACAAAGAACACGTAGTCCCAGGCGCGCCGCTTCGAGGGCCGCGACTGGATGCTCGACAGGTTCACCTCATTGGCGGCAAAGCCATCGGCCAGATCGCGCAACGCGCCCACGCGGTCGCGGATGCTGAAGACCACCGCGGTTTTGTCGTGGCCAGTGGCGCCCTCGCTCGGGGCGCGGGCCAGCACCAGGAAACGCGTGACGTTGCCGGCCAAGTCCTGGATGTTCTCGGCCAGCACGTTCAGTCGGTAGACGTCCGCGGCGAGTCGGGGCGCGATCGCGGCGACGGCGCCGGTGGCGTCCTGGCCGGCCAGCTCCGCGGCCTTGCCGTTGCTGGTCGCGGGCAGCAGCGCGGCTTCGGGCAGGTGCTCGGCCAGCCACACCCTGGCCTGGCCGGCCGCCTGCGGATGCGACAGGACACGCTTGACCTTTTTGAGCGAATCGCCGCGCGAGAGCAGCGTGTGTGAGATCGGCAGGGTGACTTCGGCGCAGATCTGCAGCTGCGTGTCGACCAGCCGATCGAGCACCTCGTTGACCGGACCCTCGGTGGAGTTCTCGAACGCGACCAGGCCGTAATCGACCGCTCCTTTTTCGACCATCGTGAAGACGTCGGCGTGGGTCAGGCATGGCTCGAGCTGGGCGGCGCTGCCGAACTGGGCCAGCGCTGCCTGGTGTCCGAACGTAGCGGCGGGGCCGAGGTGCGCGACGCGGGTCGGTCGCTGCAGCGCACGCGAGGTCGACAGGATCTCGCGGTAGATGCTCGCGAGCGCTGGCTCGTCGAGTGGACCGCGGACCGACTGCACGTGCGAGAGCACCTCGGCCTCGCGGTGCGGGACGAAGATCGGCGCCGACTCGCCACCCGCTTTGGTCTGACCGACTCGCAGGGACAGCTCGGCGCGCTCTTGCAGCAAGTGCGCGATCTGCTCATCGAGGGCATCGATGCGGTGGCGCAGCTCTTCCAGCGGGGCAGCATCCATCTCAGGCGAGTCGGAAGCGGTCACGGCATGGATCACGGTACACGACGCGGCGCGGCGCGGGTGCCTGGCGGCAGGGGCCATCGCTCCGCTCGGCCAGCTTGCTGAGAATTCAAGCGGAGCAGCGCTGACTACGGACGGCCGCGTCGAGCGGGTGTACACAGGCGATGCCCTGGCAGGCAGCCGCGGACAAGGGACAGGAGGAGCTGCGCAGGCGTCACCGCGGCGGGCAGCAGCCCAACGGGACGGAAGCAGGCTGCGCTGGCCTCGCCACGGCAAGAAGCGGCCAACGGGATGGAGGGAGCTGCGCTGGCGGCGCGGTGGCGGGCGGGCGGCAAGGGGACGAACCGAGGCTGCGGTGGCGTTGCCCACGAGCGAAGGGCAGGCGCCGATAGGGGACTGAAGGACGCGCGTGCGCCGTAGCATTAGCGACGCATTCGCTATGACCGACGTCGAGGACTTGACGCAGCTGCACACGCGCGTCGAAGAGCTCCGCCAACGACTTAACTACCACAATTACCGCTACTACGTGCTCGACGATCCAGAAGTCGACGACGCCGAGTACGACCAGCTCATGGAGGAGCTGCGGTCGATCGAGGCCGATCATCCCGAGCTGCAGTCGCCTGACTCGCCGACGCAGCGGGTCGGGGCGGGACCCGCCGCGCAGTTCGCGGTGGTCGAGCACCGGGTGCCGATGCTGTCACTGGGCAACGCCTTCACCACCGAAGCGCTCAGAGCGTGGCATGAGCGCGCGACGCGGCTGATCGGGCGAGACATCAAGGACTTCACCATCGAGCCAAAGATCGACGGCCTGGCCATCATGCTGCGCTACGAGCATGGCCGACTGTCCGTGGGCGCGACCCGCGGCGACGGCTTCCGCGGCGAAGACATCACCGCGAACTTGAAGACCGTCAAGACCGTGCCGTTGACCCTCAATGGCACGCCGCCGCCGTATCTCGAGGTGCGTGGCGAGGTGTACCTGTCGCGCGCGGCGTTCGAGAAGATCAACGACGAGCGGGCTTCGAGCGGGCAGCCGTTGTTCGCCAATCCGCGCAACTGCGCGGCGGGGTCGGTGCGGCAGCTCGACTCGCGCATCACCGCCAGAAGACCACTCGACGTCTTCATCTACGCCCTCGGCGAAAGCGAAGGCTGGCAGCCGCGCAGCCAGTGGGAGATGCTCGAGGCCTTCGGCGAGTGGGGGTTTCGCACGAACCCCAACAACGCTCGGGCCGAGACGATCGACGACGTCGCCACAGCGTGCGCGCAGTGGGAGCACCGCCGCGAAAGCCTGGCGTACGAGATCGACGGCGTGGTGGTGAAGATCAACGAGCTGTACCTGCAGGGGGAGCTCGGGGCGGTCGGCCGCGAGCCGCGGTGGGCGATCGCGTTCAAGTTTCCGCCCATGCAAGCCACGACGCAGCTGCTCGATATCGGCATCAATGTCGGCCGCACGGGCAGCTTGAACCCGTTCGCCAAGCTCGAGCCGGTCCGCGTGAGCGGAGTAACGGTGAGCCAGGCCAGCTTGCACAACGAGGACGACATCCGTCGCAAGGACATCCGCATCGGCGACACGGTGCTGGTGCAGCGCGCGGGCGAGGTGATCCCGCAGGTGCTGGGGCCGATCTTGAGCAAGCGGCCAGAGTGGGCGAAGCCGTACGAACTGCCAAGTGAGTGCCCGGTATGCGGCTCACCCGTCCAGCGGCCGGAGGGCGAGGCCATGGCGCGCTGCACGGGTGGCTTCGCGAAATGCATCGCGCAGCGGTTCGAGCTGCTGGCGCACTTCGTCGGGCGCGGCTCGATGGACATCGAGACGGTCGGCGCCAAGCTCGCGTGGACGCTGATTCACACCGGCATGGTGTACGACCCCGGCGATCTGTATGCGCTGCGCAAGGAGCAATTGCTCGAGCTCGAGCGCATGGGCGACAAAAGCGCGCAGAACGTGCTCGACAACATCACCGCCAGCAAGTCGAGGTCGCTGACACGGGTGCTGTTCTCGCTCGGCATCCGTTACGTCGGCTACCAGAACGCTGAGCTGTTGGCCCGCGCGTTCGGCACGATGGATCAGCTTCGGCAGGCGAGCCTGGAGGAGATCGTCGCGGTCGAGGGGATCGGACCGAAGATCGCCGAGAGCGTGTTCGCGTGGTTGCACGACGCGGAGAACCTGCGGCTGGTCGACAAGCTGGTCGCGGCGGGCGTAAACATGGTCGAGCACTCGGCCACGGCGAGCGGGCCGCTGGCGGGGCTGACCATCGTGGTCACCGGCCGGCTCGAGCACTACACGCGCGGCCAGATCGAGCAGCGCATTAAGGAGCTGGGCGGCGCTCTTGGCGACTCGGTCTCGAAGAAGACCGATTATCTCGTGGCGGGGGAGGAGGCCGGGTCCAAGCTGACGAAGGCGCAGAAGCTGGGCACGGCGGTTCTCGACGAGGCGGGCTTCGATGCGCTGGTCAGCGAGCGGAGTGGCTGAGCCTGGCGCGCTCGGGCCTCTACGTAGCCCTCACACTGGGGAGTTGCGCTCGGGCCCACACCTCGCCCTCACCCCTTGATAAAGCCTCTCCCAGAGGGAGAGGGAGGTCGTTTGCCAGCCCTCACCCCGGCCCTCTCCCAGAGGGAGAGGGAGGTGGTTTCAGATCAACGTGGTTAGCAGCCGAGCGAACGAGACGGCGATGGCGACTACGCGGCGCAGCGGGCGGGTGGTGGGGGCCGCGGCGCGGCGGGCGAGCGAAGCGAGGTGATCGTTCTCAGCCTCGTGCAGGCGGTCGGCGACGCGCTGGCGCATCAGCATTTCGATGGCGGCGGAAGTGGTGTAGCTCATGGGATCACCGTACGGCTGGCTGGCCGTCAGTTCATGGGGGCTTAGCCCCTGTCTTGGCCGAGCGCTAGAGGCCAGAGCGGACGTCGCGGAAGCGGCTGTCGACACCCCAACGCAGGGCGGCGACGTCCAGGACGATGGTCAGCGCCAGGATCAGTGTGATGACCGCGAGGTTGAGGTCCATGGCGACAGCATGCGCTCACCTCGTACAAACCGAATCCGACAGGTGGGCAGAAATGCAGCTAGTCACTCGGCTAGTCTGAGGACGACATGGCTGAGTTGAGGCGCTGCGACTGGGTGGGCGACGACCCGCTCATGCTGGCCCACCACGACCAGGAGTGGGGCGTGCCGCTGCACGACGATCGGCAGCTGTTCGAGCTGCTCACACTTGAAGGCGCGCAGGCGGGTTTGAGCTGGTCGACGATCCTGCGGCGGCGCGAGGGCTACCGCGCCGCCTTCGCCGACTTCGATCCGAACAGAGTGGCCGCGTTCGGGGAGGCCGACGTCGAGCGGCTGCTTCAGGACGGGGGCATCATTCGCAATCGACAAAAGATCCTGTCCACGATCGGCAACGCGCAGCACGTGCTCGTGGCCCAGCGGGAGCTCGGCTCGTTCGATCGACTGGTGTGGTCGTTCGTCCCGAATGGTCAGCCGATCGTGAGTCGGCCCGCGAGCATGGGCGAGCTGCCAGCCGAGACGCGTGAGAGCCAGGCGATGAGCAAGGCTCTCAGAAAACGCGGGTTCAGCTTCGTCGGACCGACCATCTGCTATGCGTTCATGCAGTCCACGGGGCTGGTGGACGATCACGCACGCGGCTGCTTTCGCGCGCAGTGATGCTGGCCGCGGGAAGCGCGATACACGTGCGCAAGCTGCGGCCCGACGGCTCCGAAGTCTTCGCCTGGGACGGCGAGGTGCTGCGCTGCGACGAGGTCGGGATCGTGTTGCGCGCGGAGTTCAACGTCGATGTGGTCGAGCTTGGCTACACCGCGTTTCGCCGCGGCGACGTCTTCATCGAGTTCTACTACTGGGAGCGGCCGTACAACGTCTTCCAGATCAGCTCCGCTGACGGGGTTTTGCAAGGCTGGTACGCCAACGTGGGATTGCCCGCTGTACTGGACTCCGAGAAGAGCGAGCTCCGCTATGTCGATCTCGAGCTGGACGTGTGGGCCAGACTCGATGGCGGTTATCTGGTGCTGGATGAGGACGATCTGGCGACACTGCTGGCAAAACGGCCGGAGCTTACGGACGTCGCGGAGCGGGGTCGGGCGGAGCTGGTGGCGCTAGCGGAGTCGGGTCAATTGCCGACCTGGCCGTGATTGCTTGGCTCCGCGCGGCGGTGCTGGCTGGCCTGGTCGCGCTGGTGGCGTACAGACGACGCGCGCTCTCGCTAAGTGGAGCGTTCGCGGCGACTGGCGTTGGGAGCGTGGTGTTTGCCCAGGGTGGGCTGCACGGGGCGGCAACGCTGCTGGCGTTCTTCGTGTCGTCGAGCGCGCTGTCTCGGGTGGGCGAAGGTCGGCGAGGCACAGGGCTCGCGCAAGCCAAGGGCGGGCGACGCGACGCGGCGCAGGTGCTGGCCAACGGCGGTGCGGCGACGCTGGCGCTCGCGTGCGGGTCTCAGGCTGGGTTTGTGAACGGCCTCGCGGCGGCGGCAGCGGACACGTGGGCGACTGAGGTCGGGCTGCTAGCGCGGCAGCGGCCGCGGCTGATCACGACCTGGTCGCCGGTGCAGCCCGGGGTATCGGGCGGGGTCACGCTGGCAGGGCTGCTGGCGAGTGTGGGCGGCGCCGCCCTGGTGGGCGGCACGTGGTGGCTAGCGGGTGGCTCTTGGCGGGCGGTGCGCCTGGCGGTGCTGACTGGCGTATTTGGATCGGTGCTGGACTCAGTGCTGGGCGCGACCGTGCAGGCACTCTATAGCTGCTGCGGGTGTGGCACATTGAGCGAGCGCCGCGGGTGCGCTGAGTGCAGCGGGGCTACGCAGCGTGTGCGTGGGCTGGCAGGCGTCGACAACGATGTGGTCAACGCGCTGGCGACAGCAGCGGCAGCGGCGCTTGGCTGGCTCGGAAGCGCTTAGAGGTCGCGGCGCGAGAACACGTACGTGGCGGTGCCGAGCAGCAGGGCTGGGTAGAGCAGTCCCCAGATCACCAGACCAGGTGTCGGCGGAGCATTGGCCAGGATCGGCAGCGCGGCCTTCACGGTACTGGTGGCGGCGATGATGGCCGAGGACTGGACGAAGTAAGAGGCGCTGCGCCACAGCGCGTCGCTGGGGATGATCAACGCCACACTCGTGCCCAGATTCAGTAGCGCATCATTTTCCTGGACGATGCCCAGTGTCTCGATAATCCCGCTCAGCCAGCCCAGCGCCAGTAAGGTGAATGCGACGGCGCCATTGGTCAGCGTGGGCAAGAACGTGCTGCCGAGCATCGCCAACGTGAGCAGAAACAGCGCGGCCATGATCATCAGTCCGATCGCGCGCACGGGATCGGGCACCTCGTAACTGCCGACCGTCGCGGCGATCAGCATCATCGCGCTGGCCATCAGCGCGACGTAGAGACTGATGATCGTGGCGTACGCCAGCCAGCGGCCGAGCAGAAACTGCGAGCGGCGCATCGGCCGCGCCAGCAGCGCGTGGAGGGTCCCCGAGTCGACATCGGCGGAGATCGAGCCGACCGACAGGAACAGCGCCACAAACCCCGACAGCAGATTGACGATGTACAGCCCCGACAGGGTCAGACTGGCCATGCCAACGCTGACCAGCACCCGGCTGCGCTGTCCGGTGATCGCCTGTGTTCCGCGTTCCTGGGCGAAGTTGTAGGCCACCGCGAACAGCACCACGAACAGAATGCTGACCACGAGCCCGGCCGGGATCAGGCGGCGACTCATCGCCTCTTTGAACGTGAGCCGCGCGATACGCAGCGTCCTGCTCATAGCTCGCCGCCCTTGACCAGGCTCATGAAGACGTCTTCCAGCGACTGCTGCATGGGCACCAGGCTGAAGACGCGGTAGCCGCTGCGTGGCAGAACGTCCGCGATGACGGACGCGACCGCGGGATCGGCGACGCCGAGGCGCACCGACGAGTGGTCATGCGCGAGCACCTCGCCAAACCGCGCCAGCAGGGCCAGGGCTTCGCGATCGACGCGGTCGAGGGTGATGCTCAGCTCAGGGTTGCCGCCGACCAGGTCATCCAGTCGGCCGCTCTGGACCACCTGGCCGCGATCGATGATCGCGACTCGATCGCACACCATCTCGACCTCGCTCAGCAGGTGCGAGTTCAAGAAGACGGTCATGCCGCGCGCGGCCAGCGAGCGGATCAGGTCGCGCACTTCGCGCCGCCCGATCGGGTCAAGGGCGGAGGTGGGCTCGTCGAGCAGCACCAGTCGCGGGTTGTGCACGACCGCCTGAGCCAGCCCGATACGCTGCATCATGCCCTTCGAGTAGCTCTTGATGCGGTCGTTGGCGCGATCGGCGAGACCGACCATGCGCAGCACTTCGGGGATGCGGCGATCGCGCTCGGCACGTGGGAGCTCGGCCAGGTCGGCGTGGAGCTCCAGAAGCTCTGTTCCGGTCAGCCACTCCTGGAACCGAAAGTTTTCGGGCAGGTAACCGACCGTGCGCCGCGCGGCCGGATCCGTTACCGGGGTTCCGAAGATCCTGGCCTGGCCACTAGTGGGTCGCACCAGGCCGAGCAGGATCTTCACCGTGGTGGTCTTGCCCGCGCCGTTGGGTCCGAGGAAGCCGAAGACCTCGCCGGGCTGCACGCTCAGCGTGAGATGGTGCAGCGCAATTTTTCGAACGCGGCCCCCGTACTCCTTACGGAGGCCGACGATCTCGAGCGCGGGAGCGGGCTGCTGCTGGACTACTGGCTCAGTAATGCGCGGTCTAGTGGAGACTGCCGGCAATGCTCTGCAGGTCGGCGGCCTTCAGACCGTAGCCGGCCAGGCCGATGGAGCGCGTGCCAGCGGTGGTCTGCCACAGCAGGGCGCTGCCGATGCCGCTGTTGTCGTTGAGGATCACGCCCGCGCCTGCGAAGCTGCCGCCCACGCTCGCGTTCGACCAGCCAGCGCGATCGGTGGGGATCGCCAGTGGGATCGTGGTCTGCCAGTTGGTCATGTTCTTGAGGAAGGTGACCGTGTCGGACTGGAGGTCGGGCATCTGCAGCAGGAAGTCGCGCATCTCGGTCACGGTGATGTTGGTGACGGAGATCTTGACGTCGAGCTGGCCGGCCTGACCGAGGAAGACCTTACCGCCGTTGTTGCCGCCGTACTCGAGCAGCGCCACACCCGGGAAGTTGACGATGATCTGCGAGCCGTTGAACTTGCCGGGCATGCGGACAGCGGAGCCTTCACTCTGGAAGTAGGCGTCGGCCTTGGCCTTGTTCAGGGTCAGGATCACCTGGCTCGGCGCGACGGCTTGCGCTCGCGGGGTCGCGTTGATGCCCTGCGGCAAGCTGCTCGGCTGGGCCAGAGTCAGCTTGCTGACGGAGGCCGCCTGGGCGACGCTGGCCACGCTGCTCAGTCCGCTCGGGACCGTGCCCTGCAGGGAACCGAGCTCGTCGAGCTCGTACAGCGTGTAGTAGGCGTTCTGAATGTGCGCGATGTCGGTTGGGACGGCTTTGATCGTCGTGCCGCGGAAAAACTGCAGCAGACTGGCCGCGAACGCCTGGCCCTGCGGCGAAACCAGGAAGATGGCGAGTGCGAGCGCGCCCGCGAGCCCCAGAAGGGTGGCCCGACGGTGCACGAACGAGCGAGTCAGCAGCATGTGTATGTGTTCTCCCAACCTGACGGCAGGCGCAGAACGCCCTGGCGGGTGGCAGCGTACGCGGTGAGCGGTGGCGAAGTGAGTACCCAGCGGTCGAGGTTTGGTTTAGACGAGGCGGTCGAGGGTGTCGGGGAGGGCGGCGCAGTCGGGCAGCTCGGCGGCGCGGGGGAGGTCGCTGCGCTCGCGCGTGCGGTTGATCCACACCGCGCGCAGGCCTAGCTCCTCGGCGGGCACCAGGTCGTGGAACGGGCTGGCCGCAACGTGCACGTGGCGACTCCGATCAGCGTGCGTCTCGGCGAAGAACCGCTGCCAGTGCCCGTGCGAAGGCTTGTACGAGCCCGCCTCGCGGGCGGTCACCCACGTGTCGAACGGCACGCCGATCTGCTTCATCGAGGCCTCGAGCAGGTCGGGGTCGGTGTTGGAGAGGATGGCCAGCCGCCAGCCGCGCGCGCGCAGCTCGGTCAGCGCGGGCGCGACGTCAGCGAAGGCGGGCCACGACGGCAGCGAATCGGCGAAGGCGTACTCGTCCTCGGGTCGGAGCGGCAGGCCCTCGACGGCCGCGATCGCGCACAACGTGCGAGCGCCCACTTCACGGTACGGAAGCGATCGGCCCTCCTGCACGAGCGGTTCGATCGCGTGGTGCAAGCGCAGCAGGTGCTCGAAGTCGTGCGTGGGCCAGAGTCGGCGAAAACAGCCCACGATGCCGCCGTGCCAGTCGATCAGCGTCCCGTAGCAGTCGAACGTCGCCCAGCGCTGCGCCTCCCCCGCACGGCTGCCTACGCCCGCTTTGGGGGATACATCCCCCGCACGGCTGCCAACGCCCGCTTGGGGGGATACATCAGTCACTCGAACGCAACACGCTGAACAGCCGCACGGCGGTGCGGTTGACGATCGCCAGCCCGAGGGGGCCCTCGGTCCCCAGCGGCGTTGGCGTCACGATTGCCGAGGTGACGGCGATGAACCGCTCGGTGCCCTTCTCCAGACCGCGCAAGAAGAAGACGACGGGATCGGTCGAGCCGCTCTCGACGTGGACGTTGCCCTCGATGCGGAACGAGCGCAGCACGAGCGCCACCCGCACCGGCGCCTTGCGCACAAACCCGTACAGCCGCGCTTCGGCGCGCGGTGGCTCGGCGATCACCGCCGCCCACTCCACATCGGCCTTGTTGAGCAGACCGTCCGAGTATTCGGCGACTGGCTCATCGCCATCGTCTATAGCCCGCGTGCGCAGCCGCTTGACCTCGAGGTACTGCCGCGTCGGATCCCGCAACGAGTCGATGAGGCGCCGGTCATTGCCGGTGAACACATCGCCCGAGATGCAGTAGCGCCCGGTATGAAACTCCGCCCGTGTGGTGCCCGGTGGCGGCGCAGCGTCGGTCATGTGTGGAAGGAGTGCCTGGAGGAGGTAAGCCAGATTCTGTTTACGACGGTCATCTATCTGCCAGCCTAACGGCTGGCCCGTGCTTGCGCACCGGTGCCCTCTACCCTGGCCTCGGCGAGCAGCGTCAACGGCCATGCTTGAGGTTGCAGCAGGTGGGGGTTACCTCGTTTCACCCCGCGCTCTTGCGAGCGCGGATTCGTCACTGTGGCCCTGTCCGTACGGTCCAACGAACCGTCCCCGGCTTGCGCCGAGCACCCCGCTCTATGCTGTCTGGACTTTCCTCTCCGAACCATGCGGATCGGAGCGACCGTCCTTCCTCCAGGCGTTGCGAAGTATATCCCGCTGGCGCCAACTCGGTAGATTCGAGCGTGTGTCGCGGGACGTGTCCCGCTGGCGCCAGCCCGGTAGATTCGAGCGTGTGTCGCGGGACTTGTCCCGCTGGCGCCAGCTCGGTAGATTCGAGCGTGTGTCGCGGGACTTGTCCCTGCGCAGGTGGCGGAGGCCCACCCACAGCAGGCCGAGGCCGACCGGCAGCAGCGCGAAGCACACCGTGGGCTCCTCGGTGCTGCCGCCTCCACCTTTGCCGATTTCCTTGGCCAACACGTCCAGCACGGACGTCAGGTCCATCACTCACATAGTAGACGCCGGACCCGTCAGTACGACGACCGCCACGAGCGCGGCCAGGACGGCGGGCGTTGGGGGTTGGGGGTTGGGGGTTGGGGGTTGGGGGCTGCGCCCGCCGAGACCAGCGCGGCAACCGTCGTACTGGTAGTCGCCGAGACAATCGTGCGGGGCAGCGCCGCTCTCTTCGGCATCAACAGCACCAGCGTGCGTCAGACCGTCACACGGGGGGTACCGTCGACGATCTGTGGGGCACCCTGCTCGCGAGCGCGCGGCTGTTCGGGACGCCGATCAGGTCTTACGGATCGTCAGCGCACCGAGCGGTGTGAAGTTGCCGCGCGACTGGTAGGCCAGCACGCTGACTTGCCGCGCGACGGCGCCGGCGACCGCGGTGAAGGCTTTGGCCGCCGCGGACTCGGGGTCCGCGAGCACGACCGGTTGGCCCTCGTCGCCGCCCGTGCGCACATTCGGCTGCAGTGGCACCTGGCCCAGGAAGGGCACGTCGAAGGATTGCGCGATGCGCTCGCCGCCACCTCTGCCGAACAACTCGTGTCGCTCAGAGCAGTTGGTGCAGACAAAGTAGCTCATGTTCTCGATCACGCCGATCACCGGCACTTCGAGCTGCTTGAACATGGCCATGCCCTTGGCGACGTCCTGGAGCGCCACATCCTGCGGTGTGGTGACGATGACCACGCCCGAGAGTGGGATCAGCTGCGACAGGCTCAGCGGAGCGTCGCCGGTGCCCGGGGGCAGGTCGACCACGAGGTAGTCCAGATCACCCCAGTCGAAATCCCGGAGGAACTGCTGGATGGCGCCGTGGACCATCGGGCCGCGCCAGATGACAGGCTTGCGCTCATCGAGGAAGAAGCCGATCGACACCAGCTTGACGCCGAAGCGCTCGACGGGCTGGATGCCACCTTCCTCGCTGTGGATGTGCGGTTTTTCTTTCAGGCCCATCATCAGCGGCACGTTGGGTCCGTAGATGTCGGCGTCCATCAGGCCCACGCGGGCGCCGGTTTGGGACAGGGCCACCGCCAGGTTGACGCTGGTGGTGCTCTTGCCGACGCCGCCTTTGCCGCTCGCGACTGCCACCACGTTTTTGACCCTGGGGATGAGTGGCGTTTGCTGGCCCTGGCCGCGCGCGGCGGCGGTGTTGGCCGTCATGGTCACGTGGACGTCGGTGACCCAGTTGAGATTGGCCACGACTTGCCGCGCTTGCGCTTGCAGCTGGTCTTTGACCGGGCAGGCGGGGGTGGTCAGGTTGATGTTGAAGGTGACGCCGCCTTGCTCGGTGATCGAGAGGTTCTGGATGAACCCGAGGGTGACGATGTCGCGGTGCAGATCGGGGTCCTGGACGACCTTCAAGGCGTCGAGGACTTCCTGATCGCGGGTGCTTACGGCCATAAGGCTTCTGTTGAATTCCTAGTGGATTGGTAGGGAATTCATGATAGCCGAGATGGGTGCGGCGCGGAGGAAGGGAGCGGCGGGCGGTCAGGCGGTGACCGCCGGAGTCGTGGCGTGTTGCTGGCGCATGGCTTTCTTGTCGAACTTGCCTACGCTGGTTTTGGGGAGCTCGTCCAGGAACAGGTAGTGCTCGGGGACACTCCATTTCGCGAACTGGCCTGTGAGGTGCTCAATCAGCTCGGCCTCGGTCAGCGAGCCTTTCGCCTCGGGGCGGGCGACCACGCAGGCGAGGGGGCGCTCGCCCCAACGGTCGTCGGAGACCGCGATCACTGCCGCCTCCAGGACTTTGGGATGCGCCATCAGGGCATTTTCGAGAGCAACCGACGAGATCCACTCGCCGCCGCTCTTGATCAGGTCCTTGGTGCGATCGGCGATCTCGATGTAGCCGTTGGGCTGGATCGTGACCACGTCACCGGTGCGGAACCACCCATCAGACGTGAACGAGGCGGCGCTGCGATCGTCCTTGTAGTACGAGGCGGCCACCCAGGGACCTCTGACCACGAGCTCGCCCATCGTTTTGCCGTCCCAGGGGACTTCGTTGCCCTCACCGTCCAGCGCACGCAGCTCCACGCCTGGGGCAGGAAGGCCCTGGCGGGCGCGGAAATCGAGTTGCACCGACGGATCCTCAGATAAGAGCTCCGCGCGGACGCGCGAGATCGTCCCGATCGGCGACATCTCAGTCATGCCCCACGCGTGCAGAGCCGCCGACGACGATCCGCGTGGTTGAGCCAATGTCGAACTTGCCGGCCTGCAGCAACGGCAGCGCGCCGATCCAGATGGTCGGGACACCGGCGGCGAGCGTGACCCGCTCCTGCTGAATCAACGTGAGCACTGGCTCGGGCTGCATCTGGTTGCCCGGGAAGACCTGCTTGGCGCCCACGAACACCGACGCGTACGGAAGGCCCCACGCGTTGGCGTGGAACATCGGCACCATGGCCATGACCGTGTCCCGCTCGGACACGCCAATCGTGTCGACGTGGCAGGCGCCGAAGGAGTGCAGCGTCAGCGCGCGGTGGCTGTACGCGACACCCTTGGGGTTGCCCGTGGTCCCCGACGTGTAGCACATCATCGCCGCCTCGTTCTCGTCGAGGCGCGGAAACTCGCACTGCGGGGCGCCGCTGGCCACGACCTGCTCGTAGTCCAGCGCATCGCCGACGTCGTTGTCGCCGCCGTCGTCGATCACGATGATCCGCTCGACCGACTCGAACGTCGGCTGCAGCTTGCGGATCACGGGCAGCAGAGTGCGATCGACGCAGATGAAGCGATCGGCGGCGTGATTGACGATGTAGGTGATCTGATCGTGGAACAGGCGGATGTTCAGCGTGTGCAACACGCTGCCGAGCATTGGCACGGCGAAGTAGAGCTCGAGGTGGCGGTAGTGGTTCCAGCTGAACGTCGCGACCCGCTCACCTGGCTTCAGACCAAGCTCACGAAAGCCGTTGGCGACGCGATGGACCCGCTCGGAGAAATCGCGGTAGGTGTAGCGGTGCTCGCCCGCGCTGCCGCCGGTCACGATCTCCCGCTCGGGGAACAGCCGGGTGCCGCGCTCGAAGACGTGCTGCAGGGTGAGCGGGAAGTCCATCATCGTGCCGCGCATGGGGGTGCCTCCTACTGTGGCTGAGGGGTGCGGAGCTCTTTCAACGCTGAGAGAACTTCGTCGGCGGTAGGCAAGCGGGGTGGGTCGGGCACATCCCAGCGGTAGGTGATGCGACCGTCGCGATCGATGACCAGGACGCACCGCCGCAGCACGTCCTTCATCCCGGTACCGGTAGTAAAGGCCAGCTCGTAGGCGCGGCCAAACTCGCGATTGAAGTCGCTCAGCAGGACCAGGTCATCGGGCAGACCGAGCTGCGCGCGCCAGGCGTCGTGGGCCCAGGTGGAGTCGACGCTGACGCCGTACACCTGCGCGCCGTGTGCGCGGAAGTCCTCGATGCGTTTTCCGAACTCGGAAAGCTCGTTGGTTCAACCCGGGCTGAAGTCGAAGATGTAGGTCAGCAGGACGACCGGTCCGCGTTGCAGAGCATCTGAGAGCTTGACGGTCTCTCGGCCGCGGACGGGTAGCTCGAAGTCGGGTGCCGTATCGCCGACGGCGTGTGCTGGCATGGTGCGGCCATTATGGCACCCTCTACGTTTGGTGAAGCCTCTGCCAGAGGGGAGAGGCTTCCGTTTCAACGGCACCCTCACCCCTTGATGAAGCCTCTCTCAGAGGGAGAGGGGGCGGTTTCAACGGCACCCTCACCCCTTGATGAAGCCTCTCCCAGAGGGAAAGGGGGTCTGTTTCAACGGCACCCTCACCCCTTGATGAAGCCTCTCCCAGAGGGAGAGGGAGCCGTTTCTAGCGCACGAGCTCGCGCAGCCCGAGGTAGCTCCGTTCCACCTCTGGGTTGCGCTGCAGCTCTTCGGCGCTGCCCGCGAGCACGATGCGGCCCGTCTCCAGCACGTAGGCGCGGTGCGCGAGCCGCAGCGCCATGCGGGCGTTCTGCTCGACCAGCAGCAGCGCGGTGCCAGCGCGATTGAGCTCCGCCAGCAGCGCGAACACCTCCTGGACCGTGCGTGGCGCAAGGCCCATCGAGGGCTCGTCGAGCAACACCAGCTTCGGTGAAGCCATGAGGGCGCGGGCGATCGCCAGCATCTGCTGCTCACCGCCCGACAGGTTGCCCCCGGGTTGGGTCCGCCGCGCGGCCAGCTTCGGGAATTGTTCGAAAAATCGCGTAAGGTCCTCGCGCACCCCACTGCGCGTACGGCGCGAATACGAACCGATCAGCAGGTTCTCCTCGACGTTGAGCTCGGGAAAGATCTGGCGGCCTTCGGGCACGTGCGCAATGCCGAGGCGGACCACATCCTCGGGGCGCATGTGGTGGATAGGGCGGCCTTGCCAGGTGATGCGGCCCGAAGATGGCGCCACGAGGCCGGAGATCGCACGCAACGTGGTCGTTTTGCCAGCGCCGTTGGGTCCGAGCAGCGCGACGATCTCGCCTGGCTTGACGGTCAGGCTGACGCCGCGCAGCGCCTGTACGCCGCCGTAGCGGACGTCGACGTCCTCCAGTCTGAGCAGGGTCTCAGGCGCCGACAAGCTCGGAGCTCCGCCGTTCCTCTTCACCCAGATACGCCGCGACCACCGCCGGATTGTGTTGGACCTCACCGGGCGCGCCGTCGGCGATGACTCGACCAAAGTCGAGCACCGTGACCCGATCGCACAGCGACATCACCAGCCGCATGTCGTGCTCGACCAGCAGGATCGTGACGCCCGCGTCGCGTACGCGGCGGATCACTTCGACCAGCGCCGCGCGCTCGGTGCTGTCGAGGCCCGCGGCGGGCTCGTCGAGGATCAGCAGCTTGCCTTCGCAGGCCAGCGCGCGCGCCAGCTCGATGCGTTTCTGGGTCCCGAACGACAGCGCGTTGACGCGGGTTGCGGCAACTTCGCGACACTCCAGCAGGTCGAGCAAGTCGAGCGCGCGGCGGCGAGCCTGGTCCTCAGCTCGGCGCGCGACTGGCAGTCGCAAGGCGTAGGTGACCGCGGGTGCGCGGATGACGTGGTACAGGCCGAGCATGACGTTGTCGAGGGCCGGCAGCCCCTTGCACAGCTCGACGTTCTGGAACGTGCGGCTGATGCCCAGGCCGGCAACCGCGCTCGGCGAGACCTGCAGCAGCTCGCGGCCCGCGAACGCAATCCGACCGTGGCTGGGGTCGATCAAACGGCTGATGCAGTTCAGGGCTGTGGTCTTGCCTGCGCCGTTCGGTCCGATCAGGCCGTGGATGCTGCCGCTGTTGACGGTGAAGTCGACCTCCTGGAGGGCGTGGACGCCGCCGAAGTCAACCGACAGGCCGCGGACCTCGAGCAGCGCAGCCCCCGGCGTCGTGCTGGAGGTGGTGGCGGTCATGACCGTGTTGTTGAGCTGCGGGGCGGCGGGCGCGGGTGCGCTGGCAACCCGTGTGGCCCGGGTGGGGAGGAAACGGCGCCAGAAGCGCGACGCGGAGCTCAGCCCCGCGGGCAGGAATAACACGATCAGGATGATTGCGCCGCCCTCGACCACGCTCGCGAGGCCCGGCGTTCGACTCGCCGCGAACGGCAGCCATTCCACCAGTGCGCCGCCGATGATCGCGCCCGGCAGCGAGCCCAGGCCCCCGACCACGATGCTCGCCAGCAGCTGAAAGCTGACCAGCGGGCTGATCGACAGCGGGCTGATGTAGCCCGACAGGTGCGTTGCCAGCGCGCCCGCGACACCGGCGTAGGCCGCGGAGAGCGCGAAAATCCCCGTTTTCGAGACGGCCAGGTTCACGCCCATTGCCTGCGCCGCCACCTCGGTCTCGCGCAGCGCCAGCAGCGCGCGGCCTGGCCGACTCTGGACGATGTTGTAGGCCAGCCACGTGCCGATCGCGAGCACGGCCAGGATCACCCAGTAGGCCGCGTCATCGCTTGGGAACTTCGGCGGGTGGAGGCCGAAGGCGCCGCCCGTGACGTCCTCCCACTTCAGCGCGAGTTGCGGGATGGCGGTGCCGAAGCTCAGCGTCGCAAGCGCGAGGAAGTGGCCGTGCAGCCGCAACGCCGGCAGTCCGAGCAGGAGGCCAATCACGCCGGTCACCACCGCCGAGGCGATCACTCCTACTACTGGCTCCAACTCCAGCTTCACGGTGAGGATGGCGGAGGTGTAGCCGCCAATCAGCATGAACGCGCCGTGGCCGAGCGAGATCTGGCCCGCGATCCCGACCAGCAGATTGAGGCCGACCGCGGCCAGCGCGTAGGCCGCCATCAGGCCCAGGACATTGCGGCCAAAATTGCCGGTCACCACGACCGGCAGTGCTGCCGCGAGGATGAGGACCGCAGCCGGCAGCCAGCGGCTGGGCTGCTGCTGGACGCGGCGGATCAGATGCGCCTCCGCACCGGCGCGCCCATGATGCCTTCTGGCCTGGCAACGAGTACCAGGAGGATCAGGCTGAAAGCGAAGAAGGCCTTCAGCTCCGTGGAAATGTAGCCAGCGATCAGGTTTTCGAGGACGCCCAAAACTAAGCCGCCGAGGACGGCGCCGGGGAGATTGCCGAGGCCGCCGATGATCGCACCGGTGAAGCCCTTGATCGCGATGTCGCCCATGAAGCCCGGGTACAGGGCTGTTGTGGGGGCGAAGAGCATGCCCGAGACCGCGCCCATGGCCGCTGCGACTGCCCAAGTGGTCGAGTACACGCGCCCGACTCTGACGCCCATGAGTCTGGCGACGGTGAGGTTCTGCGCGGTTGCTCTGAGTGCGACGCCCAGCAGCGTGTACCGGAAAAAGAGATACAGCGCGGCCATGATCGCCGCGGTCAGCACGAAGATGAGGATGCTGTCCGCGCTGACTCTGACCCCACCGATGTTGAAGGGTGTGCCGCCGATGGGCTGCGGGAAGGGCAGCGCCTCGAAGAACCTGGTGCTCATTGCGCCGTTCAAGACCAGGAACAGGCCCAGGGTAAGCATGATCTGGCTGAGCACGCTGGCTTGCTGCACCCAGCGCATGAGGCCGCGCTCGATCAGGATGCCGAGCAGCGCGGCGAACAGGAGTGCTCCGCCAAAAGCGGCGATGTAGGGGACGTGGTACGTGGTCAGCACGATGTACGCGAAGAAGGTGCTGACCATGGCCATCTCGCCGTGGGCGAAGTTGACCACCCCCGTTGTCTTGTAAATCAACGTGAGCCCCAGGGCGACCAGGGCGTAGAGACTGCCAGCGGCGAGCCCGCCGGCGACGTACTGCAGGAAAACCGTCATCGCCTAGGCCTCACGGAGCGGTGCCCCTGGCGGGCGCGAGGCACGGAGCGCGGGTGGGCGCCTCTGCGCTCCGTGCGGTGGGTTGGTTTTTGGCCACGGCCGTTGTGGCCGATCAGTTGGCTTTGATGACGTCCGTGATCTTGACCGTGGTCTCGCCTTTCAGCTGTTCCATCCAGCCCTCGGTGACACCGCGGCGATCCGTCGGCGTGTAAGAGACCGTGACCAGGTCCTTCCAGTCCTTCAGGTTGTTGGCCGCTTCGGCGAGCGATTGCCGCGAAAGATCCTTGCCCGCGCGGGTGACGATCTCACGGAACAGCCGCGCCTGGCCCCAGCCGGTGAGGCTGAAGTTGTTCATCGGCACATCGGGACCGTACTTGGGCAGGTTGTCGCGCCAGTCCTTGATCGCGACGTTGTCGGCGTTGGACGGGTCCTCGGGATTGGGCAGCCATGCGACGAAGTACGAGCCCTGCTGCTCCTCGTTGGCCAGCTTGCGCACCGACGGGTCGTTGACCACGGCGCTGTTGAGCCAGGTCGGCTTGAAGCCAATCTTGCCCGACTCCTTCATCAGCGACGCGAACGGCGCGGGCACCGCCCAGGTCAGCACGGCCTCGGCCCCGGACTGCTGCATCTTCAGCGCGTGCGCGCTGTAGTCGGTGTCGCTGGTGTTGTAGGGCACCTCGGCGACCAGCTCGGCACCCGCCTTCTGCAGCCGCGCCTTGGCCTCGTTGAAGCCCTCTTTGCCGAAGTCGTCGTTCTGGTAGAAGATCGCGAACTTCTTCTTCTGGAGCGTTTCGGTGCCGTACTTGACCAGGATGTCGGCCTCGGTCTTGTAGTTGAGCTGCCAGGCGTAATAGCCAGGCTGGACCGGCTCCGACCACTTACCCGAGCCGCTCGACGGCGCAATGTGCGGCACACCCGCTTTGACCAGGTAGTCGAGCACGGCGACGCCGTTCGGCGTCCCGAGACCACCAAGGAACGCGAAGACCTTGTCCTCTTCGACCATCTTCTTGACCAGCGGCACAGTCTTGGATGGGTCGTACTGGTCATCTTCCTGGATGTAGCGCACCTTGCGGCCGTTGATCCCGCCCTGCTCGTTGAGCATCTTGAAGTAGGCCTCGTGGGCCTTCCCGATGGGCGCATAGATCGACGCGTTGCCGCTCAATGGCAGCCACATGCCAACCAGGATCTCGGTATCCGTGACACCGGTCTTGTCGGCCGCTTTCGTTGCCGCGGCCGGCTGTTGCCCGCCCGATGTTGCGGCGGGCTGTTGCTGACCTCCTTGTGGCGCCGCGCTGGTGCACGCAGCAAGAACCAAAACGAATCCCGTGAACAGAGCCGACAGAAGCCTGCGGATCGGCATACGTCCCCCCTCGGGAAAGTGACAGCGCTTCTCAGCTTGGGGTGCCCAACGCTCGTTGTCAAGGTAGGCTTCCGCCTCATCCTGAGGCGAGCCTGCGAGCCGAAGGATCTCGGCTGCAGCGTAGATCCTTCGCTGCGCTCAGGATGAAGCGAGGCTGCGCTCAGGATGAAGCGAGGCTGCGCTCAGGATGAAGCGAGGCTGCGCTCAGGATGAAGCAAGGCTGCGCTCAGGATGAAGCAAAACGACAGTATCCTGAGGGCTCGACCAGGGAGGTGCCGCGCGGTGTTCGACTTCAGTCCTTCGCCAGAACAGGAGCGGGTGCTGGAGCGCGTCCGCGCGCTCATGGACGAACTGGTCTACCCGCATGAAGACGAGGTGGTCCCGCACCGCGGACTCCCGCGTGAGCTGCTGCGTCAGCTCCAAGCGCGGGTGAAGTCGGAAGGGCTGTGGGCAGCGCACCTCCCGAAAGAGGCGGGCGGCCTGGGCATGGGCAACGTCACTCTCGGCCTCATCAACGAGCAATTGGGCCGCAGCCCGATCGCCCCGCGCGTGTTCGGTACATCCGCGCCCGATACCGGCAATACAGAAATCCTATGGCTGGCCGGCACGGCGGAGCAGAAACGGCGCTACCTGGAGCCACTTGTCGCGGACGAGGTGCGCTCGTGCATCGCGATGACCGAGCCCGAGGTCTCAGGCTCCGATCCGACGCAGATTCGCACCTCCGCTGTCTGGGACGGCGATGCCTGGGTCATCAACGGCCACAAGTGGTTCATTAGCGGCGCCAACGGCGCGGCGTTCGCGATCGTGTTCGCCGTCACCGACCCCGATGCGCCGCCGCACCGCAAGGCCAGCATGTTCATCGTCGAGACCGATCGACCTGGCTACGAGTTCATCCGCGAGGTGCCCGTGATGGGCGAGCACGGCGAGGGTGGGCACTGCGAATTGCGATTCGTCGACTGCCGCGTGCCTTCCGAGAGCATGCTCGGCAAGCGCGGCGAAGGGTTCCTGCTGGCACAGGCACGTCTGGGGCCGGGGCGCATCACGCACTGCATGCGCTGGATCGGGGTCGCCACGCGCGGTTTTGAATTGATGGTCGCGCGTGCGCTCGAGCGCGAGACGCGCGGGCAGAAGCTGGCCGATTTTCAGACCGTGCAGAACTGGATTGCCGACTCGGCAGCCGAATTGCACGCGTTCCGACTGATGACGCTGCACGCGGCGTGGAAGATGGACCGCGGCGATGATGCGCGGAAGGAAATCTCGCTGATCAAGTTTTTTGGGGCGCGGGTGCTCCTGGAAGTCCTCGATAGGGCGATCCAGACGCACGGCGCGATGGGTTTCTCGAAAGACTCGCCGCTGGAGGGCTGGTACCGCGAGGCGCGGGCGGCGCGGATCTATGACGGGCCGGACGAGGTGCACCGCATGGTGGTGGCGCGCCAGATTCTGAAGGAGTTCGGCGCAGCGCGGAGCGCGCCGAGGCAGCTCGCCGCTGTCTGATGCTCGAGACGATCCCGGTTCGGGCGGATGAGCAGCTGCCGCTCGACGCGGTGGCGGCATTTCTGCGGTCCAATGGGCTGCCGTTCGAACAGCTGCAGGTGGAGCAGTTCCCGGCTGGGCATTCCAATCTCACGTATTTGCTGCGATGCGGCGAGTGGGAGGCGGTTCTGCGCCGACCGCCACTCGGCCCCGTAGCGCCGCGGGCGCACGACGTGGCCCGTGAGTTCCGCATCCTGTCGCGGCTGCATCCTGCGTTTGCGCTTGCGCCTGAGCCGTACGTGCTGTGCGAGGACAGCGCAGTGATTGGCGCGCCGTTTTATGTCATGGAGCGGCGGCATGGGCTGGTGCTGGATGCTGAGCTCCCGGTGGGCTGGCACGGGTCGGCGGCGCTGCATCGGCGTATCTGCGAGCGGTTGGTGGAGGTGCTGGTCGAGCTGCAGGCAGTGGACTGGCAGACCTGGGGCCTAGGCGAGATTGGCCATCCCGAGGGCTACATGCAGCGGCAGGTGGGTGGCTGGATCGAACGGCTTGGGCGGGTGCGCACGCCTTCGGTACCCGACTACGAACCGCTGGCGAAGTGGCTAATCGACGGGCTGCCCGAGTCGCCGCCGCCGACCATCGTCCACAACGACTACAAGCTCAACAACGTCCTGCTCGATCTCGACGATCCGAGTCGGATGACCGCGGTGCTCGATTGGGAGATGACCACGGTTGGCGACCCGCTCTCGGACATCGCCTCGCTGCTGGTCTACTGGACGGAGCCGGCCGACGGGGACCTGCTCGGCGGGCTGAAGTCGGTGACCTCGGAGCCTGGATTCATGACCCGCGATGAGGTGCGCGAGCTGTATGCGCAACGCAGCGGCCGCGACTTGAGCGGCCTGGACTGGTACGTCGCCTTCGCCTACTTCAAGGTCGCCGTGATCTGCCAACAGATCTTCTATCGCTGGAAGGTCGGCCAGACGCGTGATTCACGCTTCGCCCAGCATGAGGCCGTGACCGTCAACCTGATCGAGAAAGCGAGCCAGGTCGCGGGTCTGTAGACGCAAAGAACGGTCGGCATCCCACGTCAGGCGGGGTCTTAGCCGACCGTTCTCTCTGGTAACTGCGGGTGACTGCCCAATGACGCAGAAGCCGTGCCAGACCCCCTACCTAGGCTGAGGCGCGCGCGGGTGGCCGCGGTGGCGGCTGGACCACCTTCTCGGTCCGGACGCGGATGAGGCAGCGACCTTCGTCGCGCATGCGCTGCGCGAAGGCATCGGATTCGGTGTCTTCGGTGGAGCGGCGGCGATAGAAGTCGGCCAGCGCCGGCATTGCCTCGGGCAGGAACTCGATCTTGGCGGTCCCTTCGACGTGCAGCCACGCGCCGAGAAACTTCTCGGTGATGATGCACGCTGCCGCGTACGGATCGCGCTGCAGGTTCTTGACCTTGACCGCGGTCTGGCGCGTCGAGAAGAGCAGGTTGCCGTCATCGTCGGCCACGACTGCCATGGGAGACGACTGAAACCCGCCGTCGCGGCGGCGGGTCATCAGCACACAGCGGTTCGTTTCGGTCAGGAGGTTCTTGACGGTGCCTGCATCTGCCATCGCCGCCAACGATACCGCCGCGCTAAGAATTCTTAGAGCGCGCGGCCCGT
>WNGF01003552.1_pt1 | contig 22505 bp, 16 predicted proteins | sample 5400641 | NCBI WGS metagenome assembly WNGF01 (sample SAMN13153371, study PRJNA577476) | soil metagenome | isolation source: 80 cm soil or saprolite under grassland replicate 2 | place: USA:California | collected 2016-06-15 | reverse complement strand
ATTACGTCCGTAGGCCACGACCCGATTAACGACAGTGAGTTCCTCGTTCCAGGCGATTTCAAAGAAACGAAGCTGCCGGACATTTTTAACAAACCGAAGCCGGCTCCGTCCGTTTCGCCGAATCCATAAAGAGGCGGGGACCGACCCGCAAAAATTTTCGACAAAAACGGCAACACCTTGGTGGGCCCAGGCACTCGCGAAACTCGCGAATGCCTGCGGTCTGAGCGGGTGGATTGAAGCTCTCGCCTGGGCTACTCCGAAAGCGTTGGCGAGCAAGCGGCGGGGCAAAAGGCTTCGGTAGGTCAGGGAAATCGTTAAAGAGTTCAAAAGTTACAAATTCGAGAACCAACGATGCAATCCCATGAGGCGGGTAACGTTTTAACTAATCGAGTGGCCTTGCCCGATGCTTCAACGCTTATGCGTAACACCTCACCGTATTCCCGTATCGCATTCCCACGTGACTCTGGTCATCTTGTCCGCGAGGACATCAACATCGAACGGGCCGTAGTGCCCGATGCCGCCTTTCCTGCCCTTTTTGGATACAATATAATGTCCGGGCGGGAGTGGAACCCGAAATTGTCCCTGCTCATTCGTGGTAAAGGATTTGACTTCCGTTCCCTTTTCGTTCTCTACGACGAAAGTGGTATTCGCCAGCGGTTTCGAACTAGGAGCATCCGCCCTGATTGGTCCAGGCTGGGTTGGGCTAAACGTAATCACTCCTTCGATCCCCGTTCCCGATCCGGATTGTATTTGCCCCGAAGAGAAACATGCAGTCATGACCAGGAACACCAGAATGATTGGGAGTTTTCCGATTGCCATTATTTAAATTATTCCCACCAGATCGGTTTCGGGTCAAAAACCATAACGCAAATTTTCGGGGAGCGCACGCCGCTGGCGTGCTCCGTTTGGCCGCTCGCCAAATGGTATTGCCGAACGCCGCGCAAACGTCACTGTTTGGGTCGAACACGTGGATGTGATCCGGCGGTTTCGGCCAGCGGCCGAAAACAGCACGCGGGCCGCGTGCGCTCCCCGGATTGAGCCCGCTTCAACGCTTCAGCGTTCTCAGAACGACTTGACGACTCATTTGTTGCGCTGAAACTTCTCGCGCTCGCGCCAATTTATGAAACGCTATCTGCCTTTTATTATTGTTGCCGTCGTTGCGATCGCCACGCTGGGGAGCGGAGCGATGCTCTATCGAGCAAAGCTGCCCCATCCGCTTACCATCCCCGAAGACAAGAGCGCCGCTCGAGAAGGCGATGCCGAATCAATGCACGTTCGCGGCAATGCCAACGCACAGGTTACGCTGGAAGAATTCGGCGACTTTCAATGCCCTCCCTGTGGCAGCATCTCCGGTTTTCTTGATGAGTTAGTGAAAGAATACGACCCGCATTTGCGCATTGTCTTTCGCAACCTTCCGCTCGAGATGCACCAGCACGCACGCGAAGCCGCGCTGGCTGCTGAAGCTGCGGGTCTGCAAGGTCGTTTTTGGGAGATGCACGACGTCCTTTATCGGGAGCAAGCCACATGGAGCAAAGCCGATAACCCGCGTGAATTGTTCGATTCTTACGCGGGAATGATCGGGCTCGATGTCGATCAATTCAAAAAGGATATGGACGGAGAAAAAGCCAGGGCGCGAGTCGATTCCGATCAGGAGCGCGCTAATTCGCTCGGGGTGCAAATGACTCCCACCGTCTTTATCAACGATCATCAAATGAGTCCGAATGATAAAACGCCTGAGGGTCTGCGCGCTGCCATCGATGCGGCCTTGAAAGAAAAATCATAAAACGCTGGGGGATTCGCGGGCTGATCCTATGACCGTATCGCGATTTCGAAATATTCTTTATATCGTCGTCGCTATCGTTTCCCTGGCGGGGCTGGCGGATGCAGCTTATTTGACAGTGCAGGCGTTGACCGGGGAAACGGCTGTTTGCGGAGGATCGCCGGATTGTTTCCGTGTGCTGGGCAGCTCGTACGCGAAAGTAGCTGGGGTGCCCCTGGCCGCATTCGGATCGCTGGCTTACTTCAGCGTATTCAGCTTCGCCACGTTCGCGGCTTTCGGCTACGCGCGCGCGCGGCTATTTCTCAGTTTGACGGTCGGGGCAATGTTCCTCGCCACTCTCTGGCTGCTGTATGTGCAGGCCTTCCTGCTGCACGCGTTCTGTCGCTACTGTCTTTTCTCGGCGGCGATCATATTCTTGCTTGCCGGGCTCGTGATTGCCCTGCCGCCTTCGCAGGACGCGTCGGAGACATCGGATCGCTAGGTCCTATCTGCTCGATGCGAATTCTGGTGATTGAGGATGAAAAGAAAACGGCGGCTTTTCTGGCCAAAGGACTGCGCGAAGCCCGGTTCGGTGTCGATCTCGCGCAGGACGGCGAAACCGGTTTGGAGCTTGCGCGGACGACAAAGTTCGATCTTCTCATCGTCGATATCATGCTGCCAAACAAAGACGGTTGGCAGGTGGTCGCGGAACTGCGGCGCGACGGCGTTCGCACGCCCATTCTTTTTCTCACCGCCCGGGACAGTGTGCGCGATCGAGTGAAAGGATTCGAGCTGGGCGCGGACGATTATCTGGTAAAACCGTTCGCGTTTTCCGAGTTGCTCGCCCGGGTGCGCTCGCTGCTGCGGCGCGCTCCCGCGCAACACGAAGATCGTCTACGCATCGACGATTTGGAGCTCGACTTGAAGCGACACAAAGCGGTTCGTTCCGGCATGCCGCTTAACCTGACGCCGAAAGAGTTTCTGCTTCTCGCTCATCTGGTTCGCTCCGCCGGTGAAGTCGTATCGCGCGCAGAAATCGCCGAGCACGTTTGGCACATCGGGTTCCGGACTGATACGAATGTCGTGGAAGTCGTGGTGCGCCGCCTGCGGGCGAAGGTGGACGATCCATTCGAGACCAAATTGGTTCACACGATTCGCGGCGTAGGTTATGTCCTCAAGGCGCACTGAACCGCGCTCGATCGCGGCGCAGCTCGTCCTGCTTTTTACGCTGACCGCGACGCTATTGCTTTTCTGCGGGCTCGGCGCGTTTTATTGGATTGTCGTTCGACATGCCTTCGCGGAAGACAATGCAGTTCTGGCCGACAAAATTTCCGGATTAAGCGCAGACTTCAGAGAGAGCGGGCCAAGAATTTTCGGCGAGGAATTGAAAGCGCGCCGCGCCGGCGACCATGCCCCTTATTGGATCAGGATTCTCGATTCCGAAGGCCATACCGTGACGGAGACGGCTGGAATGGAGCGCTTCGTGCCGCTGAGCGTGTTCCCGCCCGCCCAAAAATCGACATCGTCTATCGGCGGCTCAAAAGATTATCGCACCGGCGCGAAGTTGTTTTCATTAGTCGCGGTGAACGAGAAAACCGGAGGCCAAACTTACACAATCCAAGTCGCGCAAGACCGGTCAAGCGACGAACAACTTGAAAGAAGATTCGGCGTTTTACTGATCGTTATGCTGGCGGGCAGCATTCTTGCCTCGGCCATTATCGCAATCGCGGTCACAAAGCACGGTTTGCGCCCGCTCGCAGAAATGACGCGTTCACTCGAACGAATCGGGCCGGCCCATCTGAACGAACGGGTGGCGCTGGCTGGCTGGCCGCGTGAGCTTCAGCCGCTCGCGACTACTTTCGACGCGATGCTGGCCAGGCTCGAAGATTCCTTCAAGCGGCTCTCGCAGTTTTCCGCCGATCTCGCCCACGAATTGCGCACGCCCGTCGCCAACATCATGGGCGAGGCCCAAGTCGCATTAACACGTGAGCGCACGCCCAGCGAGTATCGCGAAGTCATCGAATCCACCATTGCCGAATGCGAACGGTTGTCGGGAATCGTGGACAATCTCCTCTTCGTGGCGCGAGTGGACGCGGCTCGCGAATCCATCGAGCGGAAGCTGATTGATGCTCGCGCCGCCGTGGAAAAGATCGCGACGTTTTATCAAACACTCGCGGAGGATCGAAATGTCGCCATCCATTGCAGCGGCGAAGGCGAAATTTACGCCGACCCCGCCTTGTTCGAGCGCGCCTTGGGCAATCTGATGGATAACGCGCTACGCTTCACTCCCGAGGGCGGCACAATTCAAATATCGATTACAGTAAAAGCCGCGCATTCCGAAGTAACAGTCAGCGATAACGGATACGGAATAACGCCAGAACATTTGCCGCGCGTGTTCGACCGCTTTTATCGTGTCGATTCATCGCGCAGCTCCGACGGCGCGGGTTTGGGGCTGGCACTCGTGAAATCGATTGTCGATCTTCATGGCGGCTCGGCCAAAATCGAGAGCGAAGTTAATCGCGGCACCACCGTCACGCTTACCTTCCCAAAGCAAGCTGTCGGAACATAGGCTTGCTGCTGTGCGCCCAGCGGGTTTGAAACCCGCTGCCAGGGATCAGCCGACAACATATCCGCTGGGCGCACAGGCCACAGGCCATGCTCCCAAAAATATCTCTTGCCAATCATTACAATTTTGTAATGATCCGCGGATTCGATGAGAAAAATGTCGTTTCTTTGTGGAGTTGGCCGGGGCTGGCTCATCCCGTTGGTGGCATGCGTATGTTTAATGTTTCCGGCCATTAATCATTCGGCCATCGCGCAGGCGGTCACAGACCAGGAAGTTGTCGTCACGGGCGAGGAAGTGCCCAGCGCGTACGGAGCTCCTCCCGGACTTTCGCGCAGCCGCTTTTCCAACACGACGCAAGCCTACGTTTTGCCGCCATGGGCATTTTTCTTCGGAGAGATTTACGAAGGCCAGGGGTTCCGGCATGGGCCGCCCGATCATCTTTTCACTCAAGAGGTCGAAATGGGTTTGCCTTATCGGTTTGGGGTGGCGGCGGAAGCAAAGTTCGAAAGATTTAACGGTGGTGGGGGTCCGGAAACAGTGAGCGTAGAAGCACGATGGGCTCTTGCCGATTGGAATAAGATTCCGCTCAATCCAACACTCTTCGCCGAATACAAATTCGGTGTCGGCAGGATTCGACACGAAGAAGGTCCACCTCCTGCAGGCGAAGAAGCAGAGGAGGAGGAAGAAGAGGGCGGCCCGCCGAAAGTTCCTGATGCCTACGAATTTCGTCTGCTCCTCGCCCAGGATTTTGGCGAGCGCGTTGAGTGGGCCATGAACTGGTTCTTCGAAAAAGAGAATACCGGCGACCGCGGTCGCGAATGGGGCTTCTCCCAGAGCGTCATGACTCCCATTCTCTTGCCTAACGAGCGTCTGAAAGTCGGCCTGGAAATGGAATATAAGAATTTCACCGTCAAAGACACCCGCGGCAATCCTATGCACATTTTTGTCATCGGTCCAAGCATTGCGTGGAAACCGACAAGCCAGACTCGCCTGGATATCTCGCCGTTGTTCGGCTGTACCGACGACTCGCCGGTGGCTGATGTCTTTGTTGCTTTTTCCTGGCTTTTCGGCAGCGAACGCGCCGAAGCCGAAGCACCCGTGTCCACGCGGTTCCGTTACTACACCGGCCCTGTTTCCGCTGATCGCTATTCTGGAAAGGATGGAAAGGAAACCAAGCAGTTCGTGCTGCCGTGTCCCCAATGGTACGGCGATAATGAGTGGAACGTGAATCTTTGGGGCACATACGTCTTCACAAACACCGATTACAACCCCAACCTCGACATCGCTGATCTCATCCAGAGCACAACCGAAGGCGAAACCGTGGCCGGCTCGTTCGACCGTTACATTGGTGATGATCACGCCTGGGGCGCTGGTGGCGATATCAAATATTTTTTCCACCGTTACTTCGGCATCGGCATCGAAGGGTTCGCTCTCAACGCCCACAAGCGCAGTTTCGACATCGATCTTCGTCCCCTCGATGGAGTCTTCATCGGCCGCAACATCGACGATCAGCGCGTTGTCGGTGCGGTCCTTGGCACATTCACCCTGCGCTATCCCATTCCATGCACCCGCTTCGCGCCGTACGCGTGGGCCGGAGGCGGCGTGATCTTTGGCGGCGGTGAGAGCGATAGTGTGGCGACCCAGCCGATCCCGGGTTTACCGAATGAGTTTCCCACCGTCAACGCGCAAAGTCATCCTTTCGATGGAGAGACAAAAGCGATCGGCCATTTCGGATTCGGTCTTGAATTTCGGTTCACTCGTAACATCGGCTGGACCAATGATCTGAGCTGGGGCGTTATCGATGGGCCAAAGAATAACTTCACCATGCTCCGCAGCGGCGTCAATTTCGCCTTCTAGGGGACAACCACCGTGAAAGACGTCGTCGTGACCAGCGCTTTCAAAAACATCTTCAGGGCTGAAAGCCGCGGCAGTTTCCGCGGTTTCTGAAGTGGAGCACGCCGCAGCCCGCGTGGATCGGGCTGCGGCTACACTTCTGTTCATCGGAACGGACGTTATGCCGGGACATTTCTTGACCTTATTTAATCGCATCGATATTTTCATTGCGGAAAGGAGCTCGTTGGTGAAAACCGAGGTATCGATCGAATACTGCGTCGTTTGAAACTACACGCCGAAGGCCGTCAGTTTGGCGGCCAAAATTCTTGAGCTCGGCGAGCGCGTCAAGTCGCTCACGCTCATCCCTTCGAGCGGCGGCGCTTTCGAGATTCGCGCCAATGGCAAACTTCTCCATTCCAAACTCGACACCGGCGACTGGCCGGATTTCGACGCCATCGTCAAGGCGGTTAAAAAAGCCTGACCCGCATTTTCAATACTCCAATACTCCAATACTCCAATTTTCCGACATTGGGCGTTGGGCGTTCTCTCTTCCCCGGAGAGTGAAGGGTGCCTGGTGGCCCTCGCGGTCTTCAAAACCGTTGTCGATTCCGCACACGCGGGACCGAGGTAGGTTCGATTCCTATCCTCTCCGCCAAATCATGTTTGATGGGCGATGTTTCAAGTTTGATTTGAGCTTCGCTGTTTGGATTTCACATCAACCCTCAACCCTCAACCATCAAACTTCCAACTATGTCGCGTGAGCAAATTCGCAAACTAACTTCGCTCTCTTCCTGCGCCGGGTGAGCTTCCAAGTTGAGCCAACAGGCCCTGCGGCAAGTTTTGCCGCAGCTTCCCATTTCATCAGACCGCAAGGTCATCGTGAACTCGAACACGTTCGATGATGCGGGGGTTTATCGTCTTGATCGACATCGTGCCCTGGTGCAGACGGTTGATTTTTTCACACCTATTGTGGACGACCCATTTTCTTACGGACAAATCGCAGCGGCCAACTCGCTTTCCGATGTCTTTGCGATGGGGGGACGCCCGGTGACCGCGCTCAATATCGTTGGTTTCCCGGCCGATCTCGTCAGGCCAAGAGTCATTGCTTCCATTTTGCGCGGCGGCATGGCCAAGGCTGCCGAGGTGGGTTGTGCGATCATTGGCGGCCATTCCATTCGCAATCCCGAACCGATTTATGGTCTGGCCGTTACGGGGATAGTCGATCTTCGCCACGTCACCACCAATGCAAACGCGCGTCCCGGCGATCTGCTGGTCCTGACCAAACCGCTCGGGACCGGTATCGCCACAACCGCGATCAAGCGCAGACTGGCCTCGCGATCGCTTCAGAAGAAGGTCATCGAACTCATGTCGAAAATTAATGTCGTTGGCGCAGAGCTCGCCGAGCGTGATCTTGTTCGCGCGGCCACCGACGTTACCGGTTATGGTCTTATTGGCCATCTAGTTTCACTTTGCCGCGCCAGTCGTGTCTCCGCTGAGGTCGATATCGGCGCGGTGCCAATGATCAGCAATGAAATCGGCGATCTTATTGAACAGAGCTGCGTTCCCGAAGGAAGCCGGCAAAATCTTTACGCTGCGACCGTGGCCGTCGATTGGGGAAGCACGAATGAGGCGAGCAGAATTCTCTTAACTGACGCACAAACCAGTGGTGGACTGCTCCTTTGCGTCGCCGAAGCGAAGCTGGAGAAAGTGCGCAACATTCTGCGAAAAGCACGCACTCCGAGTGCTGTTGCTATCGGAAAAATTGTGGCGCGGCGACGGCGTGGGCCATTGATATGCATGACCGGGTAAAAACTTGCGCCCGCCGGGAGATTCCTGCGGTCAGCAAAGTTCTTGATGCGCTCGGCCATTGCGATTTTTCGCGCCCAGTGATTGTCGATCTTGTCCGGCGCGAGCTTGCGACAATTCGGGCACGAGCGGTGGTCCCGGAATTCGATTCGATTGTCGATTCCGTCAGCCGTTCGCTCGCGAACCTTCGCGCCACGCGACTTCAGCCAGTCATCAACGGAACCGGAATCGTCATTCATACGAACCTTGGCCGGGCTCCGCTTGCTCCGGAAGCGGACCGCGCGCTGAAGGAGATCGGTTCGGCCTATTCCAATCTTGAATACGATCTGGTGACCGGCGAGCGCGGCCGGCGCGGCGCATACATCGAGAACGCGCTCGCGCTGCTGTGCAAGGCGGAGTCGGCCACGGTGGTCAACAATTGCGCGGCTGCGCTGGTATTAATCGTTTACCACTTCACGAATGGTAGGGCGCAACCGCCGGGCGCGCCGGAGGTAGTTATTTCGCGTGGCGAAATGGTGCAAATAGGCGGCGGCTTTCGTATTGGCGAAATTATCGAGGCAGCCGGAGCGAAGGTGCGAGACGTCGGTGCTACAAATAAAACTACGCTCAGTGATTACTCGAAGGCAATTCGGCAAAGTACGGTTCTGATTCTTAAAGTTCATCGCAGCAATTTTTCCATGAGCGGTTTTGTGGACTCACCGTCTTCGATCGCTCTCGCGGGACTCGCGCGGAAAAAGCGCATTCCTTTTGTCGAGGATCTGGGAAGCGGCGCGATCTTTCCAACAGAGTGTTTGGGACTTGCCGAACATGAACCGACACCTGCTGAAGCGTTGAAGGATGGCGCCGGTCTTGTTTGCTTTAGCGGCGACAAATTATTTGGCGGCCCGCAAGCGGGAATTATTGCAGGAAAGAAGCGTTTCGTCGCCGCGTTGAAACGCGAACCGCTATTTCGTGCCTTGCGCTGCGACAAATTGGTTTTTGCCGCGTTGCAAGCCACTGTCGATCTTCACCTCGATCAACTCCGAAAGCCTTCGCGAGTGGAATCGACAGGCGGAATCCCTGCGATCGCGCTTTTGCAAATCCCTGAGGAGGAATTGCGGGCTCGAGCCGCAGCGGTTGTTCGCCGACTGGAAGGTTTGCCGCTGCGAGTCGCGATTGGTTGCGGAACGGTGAAGGTCGGCGGCGGTACTTTGCCAAAATCAACAATGTCATCAGTCACGATCGACATTGTTCCCAGGAATTGTTCACTGGCCGATCTCGCTGCCCGTCTTCGCGTCTCAAATCCACCGGTCATCGGGTACATCGCAAATGATCGTTTCAAGCTCGATTTGCGCACAATTTTCCCGCAACAGGATGAGCTCGTGGTCGCCGCGGTTCGCGCAGCGTGCGCCGGGCGGAATGTATTTCGGTAGGACGCGACCGCCGGGCGCGCCGTCAACGGACAGCGTTCGCTTCTACCCAATTTTGAGATGACCGAAAAATATTTCATTCTCGCGACGGCCGGTCACGTCGATCACGGCAAAAGCGCACTCGTCAAAGCGCTTACCGGAACTGATCCCGATCGTCTGCCTGAAGAAAAAGCGCGACAAATCACGATTGAGCTCGGCTTCGCACAATTGATTCTCGAACGATCAAGAGAGCAGCAATCCCATATCGGCATTGTCGATGTGCCCGGTCACGAAGATTTCGTCCGGAATATGATTGCGGGCGTGGGCTCGATCGATCTCGCGCTTTTCGTTGTCGCCGCGGACGACGGCTGGATGCCGCAAACCGAAGAGCATTTACAAATTCTGAGTTATCTCGGCGTGCCACGCGCCGTGATCGCCCTCACGAAAAGCGACCTGAGACAGATCGACAACGCCCATGAGCAAATTCGCGCTCAACTGCGCGATACCGCCTTCGCGCGATCACCGATTGTCCGAACTTCGGTCCGCACCGGAGAAGGAATTGAAAATCTGAAGTGCGCGCTGGGCTCGGAGTTCGCAACCATGCAACCACAATGCGATTCCGGGAAGCCGCGCTTATTTGTCGATCGCGCTTTTACGCTGCGCGGAATCGGCACGGTGGTGACCGGAACATTAACTGGAGGGCAACTTCGACGTGGTCAGACCATCATTGTTCAACCGCAAGATTTCGAAGCGCGCATCCGCTCGATTCAAAGTCACGGTTCCGAATTAGAGTGTGCGCATCCGGGCATGCGCACAGCAATCAATCTCCCGGATGTTGCCATCGGTGAGGGTCCTGGACAGATCAACCGAGGCGACGTGCTCACCGTTGATGATCTTGGAAAATCGAGTGCCAGCCTCATTGTTGTTTTGGAAAAATCCTCACGACTTCATCCGAAAGAGCCAGCCGGCCGACCACTTAAGAACGGAATGTCGGTGTATCTGCATCACGGCACCTGCCGATTTCCCGCGAAGATCAATCTGCCAGAAGAGCGCGCGCTTGAACCCGGCGAGCAAAAAATCGCTCAGCTAAAATTGGAGTCGCCCATATTCGCTTTCCTCGGCGATCGATTTGTTCTTCGGGACGCCTCCGAACAACATACTGTCGCAGGCGGAATGGTGCTCGATGCGGATGGCGATCGAGGCAAAATTCGCAGCGCGGCGCAGCTCAATCTATTAGTGGGCCGGGCCGACGCGCCGGAAGACGTCGATCTTTGTGTTCGCTCTGAAATTCTCGTGAATAGTTTTATGCGAAAACAGGTCGTTCTTCGCAAATCGCACTTCAGCACTGACGAAATCGCTGAAGCTCTTCAGCGCCTGCAGCGACGTAATGAAATTGTCATTCATCAAGAAATCGCGGCGGACGCGCGAGCCTGGCAGATGTTGCGCAACCGAATGATCGGCTTAATCGATAACGCGCACAAAACAAATCCTGAACGCGTCGGTCTCGATCTGAACGAGTTGCGGACAATATTGCGCGACCAGTCCCGGGATGTTTTTGAAGCGCTCGTTTCAGATTTGTGCGCGGCTGATTTTACCCGAAAAGGATCTGCAATCGCCCGCATTGCACATCGGCGGGCGTTGCCGCCAAATCTGCGGTCTGTTGCGATGAAAATCCGGGAAGGGCTGGGACAGAAACCATTCGACCCACCCGCGCGGAAGGAGATTGAGGTCGAACAAAATGCGCAGCCAACGCTCCGATTTTTGATCGAGACCGGCGAAGCGATCGAAGTCGGGCCTGATGTGGTCCTATTGCGCGAAAACTTCGAGGGCATGAAGAACGCGGTTGTGGATTTTATTTCCAAGAATGGACCGGCAACCGTGAGCCAACTGCGCCAGAGACTCCAGAGCTCGCGCCGGATTATGGTGCCATTTTTAGAGAGACTTGATCGGGATGGGGTGACGCGGCGGATTGCCGATAAGCGAACGCTCGGCGGCTTGCGATAGATGGGACGCATGAGACCTATGGGACATATATTTGGCGATGCGAGTGAAGGTTTTATTCCTCCACATGGTGGTTATGCCGGCCTGCTCGCTTATCAGAAGGCGCTGATCATTTTCCAAGGCACCGTCCGGTTCTGTGAGCGATTCTTCGAGAAACGCAACCGAACAATCGACCAGATGGTTCAGGCGGCACGATCGGAAAAGCAAAATATTGTTGAAGGAAGCAAGGTATCCGGTACCTCGAAAGAAGGGGAGATTAAACTTATCAATGTGGCGCGCGCGAGCCTGGAGGAGCTTCTCGAAGACTATAAGGATTTTTTGCGCGTGCGTAAGTTGCGGCTGTGGCTAAAGGACAACCGCGAAGCGTTGTTTGTGCGCAAGCTCGGGGCGCGGAAAGATACGTCCTATGGGACTTATGAGACCTATATCGAGACCAGACCGCCTGAGGTAGTGGCGAACATTCTCACCTGCCTGATCCAGCAAACCAATTACTTGCTCGACCAACTGATCCGAAAACTCGAAAAGGATTTTTTAGCAGGGGGCGGCCTGCGCGAACGCATAACCCACGCGCGATTGGCGAACAGGGCAAAACAGAAGTCGCGCTCGACCCCATAAGTCTCATTTGTCCCATTCGCCCCAATGCGCGCGTCTCTCTACCTTGCCAGTTCATTCGAAGCCGCGTGGCAGCATGTGCTCCTGCCGTGGTTCGAAACAGCCGCTCCACGCGCCTTCGAACAGCGCGCGCCGGTGGCAGTGGTCACTCCATTTCGCAGCCAGGCATATCTTTTACGGAGCAAACTTCTCGCACGCGGCATTTCATTGCTCGGGATAAAATTCCTCTCGGCGGCGCAATTGCGAGAGCGGTTATTGCGCGGTTGCGGACTCGATATTCCGCTACGCGAACACCTGCGTTTGCTGCTGGCGATTGCAGCCGAACAACTTGCCGGAGAAGATCCGGAGTCCCTGGTGGCAAAATCTATCGCTCGCGATCCCGATCATTTCTTGCGCGTGATCGATCAACTTCATGCCGCTGGCTGGGACTTCGACGAGATCGCCGAACCGGCCTTGCGCGAAATCGCCGGACGCTTCGCAAAAATCGCTCGCGATTGCGAATTCACATTTGTTCACGAAGCCGATCGCCTTGCTGCAACAAGTGCGGAGCAATTGCGGCCGCGTTTCGCTCACTTGCTCGTGGTCGGTTTTAACGGCGCGGATTGGCCGCTTTGGCCGCTGTTGCATGCGGCCGTGAAATCTTCGGCGCAAGCAACAGTCGTCTTGAACGATCCCAGCGATGAAGCGCGCGATCTCGACGAAACATGGGTCGGCACATGGGAGGAAGCTTTTGGCGCAGTCGAACCGATTGGGGAGGCAGAAGCTAAGAGCCTTTCTGGAAATTTGACTGCTTTAAACAGCCAACTTTCCAGAACAGGTAGTCTGCCGGAAACTGAATTGGAGAAAATCGCGCGCGCGCACGATCCGATCGACAGCGTCTATTTTCTGGTTGGACGCGATGCGACCGAGCAGGCGCGAGCAATCGTCGCGCTGACCGCGAAGTTTCTCTGCGAGGACAATTGTGAGCGCATCGGCATTTTGTTCCCGCAGAAAGGCGCGCTGCCTCGACTGGTCGCCAGATTTCTTGATTCGGCGCAGATCGCGCATAACGACGGGATCGCGCATTCGAGTCCGAGCGTTTTCGACGACGAGGCTTGGCGGGCATGGCTGGAGCTGCAGCAAAACCCGCGGCTGAAATTTCTTTTTCGATTTCTGCGCGCCGTGGACGCGAAGATTTTCGAAAAGGTCTCCATCTTCGAAGTAGAAGAGAAATTACGCCGCGCGTACGCCGACGTGTTGATCGATAACATCGATATTCTCCGCGAAGCCTGTGCGCGCTCGGAAGACAAAGCGGCGATCGCGAGCGGGCTCGAGAAAGTTCAGTTTCTGCCAGCGATGGCAACGTGCTCTGAATTTCTTGAGCAGACGAAAAAGATCTTCGCGCAGTTCGGCTGGAAACAGCATTGGAGCGAAGTCGAGCGGCTTAGCCGGGGTTGGGCGGAGCGCGTGCCGAAACGTTTTTCGAAGGCCGGTTATCTGCGTTGGCTTCGCGAAATTCTCGGTGCGTCGTCGCTTGGCCGCGATGAATACGGCGCGCATCCGTATAGCCGCGCGCATTTGCTTCCGTACTCGGAAGCGGAGGGCCAATCATGGTCGCACCTGATTTTCGCAGGGCTAAACGAGGAGGCATGGCCGACGCTCGACGAGGAATTCATCGGCGATCAGGAGATCGACGAGTTCAATCGGCGAAACAAAATTTTGAACCGCCGCGCGGTAAAACGTGGCCGTCACGGCGAAGGCCACTGGAGCATCGCGGAGGGCAAAACATTTCTGCTCGGATCGGTCGAGCGTCGCCAGATTCGGCGGCGGCAGCTTCGTAATCTGATGGAATCGACAACCGCGGGAGTCGGCGTAACGGCAAATTTATATTCCGAAAGCGCGCCCAGCCGAATCGCCAATCCGACCGAATTTTTTTCGCGCCTCTATTTTGCTGCGCGGGGCCGCGGCGTTTCGCAACGCACGCTGCAGGCGCTGGAAGAGCAAACGCGAGCGTGGCTCAACGATTGGTCACCGGTTGACGCGCAGAAGACCGATTCGGTCAGTGTTGGCCGGACGGGCTACGCTTACGACCAGCGGCGGCAACGGCGCGGGTTCGGCGAATATGAGTTTGCATTGCGGACGCCGCCCGAGCAGGCGGTCACTTTGCGCGTGACCGAGTGGGAGGCCGCATTGAAATGGCCGGCGATTATGTGGATGAAAATTTTTCTCGGCGTCGACTCTGATAATGAAAGCGGCGACGCGTGGGCGACCGCGACCGGCCAGTGGGTACATCGATGGTTGGCAGATAGCGTGCGGAGCGCGGGTGGCGATGCGTTTGTCGAGCTTCGCGAGGTCAATGAGATTCGCACGCGGCTGATGGACAACGCGCGCCAATTTCAAAATCAGGTGCGCGCGCTCTGCGCGGCCTGCGCGCAACCGCTGCCAGATTGGTGGACCTCTGGCTGGAGCAATGCGCTTTATGTTGCCGATTGTCTGGCTGCGAAACTGTCCGGCCTCGAAGGCGACTGGACGCACATGGCGTCGGAGTGGACGCTGGATTCCCCGACGAACATATTGGTGGGCGCAAACGAGTCGCTGCGCGTCCGGGGTCGGATCGATTTGATCCTGGCGCGCGGAGAGCGCGATCAGTCGCGCCTGGGCTTTGCGGACTTGTGGTTAATCGATTATAAAACCGGGCGACAACGCGGACTCAATTTGCGTGAGCGACGTTCCCGGGAAGCGTCCGCAGAAAAATTTCGGAAGCTGCTGGTCAAGGGCCGCGGTGTGCAGCTCGCACTCTACGCGCTGGCCGCGCATGCGCTGGGCGCCTCGAACGTGCAACTGGCGTTACTCGGTTTGGCGGATGAATTGGAGCCGCAATTTCATCTGGCCGACGCGCTCGCCCATCACGATTTCTGGCAAGAGCTCCATCGAATGCAGGACAGCGGCGCGTTCGGAATGACTGGGCCGATCCATGCGGAATACGGTTTTGCGCACGAATATCCGCTGGCCACGCTCGCTATCGATGAGGATCTCTTACAGGAAAAATGGACGATGACCCATCCCGCGCTGGCAATCGAATTGGGGGAAAACGCATCATGACGATCCCGGATCAGGATGCTCGCCAGCGGTTCGCCTGCGAATCAGACAAAAATTTTTCTGTGATCGCGTCGGCGGGCTCCGGCAAGACGCGGGCGATTACTGATCGCGTTGTTGAAATCGCAAAGGACCGGCACGTGCTGGAATGGCTGCCGCAATTGGTGGTAGTGACCTACACCAATCGCGCGGCGGATGAAATGCAGCAGCGCACGCGGCAACGAATTCTCGAGGCGGGCCTTTCGCTCGATGTGATCGAGGCGTTCAATCGCGCGTTCTTCGGAACGATTCACAGCTTTTGCATGAAGTTGCTTGCGGCCTACGGGCATCATCTCGGTCTGCCGGCCAATCTCGAACTGATCACGGATGATGCCGATCTTTGGAACCAATTCGTGCAGCAATACACAACGATCGGTCGTTCGTTGAGTGAGCAGAACCGGCGCGTGCTACTGCGTCACGTCCAGGCGCGGCAATTGATGGAGCTGGCGCGCAATGCCGACGTCGATCTTCACGCCGTTGAGCCGGAGACACAGTGTCCCGATACGAGCTTTTCTGGAGTTTATGCGGCGACCGAGAAGCCATCGCCGAACATTTGGAAGGCAAAAACGGAGTTGAAGCGCTGGGAAAAACGGTGGCGCGAAACGGACGAATTCGTCGCATGGCCAACCCGCGCCACCACTTCGAAGAAGTTTGTGCGCATGTGGCTCGAAGCGTTTCGACCACTGCGCGAGTGGGTGAATGCATGCGCGCTTTGCGTCGCTGCCGAAGTGCAACGCGATTATCGCGAATTCCGACTCGAACACGGTCTGGTGACTTACGCCGACCAGGTCGCGCTCGCGGGGGAATTGATGCGACTGGCGGACGTCGCCCAACGCATTCGCGAAAAAAATTATCGCGTCATTCTGGATGAAGCGCAGGACACAGATCCGCAGCAGTTTCTTGTGCTTCTGGAAATCACCCGCCCGCCCGCTTCCGCCAAGGCTACCACGGGCAGGCCGGGCGTGCGGAACGGTCAACCACCGCGCCCGGGCCATTTCTGCATGGTGGGCGATTTCCAACAATCAATCTATCGCGATCCGGCTGATCTGGCGCATTATCGTCAGCTTCACAAATCATTGGTTGAGACCAGCGCCGCCGAAGAATTGAAATTTTCGGTCACGTTTCGACTCGACCAGAAGCAAGTCGATTTCGTGAACGCCACGTTCGGCGAAATCCTAAACAATCAGGGCGGACAAGTTCAGTTCGTCGAAATGAATCCGCGTTCGAATGTTTTGCCCGGCCAGGTGATTCGTTTCGATTTCGGTTGCGACATCGATCTTGCTTTGCCAGAAGCGCACCGTGCGATTTTGGAAGCGCGCGAACTGGCAGGTTGGCTGGCTAAAGCGGGCTTGAAAAATTTACGGGCGCAAACATGGAAAGACGTCGCCATATTGTGTCCGCGCAAAGCGTGGCTCCGGCAGTTGCGCGACGCCTTGGTGGATGTGGGTCTTCCGGTGGAAGTTCACTCGGAAACCGATCGGGAAGGAGAAAACCCGGCATACGCATGGCTAACGGCACTGCTGGCTGTCATGGCCGATTCGAACGCCAGCTACGAAATTGTCGGTGTGCTGCGTGAGATTTTCGGGCTTTCCGATGACGAGCTGGCGCGCTTTTCGCAGGGCTTTGGCGCGCGCTTCCAAATTGCGCAGCGAACGAGTGGGCGCGGCTCGGTGCCGGAGACATTAAACCGTCTCGTGCGAATCCGCGAAGCGATAGCGCAGCAACCGCTCTTCAGTGCGGCCCAGGAGATTGTTCGGACCACGCAATTGCGCGAACGGCTGCGATCGCTTCCGGCGGAGGAATTTGGCGATCTGGACTCGGAACTGGATAGATTGCTCAGAGCCGCAGCGGCCGCGGAAGCGCGCGGAGTTTGCTTATCGGGTTTTGCGCAGACCCTGCGCGCGAATTTCTACGCCACGCGGGAGACGCATCCATCTCCTGCGGAAGCGATCCAATTGATCACCGCGCACAAAGCCAAAGGCTCCGAGTGGCAGGCCGTGATCGTTCCGTTCCTGACACGCAAAGTCTGGGGTGCTTCGCCGCGCTATCCACAGGTGATTAAAGATGTCGAGACAGGCGAAGCACAAATTCTGTTCGATCGGACCGACTACAGCGAGTTCGAAGAAAAACTGAAACTGGTTGAGCGACAGGAAATGGAGCGGCTGCTTTACGTGGCGTTGACTCGCGCCAGGCATACGCTTGTCCTTGCGCTCGACCGCGATTTCTTTCTCAACGCAAAAGGAGACTTCCACAGCGATTCGCAAATCAAATGGCTGCAAGCGGGCACCGGTGAATGTAACTGTGAAGTCGTGGCCGCGCTTTCAAGTGGAGCGGGCGAATGCATACAGACTCGTGACAGACAAAAGTCAGCTCCCAGCGAGCAGGTTCGCGAGAATCTGGCGAAGCGCGAAATCGGTTGGATCGACGACGCGCGGCGATGTGCCGGGCGATTTGTTCGTACGATCAGCCCGAGCAAATTCACGCCGGAAGAAGTCAAGCCCGGTGAAAGGGCGGACATCTGGATCGAGGTTGAACCGGAGCTGCGCCCGGTGCGGACCGAGAATCCGGCTACGCGCTACGGCCTGTGGTGGCATGGATTTGTTCAGCAGATTCCGTGGGTCGATGATGCGGGTGTGTGGGATAAAGTTTTCGCCGCGGCTAACGCGGATTCGCCGGACATGACGCGCTCGACACGGGAGTGGCGGCTCTTGCGTGAGCGCATTTCGAATGTTTCGGATTTTCCTTCGCATTTAGCGAATCCCGACTCATCGGGAGTGGTTCACGCGGAAATGCCATTCTTCTGGCGAATGGACGCTCACAGATCTCTGGAAGGAATTGTTGATCTTGCGCTATTCCAGGCGGCCGAAAAAAAATGGTTTATTCTTGATTGGAAGACGAACCGGACCGAGCGGGACGAGATCGACAAGTTGGGCGCGTCCTATCGGCCGCAAATCGCCGCTTATTGGAAAGCGGTCGCTGAAATGACAGGCATGTCAGTCGCCGCGGGAATCTATTCCACGTTCACGGGTGAATTTGTCATTTACGATCCGGGTGAACTTGCCGCCGAGTGGGAGCGACTCTGCTATCTGCCGCCCGGCGAATTTGCGGACCCTGGGGAGCGCTTCGCTATGCGCTCTAGCGGTCGCGCTCGCCGCGGATGAATTGCTCGACGCAGCGATACGCTTCGTCATCCGTCATTTGCACCGGCGGATGCTTCGAGAAATAGGCGGACGCGGAATGCAAGACGCCACCAATTCCGCGATCGAGTGCCAGTTTGCAGCAGCGGATCGCATCGATCGCCACGCCGGCCGAGTTGGGGGAATCCTCGACTGAAAGTTTGACATCCATCTCCATCGGCACATCGCCAAAGAGCCGGCCTTCCGCGCGGATAAAGGCGATTTTGTTATCGAGCTGCCACGGGACGTAATCGCTTGGGCCGATGTGGATATTTTCGTCCGCCAGCCGCTCGCCGATCACCGACTGCACGGCCTCGGTCTTGGAAACCTTTTTCGAGGCAAGCCGGGTGCGGTTCAGCATGTTCAAGAAATCGGTGTTGCCGCCGGTGTTCAGTTGGTAAGTGCGCTCGAGCTTTACGCCGCGTTTACGGAAAAGATCGACAATCATCCGATGCAAGATGGTCGCGCCCATCTGAGCTTTGATGTCGTCGCCGATGATAGGTAAATTTTTATCGGCAAAACGTTTCGCCCAGACCGGGTCGCTGGCGATGAAGACGGGGATGTTATTGACGAAACCGAGCCCGGCTTCGAGGGCGCAACCCGCGTAGAAACGGGTCGCCTCTTCGGAGCCAACCGGAAGATAATTGACCATGAGTTCCGCCGCGGAATCACGCAACTCGGCGATGATCTGTTCGCGAGTCGATTCTTTTTCAAGCGGCAGAAATGTGCGCAGCGGGTCCTGGTCGCGCATGTGCGGGGCGAACCCGTCGAACACGCAACCCATCTTCACGATCGCACCAGTGAGTTTGGTTTTGTCGCAGAAGACTTTGGTGCAATTCGGCGGTGAGAAGATGGCTTTGCTAACGTCCAGACCGACTTTGCGCCGATCGATATCAAAGGCCGCGACGACTTCGATATCGTTCGGCCGGTATGAGCTGATTTGCCGGTGCATCAGTCCCACGCCGCTGCCGTCAACGGAGGAGCCGTCATAAAAATTTATTCCCTGAACAAGTGAGCTGGCGCAGTTTCCAACTCCGACGATGGCGATTCTTATTTTTCTCATTTCTAGGCTGATAAGGCTAAAAGGCTATTCGCTTTGCATCAATCGGAGCAAGATTACAAATTAGGCCGCGTCAATTAAGGTAAATTATGCCCGTCCGTAGCGGCTCCAACTATTGCAAGCGCCGAATTTGGCCGAGATCGCCCGGTCTTGCAAGAACTGATATAAGGATGAAGTCCACGGGCATCCTTGTTGCAAGGAAGGCCCTGGCAAGGAGATAGACGAAATGCGTTTGGAGCTCGGCGCCGTTGTATTCCTGGCCACCTTTGCGGTGGCCAGCCGAGCGCACACGGCGCCCACCTACACTATCGAAGAAGCGGTCGCCACCGCTCAAGCCCAGAACCCGGATATTGCGATCGCGCGCAAGAAGGTGCAGGCCGCGCGCGGCGGTTTCATTGAAGCGCGCTCGGGATTTCTCCCCTCGGTCAGCTCGACTGGATTGTACGACAAACGACAGCAACAGAGCGAGACCCGACTCCGGGAGGAAGATTACAATGCAACGCTGCGCGTTGAACAGAACATTTACACTGGCGGAGCAGTAACGAGCCAGGTGGCCATCGCGCGGTTGGATATCGAGAAGCAGAATTATGAGCTGCAGGAGATCGCCAGCCGGGTGGCAATGGATGTGCGGATCGCGTTTAACGAAATTCTGCTGAATCGGGCGAAAGTGCGGGTGCGTCAAGATTCGGTGCGCGTCCTGGACGAGGACCTCAAGGGCCAGCAGCAAAGTTTCAGCGCCGGCATTGTCGGCAAATTGAACGTGCAGCGCGCTGAAGTGGCCCTTGCCAATGAGCGGCCAGAACTTTTCAACGCGGAAACACAATTGAGAAATTCCTACCTCCGACTCGGCGACCTCTTTGGCGCGGACGCTGGTCCCGGAGCCAAGGCGGCCCCCTTCGAGGTTTCGGGAGAATTGCAATATGAGCCGAACCATCCGGATCTGAACGAATGCCTGGCTCGGGCCGATGCAAATCGGGCGGTAATCAAAGCCCGGCAGAAGGATATCCAGATCGAAGACCAGCAATATATCCTGGACCGGAGCGGGTCGCGCCCGCATGTCCGGGCTTTTTCTGGGTATGAGGTTTACAGCGAACGGGATCCGGAAGTCGGTCAGGAATTTAATTATGGTTATGTGGTGGGGATAAACGCGACGTGGAATATCTTCGATGGGTTTGCCACCAGAGGGCGGATGCAGGCAACGCGCGCCCGGCGCGAAGCAGCCGTGCAGGCCCTGGCAGCGGCTCGGCGCGGCGTCGCCTCGGAAGTGCGCAGTGCTTTTTTCGATCTCGAACAAGCTGAACGCGTGCTCCAGGCGGAAACAAAAAATGTGCAGACGGCAGACGAGGCCCTTGAGATCGCCAAAGGGAATTTCGCCGCTGGATTGGGAACACAACTCGACACTCTACAAGCCGCATCCGATGTAACTCGGACTCGTACTACTCGATTAAGCGCAATTTATTTGCACAACGTGGCTCTTGCCCGTCTCGTACACGCCTGCGCGAGTTCTGCGGAAGCGCTGGATTTCGGATCAAAAATCAAGAATGCAAAGAACGACAATCTCAATGCAGCGCAAGCTACCGATGTGGCGCGCCCGCCTGCAAAACTAAGTTTCTCTCTCTGGGGAGCACAGGCTGCCAGCCTGTAGTTCGCGGCAGCTTGCCGCGAACAGCTTGCGCCATCTCGCGTGCTTGCGTTGTATGGCATTCGGCCAGCGGCCAAATGCCACAGGCTGGCGGCCTGTGCTCCCGGGAATGCTGGAGGCGGCGCTTGTGGGATCTCGCAACGCCAAGGTTCTTCATCACGATTTTGATGGCTTGTTCGGCGCATCCAGCCGGTGGGGTCACACTAGAGACTGTTCTACAAACCACGCTGGAAAAAAACCCCGCTATCCAGGAAGCGAAATCAGGACTCGAGCAGGCCACCGGGCAGCGCCTTGTTCTTCGTTCCATCGTCTGGCCCAACGTCGAACTGGGTGTTCCGGCCGGCGTTCAAGGCGGCCACCGGGCTGGTGAGAGCGGAATAAAAGGCTTTGCTCTTGGGCGCGGCTCCTTCACGCAGACTCTGTTCAACGCCGGCGTGCCGCCTTCGCTCCGGCGCGGAAACATCGAAGTATTGCTTGCGCAACAGCAATTGAATGTTGCCGTCGTGGAGCAGTTACACGCGGTGCGGCTGGCATTCTACACGGGGCTTTACACTCGGTCGCTGGAATCCATTCGGGAAGAACAACGGCGAAGGCTGCGAGAGAATGTTGCTACTCAGAAAAATCGTTACGTGGCCGGGTTGGCCAATCGGAGCGCGTTTGCCAGCGCGACTATCCAGGCGTGTGAACTCGACCCGCAAATTGAGAGCGCGCATCGCTGGTACTTGGACGCGCAATTGAAATTGGCCGAAGCGATGGCGATCGATCCTGCGAAGGCATCGTTGCCCGAGCCTGAAGGGGAACTGCAGTCTGTTCCGATGCGAGTCGATCTTGATTCCGAAACAGCGGCGGCTTTGCAGAGAAGGGTCGATCTCAAACTCGCGCGTTTAATCGTGCGCGCTGCCAACGAGGATCAACGGATCATCGAAGCCGACTATTACCCCGCCGTGGGGGGAAGCATTTCAGGCGACTACATCCCGGTCACGGGAATTCATCGCGAAGGCTCAACCAGCAGGACTCAGGACTTTATTTCATCGGAAATTCGTGAGAAGGCGGCATATACATGGCGGGTCGTCGATAACGGCAAAGTAGGGGGCGCAGTTCTGAGGGCGCGCGCTGCGCGGGAAATAAACGAGCTGACCTGCCATAAGCTGGAAGCAAATATCGGCCGCGAACTGTCGCGCATCGCGAACGACCTGAAGACTACCGAGGTTCGCGAAAGATCGCTCGCGGCAGCGTCCGCGGCTGCAGAGGAAAGCGCGCACGTGGTGCAGCAAAATGTGGCCAGCGGTCTCGCCTCGCCTCTTGAGTACCGCGTTACTGAAAATGCTTTTCTGGAAACCAGGAGCGGATTGTTGGATGCCCTCTATCAACACAATCTCGCAGTGGCCGAATGGGACCGCGCCACTGGACGTTATTTTCAATTTTCTGAAGACACCGCAGAAAACGTGCATTAGTTCCTGCGATTGAAATTGCCGGAATCAAGAAAGGTGTTGTGGGGCGGTGGCGCCGCGCTGGTGCTCATTTTCGCGGTGGCGTACTACTTCCTCA
>WNGF01014454.1_pt1 | contig 22508 bp, 18 predicted proteins | sample 5400641 | NCBI WGS metagenome assembly WNGF01 (sample SAMN13153371, study PRJNA577476) | soil metagenome | isolation source: 80 cm soil or saprolite under grassland replicate 2 | place: USA:California | collected 2016-06-15 | reverse complement strand
TGGCTGCATCAAGCGTAGTGACCGGTGCGGGCTGGCCGCCCGCCGCCGAGACGCGATAAAGCGGGCCCCCGAAATCAGGCGAAAAAATGATCACACCATCCTTGTTCCAGGCGCCGCCCCGGTTCGTTTGCGCATCGGCTACCGTCTGGGCCGGACCACCAGAGATTTCGATTCGTTTTAGTTTTCCTCCGGTAAAGAAGCCTACAGACCGACTATCAGCCGACCAGAAAGCCTGGCGTGCATCCTCAGAGCCGGCGAGAGGTTGGGCGTCGAGAGAATCCATCGATCGAATCCAGAGTCGTAGTTTTCCATCTGTACTATTGGCGCTGAATAGAAGATGCCGGCCGTCAGGTGAAATAAAGTCGACAGCACCGGCAAAGATTAATTTCTCCGGTGCGTAAACATAAAAGCGTGTCGTTTGTTTTTCCTCAATGTCGGCGCGGCGGAAATGGATGATTGCAAGTGCAGCGACGGATACAAACAACAGCGCAACCAGTAACCAGGCGACCAACTCTCGGCGCTCCGCCCATCGCGGCCGGAAGGGGGAGATTGTCACGGTCTCTGTGGAGGTCGTACTCGATCCCGCAAGAGCCTCCAGGGCGAATGAGAGATCACGTGCTGAATTAAAACGTTCTTTCGGATTTTTCTCCAAACAATGGTCCAGCAACCGTTCCAGTGCGGGAGAAACGTTATGATTGGTTCCTGAGAGATCCGGTGGATCTTCTTTCAATATCGCGCTCATCGTGTCGGCTGCTGATTCGCCGCGAAACGCGCGACGGCCGGAGAGCATTTCATACAGGATCGCGCCAAACGAGAAGATGTCTGATCGGTGATCGAGCTTTTGCCCTCGCACCTGTTCAGGCGACATGTAACCAGCCGTCCCCATGACGACACCCGGACCGGTGTCGACGCGTCTAGTTGGAATTTCCGTCTGCGATTGATCACCATCGGCTTGCGTCAGTTTTGCCAATCCAAAGTCTAGAATCTTTATTCGTCCGTCTTTGGTAAGGAAAATATTGTCGGGCTTGAGATCCCGATGGACGATTCCTTTCTCATGCGCAGCCGCCAAACCGTGAGCGATTTGTAAGGCAAAATCGAGCGCTCGCCGCTGTGGCAGAGTGCCGACGCCTATTCGCTCGCGCAACGTCTCGCCTTCGAGCAGTTCTGAAATGACATAAGGTGAACCATCGTGTGTGCCGATGTCATGCACAATGAGAATGTTTGGATGATTGAGCGCACCGGCGGCGCACGCTTCCTGCTCAAAGCGGTGCAAACGATCGGGATCGGCAGAAAAAGTCGCAGGCAGGACTTTCACTGCCACATCGCGTCCGAGCCGTGTGTCTCGTGCTCGATAGACCTCGCCCATTCCGCCCGCACCCAGTGGAGCAATGACTTCATATGGGCCAAGTCGTGTGCCTTGAGCGACCGTCATAGCGATGTGTCGGGGGAGGTGAATTCAGAGTCAGTCTGACGAGGCGCAGTCATTTTATCGCGGTTAAGTTCAGGACACTAGGGGGTTAGAACTACAGCGCCCTAAAACTACGAGGGTTCTTTCACCAAAATGTGAGTCGAATAGCCGCGGGCTCTCAGCCGAAGATGAGGTCGTCGCCCTAAGGACCGAACTTTGAGTAAAGACCGATGTTTGAACGCCAACGGCGTTCGACAACCTAGTCCCGGGTTGTCGCTTCGACTACCCTGGGATCACCAACCCACCCCGGATCTTTTCGTCCCAACGGGCGAATTAGATTTGGATCATTCCTCGAGCTTCCGCATTCACGGCTATGCCGTCTGATGTGCGGAGGGTCTACGACCTTCCGTCGCAACTGCCGAATTAATTTGGGCTAGGCCCAAGTTTCGGGGCGCAGCCCCAACCCGTGGGTAACTTTCCGGAAGGTCAGAGACCTTCCTCACATCAAGCGGCGTAGGCGCACCGGCCGCGCCTGCAATTCCGTCGGCTGGCGATCGTTATCGTGTTTGGCAATGATGCTGAATGCGACTGCGAACACATCAAACACTACCGATTCAGTCGGACGCCAAATCCCGCGTCTCTCTTTCCTTCCCTTTCCCCCTTCCCCTTTTCCCCTGTTCCCCCGTTCCCCTTTTCTCGGTTTTCACCGTTGCCTGGCAGGTGGTCGTGGCAGGACGGTCGAGTTCCATTTCTTAAACTCGTCGCGGAGTTGAGTGAACATCGTTGGATTCTGTTCCCGGAAGTTCGCTTGCTCGCGTTGGTCAACTGAAAGATCAAATAGATACTCCTGCGCGCCATCCTTGAGATACTTCCAATGTCCTTGCAGCGCCGCGTCCTGGATAGACGTGCGCCAGAAAAAGGTGCGCTCATACACCGGGTGGCTTCCACGGATTACCGGCAACAAATCATTGCCATCGAGTGGATAGCCACCATCAGCTTTAGCATTGCCGACTGCAAGCATCGTGGCTGTCCAGTCCATCGTGATCGCTGCCTGCTGCGTTACCACACCAACGGGAACTGTGCCCGGCCAACGCACGATGGCCGGCACTCGAATGCCGCCTTCCCACAGCGAAAACTTTTCCCCTCGAAACGGCCAGTTATAGGAAAAGCGCTCACCGCCGTTGTCACTGGTGAAAATCACCAGCGTGTTATGAGTCATACCCGCTTGATCCAACGCTCGCAAGACTTCGCCAATACCATCATCCAAACTCTTCATCATTGCAGCGTAAGTTTTCAACGAACCGCCGGCGGTGAAACCATCGTACCCCCGTCTTAACGCGCGGCTCACGTCCTGATCACGCGGTCCTTCCCAGGGCCAGTGCGGCGCTGTGTATTGCAAACTCAGATAGAACGGACTCACAGTTCCCGCGCCCTTATGACGATTGGAAATATATTCAACAGCGCGCTGCGTCAGCATCTCGGTCGTGTAGCCGATGCGTTCGACGGAAACTTTTCCCTCATAAAGATCGCTATCGCCCCGCATGTCTTTGTGTGTAAAAAAGTCGGCTGCGCCACTCATAATTCCGAAGAACTCATCGAATCCGCTTTGCACCGGGCCGAAGTTGGGTAAATAGCCCAGATGCCATTTGCCGATGAGCGCCGTTTGATAGCCGCTCTCCTTTAGCAAAGAAGCGACAGTCGGATGTTCAGGTGGTAGCCCGAGAGTCTTCGCTTTCTCACCCAGGTCACCTCTTTCGGTTAAAGGTTCTTCAAGGCCAATGCGAGTTCGCGCCGGGTAGCGTCCGGTCATGAAAGCGCAGCGAGTGGGCGTGCACAGCGACGCAGCGGAATAGGCGTTGACGAAACGAACACCCTGTGCGGCAAGGCGATCGAGGTGTGGGGTTTGATAATCAGGACGACCGTAGCAACTCAAATCACCATAACCAAGATCATCGGCGAGGATGAACAGAATGTTTGGCTGCCGCATCTGGCCCAAGGTTGGCCGGAGCGGCTGGCCTAACGAAGGCATGGGGCTGATACCCGCTCCGGCGATTGCCGTTAATGCGGTGCCTGTTAATGCGGTGCTGACAAATTCGCGACGAGTGACTTTGCGTGACATGCGGCGAATGTTAATTCTTGCGACGACCAAAGACAACGGAATGGATCCACGTTCACGGCCGATTTTCGTCATAATCCTGCCCCGACCGAAAATTTTTCCTGAACAGATGGTCCCACCAGCTCCCTTTTTACGCGTTTAGAAGTAAGGCGGGCGAAACCGCTGAGACAGCTAGTTGGAATCGAAGGAGATGTTCCATGAATCACGGATTTACGTATCAATCGACTTTTACGGTATCGGACATTGTACACTGGCGTATCGCAGACATTATTGGTGGCGACAAGCGGCTCGATTTCTCGAAGGCCTTCATGCCTGAGTCTTTTGCCCGCGTCGAACCGCTCTCGTTTCTAAACCAGGACGAGAAAAGAGTTTTGAATCAGATTAGAGGAAATGCTTACCTGTGCATCTTCGGTTTGGTCGAAGAGTTTATTCTGCCCTTCGTATTGGACCATGCCCGAACGCAGATCCACGGAGACGACTACAGAGTGCGCGCCTTGTTACAGTTTGCCGGTGAAGAAGCCAAACACATCCAGCTCTTCAAACGTTTCCGCGCGGATTTTGAGGCAGACTTCGGAACGTGGTGTGCAGTCATTGGTCCCCCCGAAGCAATCGCGAGCGCAATTCTTGCTCATGATCCTTTGGCAGTAGCGCTGACGACGCTGCACATCGAGTGGATGGTGCAACGCCACTACGTTGACAGCATCAGAGACGATCAGGATCTTGATCCTCAGTTCAAGAGCCTGCTCAAGCATCACTGGATTGAAGAAGTTCAACACGCCAAGCTCGACACGTTGATGGTCGAAGCGCTTGCGGCGGGTCGCAATGAAGAACAGATAATGCAGGCTGTGGAAGAATACATCGAGATCGGCGGCTTCATCGACGGCGGCTTGAAACAGCAGGTGGAGTTTGACCTTGAGGCTTTCACCAGGGCCACGGGTCGTGAGCTCAACGACGCGCAGCAGCAGCAATTTCGCGAGGTGCAGCTGCAGGCGAATCGCTGGACCTATCTGGGCACTGGGATGAGTCATGAGAAAGTTCTCGAGACGCTGGGGGGCTTAACACCCAAAGCGCGCAAACGCATCGAGAGCATTGCACCTGCTTTCTGTTGAGCCTCATGGTTGCTGAGCACCGGGGTTGATAGAAGCGCGAGAAGCGCGTCGAGTCAAAGCGCCGAGGGCGCGCAATTCCAACACGACGCATCTGAACGCCAAAGGCGTTCGATAACTTAGCCCGGGGTTGCCGCTTCGGCTACCCCGGGATCACCAGCCCCAAAAATTCTTTTCGCCCCAACGGGGCGAAATATTTAATAGGATCTTCGCCGCGTCGCTTAGGGCTTCTTGCGGAAACGCATGGTGGGATCTGGTTGTTGGTTGTGTTGCTCCACATGGCCGTCAGGGTGAATGGTGGTCTTCAGAAAGCTGTAATGTGGGCCGTTGCGGTCTTCAAAGTATTGGAAGGTCGTCGTCTTAGCTTCACCCTCGGGGTCTTCGATTTTCTTAACGATCTCCTGCCCCCACGGGAACCCCTTGAAGATCCTTACGGTCTTAACAACTTTCGAGTCTGCAGTAACAAGTCGGGTCTCGATGAGCTCGCAGGGGTTGCCGGGGTTGACCTCGGACCTCTTCCTTACGACTTCCTGCCCGTTGGTGGTCAACGACCAAAAATCCAGCTTAGGGTCATAAAAATATTCGCTCTTGTCTTCCTTGCCATGTTGGATCATCGTGATCTCTAAACGGTTCGCGGAAGGTGGGTTTGGATTTCTAAAACGATAAACCGCATAAGGCTCGCCAACTAACTCGTATAGTTTTCCTCGCTTTGCGCCAACTTGATCCGGATGGTAGAAGCGCAACTCATACTCCCATGGGCTGCTCACGATGATGTCGAGCAGCGTTTCAGGGACCTTAACCTGCCTGAGTGGTTGGGCCAGGTAGCCTCCGACTCTGTCTCTAATTCTCCTCGAAGGTCTGGAGTCGTCGGGTATCATTTCAGCTCCATTCCTGGCGTTGGGCATGGAGAATCCAAGAACCTCTGGCGTGTAAATGTCGGCGGTTATCTCGGTTTCCCGAAGACCGATCTCCGCCACTCTCCCCTCGGCGAGGTGTCCGAGCCCGATGTACATAAGCACGTTGGCCAACCTGCCATTGGTCGACGTTAGTTGTTTGCCTCCGAGGGTCGGGCAACCAGATTGCACAACTGAGCCTGGGCTGTGTACGACCGGAGCGGCGAGTGCTTCAGTCAAGCTCAGAAATTCAGGCGCCGGGCGAGCTGAAACAAGGATGACGAGCAAAAGGCCGCCAAGCAACACGAAGCGTGCGGTAAAAGAAGCAGGAATAAAGCCTCTCAAGGGTAACTCCAGAAAGCGCCGTTAGGTGCGCAATGTATATAGCTCAAGACTGAAAAATAGTTTAGCTCAGTTGGGGCGAAATAATTCGCATCATATTCCGCAGCTTCAGCGCTCGAAAACGTTCCACGCCGCGCAACCTGGGCCGCTGGCGTGAGTAGGGATAACAGATGCGCTATCTTTCTTCTAATGCTTTCGCTCGGTCTTGTCTTTCGCCTTTGCCGCTTCCTTAGTTTGCCACTGCATATTAGAGGGATCGTCTGCGCCACCTTCTGCTAAAGCCTGAATGTGATCGATGACATAGCCGGGACACTTCCCGCTAGTGGCTCCGTTTATAGGACATGGGTGCATCTGCATGAAGACGTGTTTTGCGCTTGCGCTGCGTTTGATTCTACCGTTCTTATCTCTTTCGCAAGTTGCACATCTAGACCGCGTTGCTGAACTGCCATTCGTATATATCGGCGTATATATCGATGCGGATGCGTGAGTCGGAGTTGATGCAGACGATGATGTAGAGCTTCCTCTGCTGTGAGGCGCGGACCTATCGTGAGCGGCAACCACGGTGCCATCTTTTCGGGTATAGGTTCTGACATGGACAGTCTTCTGAGCGAGGGATAACGGTACGACCGCACAAAAGAACAGAACGAGCGAAAGTAACAGACCTGTAACTGACCTAAAGCTATGCTTGGGCATGAAAAACTCCCTGGGCGTAAGAGGGTTGACCGCTTGGTGAGGGCGGCGAATCCTATCCCAAAGAGTAGGTGGATGCAAGAACGCTTGTATCTAACAAATGAAAGACTTCTTTTATCGGGATTAGAGGTGTGCCGGACTTCACTTTGAGGCAGGTTAATTAGGAGAGACTACCCAAAAATCATTTCGCGCCTTTGGCGTTTCAGCGGCTCTGCCGCCGCACCGTGCGGAAAGGCTCTGCCTTTCCGTCAGCCTCACTCCCAATTCTTTGGAGGCTCCGCCTCCAGTCCGAGGTTAGCCTCCTGAAAAATCAAGAGACCCGAACGGTAAGGCAGAGCCTTACCGCACTGTGCGGCGGCACAGCCGCTCCAACGCGATTGTGATCGTGTCAGGTAGCGACGACGAAGGCGACCGCGAACACTTCAAAAACACTCGGCCACGCGTCTGTCGATTCAGTCGCACCTATCATCCCCCCTTACGCCGCGACCAACACTTCGAGGTCTTCCTCTGCCCACAGTTTCCGGCGTTCCTGCTCACCACCCATCATTGACTTTTGTGAATGTCTGGCGTAGAAGCGGCCTGAAATCCAAAATCCAGATGCCCAAGGAGCCGCACCATGTCCCTTAAATTTTGTTTGTTGTTAGTCTCGATCCTGGTGACTGTGACGCTGCTTTCGTGCCAGCAGGCGCAGCCTCCCACAAATTTGGCTGAGAACAAGGCCACTCCGGCACAAACGGAAACGGCGAAGAAGGCCGCTCCGACAGATCTCGAAGCGCTCTCGAATCGGCTGGTCACTCAGGTTGCCGGCGCCAAGGAAGGCGAGATCGTCTTCGTCAGTGGCGGCGTTCGCGATCTGGAGCTGTTGGAAAATATTAATACCGACGTGCGAAAGGCCGGAGCTTTTCCACTATTAACAATCGGCAGCGATCGCATGTTCAAGAAATACTACGAGGAAGTGCCTGAGAAATACGATTCCCAGCCGCCCGATCTCGATCTCAAATTGGCCACCCTGCCTGCGGTCACGATTGCTATCGACACCAACGAGTCGGACGCGGTGGGCAACGGCATCTCGCCCGCACGGCTGGCCGCAGTCGGAAAAGCCGGAGAACCGGTGGCCGAACTGTTTCTGAAGCGCAACGTGAGACAGGTGAACATCGGAAACGGACTTTATCCCACTGCTTATCGCGCCAAACAATTTGGCATGTCGCAGGACGATCTCGCAAAAACTTTCTGGGAAGCGGTGAACTCTGACTATACCGCCGTCCAGACCACCGGTGAAAAAGTGAAGGGCGAACTTTCGACCGGCAAGGAAGTGCACATAACAAATCCGAATGGCACTGACTTGAAAGTGAGCATCGCGAGCCGGCCATTCTTCGTCAGCGATGGAATTATCTCCGCGGACGACGCCAAAAAAGGTGGGCCTGCCGTCTCAGTTTATTTACCGGCTGGTGAAGTTTTCTGTGCTCCCGTTCCCGGAAGTGCAGCAGGCAAAGTTGTCGAGTCACTAGGTTTTTTCCGAGGCAAGGAAGTAAACGATCTGACCTTGACCTTTGCCGCAGGAAAGTTGACGGCGATGACGGGTTCAGGTCCCGGCTTTGCCGATCTTAAAGCAGAATATGACGCCAGAGGAGACGGCAAAGAGCTGTTTGCCTTTATCGATGGGAAACTGGATTCAGTCGGGCATGGTCACGGTAGGAATTGGCAATAACGCCTGGGCCGGCGGAGACAACAAAGTTTCCTATGGCATGACAAACTATTTGCCTGGGAGTACGGTCACTGTGGATGGAAAGACGGTGGTAGAGAATGGCGTGTTGAAGTTGTAGTCAGCGTGGGCCAGAAGCGCACTGACTGCATCGTTTACCCAGGGTGTTACCCTGGGCTGGAATTATTCAACGCCGTCGGCGTAAGAGATCCAGTCGCTGCGGTTTTGTTAACCACCACAACATCATTTGCTCAACACATTTAAGCGGCCCAGTGTGTTAACCAGGCGGCGAAGGTGAGCCAGGCTCGTGTGCCGCCGAGCACCAGGCGGAGCGGCTGTGAGGCAACGATGAAGAGGCCCGCCAAGGCCGTGGCGCGATGGATACGCTTAAGCGTAACGAGGTCGTAGAGAACACAAGCCACAACAAACACATCTGTCAGTCCAAAGAATACTGGTGGGCCTGCCTGCATGATCGCGAAAGGCAACCGAGCAATTGCCGCGGCCAAAATTGAAATCGTTGCGAGCATCATCAGCCGCTTGTGCACGTCGGGCCGGCGCCGGAAATAAAAGCCTACCCCTATCAGTGACGCAAACACGAACATGTCGCCGAGCGGTATTACCAGGAACGAAAGCGGAGATATGTCAGGCAGCGGGGTCGCGCCCTGGCTGGCCCTGATGACAGCCGTGCTGACGCCGATCAGAATCATCAGTGTCGCTATAACCCCACCGAGAATTCCCAGTCGACGATGAATATCAGTGCGATGCGCAGCGACCAGCGTGGTTTGCGTCACGAAAAGCAACAGCCAGGACGAGAACACCAAGCCGTGCAGATGAAGGAGCGGCATTAGCGGCGCGCTGTTGAAATAAGGCCGGAGATAATAGGTGCGGGAAAAGCCGGCAAAGACGGTGATCACCACCGCTATGGACATGCCAATGTAGAACAAACGCTCGCGTCGCTTGCGAACGAGTGCGGGGGCTGCTTGCATGGTTTAAGTCTCCAGTCAACAGTCAACAGTCGGCGGTCGGCGGTCGGCGGTCGACTGATTTTGCAGCAGCTTTTAGCACAAGAGGGAGCAGACAGTAAACAGCAAACAGTAGACAGCCGGAATCAGCGCTTGATCGAGTTGCGCAAAGACTTGAAAGCTGCTCACACAGCATTTTCGACAACGTTTAGCGCCCAACACCATTGTGTAATCACTCAAGTATGAAAGTCTCGAGGTTGGGAAGGGTGGCTTGCCCCCGCCGCGACCGGGGTAAGAATGGGCTGAGTTTTCACACAGTCTCGATAGCGACCGGCTGGAAGTTTGATTACAAATTTCGTTACGAGTGAAGTGGTTGTGTATGTCGCAATATGATCCGGTCGCTACTGCTCCCGGTTCTGTATTTGTGGGCGTCACCGTTGATTCGCCGACCTGGGGCTCACTCCAGGCTTTACGCTGTCGCCAGCTTCGCAGGCTGAGGTTGTCGCCCGTTTCGCGGGCTCGATAATCGCAAACTAACAGTTTGCGCTACGAGGGCTAGGGCTTCCACTTCAGGACTTCATCGATCGCGGCGACTGAGATGGGATGGTAAGTCGGGCGCGCGCGGCGGTAAATCGCGAGCGCGCGTTCCTTTCCTTCAGGTGTTTTGGCAAGCTCTTCGTACAACGGTTTGATGAACTTGCGGCGTCCGATTGTCATGAGAAATTCTTCGAGACGCGAATACGCGGGTTCGTAGCGATTGCGAATCGACATCAGCAACCATTGAAACGCGATCTCAGAATTTCCCGACTGCGTTAAGTGAAACGCCTGGTCCAGCTCTGCCATACTCTGCGGATCCAGAACAACCACGTCGCTCTTGTCCGAACCGTTCCGATTAGGACCGGTCGCGGTGGTCCGATCAGGACTGGCAGTTGTGGACTCAGCAGCCGTGGACGCGGCAGCCGTGCCAGTAGTATTACCAGTGTTACCCTGCATCCCAGCCGCGTCTCCCGGCAGGGGCAGAGACCTCAGGAAATGCAGCAACTCCTGCGTCGTCCACTTAGCAGTCGGAATTGCGGAAGCCGGAACCTCGCCGCCCAGCCAGCGCTTCGCTTGCTCCTCAACTCTACTGAAAGCCGATGACGTCGGCTTCGGCGCGTTGGCAGGGATACCCGGCTGGTTAATCCATTCATCAACCGGCACCTGGGCTGCCAGCGATGGATTCTCATTCAACAAGTTGGTCTTTAAGTAAGCGAGAAACTGATCTGTTGTAATGCTCTGGAACGCGAAGTGATCGAAGTAACTCCGCAGGAAACGATCGAAGCGCGCGCGACCGAAAGTTTGTTCCAGATGACGTAGAAACAGCGCGCCCTTTTCGTAGGGCACATCGGTAGAGCCTTCATCCGGATCGCGGCCTGTTAAATCAATGTGCAGAATCTCGTCCCGGTCTTCCAGACGCGCGAGATCGTCGCGCAAATCCCGCAGGCCTAAGGCAGCTTCCATCTCCTCGCGCGAACGGCCGTAGACAGCCTCCAGAATTCGCCGTTCCAGATAAACCGTAAAACCTTCGTTCAGCCAAAAGTCGCGCCAGGTGGCGTTGGTAACGAGATTGCCGGACCAGGAGTGGGCCAACTCATGCGCCACCAGCGACACGAGACTCTTGTCGCCGGCAATAACAGTCGGCGTCGCAAATGTAAGTCGCGGATTTTCCATGCCGCCATACGGAAAGCTCGGCGGCAGGACCAACAGATCGTAGCGTCCCCAGCGGTATGGGCCATACAGTCGCTCGGTCGCTTCCACCATCTTCTCTGTGTCGCTGAATTCACTGGCGGCTTTGTCAACGACGACGGGCTCCGCATAAACGCCGGTGCGTCGCCCTAAGGGCCTGAAGCTGAGATCGCCGACTGCTAACGCGATCAGATATGAAGGAACGGCTTGCGGCATGCGAAAGCTGTAGTCGCCATCATGCGGCGTGTTCGGCTCATTCTCTGCACTCATCACCGCCAGCAGGTTGCGCGGCGTGCGCACGCGAGCAGTGTAAGTCACGCGAACCTGCGGTGTGTCCTGAAGCGGAATCCAGCTGCGCGCATGAATAGCCTCCGACTGCGTGAACATGAAAGGGTTCTTCTTGCCGGCCGTTTGTGCGGGTGCGAGCCATTGCAACCCCGAAGCGTCAGGGTTAGTGGAATAGCTAATGCGGACAAATCTGGCGTTCGCTGGTAACTGGATAGTCAGCGGTGCGCCGAGGATGGGATCCGATTGACCGACACTAAATTTCGTCGCAGTGTACTTTGCTCCATTCGCAGAAGTTTCGACCTCGTCGATGTTCAGATGTCGCGTATCGAGGATGAGTGGCGCTTGTTTGTTCAGCCTGTCGATAGTTAAAACCGCTGCACCCTGCAGAATCTTTTTGTCGAACGAGACGTCCCAATCAAGGTCCAGATGCCGTACACGAACGTCTTGCGGATTCGAGTACGAATGGAAATCTTTGGCTGCGGGTTGGGAGTCGACTGTAGTTGCCACGCAGAGAATAAATAAGAGCAGGACGAGATTCTTCATAAGACTTGCGTACTTTAACCGATCTCGGTTCCGAGTTTCGAGTTAGGTGCTAATGAGAATTTCAAACAGCGGCAAAAAAAGAGACCGCCGGCTGGCGATCTCCTTTAGGCTGATCAACTTGTTGTTGGTTATGCGGCTGGTTGAGGCAAAGGCTCCAATTGCGGAGATACGCTGGGGATAAGACCAGGCTGACTAGTCTCTTCCGCGACAAAGCACTGCTCAATGCCATCGGCTTCAACGGTGTCATATTCCAGCAGCAACTTCACCAGGCGCGCAATGGAATCCTGTTTCGTCGTAACTACTTCACAGGCTCTCGTGACAGCTTCCTCCACTCGATCGAGGAGGGTCTGGCTGAGTGGCGCTGAGTTGGACTGGCCGCCGGTCTCGCCGATATAGATCGGACCGAGCGGGCTCATGCCAAATTCGCTGACCATGCTCCGCGCAATTTCAACGGCGCGTTGAATATCGTTTGAGGCGCCGGCGGTCATTGTGGAAAGCAGAATCTGTTCAGCCGCGCGTCCACCCAACAGCACCGCAATCTGGTCCTCGAGATACTCGCGTTTCTTCATCAGACGATCGCGCTCGGGCAAAGCCTGCGTCACACCCAACGCGCGCCCGCGCGGCAGAATGGAAACTTTGTGAATCGGATCGCCATTCTTTACCGCCAACCCAACGGCGACGTGACCTGATTCGTGGACGGCCGTCGCATAGCGCTCGTCCTCGTCGATCATGAAGCCATGACGTTCTGCCCCCATCAAAATTCGATCGCGAGCAAACTCGATGTGGGTACGGCCGACTGCCGCGGATTCGTCTCGGGTGGCAGCAATCGCTGCCTCATTCAAAAGGTTGGCGAGGTCCGCGCCGGAGAAGCCCGGCGTACCGCGAGCTACCCAGTTAAGATCGAGTTCCGGAGCGAGCTGCAACTTGCGCGCGTGCACTCGGAGTATAGCCTCGCGGCCGCGCACGTCTGGCAGATTAACCGCGATCTCACGATCGAAGCGGCCGGGCCGCGTGAGGGCCCGGTCCAAAACGTCAGGGCGATTAGTTGATCCCATAACGACGATGCTCGAGGTTTGATCGAAGCCGTCCATCTCAATCAACAGTTGATTGAGTGTTTGATCCTGATCGGCGCTGGCCGAGTCGCTGCCGCGTCCGCGTTGCCGGCCCAGGGCATCAATCTCGTCGATGAAAATAATACAGGGCGAAACTTTCTTGCCCTCCGCGAAGAGGAGGCGCACACGTGAGGCGCCGACACCGGCAAACTTTTCCTGAAAGCTCGAACCCGACGCCAAAAGAAACGGCACGCCTGCTTCCCCCGCGACCGCGCGCGCCAGCAGGGTCTTGCCGGTTCCCGGCGGGCCGTAAAGCAAAATACCCCGAGGAGCACGACCGCCCAGCCGGCCAAAGCGCGCCGGATTGCGCAGGAAATCAATAGTCTCGGCCAGTTCGGCTGTCGCCTCATCAACGCCGGCGACATCGGCAAACGAAACATTTTGTTTGCCATTCTGGTCGCCCATGTTAAAGCTGCCAACGCCGCCGTTCATGCTGGCGTAGACGCGCCAGCCGATAAAACCGAGAAACAGCACCGTAATAATCGGCGCGCCCCAGGTCAACAGCGTTGCGGCCCAGGTAGTTTCCACCGGTCGAAACTCAATCGGCACATTGTTCTTGCGAAATTGTTCGACCAGTCCCTGACGAATTGCGTCACTCGAAACCGTAGCCTGAAGCGACGTTCCCTGCTTACTCTGAACAACTAAAGTGTCATTCTCGATAACCAGTGAAACCGCTGATCCCGTTTCAGCAATCTGGTAGAGCTCGGAATAATTGATTTTGGTAAACCGCGGCGCGCGACTTTGGGAAAAGATTATGGCAGTGGCCGCGATTAGCACTGCTGCCGTGGTGACAACCAAAATCAAAGTGACTCTTTGTGAGCGAGAAACGATTTTTCTAATGCGGGAAGGCATAACAGTAACTCCAAAAAATCTCGCCGGCTTTGTTAACTGGCGTTCGTTAACCCGGCCTGGCGAGCGTGAGGCGGCGGAGTGTCGGGGGACATCGACGCAATACAAAACCCGAGTTCATTAACGTAAAGCGCTCGCCGCATTTGGGAGCAGCGAGCACAGGCTTACTTTAACAGCCTGCGGAGAGAGTTGTCCAGATGTAAGATTAGGCGCAGATTTACGCAGATGATACAGATCTGAAATAGAGACCGAATGCTAAGAAGGCAGCGGTCAAGAGAAAAGGTTCCAGCTCGGCCAACCGCAGTCACGCCAAATTCCCTCTTTCAGATCGGTCTCATCCGCGTTAATCCGCGGCTCACTATCTGAATCAAAAACTGTCGCCGAATTTCGAAATGGCGGGTTTCCATACGCCCACTTAGTACCACTGGTTCAACCACAAAACACGCGAAGCACGCTGGAAAGTCGGCTTTACACAACACTTTGCCGTGCCAGCTTCGCAGTTGGCACAAGCATTGCGAACTCACCGGCAGGCATTGAGGCGAACTGCCTGCGCATTAGGGCCGGGCACAAAAGGAGGAACTGATAATGCTTTGGACAATCTTCGTGATTCTCTTGATCTTGTGGTTAGTAGGCATGGTTTCGAGTTACACGCTTGGCGGTTTTATCCACCTGCTGCTCATCATAGCGCTGGTGGTGTTGCTCATTAATCTCATCAGCGGCCGCAGACCTGTGGTTTAGACTAATAGTAGTGAAACTTTTCATCTCCTTCCCAGTGGGATCGTTCCCGCTGGGCAGGGGTGCGTTTGCTCACCGATCATTCGCGGCCAGCGAAGCGTCTTCCGCGGCGTAGTCAAAGTCCTCGGGCGAGATTTGCGCGGGAGGATTCGTTCGTTCCCAGGCAATCGTTCGCCGCAAAGCTTCATCGAATGACATGATTTCAGCATAGCCAAGCTCGCGACGTATACGGCTTGAGTCAACTTCATACTGCTGACTGAAGTCGAACATGTTACGGCGCAGTGATGAAGTCAATCGATCCGCTGGCAGTGCAACTACTTCACCCTTCCAGCCGGTCATACGACCAATCGCGCGCACCCAGTCAGCTTCGGAAAGGGTTTCGGAATACGCGATATTGTAAACGCGCTCAGCCGCACGTTCATCCGTTACCGCCAACGCAATTGCATGCGCGACGTCTTCAACGTAACCGCGAGACCAGCGCCAACCAGCGTAGGCCTCGTCGAGCAGAATCGCCGGGCGCCCGTCCTCGATCCGTCTGATGTAAGAAAATAATCGATGCTGGAGATCTCCAGGGCCGTGCGTAGCAGGCAAGCGCAGTATCGTGGCCGGCAGGTTCGGATCATTAATCACTGCTCGTTCAATGGCGGTCTTGTTATAGTCGAGGCCGGCATTGGATAACTTCTCACGCAGCGGCGAATCCTCCGTGAGCGGGACCGCGTCAGGAGGGCCAGGTTCCGTGCGCCAAAGCCGGCCGAACGCTCGATACACGTCCTGGCTGCTAATGACCACCACGCGCCGAGCCACTCCTACGAAAGCCTTTACACGAGCAGCATCTTCCTCGCGCAGCGGCGCCATATCAAGAACGACTTCGGGATTTAGGCGCTTTAACTCATCTAAGTGTTCGGAGAAACTCGCGAAGTCCCCATGAACGTGGTGGACATGAACAGGTAACTCTGTTTCAGTCGCGCCGCGGTGAAAGATTGCAATCTCATGCCCGCGCGCCACGAGCTGTCGTACCACGTGCGGGCCGACGAATCTTGTGCCACCAAGGATCAGGACGCGCATAACAGGAATTGTAAATCAGAAACAGGATTTGGCCTGCGTCCTTGGATTGCCCTGGTACTTAAGCAGTTTGAACCAAACTGGATCACTACCGAATGCCCGAGTCAGACTATTCATGTCTAAGGCCTTCGAGTTCTGCGCTGGATCTTGTGACCGCAACGAGGGCATGGTTCCTGATACTTGCCGTGGACCGCCATCTCAGGCCGGAAGGCAGTGACTTTTTCGGGAAAGCTGCCAATCGCTTCGAGCGGAGCGGTCGCAAGCCGCCCTTCCTCGCCTGGAGACATTCCAACATCGGACTTTGGACTTTGGACTTTGGACTTGGTGGGAACCCGGTCGCTTCCAACACCCCTAGCGGCTATCTTCACATCAGCGCGTAAGAGTTCGATCCACTTGGTCAGCGTGGCGCGAGTCGAGTTGAACAGCCGATCGATTTCTTCGGCAGACAGCTTTTGCGTCAGGGCAACGGGAGAGAGTCGTGCCTCCCAAAGAATTTCGTCGGAATAAGCATTGCCGATGCCGCTCAGTAAGCGCGGGTCGGTGAGTGTGCGTTTCAGCGTATGGTTCTCCGACTGGATAACTTTGGCAAAGGTCGCGCAGTCAATCTCAAAAATTTCCAATCCACCCGGATCGAGTCGGCTAAGGCCGGTCTCGGTCTCGATCAGGTGCAGGGAAGCACGCCGCTGAGTGCCGGCTTCGGTGAGTGAAAGAGCGCCGCTCTGGAAGTCGAACGTGGCGAGTCGGTTCTTCGGAGGTCGGGTTGAGGCGACCCGCGCGGCGACCCGGTCACTAGTGCTCTCGGTTCTGACAGAAGGTTGGTCGTGCCAATGCAGCCGGCCGGCAATCATCAGGTGCAGAACGAGCCAGAGATCTCCCTCCAGCCCTATACAAATCCGTTTGCCCAGTCTATGCAAATCAACGACCCGCCGGCCTTCGACGCTACTGATCGGCGGCACTGCCGTGCGCAACAGAAAGGGCGACACGATGGTGACGCGTTCGAGCGTTTTCCGCAGGATGCGGTGCTCGAGGGCTTCGAGGTAGACGACGATGTCAGGAAGTTCAGGCATAGCAGACAGTCAACAGTCGACAGTGGGGAGTCGACAGTCGACAGTGGGGAGTCAACAGTCGACAGTGAACAGTCAACAGCAAATGGCAATCAGTAATCAGCATTCAGCAATTCAGCAATTCAGCAATCAGCAATCAGCAATCAGCAATCAGCAATCAGCAATCAGCAATCAGCAATCGGGAGCGGCTGATTTCTCCGCGATAACGAGCAATCTCCTGCGCCGCTCGACCTTCGGACCAGCCGAGGTGCTTCTGGGCAATCCGTGCTGCAGCCTCGACGGCATCAAGTCCACAAGTTGAATTCAAACCAACCATCGTGCGACGAAGTAAACAATCGGAGAGCGTCTGGGCCAACTCATACTTGAAAGCGAAAACTATCTCCGCTGCAATTGCTCCGCTCTCCGGATCGATAACTTCATCGAGAGAAGGATCCTGCGCCAGCAACTGCGTGACTGCGGATGCGCGCATTCCGTAGATTCGCAGCAGCCGCTCCGTGGTTGTTTTGGTTAAGCTACTACGCTGGTTGAAGTCTTTGCAAAAGCCTTCGAAGTCAGAAGTGTGGGCGCCTGGCAACGGCTCGCGACCAGTTGTGCACTGCGCAAAACTTCGTCGCAACTTCCTCAAAACCAGGTCGACTGTTTGTGCGGCGAGACTGCGATAAGTCGTCAGCTTGCCGCCAACGATTGAAAAGAGATTATCCACGTATGGATGCTCTCGGATGTTTCAGCTTCGACGTAGATCGCGGTGTCGGGAGCGCCGGCAAAAGGAGCAACGATGAGATGGCTGCCTTTCGTGCCGCCAATCAAAGGCGGCGAATCGCCAACGCTTTCCTCTAACAGTTGATCGATCCACGGACCGGCCGCATTGATAACAACGCTCGCCGTTGCGAAGTGACCTTCTTCAGTTGGGCCGTCTGATCCTTCTCTTACAGTCTTGCCACTGCCCTGATGTTCATGAGTGAATTTAACGCCGCGAATCTTGCCGCCTTCGACATTAATCCTATGGACACGAGCATAGGTGAGGATTGTCGCGCCCTGCGCTGCGGCGGAGAGCGCGTTTTCAAGCACAAGCCGCTCGGCAAATTCAACTTGCGCGTCAAAGTAAACTGCCGCGCCGAGCAAGCCTTCAGGATTGAGCCCGGGCAACTGCCGCAAAGTTTCCGCCGTTGAAAGCATGCGGTGACGCTCGAGGGTCTTAGCAAACGAGAGGAGATCGTAAGCTATCATTCCCGCGCGTACTGTCCAGAAGCCACGGCGCGCATCTTTGTAAATCGGCACCAGAATCTCGAGGGGACGCACCAGGTGCGGCGCGATTTTCATAAGTCGCGCTCGCTCACGAAGCGATTCACGCACCAGGCCGAACTCGCCATGTTCGAGATAGCGCAAGCCGCCATGAATCAACCGTGTCGACCAGCTCGACGTGCCACCGCCGATGTCGCCCTTATCCAGAAGCAGGACCTTGAGCCCACGCATTGCGGCGTCGCGCGCGATACCAGCGCCGTTAATTCCGGCGCCGATTACAATTACATCGAATTGGGGATCGGTAATTTCGCTTGCCATTTAGCGCGTGGTCACATGAGAGACATTACAAGTATAGCTTCAACTTTGATGGCTACAACTTCTGGCTGAACAAACTCAATCAGTTCAATGGCAACTTTGTAGAAGCGGAAATGGTGAAGGCGTTTATTTTGTCCGGCGAATACCGGCAAAGGTTTTGGCCTTAGGTCAAACAGCGGGGGCAAGCCCGCCTTCCGCACCTTGAGCTGATCACAGTTGAGTTCTAAACCTTGCTTGCAAGGCTCCCAAGGAAGATCATCCGAGACCGGATAATCTCTCAGGTCAGGAAGGTGGGCTGACCCCGCTATTTGACTACAATTCAAAGTTTTCTTGGACAGTTAAGTCTTGGGATCGACACTCAAGCGAGGCAGGGCACGGGGCTGACCTTCGATTTCAGAAACTGTTTCGCCGCTACGGTGGGCGCCCATCTTGCGGTAGAAACCTTCTGCGTTTGGGTCTGACGAAATCTCGACTTCGGAAATATCCCGCCGCGCCGCGTTCTGCATAGCATGTATGAACAGATCTTTGCCGACGCCGGCGCCGATGTGAGCAGGCGCCACCCACATATGATCAAGCTCGGCTTTGTCATCGCGAATAATCAAAGCGTAGAAGCCGAGTAGTTCACCTTCGCTTTCCGCTACGAACACTTGATTGGCAGCGACAAAATCCGGCGAGATTGTGAGGTCGTCCTGCCAGTGCGTGATCCAATGCTCCGGATAGCCCCAATGCCTTTTCGCATCATGGGCGATCATGGTCAGCGTCGCGGCGTCTTCAGCGGTTGCTCTTCTTATTCTCAAGCTTCCGGAATCCTAACCTGAACAAGCGTCCGGCGTATCTCAATTAGCCGAAAACAAACACGGATGGTAACGACTGACTGCTGTGTTTGTTAATCTCTCTATCCGTGTTCATCTGTGGCCCATCAGTCGGTTTCGTCATTTCTTGTTTTCCACAATCGCCTTGCTCAGTTTCTGCGCCAGCTCGCGAGCTTGAACGGCGAATTCGCCCTTCGGTTCCAGACGCAAATATTCCTGGTATTCGGCAAGTGCGCGCTCCTGCTGGTTAATTTTTAGCAGGATATTACCGGCCAGCAAGTGAGCTTCCGCAAAATCGGGCTTCAATTGCAGCGTCCGGCCGACAGCCGGGCCAGCCTTTGGAACGTTACCTAAATCCCAATAGAGACGGGCCAGCGTAAAATGGCCGTGCCAGGATTTATCGTCGAGCTTGAGTCCCTCCAGCAAAGCTTTTTCGGCCTCATCATAGCGCTTCTGACGCCAGTACACCTCGCCCAAAAAAATCTTAGCGGCGGGGCTGCGGGTCTTGAGCTCTAATGCTCGTCGAAAAGCAGTTTCAGCTTTCTGCCAGTCCCGTGCGTCCATCAAGGCCGTACCCAGCAGGAGGTGCGCTTCATAAAATTGGGGATAGACGACAATGGCACGTTGCAGATGTCCGAGTGCTTCGTCGTTACTCTTCCTGCTGAGAGCTTCGCGACCGCGAATCAGTTCCTCGCGAGCTTCGGACGGCGCGCGGGCATCGATAACATCCATCAAGGCCATGGGCCCTGAGTTTTGAGAGGTTAGTTCGAAAACCAGGAAAGCGCGAAATACGACTTGTAGATCGGCATCCTGTTGCGCAGGTCTAAGCCGGGGACGTTGAGGATAACTCTGTAGTAACCGCGCTGCAGGTTTGAGAAGCGAAAGCGCCCCGTGCTATCGGTATCGATTTGATCAACCAGTCCGCCGCCAAACCGCTCCAGTCGAATAGGAACACGGCCCGCCGGCTGGCCTGTATCAGCCACGCGCACCTGACCCACAACCTCAAAGGAATTAGCCGAAGGAGCCGAGTAGGTGTCGCGCTCGCGTTGCGTAAGAACTGGCGAACTGATAGCCAGCACGAAGATGAGAGCCAGTGAGTAGTGACGAAGGCGTAGCACTTGATTGCCCGAAAAAACTGAAGCAGTCTTGTTTGCAATAACAGGCTACTGCAAAACGCGGGCTGCGGTAAAACTAAGGCCGGGCGGATTCGGGATCCGCCCGGCAAAGTTAGCTTCCCACGACTGGCGTCAGTGGGTGTACTTCAAGCCAAACTGAATCAGCCGTGCCGGAACTCGTTGGCGTTGAGGTAGTCGAGTTTGAGAGTCGAGTGCCTGCCCGGTCTGAACTGCAATGCCGCTAAGCGCTGCAGTCGTTCGTGTCGGTAAAGCTACCATCGTCTCCCACTGTCACGTTGCGAACGGATCGACCGGTCGTCTCGCTGATAATGTCAACCGTGGCGCCCTTGACGATGGCCCCTCCCTGGTCGGTTACGACACCGGTGATGCCTCCTGTTTGGGTGCCTTGGGAAAAGACTGATGCCACAAAAAGAAAGCTCAGGATTAAACTACTTGCCAGCAGGCGCAAAACGCTTCGCATAACAGCTCCTCCTTCGTTTGCGAAATAACTCTTTTTAGGAAACGACTCTCAGTTTATTGATGCCTGGAAAAGACCCAACTCAAGTTCGATAGAGGTGAACAACGGTTTTGCGGCGAAAATAAGCAAGCAACATTCCAAGCAGCACGTACAAACGTTATCTCTAAAAACCCGCCATTTTGGCGTCTTCCAAAAGGACGCCCATGGCCCTCCATTTCAGATCATGGAGTTTTTGTGTTTTTGTTCAAATTCTTGGATTCAGTGTGCTTCGCGCCGGCGCTGTAAGAACCTTGACAATCAAAGAACCGTAGCAGGCCGAGGGTAGTGTCTTAGTTTGAGATTTCCTCTGTGTAACCTTTGTGTTCTCTGTGTCTTCGTGATGAAAAACGCTCCACAATCACTCACCACGGAGACACAGAGAACACAAAGGGTGCACAGAGAAGCGAAATTAAGACACCACCCCGGCCGAGTCCTACCAGCGCCGAAAGATTCACCAGTTGATGTGCGCGTATTGCAGAATTGCCGCTTCAGCGAGTACGCAATTGACAGGCTCGCCGGCGGGTGTAATCCGAAAGTACGGTGGAGGAATCAGCAGCGGTTACAAGCTAATCCGGGAGTGATTCTAAAAATCGAACCTCAGGTTGAGGCCGCTTCGCTTGCTTCCGCAGGTGTAGGTTCGTCGTGATGCTCGGTCGTGTAGAGACGAAGGATATCCTGTCCCTGGCGCGATCTGGGATCGATGGTGCGAATATGTTTGCGCCCCTGCATTTCCCAAATCGCCGTTACTACGCCGTCCTTCTCGACGGCGTGATAGGAGATATCTTCCGTCGCGGCTTGAGCCGCCGGACCCTCGCCTGTTGTATTAGTCGCGCCTTCAACCGGCGCGCTCTCATTGTCAGACATTTTTACAGTAACACTCCTCTCAGAACTTCATCGGCTTGTCTTGTTGGTTTAAGGAATTGTTGCACACGGCTCGCGCAAGTGTCTACCAAACAACGACCAGGCGCGTCGAACAGCAGCGCATTCACCTACGCCCATTGGCGAGCAGGGCAACCTCGACCGCCTTGCGAGGCGCAACTACTCCCCACCCCTGTCTTTCGACTTCGACACTCGGCACGCGCTCGGCGGTGTCAATCAGGATGCGTTTCACTTGCTGCGGAGTGAGCGTGGGATTAGCTTCCAACATGCAGGCGGCAATCGATGCAACAATCGGCGAGGCTTGATCGTTATCAACTGTCTTAACAGCGGAACCGGTAAATCGCGGGCTTCGTCGAAGTCTTTGTCCAGACCCGCATGCGAATCGATGATGGCTCGCAAGTCGTCGTCAGCAGCCGCATCAAGTTCGGAGCAAAGATGCGCTTCGTCAGCCGTCGGCGTGGCCGGAAGAATCGGCGCGGCCACCCAAATGCCGGGCGCAATGATTTCCGGTTTTTGCAATCCATCAATCGTCGGCCCATAGGACGAACGATACATGCCACGTCTCGCTCGATCGAGGGAGTTCTGATCGTCGAGCCCGCCCACAGAAATAGCTGAGGGCGAAGCAGCCGGGGGCAGCACGGGATGACCAGGAGCCATTCCCGCATTACCGACGGCGCAAACAACTGTCAATCCTTCGCCCACCGCGCGTTCAACGATCCGGCACAATGGACTGTCCAGGTATGACTGTTCGAAATCGCCGCCAGCGGAAACGTTGACGATACGAATGTCGTATTTCTTTCTATTGTCTAAAACCCACTCCAGGCCGCGAACGATATGCTCATCGGGAATATGTCCGGTGCGGCCCACCTTGACCAGCACAACCTTCGCAGCAGGAGCGATGCCGCGATAAAATCCGTCGGACAAATAACCGTTTCCCGCCGCCACCACCGAAGTCATCATGCCGTGCCAGCTCGCGACATCAGTAGTCTCAAGCGAAGTGCGATCGTCTTCGCCGTCGAAGATGTTACGGT
>WNGF01007131.1_pt1 | contig 22512 bp, 20 predicted proteins | sample 5400641 | NCBI WGS metagenome assembly WNGF01 (sample SAMN13153371, study PRJNA577476) | soil metagenome | isolation source: 80 cm soil or saprolite under grassland replicate 2 | place: USA:California | collected 2016-06-15 | reverse complement strand
CGACCCGTTGATTAAGAGTCAACTGCTCTACCAACTGAGCTAACGGCCCTCGTTCTGAAGATTGGCGATCGAGGTGGATCGATCGACGGGGCGTATTCTTGACGATGGGGAAATCGTTGTCAAGACGGCTAACGGACAAGGCTTTCCTTGCAGGCTGTCGGCCAAAATGAGAGGAAACCACGACGGGGCAATCAGTCTTTGAACATCTGCGCCCGTAGTTCTTGCTCGCGGATCATGGCGTTTCGCAGAAGCGCCTCTTTTTGAAGGATTGTTCTTTCCGCCCTAGCCAACTCTTCGCGAAGCGTTTGAAGCTCGGCTTGAAGCGCCGCGAGATAACCGAGCGCCTGACGCAGTCTTTGGTCGTGCGGCATCTCAAAGAGAGGTGTGTTGTTGTGAGGCCTTTCGACACGCTTCTCGAAAGGTTCCGGATGATTGACAAGTTGAATTGCTGCGCTCATTTTTTTACTTTCTCCTGATTACCTCTGTTTCGTTCTTGTTTTTTTGTTTATTGTTGATTGGGTCACGTTGAGTTCGCCCGGTAGGGGTGGACCGTTGAAATTGGCGAACTGGCTTGGCTCAACGTCGCTTTACTGTTCAGGGACTGGCCATTTTTCTAGCGAGCAAAACAACACGGCCAACGAGACCGACGGCGAACCTTAGAGTGTGTCGACCCGATCCGGGTTGCCCGCGCATCTGTCCTGGCGCCTTGCGCGAGCGGTTCAGGGTGGGGCGATTTTTCAGTCGCGGCGCATAATAGCACACTCGTTTCTTGGCGCGAAGAAATTTTTATAGTTCTTCTTGTCATGGAGAATTTTTCCAATTAAGAAGTTTGCGGCAAACGGGGACTATTAGCTCCCGGTTTCAAAAAACTCCGGCTATTATAGGCTTATATTAGCCCCGGGCTAGCTGCTAAGATTGCAGATCTGATAGCTGATTATTTTCATGGAGGTATCTAAGATAAGAATGGCTTCGCAGTTATTGGACGGCGCCGCGGTGGCGGAAGAGATCAAACAGAAAGTAGCGGCGCGTGTGAAAGAATTAGAGCAGCGCGGGGTCAGGCCCGGCCTCGCGGCTGTGATTGTCGGAGACGACCCGGCCTCGAAGGTCTATGTCGGCAGCAAGGTCAAAACCTGCCAGGCGCTGGGACTGCATTCGGAGAAGTATGAACTGCCGACCCGGACGACTACTGAAGAGTTGTCGGCGTTGGTCGAACATCTGAATCGGCGTGACGACATTGACGGCATACTCGTGCAACTGCCATTGCCGAAACAGATCGAAACGCGCCGCATCCTCGAGGCTGTAGATCCGGCGAAGGACGTGGACGGGTTTCACGCGGTGAACGTCGGCCGCCTGGTCAGGGGCGAGGAATCACTCGTCCCGTGCACGCCGGCGGGGATCCTGGAGCTGCTCGACCACTACCGGATTCCGATCGAAGGCTCGAGGGCGGTCGTCGTCGGGCGCAGCGACATCGTCGGCAAGCCGGTGTCGATGCTGCTGCTCCATCGGAACGCGACGGTGACGATCTGCCATTCACGCACGCGGAATCTCCCCGAAGTCACTCGCCAGGCCGATATCCTGATCGCGGCGATCGGACGCGCGGCGATGATCACCGGCGATTTCATTCGCGAAGGCGCGGTCGTCGTCGACGTCGGGATGAACAACGTCACGACGGCCGACGAGGTCAACCGTATCTTCGCCGACTCCGAGATTCCCAAACGAATGGAGAGCCTGGCCAAGCGCGGCTACACGCTGGCCGGTGACGTCGAGCCGCGCACCGTAGCCGGTCGCGCCTCATGGCTGACCCCGGTCCCCGGCGGAGTCGGGCCTCTGACGATTGCGATGCTGATGAAAAATACGTTGCGCGCCGCCGAGATGCGGCGCGGTTAGGGGTACGGCGCCGCGCGCGCGGAGTGGGACAGACTTTAGTCTGTCCGTAGTGTGAATTGAGGGCGGACAGACTAAAGTCTGTCCCACTCCGCGCGCGGCGCCGTACCAATCTTCAGGATGCTCAAAATCGGACTGACAGGTGGAATCGCCACCGGCAAATCATATGTGTTGAGTGTGTTAAGCGAATTGGGCTGTGAAGTGAATGACGCGGACACCATGGCTCACCGTGCGATCGAACCGGGCCGGCCGGCCTACTCCGACATCATCGATCATTTCGGCCGCGACATACTCAACGAAGACGGCTCGATCAGCCGCGCCGCCCTCGGCGCGATTGTCTTCACCAACAAAAGCGCCCGCGAGCGCCTCAACGAGATTGTTCACCCGCGGGTTTACGAGGCGCAGGCGGAATGGTTCGAGCAGGTCGCCCTGCGCGACCCGGCGGCCATCGCAGTCGTCGACGCCGCGCTGATGATCGAAACAGGTTCGTACCGCCGCTTCGACAAAGTCATCGTCGTTTACTGCGACCCCGAACTGCAGCTTCGACGGTTGACCGAGCGCAACGGCTTCACGCGCGAACAGGCGCAGGCGCGAATTTCGGCCCAGATGCCATCAGAAGAGAAGTTGAAATACGCCGATTACTCTATCGACACGTCGGACGGGTTTGAAGACACGCGACGGCAGGTCGAGAAGATATACGAAGAATTGCGCGCTCTTCAGTCTGCCCCACAATAGACTTATAGGCCCTGTGAGTACTATAAGTCCCATTCATAATGCCCCAGAGATTTTCCGAGAGAGTTTATGGACCAATCACGCAAAGCCACGACGGAAGGGACGTCGAATTACAAGAATCGATTTACCGGCGGCGTCGCCGAAGGCCATTTTCGGCAATCGCAGGGGTTGTGGATCTCATCAATCGGCCTCGGCTCTTACCTCGGCGGCGCCGACGAGCGAACCGACGAGGCCTATCGGATCGCCGTCAAACGCGCGGTCGAACTGGGCTGTAACGTCTTCGATACGGCGGCGAACTACCGTTGCCAGCGCAGCGAACGAAGCATAGGCGACGCGCTCGCCGGACTGTCCGGGGCGGCGCGCGACGAGATCGTGGTCTCGACCAAGGGCGGCTACGTCCCGTTTGACGCCGCGCCGCCGCGCAGCCGTCAGGAGATGGTCGCCTATGTCGAAGAGACATTCATCAAACCGGGCGTCTGCAAGTGGGAAGACTTCGTTGAATCGAGCCATTGCATGACGCCAGCCTACATCGCGCATCAGCTCGATCAGAGCCTCCGCAACCTGAGGCTCGAATGCGTTGACATCTACTACATTCACAACCCGGAATCGCAGTTCGCCGAAGTTTCGCGCGACGAGTTTTACAGAAGGCTGCGCGGCGCGTTCGAGTTTCTGGAAACCGCCGTGGCGGACGGTAAGGTTTCGATGTACGGGACGGCCACGTGGAACGGCTATCGCGCGCCATCGGACAGCCCGGAGGCTCTGTCGTTGGAACGCGTGGTTGAGACGGCGCGCGACGTGGCGGGGGACGGCCATCACTTCAAAGTTGTCCAACTGCCGCTCAACCTGGCGATGACCGAGGCGTTCACCGACGTCAATCAAACATTAGCCGGCGAGAAGGTCACATTTCTGGAGGCGGCGGCGAGACTCGGCGTCACGGTCATGTCGAGCGCCTCTATCTTGCAAGCGCGCCTCTCTTCGGGGTTGCCGCCGATTGTCGGCGCCTCCCTGCGGGGATTGCGCACGGACGCGCAGCGCGCGATTCAATTCACGCGCTCGACCCCGGGAATCGACGTCGCGCTTGTCGGGATGAGCGACGTCGCCCACGTCGAGGAGAATTTGGAAGTGGCGAAAATCCCGCCGGCCACGGCGGAAGAATACCTGGGCCTGTTTGACGCCAGGTGAAAAAAGGAGACGATTTCTTGAAACGAATTTTATCAATCGCGCTGCTCGTCCTCGTCGCCGCGCAACCGATCTTCACACAGACCAGAAACAGGGCCGCGGGCCAGGGCAAAGTCATCAAGCCGCCCGCCGCCGAAGCCGAGTTGAAAAGACTCGAACGCGAGTGGTTCGACGCCGTCGTGAAAGGCGACGCCGAAGCGCTCAAGCGCGTTCTGGCCGACGACTTCGCCGCGCTCAATGACGACGGCAGCGTCATCAACAAGGCCAAGATGATAGAACTGTCGCAGGCGGGACTCGTCAAGCTTGATGAAATCAAAACCGACGAATTCAACCTGCGACTCTACGGGAACACGGCGATGGTCACGGGGCGCGCGACCTACATTCGCGATCAAAAGCCTCTTGGCCAGAGCAGCCATATCGAGACCTGGGTCAAACGCGCGGACACCGCCGGAAAATTTCGCTGGCAAGCGGTCTCCTGGGTCTCAATGCGGATCAAAGCGTCTGTTTTGGGAGCGGAAGCGATGACCACGCAATCAGGATTGAGGTACGAAGACATAGTCGTCGGAACGGGCCCAAGCCCGCAATCCGGGCAGGAAGTGACTGTGCATTACACCGGCGCCCTCGAAGACGGAACCAAATTCGACAGTTCGCTGGATCGCGGCCAGCCGTTCAAATTCAAAATCGGCGTCGGACAGGTCATCAAGGGCTGGGATGAAGGCGTCATGACGATGAAGGTGGGCGGAAAGCGCAAACTCGTGATACCGCCGCAGCTCGGTTACGGCCGTCGCGGCGTCGGTCCGATCCCGCCGAATTCGACTCTGGTGTTTGAAGTCGAGCTGCTCGACGTTCAATCTCAATAGCGCAGGGCGCCTCGTGACAATTTCTATATCTCACGCCGCAACGTCTCCCAGAAGCTGCCGCGATAGACCTGCCGGTCCAACCCTTCGTAGCGCGCCAGCAGATCTTTTTCGCTGAGGATGTGGCCTTGCATCCAGACTTCGGACGCGAGCCATCCGTCAACTTTCAGTTCGCCTTTGAGATCGGCGCGGTTGACGAGGACTTCGAGCCTCAATTTGCCGGCGTCGACGTCGATCAGAATCAGATCGCTTGCGGTGTGCGGATTTTTCATCTCACGCCAGGAGATGACGCGCCCGCGGACGGCGTAGTCAACCTCGGCCAGCTTTCTGCGCGGGTACCGCTCGGCGAGCGGGGCGAAGGTCGGGTCTTTGGCCTTAGTGATCACCCGCGCTCGGTACGCCAGGCCGGAGACGGAGGCCGTGATCTGCCGGTCGCGCAAGCGGCTCAGATCGACTTCGGTGATGTTTTGCAACTCGAAGACGAACTCGACGCCGGAATTGACCAACACCCCCCGCGCCACGGCCTCGCCGTCCTCCTCGTATTCGGCGATCTCCCAGGGGTGGAGGCTGAAGACATGACGCGCGCGAAAGGCCGGACGGCAATCGGCGTAAAAGAGGCCCTCCTTCGATTCGTAGAGCATCGTCCACACTTCCAGCCCCGACCCGACGCTCCAACAAAAACCGTGCAGCACGCCTTGTTCACGACCGGCTTTGCTCGCCGCCCCACGCTGTTGCGCCTCTTCGGCCAGCGACTGGTAGGAAGTCTCATCGGTGATGTTGAATCCGATCGCGTGGAAAGGTTCGCCCATATTCCGGTCTATGTTCCGGCCCATGTTCCGGCCATGTTCCGAGAGGATGTTTCAATCTCTAGGTTTCTTCTTGTTAGGAGCTTTCTTCGTCGCAATCTCGTTGGGAGCGACATATTGGCGGACGCCGCGGACGTTGCGCGCGGGGCCGCGCTTGGGTGGCTGATTGCTTCTGACCATCTCGGCGAAAAGGTCCATATCGTAATCGCATTCGCGTGACATCTCTTCGCGGATCGCTTGCAACTCTTCGAGAAACCTGGGGCGTTTATACATAACTCAGTGGGCAGTGGGTAGTGTGTAGTGGATAGTGGGCAATGACTGCCCACTATCCACTACACACCACCCACTACTACAGCTCACTCACTAGAAATTCAGGCGTCACGATTTCGGGGACGAAGAATCCGGCGGCGGTATTGAACAATTTTATCCGCGCCTGGCGATGCACGTTCGCCAGGTGGCCGAAATTCCAGGTCACCAGGTAATCGATCTTGTGAAACGAGGCGAGCGCGACGTGCAGCGCGTCGCCCATATATTTTCGCTGAAAAATGCCGCGCCCGATGTAACCGTCGGCCAGTATCGCGGCCTCCTCTGTAATATCCAACTGCGGCAGGGCGCTGATCAATTGCAAATAGCTGCGACGGTACGGCTCTCTCGCGCGTTCGAGTTCCCGCGCGACCAGCGGCGAAACATACGCGAGGTAGTTCTTCAATTCGTGCTCCCACCACCGGATCGTCAGGTCGCGGCGGAACGACTCGCCTTTGTCGAGATACGCGCCGATGACCGATGTTTCGAGGTAGATGCTTGTGATCATAAATTAGCGGGCAGTGGGTAGTGGGTAGTGTGTAGTAGGCGGCGACTGCCCACTACCCACTACCCACTACCTACTCCCTACTGCTTCTCCGCGACTGAGATCGCCTTGCTCTGCGGCGTCAATTTGAACTGATATCGCCGCATGTCGATCACCACGCGGAAGTGCTCCAGATAGTCTCCGCCCAGAATCCCGTGTTGCTCGAATCCGGAAGTCTCGTTGACCGCTTCGAGGCTCAAGATCACGGCGCGCGAGTTGTTTTTTCTCAAACCGTTGACCGTCAGCGCAGCGAGCCCGAGCGTCTCGACGCCTTCCTCGATGCCCGCGGCGCCGACGACGCGAATGGTCTCGCCTTTGATCTTCAGCCCCTCCAGTTCGTGGCGCTGGACAGCGGCCTTCGAGATGACGGTCGTGGTCGCGCCGGTGTCGATGATGAAATTGAGCGGGCGCTTCAAGTTCGGCAAATTGGTCTCGGCGCTGGCCAGCCCGCCGCTGGTGCTGCGGATCGGGACCTCGAATCCGTTGATGAGGTCGCCGACGATGGACGGCGGGTCAATCGGCTTCGCGGGGTCGGGCGGCTTCGCGGGGTCGGATTTAACCGGCTCATCGCGTATCGGGGCGCGGTCGAGCGTCATCTGTTTGGCATGGTAATCGAGCGTTACGCCGTAGTTCGCCAGAACGGACAGCCCGATGTAGCCGTCGGCCTTTTCGATCTCGGGGGTGTCGGGCGCGCTGTGTATGGTGCGGATGTAAACCGGGATCGCCTCGATCTTCGCTTCGCCGATGGTGATCGAATCGAGCAGCCCGTAAACGATCGGGAACGAGCCGCTCCCCCCCACCGCCCGCGCGTTGCCCCCGTGCGCGACGGGTTTGATGCCCAATTGCCTGGCGACCGTGTCGGAAACCACCGACAGGCTGGCCCCGGTATCGACGACGAACCGCAAAGGGGTTCTGCCATTGATCGTCACCTTGATGAACGGACGATGGTTGACCAGTTCGAACGGGACGGTCGTGACCTCTTTGCCGCTCGTGCGATGAATCTTCGTGCTGCCCAGGTAGCGGTAGAAGTCGATCAACCCGCGAATCCGCGCCCGGCGCTCGACGTCGCTCTTCGGAGTGACGTCGAGGAACTTCTGGTAGGCGTCGGCGGCCTCGTTGTAATACTCCAGCCGCGAGCAAGCGCGGGCCAGCGCCAGATAATAATCAGGCTCCATCGGGTCGATCGAGATCGCGCGCTTCAAACCGTCGTAAGAGTTGCGCGTCCGATGCTCGTAGTATTCGATCTCGGATAGCCCTGCGATGGCCAGCGCCTCTTTGTTGTTGAACTTGACGGCGGTGTAGAGCGCTTCGACCGAGTTGCGGAATTCGCCAGTGCGCAGCAGCGCCGTCCCGAGCAGCGCGAACCCGCGCGAATTGAGCGGGTCGGCGACGATCACCTGCGCCGCGTTTTCGTAAGCCTCCTGCAGCTTGATCTGTTTGACCAGCGTGAAGCTCAGGCCCAGCCGAGCCTCCTTGTCGGTTTGATCTTTTTCGAGAAGTCGCCGGTAGATCTTTTCGGCCTCGGTGAGGTTGGCCTTGCGTATTTCGCTCTCGGCGCGTTTGAGCGACTTGCCGCGCGTCTGGGCCAAGGCGGAGGTTGACAGGAGAAGGGCGGCCGACAGGGCCGTCAGAATCCGAAGGGCTTTCTTCATAGTAAGTACCTCCTCTGGGGAGTGGTATAGACTTAAGTCTGTCCTGGCAATGGACAGACTGCAATCTGTCCCACGTCTTCGTTATTTCAAAATGACGCCGGTTTTGTTAGACCAGAGCAGGAGATCGAGTTCGTCGAGATTGATTTTAATATCCTCGGCGAATTTTCTCATGCGGTCTTCGACGGCCAGATACTTTTTTTTCGCGCCGGGGGGGTCGGGGGAATCGATCACTCCGGCCTCATACAGAGTCCGCAAGATGTGTTTATCCAGGATCGCGTATCCTCGATAGCCTATATTTCTCAGATAATGGCTGGACTCCTTGTAGCCGACGCCTTTGACGCCAGGATTCTTAGCGAAGAAGTCGCGGCGCGCCTCCACGTCATCGCCGAACGAATCGAGCCGCTCTCTGAGCCGCAACCCGCAATCGCGCTTCAGAAAATTCCGCGTGTGAACGACGTATCCGGCGCGCGCGTTCGGGTAACGGTGCGCGCCGACGAGCGACCTGCACAGTCGCTTCTGGCCGGCCTTGAAGAGATGGGGGCGGACTTTTTCTATCGAATTCAGCCCCATCCGCGCGCTCGCGCCCGCCGTGAAGATGCAAAAGACAAGCTCTTCGAATAAACGCCCGTCATCGCCTCCGAGCATGATCGCCTCGAATTCGGCGAGGCGGGCGCGAATCGCCTCCCGTTTTTCAAGGTAGGTTTTCTGCAACTCTTCAATCATCTCGTCACACTTCCAGCTCAAGGAGATCCTCCGCGGCGTAAGTTTCGGGAAAGACCGAGCGGGCTTCTTCCAGCAGCGGGCGCGCGTCGGGGAAGCGCGAGCTGAAGTGCGTGATTAGCAGCCGGCGCGCCCCGGCCTCACGCGCGGTCTCGGCGGCCTGAATCGCGGTCGAATGGCCGAAATGATTCGACTCCTCGATCAGCTCTTCGGTGAACGTCGCCTCGTGGATCACCCAGTCGGCGTTCTCCGAAAGTTTCACGGCGTTGGCGCAGGGGCGCGTGTCCAGACAGTAACTGACGGCCATGCCGGGGCGCGGCGGCCCCAACACTTCCGACGGATGAATCACCCGCCCGTCTTCGAGCGTGACGGGTTGGCCCGATTGCAGCCGCGAGTACAGCGGCCCTGCGGGAATGCCTAACGCCTTCGCGCGTTCGAGGTTGAACCGGCCCGGCTTGGTCTTCTCTTCGAGCCTGTATCCGAGCGCGAAGATGCGATGGTCGAGCGGGCGCGTCATGACAGTGAATCGGGCGGATTCGTAAACCAGCTCCTGCTCCCTGCCGGCGAAATATTGCGCGTCGAATTCACGCAGCTTGAGCGGGTAATTGACGTGGCAAATTTTCAACTTGGCGAGCAGCGTCAGGTATTCGTCTATGCCCGTCGGGCCGACCAGCGTCAACTCTTTCTCGCGCTGGTCGAGCGACATCGTCGAAAGCAAACCGGGCAAGCCGTTGAAATGGTCGCCGTGCAGGTGCGAGATGAAGACGCCGGCGAGCTTCTGCGGCGAAACGCCGGCGCGCGCGATCTGGGTCTGCGTCCCCTCGCCGCAATCGAACAGCCACCATTCGCCCTCGCCGACCACGGCCAGCGCGCTGACGTTGCGACGGAGCGTGGGTTTACCTGAACTGGTTCCGAGCGGAATTATCTTCATTTTACTTCGCCATCGCGGCCTCAATTCTTTACTGCTTGGGGCCGGCCATAGGCATTATCCATTCTAAATCAGGCCACGCAACATTGGGACACCGGTACAGTACCGCGCGCGTAAGCAAGCGGCCGACTCATTGGCCGGCCGCTTGCTTACGCGCGCGGTACTGTACCAACGTCATTCAGCCCGGTCACCATCCCAGCACGCGTTTGCCCGGATCATTCCAGCGGTTCAGGATGACTTTGTTGTGAGTGTAAAAGTGAAAGCCTTCGTGTCCCTGAATGTGCAGGTCGCCGAAGAACGACTGGTTCCATCCGGCGAAGGGGAAGACGGCCATCGGCGCGGGCACGCCGACGTTGACGCCGACCATCCCGCAATTGACGTGGCGCGCGAACGCGCGCGCCGCGCCGCCGTCGCGGGTGAAGATGACCGCGCCGTTGCCGTAAGGCGACTCGTTGGCGCGCGCGATCGCCTGGCTCAAATCGTCGACGCGCATCACCGAAAGTAGAGGCCCGAAGATTTCGTCGCGCGCTAGCCGCATTTGAGGCGCGACGTTGTCGAAGATCGTCGGCCCGAGGAAGAAACCCTCGCTCAACTCGGTCAATGACACCCCGCGCCCGTCCGTGGCCAGCTTCGCGCCTTCATTAAGGCCCAGGTCAATGTAACTTCTGACCCGGTCGCGCGCCGCCGCGTCGATCACCGGCCCCATATCCACATTGCTTTCCGCAAAGGGGCTGTCTGTCGGCCCGACGCGCATCTTCTTCGCCGCCGCGTCCAGGCTTTCAATCAAAGGATCGCCGGCCCTGCCTACCGCGACCGCGACGCTCCCGGCCATGCACCGCTGTCCGCTGCAACCGAAAGCCGCGCCCATGATCTGGTTCGTCGCCGCGTCGAGGTCGGCGTCGGGCATCACCAGCATGTAATTTTTCGCCCCGCCGGCGGCCTGCGCGCGTTTGCCGTGAGCCGTCGCGGTTTCGTAAATGTATTTCGCAACCTTCGTCGAGCCGACGAAGCTGATCGCGGCTACGTCGGGATGTTTTAGCAACGCGTCAACCGTCTCCGCGCCTCCGTGGACGATGTTGAAGACGCCTTCGGGCAGTCCGGCTTCGGTCAGCAATTCGGCCAGACGAATCGGCGTCAGCGGGACTTTCGGCGAAGGTTTGAGGATGAATGTGTTGCCGCAAACGATGGCGATGGGAAACATCCAGAGCGGAACCATCGCCGGGAAATTGAACGGCGTGATTCCGGCGCAGACTCCGAGCGGATGTCGTTCGACGCGCCCGTCAATGCCGCGCGCGATGTTGTCGAGCGTCTGTCCCATCAGCAGCGTCGGCGCGTGACAGGCAAATTCGACCATTTCGATCCCACGCCGCACGTCGCCCTTCGCCTCATCGGGCGTCTTGCCATGCTCGCGCGTGACCATCCCGGCAATCTCGCCGAAGTTCTCTTCGAGCAGATGCGCGAAGCGAAACATCACGCGCGCGCGTTCCACTACCGGCGTTTCGGCCCAGGCCGGAAAGGCTTTCTTTGCGGACTGGACGGCTTGATCTACAGTCCGCGCGTCGCTCTCCGGCGCCTGCGCGATCACTTCGCCTCGAGAAGGGTTGTAGACGGGCGTGTGATGTGACGCCGTAGCCGGAGCCAATTTGCCGCCGATGAAATTCTGGCACATTATGTTCATAAATCCTCCATCGAGCCGGTTCAGACTTCTGTTGTATAAAATAAAGCGCGCGAAAGGAAGTATATTCCTCTTGCCGGGGATTACCAGCGCTCACGGCGGCGCTAACTTGCTGGTCAGAAGCGCGCGGCCTTCGTATACTCTCGGTCACAAATTCAAAGTTATCACATCCGCTGACCAGGAGGGTTATATGTTCAAGCTTCGATCCCTAAGCGTCCTGCCGCTGTCGCTTTGTCTAATGTGGTTCGCGGCGCAAGCTCAAACACCGCCCGGACCGCGTCCAGGTTCATCGCCGAGCGCCGCCTCGCCCGATCCGAACATGCCTCGCCCGATTGCCGCGCGCGACTCGGTCTTCATTGAAGAATTGACATGGCTCGAAGTCCGCGACGCGTTGCGCGCCGGGAAAACGACGGCGATTATCGCCACGGGCGGAGTAGAAATGAACGGCCCTTACCTGGCGACGGGCAAACACAATTACATTCTGCGCGCGACGACCGAAGCCATTGCGCGCAAACTAGGCGACACGCTGGTCGCGCCCATCGTTCCCTTCGTTCCGGAAGGCGATATTGATCCTCCCTCCGGCCACATGCGCTATCCCGGCGCGATCAGCGTCACGCAGGAGACTTTCAAACGTCTGTTGACGGACATCGCGTCGAGCCTCCGCGCGAATGGTTTCAAACACATCATCCTCATAGGCGACAGCGGCGGTAATCAGCAGGGAATGAAAGAGGTCGCAGCTGAACTGTCGGCGAAATGGACTGACGGCAGGACGAAGATTCATTTCATCCCGGAATACTACGATTATCCGGGACTGTCGAAATGGGTCGAATCGCAGGGCATTCACGAAGTGGACGAGGGCCATCACGACGATTACGGCATCACTGCGCAGATGATGGTTCTTGACCCAAACACTGTGCGGATGAAGGAGCGGGTGGCGAAAGGCAAGTTTTCGATCAACAGCGTGAATCTCGCGCCCGCGAGCAAGACGATTGCGATAGGCAGAAAAGCCATTGAGTTCCGCGCCGGCGTCACCGTCCAGGCCATCAGAAAGGCGGTCGGACAATAGAACGGTTCGCAATTGCGTGTATGGGGACAACCACGGGGAGCACGGGGGACACGGGGATAAATCAAGAGGAGCGATGATTTTTCACTCTCTTATCCCCGTGTGCCCCGTGTCCCCCGTGGTTGATTTTCCGCAACAGTTTCATTCGCGGCCCGGGATCACGTCGCGCCCGTAAACTTCCACCGTCTGCTCCTCGTCGCCGCACATCAGATAAATATTGAACTGCGTTACGCCGGCCTCTTCAAGCTCCTTCAACCGCCGTATTTGTTCTTTGACAGGCCCGACAATGCAGAAGCGGTCGACCACTTCGTCGGTGACGAATTCGGAGTTGCCGCTGCCGACCTCGGCGTGATGCAGGTAGTTGTAGCCTTTGCGGTCTTTGATGTAGGCGGTCAACTCCGGCGGCAACTCTTCAGGTTTATAGCGCGAAACCAGATCGACCACATGGTTGGACACCAGGGCAGGGAACCAGCGTACGCGGTCGCGCGCTTCGGCAAGATCGTCCGAAACCCAGACCGGCGCGGCGCTCATCACTCTTATCTTGGAAAAATCGCGCCCGGCCTCTTCCGCGCCTTCGCGCACGAACTGCAAACACCATTTGATCAGATGCGGGTCGGCGAATTGCAGGATCACGCCGTCACCGATCCTTCCGGCGCAGCGCAGCGCCTTCGGCCCGTAACCCGCCACCCAAACGGGCAGCGCGCCGGCGTCGGCCCACGCCATTTGGATAGGCTGCCCTTCGTAAACGATTTGCCTGGCCGCGCACAAATCCCGCACCGTCTGTACGCATGCTTCCAGATCGGCCAGCGTCGTCGGGCGTTTGCCCATTACCCGGCGCGAGCTGTCTCCGCGCCCGATGCCCAGATCCATCCGCCCGCCGGAAATGCGGTCGATCGTGGCGAGCAGGCTGGCGGTCACCGTCCAATCGCGCACAGCCGGGTTGGTCACGCAGGTGCCCAGCCGCATCTCTTCGGTGTTCGCGGCCATCAACGTCAGCAGCGGATAAGGGACCGTCCTTTCGATTTATTGACAGATTTCACCGGCGCGCCGCAGGCCCCAACAGCGCCCGTCCCGGGCGGGCTTCGGTCATCTTTCCGTCGTCGAGCACGATAGTTCCATTGACGATCACAAAGCTTACGCCTTCGGCATATTGATGCGGATCGGCGAAGGTCGCGCGGTCCCGCACGCGCTCGGGATCAAAAATCACGATGTCGGCTTTCATACCGGGTCGCAACATCCCGCGATCATGCAGTCCCAGGCGCTGGGCGGGCAGGGAGGTCATCTTGCGAATCGCATCCTCCAGGCTGAGCGCGCGCTTTTCTCGAACATACACGCCGAGCACGCGCGCGAACGTTCCGTAACTACGCGGATGCGGAACGCCATGTCCGGGAATTTCGACGCCGCCGTCCGAGGCGATCATCGTCAGCGGGTCTTTCAATATCCGCACGAGGTCGTCTTCGTTGATGGCGTGGAAGATCGCCGACGCGCCGCCTTTGCCGACGATCTCCATCGCAGTTTCCGCCGCGTCTTCAAACGAGGACGAACGTCCGCGCGCCGCCGCGATCTGCGCCAGGTTCTTGCCTTCCAGGCTCTGATCCCATTCGCAGCGCGCAATGTAGACGTTCTTCGGGTCGCCGCCGCCGCGGTCGAACTTGATGCTTTCGACGACCGCCGCTTTGATCCGCGCGCGCGTCGGCGGATCGTCCAGTCGTTTGACGATCTCGCTCTTCCCGCCTTCCTGCGACCATTGCGGCAGCAGCGCCGCAATTCCCGTGCTCGAAGCGGTGTAAGGATATTGATCTATGGTCACGTCCACGCCGCGCGCCCGGGCTTCGGCGATCAACCGAAGCGTATCCACGCTCCGTCCCCAATTGCCTTTCCCGATGATCTTGTGATGCGTGACCTGCGTCGGCAAACCGCCGCGCTCGCCGATGGCGATGGTCTCCTCGACGCTCTTAAGCACTCCCGCCGCTTCGTCGCGCATATGCGATGTGTGAATGCCGCCCATCCGGCCCGCGACCTTGGCGAGTTCGATCACTTCCTCGGTCGGCGTGTAATTGCCCGGCACGTAAAACAGGCCGGTGCTCAGTCCGAGCGCGCCGTCTTCCATCGCCTGCTTGACCAACTCTTTCATCTTCTCGATCTCGTCGGGCGTAGCGCGGCGATTGACGAGGCCGATGACGTGTTCGCGGATCGAACCCTGCCCGACCAGCGCGCCCATTTTGATGGCAATGCGCGCCGCGGCAAGTTTGTCGAAGAACGGTTTGAGCGGCAGCGGCGAACTGCCGTCGGGCCCTTCGATGGCGGTCGTCACCCCCTGGCGGATGTAATTCTCGGCTTTCGTCTCTTCAAAGATCGTTCGCCGCGCATGCGAATGCGCGTCAATAAAGCCGGGCGCGACGACCGCGTCTCGCGCTTCGATCACGCGTCGCGCCGTCGCGCCGTCCAGGCGTCCGATCGCCGCAATCGTCTCGCCTTGTAGCGCTACGTCCGCGCGATACCATCCATTGCCCGCGCCGTCAACGATGCGCCCGCCGCGAATGATCAAGTCGTAGCTTTGCTGCTGCGCGGCATATAACGCGGGTACGGCCGCGAGCAGTAAACCGAGAAGAATTTGGAGCTTGAATTTCATCTTTCTTTGCGCAGGATACTCCACCCATAAACGCTTCGTTTTGGGTGGAGAGGAATGCGCCGTCCCTTTCGCATGTAAAACGCTTGTCTCATGTAAAACACTTGTGGCATATTATGCGTATGGGTGTTCACTTGTCGATAAAGGCCAAGTTGGTTATGGCCTCTAGCGCTGCGCAGGAACTCAAATCCACTATGGAAGAGTTCAATCGCGCCTGCAACACCCTTTCCGAACTCGCCTTTCAGCGCGATTTGCATCGCAAATACGACATCCATCACGAAGGCTATCGCCTGATCCGTCAAGAGACCAATCTTCCCGCACAGCACGTGATCAACGCGATTGCCAAGGTCAGCGCCGTTTACACGCGCGACCAGAATAAGTGGCATCAGTTCAAATCGCATTCTTCCGTGCGATACGACGCCAAGTCGATGACTCTTAGTCAGGACTGTCAGACCGCCTCGCTGACTGTCTGTCCGAAAGGCCGCGTCACCGGCCGGTTGCAGATGTCCGCCAGAATGCTCAAACAACTTTGCCAGGGCGAACTAGGCTCCGCCGAATTGGTCTATCGCAAGGGGAACTTCTACTTGCACATTTCGATCACGATCCCGGCGCCGGGAGTTAAGCAGCCACAGGGCAGTCTAGGCGCCGATCTCGGCTTCAACCGCGTGGCTGTGACATCGGACAATAAATTCCACACGGCGAAGAATATCCGCCACAAAAAATCCTGCTACAAAAGATATCCGCCACAAAAAATCCTGCTACAAAAGGACGAGACGATCTCTCCAGGCCAACGGCAGTAAGAGCGCCAAACGCGCGCTCAAGCGTGTCTCTGGTCGTGAGAGGCGTTTTGTCGCGGACACCAATCACTGCGTCAGTAAACAAATCGTTGCTGACGCGAAAGCGAACAATCAACGGATCGTCCTCGAAGATCTCAACGGGATTCGTGAGACGGGCAAGGCGAAATGCGTTCACGAATGGAGTTTTGCCGAACTTCAATGGATGATCCGCTACAAGGCGGCCGGAGCGGGTGTGGAGGTCGTGGTAGTCTCGCCACGGTACACATCTCAGACCTGTTCGCGATGTTTGCATCTGGGTGTCCGTCCAAGTCAATCGAAATTCCAATGCCGCGATTGCGGCTATCAGATCAACGCCGATCTGAATGGAGCGAAATCAATTGCTATGAGGCATGACCTTGTGGCGATGGGCCGCTACTTCTGCGAATATCCGTGGAAGGAAGTCAACCGGCCCGGAGCGGTTCGTTCTTCTGAGAAGAAGCGTCAAGTACGAAACCTGAAACCGCAAGCTCCATCTACAGCGCGTCCTCGCGCTTAGATGGAGTAGTTGACCCTGCCTACCTCTGCGTCAGTGATTCATATGTCTCCGGCCGCCGGTCACGGAAGAACTGCCACGTGTTGCGCACGTCGCGGATCAGGTCGAGATTCAAATCGGCCACAACCAGCGCGTCTTCGTCGCGAGGCGCTTGCGCGATGATCTGGCCGCGCGGGTCGCAGAAATAACTCTGGCCGTAAAATTCGCCGATGTTCCAGGGCGGCGTAGGCCGTTTCGAACGACGGGTAGCCCAGGTTGCCCGGCTTGAAATAGAACTTCTCCCAGAACCCCGGCGCGACGTGCGGGATGTGGTTCTTGCGATATTTGCCCAGGTATCTGCCGTCGGCGTCGATCACCGCCGCCGTGTTGTAATAGACGCCGGTGATTTCCTCCTCGTAGATCGGAACGATCAGGACCATCCCGTGTTCGCGCGCTACGTCACGCATCAAGTTCACGGTCGGTCCGTCGGGAATCCTTTCGACGGCTTCGTACCATCGCGTCTGCTGCTCGGCGCAGAAATAGGGCGTCGTGAAGACCTCCTGCATGCAAAGAATCTTCACGCCCTGTTTGGCCGCCTCTTCGATCAACTTCATATGTTTTTCGACGTTGATCCGCTTGATTTCATCAATCGGCGCGTCGGTCGGCGCCGCGTTCTTAGCTTGAATGAGACCGCATTTGATAACACGCGGCATGATCAGCCTCCTCTCGAACAATTAACTTACAAGATAGCCAAAGAAAGCCCCTCAACTTCCAGTGAGGGGATGAATTTGTAAAGAACATATTTAGTTGATCTCTTCCCTGATAGTTTCCTGTCGAAAACCAAGCTGGAAGCTGTCAGGCGTCAACTTTATAGCTTCGCCGTGGGGCACACGGGAAGTAAAACGCTTGTGGACCTGGTGTAAGACCTGCAACAGCAGGCAACCTCGGATGAAGCAAGAATCCCGCCGCTTCCAGCGGTGGGAGTGTCAACCTCTCTGCATTGCTTCCGTTTCTAACGTACTTTCTTGCTGAGGCGGAATCGCCTTCATCAAACTGTAATGAATCACAGCCGAGGCGCCGAAGCCGACGAACCAGCCGTAATCGTAGAGCGGCTTGAGCTGTGGAACGACTAGGCCGACCCAGGCCAGCCCGCAGCCGATCAGCGTCGCCACGACCGCGCGCCAGTTCCACCCCTGCGTGTAAGCATAAACGCCTTTCGTGCGGTAAAGATCGCCGAGGGCCAGTTTCTTGTCCCGGACCAGCCAGTAATCGGCGATCAAGACTCCGGCGATTGAACCCAGCCCGCCCGAATATCCGTTCAGCCAGGTGAAGATGTAGGCCGACGGATCGGCCAGCAGTTTCCACGGCTGCATGGCGATGCCGATGACGCCGGTGATCAAACCGCCCGTGCGGAACGATATCCAGCGCGGGAAAGCGTTGGCGAAATCGTTGGCGGGCGAGACGACGTTGGCCGCGATGTTGACCGCCAGGGTCGCCACCACCGCCGTGAACATCGAGATCGCCACGACCGGCACGCTGTCGAACTGGCTGACGACCTTCAACGGGTCCCACAAATCTTTCGCCGCCATCTGCGGGTAAATGACTATGGCCGCCGATGTGATCATCACGCCCATCGCGGCGAATATCGTCATCGTCGTTGGCAGCGCGACGACTTGCCCGACGGCCTGTTCGCGCTGGCTGCGCCCGAAGCGCGTGAAATCGGGCATGTTCAAAGAGAGCGTCGCCCAGAACCCGATCATCGCCGTCAGCGACGGAATGAAGACCGGCCAGAATTCGCCCAGGGTTTGAAACTTGCCATCGTCGCGCAACAGACTGCCGAGGCCCTGAGCGCGCCAGATCGCCCAGCCCAGCAGGATCGCCGTCATCACCAGCACGTAAGGCGCGGCCCAGTTCTCGACCGCGCGCAGCAGATCCATCCCGCGATAGATAATGTAGATGTTTATTCCCCAGAAGAGCAGGAACGACAGCCACTCGGTCGGCGTGTGCCCGCCCACAGTCCCGCCCGCGAGCGTCTGCCATCCAGGTATGATCGCTTTGAAAAGCGTGTGCAGCGCCTCGCCGCCGATCCAGGCCTGAATGCCGAACCAGCCGCAAGCCACGAGCGCCCGCATCAACGCCGGCAGGTTCGATCCGATCACGCCGTAACTGGCCCGCGCGAAGACCGGGAAGGGAATTCCATATTTCGTCCCCGGATGCGAATTGAGCAGGATCGGAACGAGCACAATGGTGTTGCCGAGCAGGATCGTGAAGAGCGCCTGCCGCCAGTTCATCCCCGAGGCGATCAGCCCCGACGCGAGCATGTAGGTCGGAATGCAGTGAGCCATGCTGATCCAGAGCGCGGCGTAGTTGTACGTCGTCCAGTTGCGCTTCGCCACGGGCGCCGGCGCGAGGTCTTCGTTGTAAAGCGGACTGGATTCGATTGACGAGTGATCGCGCAGTTCGACGCGGCCGTCCGTGTGGCGGATGGTGTCGGAAGAGTATGTCATTTGATTGGACATGTTCATTACCTTTGCGCATCGCTAAATCGAAACAAGCGGGAGTGGGGCGGACTTTAGTCTGCCCGTGTGTGGATTGGCGTCGGGCAGACTAATGGTCTTTGAATAAATAGTGCAACCATAGTAGGGGCAGACCTGCGTGTCTGCCCCGGTTTCGTGGACCCGTCGCTCCGGGGCCCCACACACAGGTCTGCCCCTACGCTGGATTGCCTGGTAGCATTTATTTCTCAAAGACCATAAGTCTGCCACACTCCCGCGCTACAAAACCTCTCTTGCGCGTTTTTGAAATGCGGCCGTTGTATGCGGAAGATGTTTTTTCACGATGAGTCGCAATTCGTTCATCAGGTCCGGCTCCGACTCGGCGATGCGCGCCGCGACTGTCAACGCGAACGCCCGCACGGCGACCGGCTCATATGCGTCATCAATCAGATCGAGGCAATGAGAGTAGACTTTGCCAGCCAGCCGCCGTGGGATCTCGACGTACTGCAACAAGCGCGCGATGTTGCGCTTGACCGCGTTGGGCATGTCGTTGCGTTCCAGGCAGTCGAGCAATTTCGGCAAGTAAGGCCGGATCAATTCAGGGCGCCGTTCGACGCAATGACCCATTACACCGGCGGCGCATTGCGTCAAACGGTATTCTCCGCCGAAGAGGAGCTTCATCAATTCGGCGAAGCGTTGGGCGTCATCGCCAATGAATTCGACGATGTCCATCGCCTGCCGTTTGGAATGGATGGCCATCAGCGCCTGACGAATGTCCATATCAGCGTTCAAATTCCTCGGTTGCTTTCAGGCATGAAAACGCCGTCTCAATTATGTCTTTCATCGTCCGGTCGTTTGATCTCTTTCTCGATGAGTTCTTCGACGAGCGCCCAGACCGCCGGATCGAATTCCATCTTGACGTGTGCAACGCGGATGAGCTTCTTCATCCATGACACTTCGGACATATCGATCTTCTTATTGCGGTAATCGAAGTCGAAATTGCCGATGATCGTTGTGCTGGACGGGTCTTGAGCGCGAATCTTAGGCTCGCCGCGAATGAACAGTCCGTTTCTTTGAAACAAGTTGGCGGCGCGCGCCACATTGGCGGGGATGATCCCGTCGCCACGTCCAACGCTGTCCACCTGCACAGTCAACAGAACCGGAACGCCCGTCCGCTCTAGCTCTCGCGCCAGCTTTACGACGGCCGCGCCGCCGAAGCTCTGGCCGTAGAGAATCAACCTGACTCCGGCGCGCTCCTGCGCGTCGAGTTGGCCGTCACGGTTGCGATCGAACGCGCGGCGAATCAGCTCGCGCGCGAGGTGGCGTTTCCTGTTCTCCACTGTCTCGACCCAGACTTTATCCGGATACTGCGCGCGCAATTTCAACGCCAGCTTCCGGACGTTGCGATGCGGATTGTCCCACGGCTCGCGTCCACCGAGGAATCCGAGAATCAAGACCTTGTTCTCCTCCACGGGCGTCGGAGTGGTGAAGTGATTGTAGCGCTGTCCGCGCGCGAAAACGCACCCCGTAAGCGGCAGCAATCCGGCGCTCAGGGCGATCAGACAGAATCGCCTGCCGAAGCGGGTCATCCGAGCCATACCGATTACCTCCCAGTGAAGGCCCCTCGTTTTATGAATCGCCCGGCGCCAGCTTTGCCCTTGAATTCGTTGTTTTCCAAGATCACCCGCCCGCGCGACATCACGGTCTCGGTCAGGCCTCTTACGCGCCATCCCTCATAGGCGCTGTAATCCACGCGCATGTGATGGGTCGCCGCGCTGATCGTCTGTTCGCGGTTCGGGTCGAAGATCACTATGTCGGCGTCCGAGCCGACGGCGATCGTTCCTTTCTTCGGAAACAACCCGAAAATTTTTGCGGCGGCGGTCGAGGTCAATTCGACGAAGCGGTTGAGGCTGATGCGCCCCTGCGTCACGCCGTGGTGATAGATCAGGCTCATTCGGTTCTCGACGCCGGGGCCGCCGTTCGGGATCTTGCTGAAATCGCCGCGCCCCAATTCCTTCTGCTCCTTGAAGCAGAACGGGCAGTGGTCGGTCGAAATCACCTGCAGGTCGTCGCCGCGCAACCCGCGCCAGAGCAGTTCCTGATTCTCCTTGTCGCGCAGCGGCGGGGTCATCACGTACTTCGCGCCCTCAAAATCGGGCTTCTCGTAAAGGCTGTAATCGAGCAGCAGGTATTGCGGGCAGGTCTCGGCGAATGCGGGCAGTCCGAGATCGCGCGCGGCCTGGACTTCTTTCAGCGCGTCGTAGCAGCTCAAATGCACGATGTAGACCGGCGAGTTTGCCATTTCGGCGATTGCGATGGCGCGGTGTACGCCCTCGGCCTCGGCTTTCGTGGGGCGGGTCAGCGCGTGATACTTCGGCGCGGTCTTGCCTTCGGCGAGCGCGCGTTTGACCATCACGTCAATCACCACGCCGTTCTCGGCGTGCATGCAGATCAACCCGCCATTCTCGCCCGCCGCCGTCATCGCCTTGAAGATCACGCCGTCGTCAACGAGAAAGACGCCGGGATAGGCCATGAACAATTTGAAGCTCGTCACGCCCTGATCAATCATCGCCTTCAATTCTGGCAATCGCTCGTCGGGCAGATCGGTCACGATCAGGTGAAAACCGTAATCGGTCGTCGCCTTTCCTTCGGCCTTGGCGAACCAGGCGTCGAGCGCTTCATTCAACGCCTGCCCTTTGTACTGCACGGCGAAATCGATGATTGTGGTCGTCCCGCCGAAAGCCGCCGCGCGCGTGCCGGTCTCGAAATCGTCGGAAGATGAAGTTCCGCCGAACGGCAAATCCATGTGCGTGTGCGGGTCGACCCCGCCGGGGATAACCAGCTTGCCTGTCGCGTCAATCGTCTTGTCTACCGAGCCGACGACGGATGAAAGGTCTTTGCCGATCATTGCGATGGTTTCGCCGTCAATGAGGATGTCGGCGGTGTAGGAATCGACTGCGGTGACGATGTGGCCGTTTTTGATCAAAGTTTTCATAGTCTTCGTCCATCTTTCATCCACAAAGTCACACGAAGAGTCACGAAGAGACTGATAAAAAGTCTTCGTGACTCTTCGTGTGACTTTGTGGATAAATTCATACCGCCGCCAGCGCTTCATCCAGCGCCGTGACCAGTTCGTCCATATTATCCTTCGTCGCAACCAGCGGCGGCCCCAACCGGATCACGTTCCCGTATAATCCGCCCTTTCCGACCAGCACACCGCGCTTCTTCGTCTCTTCAAAGACTTTCAACACGGCCTGAGGATGCGGCTCTTTGGTCTTGCGGTCTTTGACGAACTCCATGCCCTGCATCAATCCCATTCCGCGCACGTCGCCGATAATTTCGTAGCGCTCCTGCAAGCCCATCAGCTTTTCGCGCAGGTAATCGCCGACGACCTTCGCGTTGTGCGCCAGGTTCTCCTGTTCGATCACCTCGATCGTGGCCATCGCCGCGCGCATCGTTACGGGATTGCCGCCGAAGGTTGAGAAAGTTGTCCTCTTGACTGCATCGGCGATCTCCGGACGCGCGATTGTCCAGCCGATGGGCGAGCCGTTCGCCATGCCTTTGGCCGAAGTGATGATGTCCGGTTCGACGTCCCAATGCTCGATGCCGAACCATTTGTCGCCGAGGCGGCCCCAGCCAGTCTGCACTTCATCGCAGATGAAGACGCCGCCGTATTGGCGAATGATCGCGACGGCCTCCTTGAAATACTCTTTCGGCGGAGTGATGAATCCGCCGAC
>WNGF01004303.1_pt1 | contig 22523 bp, 27 predicted proteins | sample 5400641 | NCBI WGS metagenome assembly WNGF01 (sample SAMN13153371, study PRJNA577476) | soil metagenome | isolation source: 80 cm soil or saprolite under grassland replicate 2 | place: USA:California | collected 2016-06-15 | reverse complement strand
TGAAAATAGCCATCATCATCCTGTCCGATCCCAAAGCCGGCGAAGAAGCGCTCGGCCGCGTGTTCAATGCCCTCGCCGCCGCCCACGAAGCGCTACAAGCCGGCGACGAAGTGGAAGTTGTGTTCAACGGCGCGGGCACGCGCTGGCCCGAGGAACTCACCAAACTGTCGCACCCGGCCAACGGCCTTTACAAGGCCGTGCGCGAAACTGTCAAAGGCGCGTCGTGCGGTTGCGCGGCCGCCTTCGGCGCAACGAAGAGCATCGAGGCGTGTGGCCTGCCGTTGCTCAAGGACAAGGCGCTCGCGGGAACGCCCGGCTTGTCCAACATCCGGCGTTATCTCGCCGAAGGCTGGCAGACGCTGGTCTTTTGAATATGCGCACCCTCTCCCGGCTATGGGCCGCCCTCTCCCATCCGATGGGGAGCGGGAAAGGGTGAGGGGAATTTTGAAAATAACTGAAGCTCACAACCAATGCGTTCCTATGGCCGACAAATTCCTCGAAATCACCTTCACGGATTCCGTGCGCAAAGCGCAGGAGCATTACTACGGGACGTCCCAGCGCCGGCACGGCGCAACGGAACGCGACGCGCTCACCGATGAGGAGATTCATTTCATCCAGGCGCGCGACAGTTTTTACCTGGCGACGGTGAGTGAATCCGGCTGGCCCTACCTCCAGCACCGCGGCGGCCAGCCGGGATTTCTCCGCGTTGTCAGCCCCACGTCGTTGGCGTTTGCGGATTACAAAGGCAACCGGCAGATGCTTTCCACCGGCAACCTGGCCACGAACGACCGCGTGTGTCTGTTTTTGATGGATTATCCGCAACGCACGAGATTGAAAATCCTCGGCCACGCCCGCGTCGAGGACGCGCGGCAACATTCCGAACTCGTCGCGCAATTCGCCGCGCCGGACGTCCAGCGCCTCGTCGAACGCGTGTTTTTCATCGAGGTCGTTTCGTTTGATTGGAACTGCCCCAAATACATCACGCCGCGCTACACGATGGCCGAGATCGAAGCGCTGGTGCAGCCACTGAAGCAACGCATCGCTGAACTGGAGAGGAAGCCGAAAGATTGAAGCAGGAACTCCGGGCTGACACCGGCCACGGCATCGCCGTGCGCTGCGAGTATGGATTTCCCGGCGACTCCGGCCAATGGTATCGCGCCTGCGGCAAGGAGTACCGGGAGTTCGACAAACCCGGCTGCCTGAAATTCCGCTGCGCCAGCATCCACGGTCTGCCGATCCAGGTGGCCGACCGCCAGTGCCGTGGGGAGCGGAAAAGTCAGACCATGGCGCAATCCCATCGCGTGCGTATTCGGGGGTTGAAAAATCTTCGTTACTGTCCAAGATTACGCCGTGAAAATCGCCACCATCATCGCTCGCCTCCTGCTGGGACTCCTGTTCGTCGTCTTCGGCTCGAACATCTTTTTGCACTTTCTGCCGATGCCGCCACAAAAGCCATCGCTCGCGACAGACTTCAGCAAAGCGCTCATGGAAAGCCATTACATGTACGTGGTCGGACTGCTGCAAGTCATTGGCGGTTTGCTGCTCTTGATCGGACGCTACGTTCCGCTGGGTCTGACGCTGCTCGGACCGGTCATCGTGAACATCCTTCTTTTCCACATTTTCCTTGAACCCTCCGGTCTACCGATGGCCATCCTCGTGGCGGTCCTCGCGCTGTTCCTGCTATGGCGTTACCGGACAAATTTCGCCGGTCTCGTGAAGGCGTGATTATTTGATTGTTTCGTTTGGTGGGGCGATCACGAGACCTCCCCGCAAATGGGATGTAATTCTCATGGGCCTGAAAGCCTGTTTCGTGAAGAAGGCTTGAAGCGCGGACGGAGCGCGGGTCTGTGACCCGCAGCGACTTCGCCGGACAGGGCGCGTGCGAAATGAATTGAAGCGCCTTGAAGTTCAGATGTTGCTGCGGCTCACAGAGCCGCGCTCCGGCAATTACGCCTTTACGTAAACGTCCGCGCCTTTTCCACGAAATCCTTCGACTTCGCTTCCATGCGGCCCGAGCGTGTAGAACTCCGACACGTCGCGAGCAGACGGCGCTTCGTGACACAAACGGAAATGTCTGCGGCGAGTCGCCACCGACCGCAGGCGGGTCGCCCGCGCTACCCAGTCCATGTTATCTTCGATCATCCCCGAAAGCTTTCAGGGGTGGCCCGGGCCTTCGTTCATCACTTCCACGTCTTTGGCCCAGGCGCGCTCGGTCAGTTCGCCCTGCACTTTGAGTTCGCCGAATTGATGGCACGTGCGGCTCGCACCTTCGTCGTTGGCGTCGGCCACCTGCCGCGATAGTGCGCGAGCACGGCGGGTCGAGCCGGGTCGCAGGCCGTCGCCGATGCTGAAGCTCGCGTCATAGGGGGACATGATGTGAAAGAGTCGCACGGGCCGAAGTTCTGCCAATTCCGGGGAGAGGCGGTCGCGGGCATTTCCTTTCCGGATTTCTCGGATTTTTTCATTGACGAGAAGGCTGTTAGGTTTACAAATGTCGCGAATCACACGCTTACATGAGGTTTCGTGGTCGCTCTAATCGAAGCGAGCCGCAAAGGATACACGCCGTTCTTCCTTACGACTCCAGGCAGATTCTAGCCGAAATGGGCAAACCTTCACGCAGTGACGAGGTGAGAGCGCTCGTCCAAACGAACCAAAACAACGGCTTGCGTCTCTGCCGGCACTTTCTCGCCACCTGCCATTTCCTCTGCCCCTTCGGCCTGCAACATGCCAAGTGCTGGAACGCTGATCGGATTCTGATGAATACACTGCGGTTCAACGGCTCTGCTCTCAACCATGCCGACGGCGAAGCCATCCACGCATGAGAGACCAATGAGTGTTCGACCAGAGCCCATGCAAGTGTGGTTCCACTTCCAAGATGACGCCAACCAGCTTTCGCGCGACCACATTACGAACGCCTTGGCTCAGGAGGGGATAGCCTGCCGAGGCTGTGGCACAGGTTCGGATCCGCCCTTCGGCCTGACCATCTTCGAGAAGGAGAGCCCCGATCTTTTGGAATTCGTGCAGCAATCCACTCGTAACGGTTCCGATCGGATTATGGTTGTCGCCGTTGACAAGGCCGCTCTGGCGGGCGCAATTCCTTGGAAGCTCATGCAGGCCGGCGCTTCCGATGTGTTGGCTTGGAACAGCTCGAACAACCCTGCGGCTACCATCGCAGCGCGGCTCCACCGCTGGCAAGCCGTGGAGGATGTGGTCAACTCCGCGCTCGTGAAGGATAACTTGGTCGGTCGAAGTCGCGCCTGGGTGTCAGTATTGCGACAGGTGGTGGAGGTGGCACGCTACACAGACACTTCCGTGCTAATTACCGGCGAGAGCGGCACCGGGAAGGAACTGATTGCGCGTCTGATTCACACGCTCGATACCCGCCCCAAGAAACATGACTTGGTCGTGCTGGACTGTACCACGGTCGTTCCAGAACTTTCGGGCAGCGAATTCTTCGGCCATGAACGGGGTGCGTTCACTCATGCCGTGGCCTCGAGGGACGGTGCGTTTGGGCTGGCCGATGGCGGTTCGCTGTTTCTCGACGAAGTCGGGGAACTGCCACTCAGTTTGCAGGCCGAACTGCTGCGTATCGTTCAGGAACGCACTTACAAACGGATCGGCAGCAATGTTTGGAAAAGTGTTAATTTCCGCCTCATTTGCGCGACTAACCGCAACCTGGAAGAGGAAAAGGCCCGCGGAACCTTCCGGCTCGACTTCTACCACCGCATCGCCAGTTAGACCTGCAAGCTGCCTTCGCTGAGCGAGCGGCGGGAGGACATCATCCGCCTCACTCAACACTTCCTCCGTCAGATTCACGGCGAAGCCGAAGCGCCCGAGCTCGATTCTGCTGTGCGGGACTATCTGTTGCTGCGGAATTATCCCGGCAATGTTCGGGACCTTCGCCAACTCGTTACCCGTATGGCCAAACGCCACGTCGGTCACGGCCCCATCACCGTCGGGGACATTCCCGAGGACGAAAATCCATTTGCCGCCGAGATGATGCGTAGTGACTGGAAGGATTCTGGTTTCAAGGGCGCTGTACGCCGCGCCTTGGCGCTGGGGGTCAGTCTGAAACAAATCAGCAATGGCGCCGCTGAAGTGGCGATTCGCATCGCGTTGGACGACGAAATGGGCAACCTGCAACGGGCTGCGCGGAAACTCGGCGTCACCGACCGCGCCTTGCAAATGCGGCGCGCAGCCCAACGGGACGTCAACGAATGCGATGCCGGCAACTGTATTAGAGGGATGGAAGCGCCGACTTCGTCCACGGATCGCGAAACTCGTCCGCCGACGGCGCAGCCCGCGGCGTGATTCCGGCGCCCGGCACAGGACGCCGCCGCACGCGCCGGAGCAGCCGAAGACAATTGCCGCCGAGCACCATCGCCTCGTCTTCCGGCGGCAACTTCAAGGCGCGCACTTTCTCCAGTTCCACGCCCGGATGAAGCCACGGTCCGTCCGATCCGAAGAGAATCTTTCGGGCGCCCGCGCGTCGCACCGCCTGTTGGAGCAAGTCAAAGCGCCGGACGCCGGAAGTATCCGTAAAAATGTTCGGGTGCCGCACCAGAGGATCAATGAAGGCGAGCTGTGCGCGCCAGTCATCCGCAAAGCTGCTCAGGTGCGGAATGATGAACGCCACGTCGGGATACTCTGTGGCCAGCAACTCGCAAACCGACACCTCCCCCATCACGTCGTAAAGCACCGGCAAACGGTATGCCTCTGCGGCTTTGCAAATCTCCCGTGTAATCCGCGCGTCATGGCGGTGAACCTTGATGCCCAGGAATCCGTGTGCTTCCACCATTTCCCGAACCATTTCGCGCACCCGACCCCGATCCCGCTCCGGGTGGAGGAACGTGAATCCAAAGAACCGACCTGGATGCCGCGCGACGCTGTGTGCGACAGCCCGGTTCGCCACCCGGTAATCCGTATGAAACGCCGGAAACAGAACCGTGCGTTCAATGCCCGCTTCCGCGCTCCAGCGCAGGAAATCTTTCAACGACGCCCGCGTGTCCCATGGTCCCGTCAGCCCGTCGCCTTCACCTGCATGGCAATGGCAGTCGATGATCACAGGCTGCGAAAAGATGTGTGCGAGCGTCCACGGGATTCACCGAGCAGCCGACCAGTCTCGCGGCCGATTAGTAACCTGTGGCGGCGCTGCGCACCACGGTTCCGCTACACGCGTCAACATCCTCGTGCGGCGCAACGCGACCGTTAACTTCGAATACGAACTGCACAATACAGAAAATTCCTCCAAACTTGCCGACAGATCGTCCGCTGGGATGCGCGTGCTCCGTTACGTATTTTCCAAAGTAGATGTGGAAGGGTTCGTGCATTACTGTCGATAAAATGGAAGCCGTGTCACCGTTTTTCATCGCATTCCAAAATGCGTTGCCGAAGCAGATGACATTGCTGTTCCTCGGCGCCGCGCTTTCGTCGCCCCAACTCGAACAAGCGTACGGCGAGTTGTCATTGCCGCAATCAGGGCAGTTCGTCGAGGTAACGGCGCAGAAGAAGCGAATCCTTCCGCTCGCGAGCAGGTCCGCGACGCGCCGGCAGCGAACGGCCACCACATCGCCGCGATCTTTGATGGTGGCGGTTTGCTTTAACCAGGATGGGACAAAACTGGGCGGCACGCGGAAGATTCGGCGAAAAATCGCATTGGTCTGCGAAGAGCGATTGCCTCGTTTCAGTTTGTTGGCGGCAACTCGAAGCATCCTGATAGCCGAACCAATTTGACTATTGATAATCGCCAGGGCTTGCGCCCTGGTCTTGCCGGCTCGGGTGAGAGCCGCCACACACTCCGCGTTGGGACCGGAAAAGTTTCTCAGATAGGAAGGTGCCGCAGGCACTTCACCTTCCCAATTCATTTCCAACTCTCCCTCGCGTTGTTGGCCGCAAGTTTTGCAGCAGGCCTGGCCGTTGCCGCCAAATTCCATCTCGTGAGCTTCGAACTCGCCCTGGCCGTACCTGCCCTCACCAATTTGATCTCCAACCTCATCGTGATGCTCAAATTCGAATTCATAACTCGCCGGCTGCGGGAACCGAGGTGGCGGCGCGGCACGGCGAATCCTTTGGGTGAGCAAGTGAATTTCCACGCGGCGGTTTTTGGCATGGTCGTGCGAAACCGGAGCGAACTCGCCCTCCGTTTCGGCGCGCATGGACAGCGGTTCTTTCAACTGCCGGTTGTACTGCTGTTCCAAAATTCTGCGCAGGTAATCCGCGGTCGCCATTGCTCGGCGAAAGCCCAGCCCCCAATTATAGACGTCTGTTCCGCGCTTGTCGGTGTGGCCGACCACGACGATTTGGATAATTGGTCGGTCGCTGTGTTGGTGACTGTAGGCGATTTGTCCAGCCAACCGTTGAAGCTGGTGAATGTGTTTCGAGCGCAGCCTGGCTCTGTCGAATTCGAACTCGTCGAGCACCACTTTGGGCAGGGGACCGGCCGAAGTTCGTGGCATGGGGGGTACTTCCAATAGGGTATTCATAGGAATCAGTTATGCGGTGTTCATCTCAAGATCGTGTGCTGATTTTGGAAATGCGCCACGACTACCTCGAATAGACCGAGCCGTTTCCGTTTCTCGCGGCAATCAAACCGTTTCCGCCATTGCGTTGCAGATTCAATCGGCGCATTTGGTGAATCGCCGGCTGCACGTAGCGAGCCGCGGCGGAGCGCGTGTCGGTGACTTCGGAAGACAAGTCCACGCCTGTGACCGCGCGATACGAGTGAATGTAAGACTGAATCTCCGGCCGCCAGTAAATCGCCCAGTTGTTGGCGTTGGCTTGCGTAACATCGTCGCTGTTCCAATCCGCGTGGCGCACGGACAGAAGAATCTGTTCGCCGAAAACGCCGAGGTCGCGGAAGTGCGAGACGGAGACATCGGTCCAGCCTTGCAGTGTCTTCATGGAATCTGCGTGGGCCATCCAGCTTTCCTTGTAAGGCACCATCGGAGCACCGCCGAGGAACTCCCGGATTTCCGGACGAGCCAGCAACCATTTTTGAATGAGCATCTCAACTCGAGCTGTCCAAGGCAGGTCGCCGAATTGATTGTGTGCTCCTTGCGCGAGGATGAGGTGCAATTCCTTCAGCGCGTTGAGCACCGGGAAGGCATCGGCACGTACCGTCGTGTCATCCGCCTCTTTGTAGAAGCGGCTCGTGACGTAAAGCAAGTTGTGGAAGGCCTCAAGAAACTTGGAGCGACTGTCCACGGGCTGCAAATCGGCAACGGCCTTGCCCACCAGACGCAGGCCGTACTCGTGATCGTATTCATAAGCCCGCCGCGCCACGGTCAAACGATTGATCTCGTCCTGGATATAACCCCATAAGAGTGTATTGAGCGGTCGGAGGGGATCGAGGCGAAGATTGGCAAGCGGATCGCGCGTCCGAGGTCCGCGCTTGTTTTGGAAGCGGAGACAAAGCGCATTGAGGCTCTGCACCAACATCCCCTCCTCGTGCCAATAGGACCAGATCAGTTCGAGCATGCACGGATAGCAGTCCGATGGAAGCGTGAAAGGAAGCGTTGGGCGCAGAATTCCTTCACACAACGGCGAGGCGGCTTTGTTGAATTTCAACGCATTGAGAATCGTGTGAAGGTACAAGCGAGAGCCGCCGGAGAGAAAGTTCGCCAAAGCGTTTGCCAATTCGTCGAAAGTTTCCGCGGTGGATCCGCGACCCGCTTCTCCGGGAATTCTGGCCTCTGGGTCGCCAGGAGTTCCGTCGTCTTTGAAAGGAGGCTTAACTTTGATTCCGCACTGAAGTGCCAGGAACACCTCCGCTGCCGCCTTCAGGAGATTATATGCCTCCAGGCCGTGATAACACGGCTGGGCTGCAGCTCTTGGCGCGGCCGGGTTGAGCTTACTACGCGTAGCTTCCAGCTCCGAATTTCTGACTGGCGCATGGCAGAATATGACGTCGATGAACTTCTCAAAGTTCGTGAAGTTCGCCGCGTTGGCGCGGTTGCGGATGGCGCCCCACACGGCCTGATCATCCGTAGGATCGGCCGAGCTTGCCGGAACCAAAGCGATCTTCTGCGGGGTCCCTGCCGCAAAGAGCCTCGGTTCTGCGGAGATGGTTCCCGTCAATTTGCTGGGAATGCCTTTCTTGTCCTTTTCGATATTGATGTTCACGTTGCCCATAACTTTTCTTTTTGTTGTTGGTTATGCGTTTGAGATTGCGGGTATTTGCATCGTTCTGCTGTGAGAGGATGCCGTGGATCTGCCCCGGCCAATGGCGTCGTCCACTGCCCAGCGCGTGAGCAATTCGCCCAACGTCCGGCTTTCCTGTTGTGGTGAGATGGCGCCATCCGCCCGTGCCTGGCCGATGACGGCAAATGCGAGCGTGGGTTTCGCGGATTTCATTCTCGAAGGGTTAGACCGCCAGGTCTGCCAGACACTGCGCAAGCGCTGCGGAGTGCGTTCCTCCACCGCCAGAACTTGCCGAAGTGATTGTCCGCGCAATGCTGCCGGCTGGTGTCGCAGGAGAATCTGAATGAATTCCGGCATCGTCTGTTGCAGCGTAGAAATCAGATCGCGTCGCGCAGTGTCGAGACCGGCGATTGGATAGAAAGAATCCCAAAGTTGCGAGAGCCGTTCCCATTGCCCATCGGGAAACAGCGCGTGACCGAGCGCACAACTCAGTTTGACGCGCGCCCACGGGAAGGGATGCGGATCACCGATGCTGACGCGGAAAACAAAGGCGCGCGGCAGCGAAACCACCGCCATCAACCCGGTCGTCGAGGCCACGCCGACTCGCGCGATGGCCCAATAGTCCGCCACGATCTCCGAAATCCAGCGTTCCCATAACTGCCACGCCTCCTGTTGCGCGCCGCGTCGTTGTCTCGCCTGCAATTCAGGCCGCAACGAATCCACCAGATCGAGCAATGCTGCCGCTTGATGCCCGACTTCATGAACGAGCGATGAGGCAATGCCGCTGCCAATCATCCGTTCGCGGGGCACGCGAACGATAGCCACGGGACTTTCACCGCCGCCGGGCAATCGTGTGCGCGCGCGCCGAATCGCAGCGCCCGCGCCCCGGTCCAGATAACAAATCACCGGCGGCGCATCATAATATCCAGGCAAAGCCAGCGCGTCCGCCGCGACCACGTCCAGGCCGCCGAGCCAGGTTCCATATTCGTGTTCGCTGCGTTGCACCAGGGCATCGGCGAACAAATCCACCTGCGTGAGAACACCATTGAAACGAAGCCGCAGCAGTGTGAAACGGCGTTGCGCATCGGCGGCCGTCGCGACTCGGCCAGCGGCGGACTTGAGCCATTCCAAAAATTGCCCCACGCGCTCGCGTAATTCGCGCCGGCCACGGGCCAGCACGCGCTCGATGCCCTCCTGCGCCTGGAGCGAGACGGCGGCGGCGGGAACGGAAGTCATCTGGAGTGCGAATGGTTTCACGCGATTCAATCGGGTCAGTAATGCCTGGGCTTCGAATTCAAGGAAGCGGTGGCCTTCATGCGTGCGCGCATCAAAGGCCGTAGAGAACGATCTTCCGGCCACGACGAACCCACCGGCCGCCGCGACCGCCGCCCGTACCCGAGGCCCCGAAGAGTTCATTGTCAGTTTCATAGTATTCACGCTCTCCTTCGCCTTCATGTTCGCCAGCGTCTTCGAATTCCCCGGTGTCTTCAAATTCCCGTTCGCCTTCAAATTCTCCCTCGCGCTCAAATTCTCCTTCTTCGAATTCGAATTCTCCGCTGGCGCTTCTACCTGTATCCCCGGTCGGCGCGGTGCCGCTATCTCCATTACCGGCGGGCGGTGAAGAGTCGCCAGCGGGCAGAGGTTGCGCGCAGGCCGGACAGGCGGGGCACGGCTCGGGCGGCGGACAGGGCGCACACGGGCGGTAACGAACATAAATCGGTTGGGGCCGGAAGCCACCGGTGCCGCGCATTCTTTGGAGGGCGTTGCGCAGAGCAAAATTGATGGCGGCAGCAGGATTGGCGCGGGGGGGAATTCGGGCCGCTTGCCGCATGGCCTGCGACGCGAGTTGCACATAGCGTCTGGCCATTTCGAATTCCTGCTCTTCCAGCTCCAGGTTCTCCAGTTCCGACTGAAGCAAGTTGCTCGCAGCCCGGCCGAGCGCGGAACCTAACGCGGTCCCGACGCCCGGAATGGGAATGGCCGTTCCAAGCGCGCCTCCGAGGAACGGAAGGGCCTTGCCCGCGAGACCTTTCAGCGCCCCGGCCAATGGCCCGGCGTTTTGATTGAGAAATTTGGCCGCTCCACCCAAACCACGTTTGATTTTGCGAAACAGGCCGCCGAGAAATTGATCCATCTCTAATTCGCTGCTCACCCCGAGCAGTTCGGCCGCGAGCGCCTCCTCCTCCGCTTCGGTCATGGGCATTTCGAGTTCGCCCGGGCCGTTGTGAGATTCGAATTCCTGGTATTCCTCGAACTCGTTATGGTCCTGGCTGGTTTCCAATCGTGTCGAATCAATGTCGTGCATAATCTTGCTAAGGTTGAATGACTATCGTTGGTTGATCTGCAATAGGGTCCTGCTTCAAAGACCGAGCAGAATGATTTCGCGCCCCCTTCGGACCCATGGACCGTCATTGGCCTGCACGTCCGTGCCTCTGCTGCCACAGCCGCAGTCTTGGCGCTGCTGGGCAGAGCGCCCAAGGCCGGGAGCGTGAAGTTGGATGGCGTGCATCACGGCCTGTCGCGCGGCGTTGGCCGGTGCTTCGGGCGAAGGATTTGCGGCGGCTTCGGCTACGGCCGTTCCAGCGAGTCGAACGAGTTGTTTGGCAGCGGCGAATTCCTGATCTTCGGCGCTCAAACCCTCGAATTCCATGCCGAGTATCTGCGAAGCACCGGCGGCCAGATGTCCTATTTGCCCGCCGGCTCCGCGACCTACTAAACCGCTGAACGCCCGTCCGACACCGGGAAGAATTCTGCGCACGGCACCTTTGATTAGTCCGCCGAGTGGATGGACCATGGGCGAACGCAGAGCGCCGCCGACTGCGGACGCGGCCCGGCGCAGCAGATTGCCGAGAAATTGATCGAGCTCCCGCTCGTTGTTGACCGCGAGCAAATCGGCAGCGAGTTCGGTTTCTTCAGCTTCCTCGAAAGGGGATTCAACATGGGACGCGTAGGTCATCATAACTAACTGAATCTTTCGACTCTCCCCACGCAATCATTGTGCCAGCGGATTTTAAGGCGACTCGCTGGAAGTTTGCCGAACCCAGCTTCGGATTTGGCGGCAGAAAAGCGTCGAAACGCGAACCGACCTTCGGTTTCCCCTCAGCCGCCTTCCTCGCTTTCGCGCAAATCGGCGGCATCCCACTTTATGGCGCCACGGCCGCTGCGAAAAAACCAGCGGTTTCACTTTCTCAGTTGATAGTCGAAGCCAAAAGGACTTGCGAACGCAAGAAGCGCGTAGCAGAAGAGGAAATGTCTGAAGCGAGCCGCCTCAGACCGCAGGCGGGTCGCCCGCGCCACCCAAGCCATGTTTCCTTGATCAGGTGCATCGGGGTGGGGCGATGATCTCGGAGATAACTCGGTTCAACGCAGGCAAAACTTCTCCATGTTGCCGCACGTGACGCTTCGGCGGCCCAGCCCAGACGCCGATCGAACGATCCATCCAGGTGAGCACGGTATTCCGCCGGGGCGAGCTAACGGACACCGCGGGCCGCCCAGGCCCGAGCCATTAGCGGTATCGAGCCGTCAATCGCGATGGGCAGTGCACCACGAAGGCGTTCCCGCAGCACAATCCGGCGTTCCTCGCTGAGCGACACAACGTAGCCCGGTGCGGGCCCCTGACCGCCCAGAAACGGTGACCAGAAGTCGTCGAAATCTTTGAACTCCGTCCAGATATCAATCGGCAGGGTCTCGACGGACGTTAGTCCGGCTCCGCGGAACAGGTCTGCCAGCGCCTGGGGATGGCAGAGCGGAAAACGCCGCCCTTCGTCGAAGGCAGCGGCAGTGGGATCAAGGGCTGCAACCGCATTCCAGAAGTGCCGCATGAACTGCAACTTGCCGGCATAGTCCCACACGTAAGTTGCCACAATGCCGCGCGGTTTGGCGGCGCGCGCCATCTCGCTGACCGCCTGGGCGGGCTGCGGAACGAAGTTAAGCATAAGTCCCGAGACCACCGCGTCGCAGGAGGCCGTTTCCACGGGCAGGGCCTGGGCCTCGCCGAGCTGAAAGTTGGCGCGGTGGTCGGTGATCTGTCGGCGGGCGAAGGAGAGGAAATCCTCCGCTGTGTCGAGCGCCCGGACGGCTCCCCGAGCCGCGCTCCAGCCATTACGCCCTTGCGTAAAGGTCCGCGCCTTTTTCCACGAACTCCTTCGACTTCGCTGCCATGCCTTTCTTCAGCGCTTCCGCTTCGGCGATGCCTTGTTCGGCGGCGCCCAGGTTGAACTGATTTTTCCAGCGGCGTTATTCCGTGCCGGGATGGAGCGCATAACTTCGTCGAGAAGTTGCGATTCCATTTCTACGAGATGACACTGCTCGGGGAATCGGCCTCCTTTTACGTCGGCGATGTACTCGCTGAAGGCCGCAAGGCGTGCCTCCTGCAGGCGACGGTTTTCGGCGAGGAAATTGCGGTACGCCTTCGCATGGCGGGGCGGGCGCTCCGGGTAATCACCGAGGATGTCGTCGGAGAAAAGAAACTGTGTGTCGCATCCATTTCCGGAACCGAGGGACATGAGGATCATTTTCGTTTGTGAACACAGCCACCGCGCCAGGTTGTGCGGAACCACCTCGATTTCCGCCGCATAGGCGCCCGCACTCTCCAGCTCCTTCATGCGGCGGTAGAGCTCTCGAGCTTCTGCGACCGTCCTGCCGATCGCCCGGTAGCCGGTCCAGGTGACGTGACGCGGGACCATGCCGAGATGCCCGACGACGGGAATCCGCTCGCGGGCCATCGCCTCGACGATAAACGGGCTGGCGGAGCAATAGACCGAACTGGCGCCAATCTCCAGCGCGCGAAAGGCGACTCGAATGGCCTCTTCCGGCGCCGCCAGCCCGTGCGGGGTTGCCGTGGAGAGGAAGCTGTTCGGCGCCGCCGCAACGAGCAACGGCAGCCGCGCCTGCGCCTCGGGCGAGTCGAAACTGCAACTCATGAGGTCAACTCCCGCCTGCTCGGCGGCTACCGCTTCCTCCGGAGACTTTACGTGAATGTGCGTCAAGCAGCGTTTGCCCTTGAGCTGCTGAAGATCGTACACGGTGTATTTCTTGCGCGGTCGAAGCATCGGGGCGAAGTACTACGAAAGCCGTGCTGCGAACTCAACTACCATCAGCGAACGCGCGCGGGCGTTGTTTGAGAATGAGCCGCGCTCCGCACCGCGCTCCGCTAACGCGCCGATACCTTTGGATGCGCCCGTGACGAGCACGACGTTTCCGATTAGCTTTTTCATGTTTGTGTTTCTGATGGTTTGTTGGTTTGTGTTTGGCGGCTGGTTGATGCGCTCTGCCCGCCATCCACGTTAAGCGTCGCGCCCGTGATGTCGCTGGCGTCCGGGCCTGCACTCGTTTGACTCTTCACGCCTGCGCGCAAAATCCAGCACGAGTATGAACGGTCACAACCAGTCGGAGCGTACGTCGAACCGAGCGCCATTGACACGCTTTAAGGCGGAGGCAACATCGAAGTCGTGAAAAAGATCAACACGAATGAACTCGCCGAGGAAACGTGGTCGTCGCCAAAGGGCAAATTCGCCGGAGCGGGCAAGGAAGTCTCGGAAGCCTTGGGACGGAATCCCCATTCCACCGACCTGATGGAGCGTCATCCGTTCGACGTGGAGATTGTCCGCATTGCGCCCGGCAAGACGCCGTACCCGTTTCACCTGCACAGCGCGCAATGGGAATTCTATCACGTGCTCTCCGGGACGGGTGGTGTGCGGCATCAGGATGGAACGACGCCCATCGGGCCGGGTGATGCTTTTCTCTTCAAGCCGAACGAACCCCACCAACTCATCAACGATGGCGCGCAGGATCTGGTCCTCTATGTCGTGGCCGATAATCCGGTCGGCGAGTCCACCTACTACCCGGACAGTAAGAAGTGGGGCGTGCGCTCCCCGGAGCGCCGGGTGTTTCGCGGCGAAGGGCTGGAATACTACGACGGCGAGGAGTGAATCGGACGCATTTTCAGTCTGGCGGCGCGCGCCGGCCGTCATCCAGATCCATGAATTCAAACATCGTCTGCACTGTGCCGGGCGGCGGGCCGAGCTCGGCCAGACGCTCGTTCAAGCGCTGCGTCCCGGCGTCACGCCAGCCGCGTTTGGTCATGAACGCATTCCACACTTCGATTTCCGCCTCACTCGGTTGGCGGCCATTCGCGAACGGCCACGCGTGCAACTCCTCGCCACTCCGCCCTTGAGCGTTTCCGCTTCGAGGCGCAGCGTAATCAATGTGTCTTCACATTACTCCTGCGCTCCTGCGGTGCTGGTTTCCGTTGCGACGCACTCACGAGCGCAGGCCAAAGCGAGTCGCCGCTTTCCGTCCACAAACTCCTTTGCCTCCTGAAGGGCGAGTTTTCTGCCGGCAGCTTCCGCGACCTTCAGCAACTCGCGGTAGAACGCTTCAGCCGAATCGTCGGCCCCCGTGGCCCGGGCCGCGCGGGCCGCTCCCCAGAGCGTATTGAAGCGTCGCGGGTAAGCCTCCAACGACCGCTGGTAGGCGGCGAGCGCTTCTGCGGGTTGCTTCTGTTCGAGCAGAAGGTCTCCCAGAAGTTCATAGGCCGGCAGAGTGGGCGCAGGTGTCACGGAATGTTTGGGCGTTGATCCTTCGAGTTCGGTCGCCTCGCGCATCAGCTTTACGCTGGATTGCTCATCCTCCCGCGCGTGCGCCAGCCAGGCCTGTACTTCGAGGCGAAGGACGCGAATGTTGCGCGTGAAAAGTTCCTCGCCGCTCCGCGCGGCGACGTTTTCGAGCTCTTGCAGTCGCCGGGCCGAACGCTGCCCCTCGCCAACTGCTGCCTGGTGCGCGGCGGCGAGACCGCGGGCGAACCACGTCACTGCCTCGGGCCAGGGAAACCGATCCCAATCAAGCGTCGCAGGCTCGCGAGGGGCAAGCGACATCGCCTCTTGCCAGGCACGACGCTCCAGCGCGTAACGCGCCTGAGTGGACGCGGTGTGAAATGCGGTCTTGAACGTCGGTTCCAGGCGTTGCGTTCCTTGGAGGCGCTTCAATTGCGCGGCGGCTTGATCGTCGTCGCCCTTTTGCAGATACGCGTAGCTCAGGTATTCAAGCGCATGCGGAAACTCATCCCACACAAACTGACCGTTTCCGGCGGGAAGCTCCAAAGCCGCTTCAGCGGCCAGCAGGTTTCCTCGAATGACTCGTTCCCACTCCCCGAGGCGGGTGTAAATGTGCGTCGGCATGTGAAGCGCGTGCGGATTGCGCGGAGCGACTTTCTCGTACCCGCAAACAACTTCGAATTCTTCCTGTTCCCGTCCCGGTACGTCGTTGGCGTGGACCAGATAGTGCATCGCGCCGGCGTGATCGGGATTTTGTTTCAACACGCCAAGCAGAAGCTTCGCGGCCAGATCCGCGTGCGTCCGTGAAATCTTGTTGGCCGGCGCCGTCGCCAGATGTGCGAGAGCGTAAAACGCCGTCGCCTCAGGGTCTTCCGGAAAGGCGGTATGGACTTTTCCCATGGCTTGTTCCCACCGGCGGATGCGTTCCCAATAATCCGGCGAGGCGGGTTCGCGAAAGAATGCCTCGGCCGCAGCCACGAAGAGACGCTCGCGCTCGGTCGGCGGCTCGAGGGCCTTGGCCGTTTGCACCTCTTCCCAACCACGCCGAAGCTCCTCCGGTCCGGGTCGTGTCGGCCAGAGAGGTTGGAATAGCGTCATGGCGATTCCCCAATGCGCCATCGCGCATTTTGGATCGGACTTGGCCACCCGCTCGAACGCCGCTCGGGCTTGCGGATAGGTCATGTGATGCAGCAAAGCAACCGCGCGATTGAACTGCGGCTGCGCCGCACCCAAACAGGAGATGGGAAATTCCACCGTGCCCAAAGACGCCTCGCTTGACTGAGTTACCGCGCCGTCTCTCGCAACTGCCTCGCCGAAGGAACAGGCCGGCAGCAATGTGACGACCCACCAAATGAAGTAACGGGAGCGGCGCTGGATATTTTGCCAGCAGGCAGGTTGGCCTTGAAACACGCGGTCGGCTTCTCTCATTTCAGCACTAATGCGTCTTGCCATGCTGGCGGGGACTTTCGCTCTTTGCGCATTCAAGCGCAAAGGAAAGTTCACGCCTTCGCCAAAGCTCCGAGCCTTTTTCGACAAACGCTTCAATTGTCCTGACGCGTCCGCGCCGTTCGTCGTAATATTGAACTGCAAAAACACAAAACGAATATGACAACCAACAACACAAACACCGTTCGACTTCACCGAGTGCTCCGCGCGACGCCGGAGCGGGTCTATCGCGCGTTCCTGGATCCGGACGCCATGGCCAAGTGGCTTCCGCCGAACGGCTTCACGGGCAAAGTCCAGCAAGCGGACGCCAAAGTCGGCGGAACCTACAAGATGTCGTTCACCAATTTCAGCACCGGCAAGAGCCACTCCTTTGGCGGAAAGTATCTCGAACTCAAGCCCCACGAACTCCTCCGCTACACGGACAAGTTCGACGACGGGAATCTCCCGGGAGAAATGATCACAACGATCGCCTTGAAAAAAGTATTCTGCGGAACGGAGTTGAACGTCACGCAGGAAGGCATCCCCGCGGCCATTCCCGCCGAGGCGTGCTATCTGGGCTGGCAGGAATCGCTGACGCTGTTGGCCAAACTGGTCGAGGCGGAAATACCCGATCAACCGTAAACCGGTCGTGTGGTTGGATCGGAGTGCGACTGTGCTGGAAGCCAGTCGCAGCAGCATCGCCGGCCGGGACGCGTGGGAATAAGTTCGAGTGTGTGGAACAGCGGACGTTGCTGCGGCTCACAGGACCGCGCTCCACTAAAGCGTCCTGCCTCGCGCTCAGGCCTTCGGCGGCCATTCCGCGCCGGTGAGTTCCTTGGGCAATTGCGTCGGGTCAACCGGGTAAATGAGCGACATGTCGGGCTTGGTCTTTGCACCGGGCAGAAATTCAGTTTCCTCCGGCGCGCCCACGATGAGCCAAAGCACCTCGGCGTCGGTGTCGTTGAACACTTGGCGCAACTGGTCCGGCCCGACCAGCACGCCGCCGTATTTCGGCACGGTCAACGTCTCGTCGCCCACGCGCAGGCGGCCCACGCCTTCCAGCACGAAATAAAACTCCTCCGCGCGGATGTGCTTGTGCAGCGTGTTCGCGCTCCGGGGCGGCAACCGCCAGAGCCGCGCGCCGAGATTCTCGCTCCCGGTGCGCTCCAGATAATCCGCGTTCGGGATACCCATCAGGTTGGAGGGCCGCCAGGAGAGGTCTTCCGGTTTGATGAGATGGCAACCTTGAATGGGTTTCATAAAATTTCCGAGAGGTCGCGAGACGCTCTGCGGCGCGTCCGATTACTACAAAGAGTTTTCCGAAATTGCGGGTGAGGTTCGAACCTAAATCTGCGAAAATTTCTTTCTTTTTTCCTCCGTTCTCAAATTCAAATTTAGCTGTCTGTGCAAAATTCAGACCCTTAGCGAGCCACGGAATGCCCTGGCGCCATAGTAAGACTGCGCTCCGTTGTGACCCACGAAGACGCGGCCGTAGCGGCGATCACAATAGAGCGCGCCGCCGAGTTTTCTAATATCAGAAGGTGTTTTCACCCAGCTCGACGTCTTCGTATCGAAATTTCCAAGTTTTTGCAGCTCTTGATATTCTTCTTCCGTTAAAAGCTCAATGCCCATGGCCGCTGCCATATCCATAGCGTTATTTTCTGGTTTATGTTCTTTCCTGGACTCAAGCCCATCACGGTCGTAACAAACGCTTGTGCGGCCTTTAGGACTTTCCGCTGAACAATCAAAAAAGATGTATTCGCCCGTCTTTTTATCATGACCAACCACATCCGGTTCACCGCCGGTTCTTTCCATTTCATTGAGCGACCACAGTTTTTCGGCATTCGCTTCCAGCTTTACTTGGACTTTAGCCCACTCAAGACCTTTATGGCGGTTCATGTTTTTCTCAAAACGGTCTTTCAATGCTCTGAGTAGTTCTTCACGTTGTTCTGGTGACAACTGTTTTTTATTGCTAGTAATGTTCTTCATACTTTTGCTTCAAGCGCATCGGCCAACTTTTCTATTGTCGCAAGGGGATTCCCAATCGACAAGGATCTGAAAGCAGTTCTTCCAGACGACAAACTCCTCCTGTCGGATGTGGTTGTGCAGCGTGTTGGCGCTCTTGGGCGGCAGGGAAGTGCGCGATCTTAAAACTTGGTCAACACATTGAGCAAAGCCATCTGCTCACCGCCGGCGGTTCTGCCGGTGGACCAGCGCGGCCAGAATTGTATCCAGGACCTGGTCGAGGTGTTTGCCAACGTCTTCAGCCAGAAATCTCAGGACAAAGAAACCGTTTTGCTGCAAGAGCGCGTCCTTCCGGCGGTCGCGCCGGTACGCTTCGGCGTCGGCAAGGTGTTGTGCGCCGTCCAGTTCGATGGAGCGTTTCCAGCCGGCGATAGAGAAACGCTTCACTGGCGCTTCGGGCGCGGCTTGCGCCTTCGGCATCGCGGGACGGGAAACGGGCCGCATGAACGAATAAATCTGCCAACGGCACATCCACCCCATCGCGGATGAGCCGGCGGACACTCGCGGCGTAATCCCGCTTCCATTCAGGCTCGATGGGAAGCGGCACTTCGACCGGCCATCCAGGCATCGCGCTGGCTGGCAGGAGGATGGTGTAGCCGAGCGCTTCGTAACCGCGACAGCGCCGATCAAACATCCGCGCCAGCATCGGAAGGTCGAGATCGGCATAATCATAAACGCGCGCCTCGCGTTTGCCTTCGTGCAGCCGATGCAGCCGGCCCACATATTGCGCAATTGTCCCGTGCCATGAAACCGGCAAAGCGAGAAACAACGTGTCGAGCCGCGGATCATCGAACCCTTCGCCGATGAACCGTCCGGTCGCCAGGACAACGCAACCGCCAGGCGCGGGTGGCGCGGGCAACTCGTCCGCCCCGCTCGGCGACGCGCCGAGCGGAACGGGAATGACGTTCTCTTGCGGAATGACTGAGTCTTTCCGTGTCGCGCGTCCTGCCGTTCCCGCGGGCGGGCCACCCGACGGCCCAGGCGGGTCGTCTCCGCCACCCAAAATCTGAGATGCTGGCACTGAACATTTCGCCAGCCGATCAAGTGCGTCTTTCAATTCTTTCCGCCCCATTCCACCCTGCAAGGTGATCACGTGCAGGATTTCCGCGGACAGTATTGCCGCGAGCTTCTGCAAATGCTCCGTTCGCTCGGTCAGCAACAGCGGAAAACGGCCTTCGCGCACGGCGCTGACCACGTCGGCACAAATCAGCGCGTTCCGCCGCTCGTCATGGTGGAGCGCCTCATACAGTCGATGAAACTCCCCACGCGAATCCTCAGTGGCATGCGTTGCATATTGTGCCGGGGATGCGGTGTCGCGAAAGCCGGTGGGGCGGACAAACACGTGATGTGCAAACGGGTGCGCGGCGGCCTGTTGTTTGGCGTCCACCCGGTAACGAACCGGCCCGCATTGCATGAAGATGATCGGGTGATGCCCGTCCTTGCGGGCAACGGTGGCGGACAAGCCGGTGACGAATTTAGCCTTGGCCCGGCGCGCGACCAGTTCAAAACTGCGGGCTGAAAGATGGTGGCACTCGTCCACAACCAAGTGGCCGTACTCCGCCACCCGATCATCCACCGCGTCCTTGCGCACAAGACTTTGCATGAGCGCCACATCCAAAACACCCGTGAGCTTCTTTCTCCCGCCTCCCAGCCTGCCGATGCTTTTTACCGGCAAATCCAGAAATGCACGGAGGCGCTCGATCCATTGTTCGAGCAGTTGCTGGCGGTGAACCAAAACGAGGGTATTCACCCCACGTTGGGCAATGAGCCACGCTGCCAGAACGGTTTTGCCGAAAGCCGTCGTGGCGGCCAGCACGCCGTTATCGTGCGCGAGCATCGCCCGCGCGGCGGCTTCCTGTTCGGGACGCAGCAGGCCGCGAAACGACACATTCAAAGGAACACCACTGCAACGCTCGTCCCGGACAACCGCTTTGATTTTCAGGGATTGAAGGAGTTGCTGCACTTCGTCGAGGCACCCGCGCGGCAAGGCAAAATGTTTGGGATGATCCTCGGCGCAATGGATGATTCGCGGCTTGTCGTAGGTCGGCAACCGCATGGCTTGGGCTCGATAGAATTCGGGGTTCTGGAACGCGGCCAGCCGGAGCAGGCGATTACGAAGCGCTGGCGGGAGATTTTCCTTGGCGATGAAGATTTGATCCGCGATGACCAGTTCCAGACTTGGCGGCAACGGCCCAATGATGGGTGGTTCTTTGTGGCGGCGCGAGGGCGGCATTGCCCAGGGCGCTTCGTCGGCTTCTTCCTCTGCCAAGGCCGCCCGCACGCCCAGGATTCGCCCGCGCGGTTCCGCTTCCCGCACGACAGCCTCGACTGTTGCCCCGCTCCCGCGCCTGCTTTTGCAGTGGTAATGCGATGAGATTGCCAAAACCGCCTTTGGGCAAAGTATCCTGGTTTGGGAAGAACCGGTCATACGAACCGAGGCTAATCTCGGGTCGACGCTCCATCGTCTCGGTCAGAACGTGCGCACCCAGTTTGCGCGCCAGGCTCGCCGCGACGGCTTCCTCGAAGAAGAACCAAACATGAGCGCCGCTGCCGGAACGCGAGCGTTCGAGTGCCACGGGCACATCCATGCCCCGGCACGTCTCAACGAACGCGCCTGCGTCCTCCTGCCAATGCTCGCCGTCAAAATCAGCCGCGAGGAAAAAACAGGTTTCGTCCAGCAGCATGGGATAAACGCCCATGACAAAATCGCGGCCCAGTTCGTCGCGCCCGGAAAGATGCCAGCGAACCACTTGATCGGTGACCGGAAGAAAGCGGCGATTGGGACAATCGGCGCATTTGATTCTCGGTTTCTCACAGACACCTGGAACCCATTCATTGCCGCAAGCCGGCGCGTAACCGGATTTCCCGGTTTTGCGGCTCTCGAACCGTCTGGGATAAACATCTTCCCTGCCGCGAAATAAGGAACGGAACAGTGCAATCTTTGCGGCGGGCGGAGAGCCGTTTGTAACGGTCGAACTGCCGGGCAGTGAACTCGAAGCCTCAGCTCCCGCGATGATTCCCCGCGGCGAAATGAAATCGTAGCGTCGAGACATCGATTGGCTGGAGCGCAGCAGTCTCGAAGATCAGCCGCCGCAGCCTCCCCCGGCAGAGGGTGTCGAGATGAATTGGTGTTCCGTGGGCGTGACGGAGCAGAGCATCGCGCAGCGGTGGCCCGTGCGTGCAGAACGGCGCTTCGCTGCACCACTCGAGTTGCTTGGCCATGTCTTCCTTGATCATGTGTATGAGCACGTGGCGATAACGTTGTTCAATTTGGGCAAAACTTTTCAAATTCAACTCGCGTAAAAATTCTCGGTGAATTCGGCAAATGCTTCAATGTAGTGAAACCAAATTCAGCTTCACCAATCGGCTGCGAATCGCACCGGGCTGCCTATGCAGAATTGCAGCGATTTCTTGGACGTTCTTGCCGCTGCGGAAAAGTTCAGTGAGGCGGGCGTCTTCCTCTGCACTCCACTTCTCGTATGCACGCGGATGCTCGTGGCGAATTTCTTCCACGCTATAGCTTTTTCCTTCAATCACCACCTGCCCAACTTCCAGCGCCTCCGCTGCGGCTTGAAAAATGTCGTGATACGTCCATGCCAATTCTTGAACAAGGATCTGCTCGTAGGTGTGCCCCTTCGCGATGGCTTGCAAGATGGCGCGGGATTTTTCGCTCAATGCCATGTGCGGATAATGTCGAAAACCGACCAGCGCTGGCAATGGTGAATTCACCGTAATGCTCCTCATAGGCCGTGGAGCGGAACACCGTGTGCCGATAAGCTGTCGGCCTGTGAAAAATCCAAAGCTTGCTTTGCTTGGCCAGCAAATCCGTCGCCTGCGCGAGGAGAACAACCTGTCGCAGGAGGAGTTTGCTGGTCTCGCCAACATTGACCGCGCCTATTACGGCGGGATTGAACGAGGCGAGCGGAATGTTGCCGCGCTCAACCTCATCAAGATTGCGGACGCACTGGATGTAGAGGTCGGAAAATTGTTTCCGCCGCTTTCGGCGGTCCGCCGTGCGAAAGGAGGTCGCGATGGACGTTGAGAAGCTGCGCGATGGCATCTTTGCTTTGAGAACGCGTCGGTTCGGGTCAGTGGCGGAACGCATGGTCGAGCGGCTCTTGAAGTGTTCGCTGGGCCGCAATCTTTTTCACGACCTTTACGATGATTCCCTGCGCCACCGCATCGAAGTCAAATTCTCTGTTGTCCAGAAGAAGGCGGAACGAACCATTACGGAAGACACGGTCGTTCGTTGTATCGAAGAAGCGACGGCTGAGAAACGCATGGTCGCTTTCTCCGAGTGGCAACAGAACGAGTTTGACTGCAACATCCAGCAGGTAAAGCGAAAGGAGTTCGACGTGCTTTACTACGGCCTGTTTTTCT
>WNGF01019977.1_pt1 | contig 22527 bp, 24 predicted proteins | sample 5400641 | NCBI WGS metagenome assembly WNGF01 (sample SAMN13153371, study PRJNA577476) | soil metagenome | isolation source: 80 cm soil or saprolite under grassland replicate 2 | place: USA:California | collected 2016-06-15 | reverse complement strand
TCACTATATCGCCGATGACATCAATGTGTCCGTCCGGCGGAGTCGGGGCGATGTCATACCGCGCCGGCGCAGGAGGCACACTCTGCCCGAAAAAGTTCGCCACCGTTGAGATGTCCCCGATGACGTCCACCAAGCCGTCGTTATTGATGTCAGCCGGCCAGGCATCGGAGCCGCAGTGTGCTGACGCTACCGTCCCGGCAGAATCCTCGACGGCTGTCGCAAATCCATCGCAGTCCGGGTCGCCGCCTGGCACCGTCCACGATGGTAGATTCTGCGATGCATTGGGCCAGTTGGCGCAGTTGTCCGTCCCGTCGGCGACCCCGTCCCCGTCGTTGTCGTTCGCGAACAAGATAGCGAGCTCCACCCTATTCGTCGCTGACTCGGCCGAGTTGAAGTCGTAACCGTCGGCGGACGAAGTGTCGATAGCAATCGACATCAGTTGGCCCAGCTCGGACGTCACCTGCGAAGTGATGTCCGCCTCGACGTATTGATTGGCCATTGACGGCACGAACGTTCCGATGGTACTACCCTTGGGCGGTTTGTTGTTCCAGGTGACCGTGTTCTCGGTCCATGTGTCATTCGCCACAGTTTTGATGTTCTCGGTCCCGCTGGACTGATTCGTCACGTACATCCGGAGCTTCGCCGATTGAACCGTGCGCCCAGAATATAGTGTCAAATCGAACTTGAGGTACGATTCAGCGGCGGAGTTGGCACCGCTGACTTCGAAGTCCACCTTTAGACTCGACGCCTGGCCGAAGTTGGACGTGGGCAGGTTCTGCTGGACGTAAGAATCATCCACGGGGGTGAGTTTAGTCGGCGCGGGAGGAGCGTTGTGGCAGGTCTGAGAGCCCGAGTCCGTATATGTCTTCCCCGCTTCAGGCAAGAACTCCCAATCGAAGCTCGTCGAGTGAAGACTGAGCTTCAGCACGCCAAAGGCATTTGGAGTCGTACCAGAAGGATACGTGGCTAGATCGTCCATCCACGCCTGCAGCTTTCCAGCATCCACCAGGCTTTGAGCGATTTGCGCGTTCCTCGTTTCAATACTCCTGCCACCCGTCCCAATCACAATCTCCCGCATGCCCGTCGAATTGTTGACGCCGTCCGCATTGCGGTTCAATGGAGCGTAACGCTGGTAATTATGCTCGTGGCCATTCACAACAAGATCGACGCCGTAATCGTAGAGAATTTGCCAGACGTTATTTCCGCCCGGGTCGCTCAGATTTCCTTCGTCGTCCCCATGAACCCCACCCATTGTCACTACTGGCCGGTGCCAGTAAGCGACAGTGCACTTCGCCGTGCTGTTCGCCAAATCCTGCAGTAGCCATTGACGCTGCGCGGCCTTGTCACAATTTGTGTAATCGTAGTCGGACAGATCGCACTCGCTGTTTAACACAACAATGTGCCAAGCCCCCAAGTTGTAGCTGTACCAGCCCAGGCAGTTGATCGTGCAACCCGGCGACTGTCCCGTCGACGTGGAAGAGATTGCACCGCTCGCAACATCGCCGAAGTACCCGAAGTATCCCGGTGCCCCTCGAGGCTGGTCCGCGGTTGGCCAAACGCAATTTGTTGGACAGCCAGCCTCGTTGTTATGGGCATCGTGATTCCCGATCGCAGGCCTAGTACGCGGGCATGGCGTGCTAAGCCCAAACTGTGAGCAGTAGGCCGAATCGTTACTCGTCTTGAAGGTGCCCCATGAAGGAGCATAGTACGAGTTGAATTCACCCGATTCACCGTCCGGGTAAGCATTGTCGCCGGCGGTGAAGACTGTTGCGTCTGTTGGTATCTTGCTCGCGTCTGCGAGGACATTTGCAGTTGCAGTATCGCCGGAGCCACCTCCGGCTATGTCCCCGGCACCGACCAACACCGGGTCGGGTACCGCCCCAACGGAAGAAGGGCCAGAAAGAATCCCCACAAGGAGAACTGCCATAGGAAACAGAAATTTATTCACCCGGCCCCCCTCAACGTCTAGTTGCGTGACTTATTATGGCGGCGCTATAGTGTTAAGCCAAGATAATGAGATCACTATTTTTCTTCCTAGTTTTGGCGGTCTCCGTTTCTGTCATCCCTCTCGCCCTACCCGATTTCGCGGTCGCACACAGTCCTGGTTCAGGCCGTTCGGAGTTCGCCCCGGGACAGGCTAACACTGACTACATAGCCGTCGCTAACTGCGACGAAGTCATCGAGCGGCAACGGGAACGCGAAATTCTCCGCGATGTCACGTCTGAAGAGGTTGACGATGACGCAGTTACGAATTGCGATCACCGTTGGCAGCTCGCTGGGGTGCTCGGCAATGGTGACGTCGGCTTCAACTGTGAATTGCTTTCCGCAAGTTCCTGCGGCGAGCACTAATCAGCACCGCCTCGCTTGGCGTCCGCATAGTGCCATTTGGCCCTTAGAGTTCCCCCCGCTTTCCGCTATCCTCAAAGCGATGGTCCCGCACGTTAACAACGAGCCCGTTTCTGGGTCCCGGCTCATGGGCTCCTATCCCGCCTCGGCAATTGATTGACCGCTCCCCGGCCGGTTCTTCGAGTTTCGCGTTTCGGTTATCGAAGGGGGTGGCTAGGGGCGGCGCCTACTTCACCTCTGCCGCCGCGTTGCTGATCACAACCCTACCTTCTTGCGTCTTCGCCTGGAGGATGACCTTGCCGTTCCCCTCGTCCCACATCTCCGTGACGATGGTATCTCCCGGGTAGACTACGCCCGAGAAGCGAACCGAAAGCCCCCCGAACCGCGACGGGTCGTTCCCGCAGTATTCGCGCAGGACCGCCCGCCCGACGTGTCCGAAGGTGCAGAGCCCGTGCAGGATCGGCCGGTCGTACCCCGCCATCTTCGCGAAGTCCGGATCGATGTGCAGCGGGTTCCGGTCCCCGGAAAGGCGGTAGATCATCGCCTGTATCGGCAGCGTCTCCATCTCGACCGTCTTGTCCGGCGCCCGCTCCGGCGGCTTGTTGCCCGCCTCCGGCCCGCGTTCCCCACCGAAGCCTCCAGCTCCGCGCACGAATACTCCGGAGCTGTTGCTGAAGATCAGCTCGCCTTTCTCGTCCCGCGTCTCGGTCTCGACAGTGGCCAAGGCGCCTTTGCCCTTGTCGTAGACGCCCGCCACCTTGCCTGTCGTCGTCAGCCGGCCCCGGATCGGGATCGTCTTATGGATGCGGAACGCCTGCTCGCCGTGCAGCACCATCACGAGGTTGATCTCGACGGCCGCGCTCAGCCCTGTCATCGCCGGAAACGCCGGGATCACGGCGAAGGTAGGCAGTGTCTTGAGGTTGCGCTCGTATACGAAGTCCAGTTCCGTCGCCCCTATGCCGAGCGCGTAGAGGATGACATCGCGGTCCGTGTACTCGAACGTCATCGCCGGTAGCTTTAGACCGACCGCGTCCGGGCCGAGCGGTTTCGGTTGGATCTGCGTCATGCGCTCGCTCCCGTCTGTGTGGCTGCCATCAGCCGCTTCTGCACTTCATCGAAGGCGTTCGAGAACTCCTCGGCGCCCGTCATGTCGCTGATCTTGGCGAAGTTGTCGCGCACGTCCTCGATCGTCGGGTTCGGCAACACTGCACCCTTGCTCTCGACGATCGCCGCTCGGCCGACGTACCCTCCGCCCGCCGTAAGGATATTCCCGGACACCTGGCATTCTTCAGAACAGAGGTAGGCGACCACCGGAGAGACGAGCTCGGGCTTCAGCCGCTCGAGCGCCGCCGCCGGCATGACATCCTCCGTTAACCTGGACGCGGCCACCGGCGCGATAACGTTCGCCTTGATGTTGTACTTGGCGCCTTCTAGCTCGAGCGTGCTCGCGAAGCCGAGCAGCGCAGTCTTGGCGGAAGAGTAGTTCGCCTGCCCGAAGTTCCCATAAAGCCCCGCATTCGACGTCGTGACGACGATCCGGCCGTAGCTATTCTGCCTCATGATCCGGAACGCCGGCTGGATGACGTTGAAGGAGCCCTTCACGTGGACCGCGAAGATCTTGTCCCAGTCCTCTTCCGTCAGGTTGTGAAAGGCGCGGTCGCGCAGAATCCCGGCGTTGGCGATAACGATGTCCACTTTGCCATAGGCACCTAGCGCCGCCTTCGCGATCGCCTCACCGCCGTTCGTAGTGTCCACACCATGAGCGTCAGCGACCGCGTCGCCGCCCGCCGCCTTGATCTCCTCGACCACCTTGTTGGCCATCTCGCTGCTGGGCGCACCGGTCCCGTCGCGCCCGCCGCCGAGATCATTAACGACGACCTTGGCGCCGCGCGACGCAAGTAGCAATGCGTGCGCTCTGCCCAACCCGCCGCCTGCGCCCGTTACAATGGCGACTCTCCCGTCGAATCGAATTTCACTCATCGTTGGACCTCCGTCATTGGTGATTTCTAGCCGCGAACGTTCTCTCGGCGCGCTGTGGCGGACTATTCATTCCACATCTGGCCGCCGAATGTCAACGCTGCATACTCGGCGGTCGCTAACGCAGACGCCGCAATTGAAATATCGTTGACAAAGTGCATCGCGTATCGATATAAGGAACGTACCACTATTTGAAGTGTACCGTTTGCGGAAGGGTTCGCCCTGTCCCTGAGCCCGCGGGAGGCCTCATGGAAGAGTCTAACTACTGGACGCGTCTGAACCGTAAGCGCATCAGTCGCAGAGCGCTTTTGAGCGCCGGCGCGACCACCGCGCTTGGAGCAGCGACGGCCGCGGTAGTGGGATGCGGCGGAGGCGGCAACGGCAATGGCGGAGGCAATAACGACAACGGTCCCGGCGAGACCAGCGCGCCTCAAGTCTACGGTCCGCCCGTGGCCGGAGGCATCATCGTCCAGGGTCGCTTGCTAAACGTCCTGGGCATCGATCCGCACATCGACCTCACCGGCTTGGACATTGACATGCGACTGTACAGCTATCTGTATAGCTGGAAACCTTTCGACGAAAAAGCGATCTTCAACAACTATGCCCTTGGTGTTGAGATGCCCAGCCCAGACCAAACAGAGTTCATCTTCAGCCTGCGTCCCGGCGTGAAGATCCAACCCTAAAAGATAGCTGGGTACGTCGGGGCACCGCCATTACTGCCCCCGACAAGAGGTTCCCGCTTAGAATCTCCGGCACGACTTCGCCGGATGCGAATGCGCTGAGGGCCGCGCTCCAAACGCCAGACCCGAATACGTTTTCCTTCAAAATGAGCAGTCCGTTCGTTCCGGCATTTCGCGAGATGTCGAACCCAACTTGGGCCATCGTGCCCGCGAAGGTGATCGAGAAGTACGGTAGCTCGTTCACGTTCGGTGGCCTTGGTCAGAAGGCGTGGGGTAGTGGTCCATTCATGCTCAACGAGTTTCGCGGAACAGAGCGCATCATCCTGAAAAAGCACCCCGAGTACTTCCTCTCACCGAGGCCCTGGGTCGACGAGATCCGATACATCATCATTACCGAACCACAATCGCTCCTCGCAGCCTTCGATTCGGGTCAGCACGATATAAACGGCGCGCTGATGAACAAGGCTCAGGCCGAAGAGCGAATGAAAAAGAAAGACCTCATCGTAGTCAAGGCGCCCACCCGCTTCTACCCGGTGATCCACTTTAAGATCCGTCCGCCGTTCGACGATATCCGCGTTCGAGAGGCGCTTGACCTCGCGATTGACCGGGATGAAATCATCGACCTCATCTGGGATGGCGAGGGCAACTACAACGGCCCGGTCCAGTGGCTGTTGGCCCGGTTCTCGTTACCACAAGACGAGCTGAGGGCGGCGATGCCTTACGATCCCCAAAAAGCAAAGCAGCTCTTAAGTGCGGCGGGCTACGATAACGGCATTGAGGCCAAGATGAAGATTCCGCGGGTACCGGGTGCTCCGTTCATCGCGGACCTGTCGTCGCTCCTTAAGGACCAACTGGGTAAGGTCGGCATCAACCTTCTTCTCGATGAGGTGGAGTTGGGAACATTCATCGCGAACGTAATTTTGCCCGGCAACTTCGATCTGGCTTTCTTCCCCAACCTCCCCTACGACGAGCCCGACCGCCCGCTCAGCTTCTACCATACTCGCGGTGTTACCGGCGTTGGTAACTGGAACAACTACACGAATCCAGCGATTGACAAACTAATCGATGAGCAATCGGTGGACTTCAACGAAGACAGCCGGATCAAGACGATTCTCGAAGTGCAACGGATGATCCTTAAGGAACACGGGCCCCAGATTACGATGCCGGGAGGTAACTTCTACGCCGCTCGGCACGACTACGTCCACCTTCCCTACGAGTTCGGTGTTGACCCGGGCGAGGGCGCGCTGAAGGACAATGAAATCGGGCCCGAGGCGGCTGACATCTACACAACCGAAAAGACATAGCGGCAAAACCCTTCGCGGAGTGGTGACTGAGCTATGAGAGACTACATTATCCGCCGGCTGCTTTTCTTAATACCGATCATGCTCGGCGTCAGCTTGCTCACCTACGGGCTCTTCCATGTGATTCCGGGCGACGCCGTAATCATCCGACTGAACTTCGGAGCCACGCCAGAGACGGTCCGTGAAGTTCGCCACGCGGAAGGCCTCGACCGGCCGGGCCTTCCGATTTCCATAAATACCGATGCTCCGTTCATCCACTTTCAAAAGGACAGCCAGTATGGCGATTGGCTCTGGAAAATAGTCGTGCACCAAGACCTCGGCCATTCGCTCCACGAAGGGCGGGCGGAAGTCACGACGGAACTGGGCCGTAGGCTTCCCGTAACACTCGAACTCATGATCCTGACCATCATCTTCGCCATTGTGCTCGGCGTTCCTCCCGGCGTGCTTTCAGCAGTGCGGCCGGGTACGCCCCTTGACTGGCTCGCCCGCATCGCCAGCGTCATGTGGCTTTCGATTCCTTCATTCTTTTTGGGAATTCTGATCATCACATTCGGGCGTATCTGGTTTGGCTGGACGCCACCGCAGTTCGGGACCGGGTACGTGTCGTTCTTTGACGATCCGTGGATCAACCTCCAGGAATTCTTCTTTCCGTCATTGGTTCTGTCGGTCGGGATTGCGGCGGTGATAATGCGTCTCACACGCTCAGCGATGCTGGAGGTATTGCGGAACGACTACATCCGCACTGCCTGGTCCAAAGGCCTGCGAGAGCGCACGGTCGTTTGGCGCCATGCCCTCAAGAACGCACTGATTCCGGTCGTAACTTTGGTCGGCCTCCAGGTTGGCGCGCTGATCGGTGGCGCCGTAATCATAGAATCATTGTTCAACCTGAACGGCATCGGTAAGTACGCGCTGGAGGCGATCATTCGCAGGGACTACTTCGTCGTGCAGAGCCTAACTCTGCTGTTTGCCACCGTTTATGTACTCGCCAATCTGCTCGTCGACATTACCTATGCCTGGCTAGATCCACGCATCCATTACACGTAGGGAGAAGTATGGCGCGCGAGATCGCACTACCTATCGAGCTAGAAGAGGAGAGATCGGAACCCAGACGGCGATGGCGTCGGCTCCTCGAAACCGCGAGACGACATCCTCTCGGTGTGTTCGGGCTGTTCTGTGTCAGTCTGCTGTTCTTCTGCGGTATCTTCGCTGACCTCATCGTCCCTTATGACCCGATTGCTGTAATACGAAAAACGCAGACGTACGGCAGCCTGGCCAAGGATATCGACGCTAAGGACACGCGGCTCGTCGTAGCAAACCCCAAAGTGGAGCAGGGCACAAACTTCAATATCGACGACGAGCGAATAACCGTCGTTACCGTCCTTACCCCCGTAGCCGACGGTACGCAGGTCTTGGTGCAGCGGGGCTCTTCACCGACGCCCCACGCAACTGGCACGGTGCTTAAGATCGACGAGGCGCTTCCTCTTTCAAAGCCGACCTGGAGCCACCCGTTTGGGACCGATCACAATGCGAGAGACGTCTTCAGTCGCGTGATTTTCGGCGCCCGCATCTCTTTGCTAATCGGGCTCGTGGCGATCAGCACCGGTGTAACGGCCGGAGCTCTGCTCGGCATAATCTCCGGCTACTTCGGAAAGATTATCGACACGATAATCCAGCGTGGCGTAGACATTTTGCTTGCCTTTCCGGCTGTTGTTCTGCTGTTGGCAATTATCACAGTCATTGGAGATGAGGACTCGGCTGTCCGCAAGTTCCTGGCAAAGAATACCCCGTTGCCCGAACGTGAATTCATCGGCATTCCGAACTTCCTCGACGTTACGATCGTGGCCCTGGCGATCGGGCTTGCGGTCGCCGTTTTTACGACGAGGGTGGTGCGCGGCGCGGTGCTTTCGATCAAAGAAAACGTATACGTCGATGCGGCCCGTGCTATGGGCGCGAGTGATTACCGCATCATGCGGCGGCACATTTTCCCGAACGTTGTGGCGTTGGTGGTGATTCTAGGGAGCGTTCTGCTTCCGGTCGCGATTCTGGCCGAGGCGACGATCAGCTTCCTGGGAATTGGCGTCCCCATCCCAACGCCGTCCTGGGGAGCCGACCTTAGCGATGAGAAGAGCCGGCAGCTTATGCTCGAAGGTTACTGGTGGCCGGTTTTCTTCCCGGGTTTTGCCCTCAGCCTTGTCGTGCTTGGCTTCAACATGGTGGGCGATGCCTTCCGCGATCTGTCTGACCCGCGGCTTCGCGGCAGCGGTCTCGGTGGAGGCGGCAGTGGCGGTGGTGGAGGCGGACCGATATAAGCACGCGATAGCGGAATTGCTGGGTGTGGCGTTGAGACCTGAATAGAGACGCCGGGAACGACAAATGCGTGATTACATCCTGAGGCGCTTGCTTCTTCTCATTCCGATCATGTTTGGCGTCACCTTCGTGACTTTCCTGGCCTATCGGATCATCCCCGGTAACGCGGCGCACATCACTTGCGGCCTTAGTTGTACGCCCGCCGTCATCGACGCTCTCGAGGAGCAATATGGATTGCACCGCCCGTGGTACGAACAGTACGGCGGATGGATGTGGGACGTAGCTAGAGGAGACCTCGGGACATCGTTCCTCTACCACACGGCGGTAACCACCGAGTTGGGACGCCGGGTGCCGATTACTATCGAACTTCTGATCATGACGGTGATCCTGGCTCTGGGGATCGGCCTTCCAATAGGTGTGCTTTCCGCGATCCGTCCGGCGACGCCTATCGATTGGCTATCGCGCCTGATCAGCGTACTGTTCTTGTCAGTCCCGTCGTTCTATCTGGGGATATTGCTCATCACTTTCGGCCTGCTCTGGTTCGGTTGGTCGCCTCCGCAATTTGGCAAGGGTTACGTGCCCATCTACCACGATCCATGGGTGAACATTCAAGAGTTCTTCTTTCCGGCATTGGTTCTCGCAGTCGGAGAGGCTGCTGTGCTGATGCGCCTGACGCGTTCCGCGATGCTCGAGGTATTGCGTAACGACTACATTCGCACGGCTTGGTCGAAGGGGTTGCGCGAGCGGGCGGTAGTGTGGCGGCACGCCCTCAAGAACGCGATCATCCCGATTGTGACTGTCATCGGGCTTCAAATCGGTGGTCTTCTGGGCGGCGCCGTGATCGTAGAGTCGCTCTACAACCTCAATGGCATGGGGAAATATATTCTAGAGGCGATCATCCGGCGCGATATCTTCGTTGTTCAGAGCGTTACGCTGCTCTTTGCAGTCAGCTACGTTCTAGCGAACCTGCTGGTCGATCTAACATACGCCTGGTTAGACCCCCGTATTCGCTACGCCTAGTGCTCCTTAGCGAATAGTTCGATCCGTTTCCGCAAATCGTCGCGGGCTTCGCGAAAGGCGTCCGCGAGGGGCAGCCCGCGGGCCTCGATGTCTGAGGGGTCCTCGATGTCCCAGTGAAGGTGCTCGCCCTCGCCCGGAAATACAGGACACACCTGCCGCGCAGCGTCGCAAACTGTGATCACGTAATCGAACGTCTGCCCTGCGAACTCGTCCACTGACTTTGACCGCTGCCCGGACACATCGATTCCGGTTTCTCGCATCGCCTCTATCGTGTATGCGGACATGCCGCTAGGTAACGTACCAGCGCTGTAGACCTCGAACCTGTCTCCGGCGAGTTCGCGAAGAAGCCCCTCGGCCATCTGGCTGCGGGCGCGGTTGCCCGTGCAGACGAAGAGCACGCGACTACGCGGGCTCATCTGGTCTCACGCCACCTCCCAGCGCCTCAGCCACGATTTCCATGTCCTTGTCGCCTCGCCCAGATAGACACACGAGAATGATCTGCTCGTTCGAAAGTTGCTTGGCTATCGTCGCTGCATAAGAGATGGCGTGAGCCGGCTCCAGCGCTGGTATTATGCCCTCCGTTTCGCAAAGCAGCGTCAGGCCCTCGAGCGCTTCAGCGTCGTTGACGTTGACGTACTCCGCCCGGCCGGAATCTCTGTAGAAGGCATGCTCCGGTCCAACGCCGGGGTAATCTAGACCGGCCGATATGGAATGCGCCTCCTGCACTTGCCCGGCGCTGTCCTGAAGCAGGTACGACATCGACCCGTGGAGGACGCCCGGGCGGCCCGCGCTCAGGGTCGCCGCGTGCTTGCCTGAGGCGACGCCCGCCCCGGCCGCCTCGACACCGACCAAACGAACGGACTCGTCGGCATAGAAGGGGTGGAACAACCCCATCGCGTTCGAACCGCCACCAACGCAAGCCACCGCGTAGTCCGGCAGACGTCCTTCCGCTTCCAGGATTTGTTCCCGTGCCTCGCTGCCAATGACCGACTGGAAATCGCGGACCATCGCTGGATAGGGATGCGGCCCTACGACGGAACCAAGCAGATAGTGCGTCGTCTCGACATTCGTTACCCAGTCACGGATGGCTTCGTTGATGGCATCCTTAAGCGTGCGAGAACCGGAGCTCACCGGCCGCACTCCGGCGCCCAACAGCTTCATTCGAAACACATTGAGAGCTTGACGGCGGATATCCTCGTCGCCCATGTACACGACGCATTCGAGTCCCAACATCGCGCACACGGTAGCGGCAGCGACGCCGTGCTGGCCTGCGCCTGTCTCAGCCACCACCCGGCGCTTGCCCATTCGTTTAACCAGCAGTCCCTGCCCGAGGGCGTTGTTGATCTTGTGTGCGCCGGTGTGGGCCAGGTCTTCGCGCTTCAGGTAGATCCTTGCTCCGCCCAACCGCTCGCTCAGATGCCGGGCGAAGTAGAGGGGTGTCGGCCGGCCCACGTAGTCGTTCAGCAGCGCATCCAACTCTTCTCGAAACGAGGCGTTGGCTTGGGCGGCACAGTACTCCCGCTCCAGTTCACCGAGAGCCGCCATTAACGTCTCCGGAACGTATTGTCCGCCGTAAGGGCCGAAGCGGCCGCGTTCGTCGGGAAGAGACGCCTGGGCGAGCGGGTTCAAGCCTCGGGGCCTTTCGCTGCCGCGATGAATCCCCGGATCTTGTCGACATCTTTTGCCCCGTCCGTCTCAACCCCCGAAGAAACGTCAACGGCCCACGGGCTGACCACACGGACGGCTTTGCCAATGTTCTCCGGCGTGAGTCCTCCCGCTAATACCGTGGGAATTTGCTTGGCAATTTCGGAGGCGACACTCCAGTTAAGCGTTTTGCCGGTGCCGCCGTAAGTTCCCTCGACATACGGATCCAAAAGGACGATAGCGCCAGCGTGCACATGCATCATTAGCTGCTCTGCCGTCTCGCCGTCGCGAACCTTCATGCATTTGAAGATGGGCCGGCGGATATGCGCACAGACTTCCCACGGCTCCGACCCGGAAAGCTGGACGAGGTCGAGGCCGACATCATCGCAGATCGCGTTGATCGTGTCCGCGTCTTGGTCCGCGAACACACCGACGAGGAGCGGTTAGGACACCCGCATCCGTCCCGTCAGGCGCTGGCTCGCCGTCCTTGCGCAGGCCGCTCGCGATTCGTTTCGCCTGACCCAGGGTCACCTGGCGCCTTGAAGGCGCGAACACTACGCCAACGAAGTCTGCACCGAGTGCAGCTGCCGTACGTGCATGTGTGACTTCCGAGACGCCACAAATCTTGACCAGCGTCATGGCTTTTGCCCGATGTAAAGAAGATGCCAGGCGGAGCCGACGATCGTCGGGTCCTTCGCGAGCTCCACGAGTTCATCGATCACCCACTTGTAGAGCTCTGGTTGCCGCTCGGCGAATAGGGCGAGATGTCCTTGCACATCCCCGGCCACGCTCTGTGAAGAAATGAGTTCGACCGTACGAAACCCGTGCTGCTCCATCAAGGGCGGTACATCTCGCGGATGCACCACCCAAGCGGGAGAAAAGATGCCTGCGACGGGAAAGTCCATCACATGATCGTAGTGCCAGCGCTTGACGATATCAAAAGTGTAGGGGGTGAAGAACGGGCTGTCCTGATTGACGGCCGCCCGCAACGCGCTCAGGTGGTTCAAGAAGGCGAAGAACGCGCGGCCGCTGGGCTTCAGGACCCTGAACACTTCCGCAGCAATGGCCCGCCGGTCGGACTCCTCGAGCAGATGGTACATGGGCCCGAGGCAGAGCACGGAGTCAAAGCTGCCCTCGACGAATCGTGATAAGTCTACTGCGTTCGCCTCGACGATCTCTTCAAGATCAACGCCCTCCCCGCGCGCCTTATCGCGAGCGATCGCCAGTAGGTCCGGCGAGAGATCGGCCAATGTAACGCGATAGCCCTGCGTCGCCAGCCATATCGAGTAGCGCCCCGGCCCGCCGCCGATGTCGAGGACGCGCCCACCGGCCTCGGGCAGAAATTTCTGTATCCACGCCTTGTTGATCGCAAATTCCAGCGCTCCCTGCGTCGGGTGCTCAAGGCGCTCCCATTCTCTTTGGTCGGATATCTGGTAGAACCGACGGACACGGCGTATTGAATTCTCGTGCTTGCTCGTCTTGGCGTCAGTCATCCAAACAGCTCTCGAATCTTTGCCCCGGCATCGTCGGCAGTAACCAGGGCCTCGCCAACTAGCACGGCGCCCACACCGCATGCCTCTAGGCGACGGACATCCACTTGTGTAAAAATTCCGCTCTCCGCGACCACAGTTATACCGTCAGGTACTAGCGGTACCAATCGCTCGGTCGTCGCAAGGTCCACCTCAAACGTCCGGAGATCGCGATTGTTGATACCGATCAGCTGCGCACCAGCCGAGAGGGCGACTCCTAACTCTTTCTCGTCGTGCACCTCAACCAGCACATCCATACCAAGTTTCTTAGCGCAGTTCATGAGCTCCTGGACCAGCTGAGGTTCAAGTATCGCGCATATCAGCAGGACGGCATCGGCACCCAAGCAGCGAGCTTCATGGATCTGATACTTGTCGAACAGAAAATCCTTCCGAAGCAGAGGCGGGCCGTCGGGAAGCGCGTCTCGGATTGAACGAAGATCGGCAAGCGAACCCTGGAAGTGTTTCTCGTCCGTTAGGACGGAGATCGCCGCCGCTCCCGCGTCCGCGTAAGCCCGGGCGATCGCAACAGGGTCAAAATAAGCGCACAGAAGACCGCGCGAAGGTGACGCCTTCTTGACCTCGGCGATAAGCGTTACCCGCGTACCCTTGAGGGCTGGTACAAACGGCCGCACTGCCGGAGCATTTCCCGCTTGCGCTCGGAGTTCAGCTAGCGTGACCGAGGATGCTGCCGCGGCAAGCTCGACCCGTTTGTCGGCGACAATGCGGTCGAGGATCGTATCTGTCTTCTGCGTCATAACGAAGAATGGCGGGTGCTTAGCCGAAGCTTTGCGTTAGCTCCACCCACTCATCCAACTTTCGCTTCGCTGCCCCGGAATCAATTGCCGCTTCTGCAATTCTTGCGCCTTCTTCTAGCTCGGGCGCGGCATCCGCAGCCTTAAGGGCGCCGGCGGCATTGAGAACCGTAACATCCCGGATCGGTCCGCGCTCGCCTTTGAGGATGCTTATCAGAATTGCCGCGTTCTGTTCCGGGGTGCCACCTCGGATCGCGTCCGCTGGCGCGCTAGGCAAACCCGCATCCCATGGCGAAATGGAGTACTCACGCGTCTCTGCTCCGCTAATTTCACAAACGAGAGAAGGACCGCTTATGGATAGCTCATCGACGGCGCCATTCCCGTGAACAACCAGCGCGTGGCCTCCGTTGAGCCTTTGGAGCGCCAAGGCCATCTTCGGCGCAATGTCCGGACTCGCGACGCCTAGAAGCTGATGTTGCGCCCGCGCGGGGTTTGTCAGCGGCCCCAGTATGTTGAATACCGTTCGAACGCCGAGCTCTCGCCGCGGCCCGGCTGCGTGCTTCATTGCCGGGTGGAAGGCCTGCGCGAACATAAACCCGAAGCCGGTGCGCTCGATGCATTCCGCCACTTGCTCGGGGGATAGGTCGATCTTCGCCCCGAGCGCTTCCAGAACATCAGCCGAACCGCAGCCGCTGGTCATAGCCCGATTTCCGTGTTTGGCGATGCGCGCGCCCGCACCTGCCGCCACGAAAGCTGCCGCCGTCGATACGTTAAACGTCCCCCGACTATCGCCTCCCGTGCCGCAGGTATCAAGCAAGGGCCCCTCGACCTCTACACGAAGGCAGTGTTCTCGCATGGCTCTGGCCAGGCCGGTGATCTCGTCCACGGACTCGCCTTTCATCCGTAGCCCAATCAAGAGGGCGCCCAGTTGCGCGGGAGTAGCTTCGCCGCGGAAGACCTCGTGCGCGGAAGACCTCGTGCATGGTCACGAACGCCTCGTCTTCGGTAAGGTCGCGGCCGTCATTGACGATCGCGGCGATGGCTTCGCGAATGCTCATCCGGTGTTGCTCTTCAGCTCTCGAGAAAGTTCCGCAGAATATCCTTGCCGACGGCAGTAAGAATCGATTCCGGATGGAATTGAACGCCCTCGATCGGATAGCGTCTGTGGCGGACGCCCATGATCACTCCGCTGTCTGATTCGGCCGTCACCGCCAGCTCATTTGACGGGAAGCCGTCCTTCAGGATCGCGAGAGAATGATAGCGTATCGCCTCGAATGGGTCCGGGAGCCCCCGAAACACGCCCTCACCGCTGTGCGTAATCTGCGAGGTCTTGCCGTGAAGTATTTCGCCGGCGCCGGCGACTGCTCCGCCGAACGCCTCTCCAATCGACTGATGTCCGAGGCAAACGCCGAGGACAGGTGTCTTTCCGGCGAAGTGCCGGACGACAGGCACACTGATCCCTGCATCACCCGGCGTGCCAGGGCCGGGTGATATTACGATCCTATCGGGCGCCATCACATCGATATCCTCAACCGTGGCTTGGTCGTTCCGCACGACTTCGACGACTGCGCCCAGCTCGCTCAGGTACTGATAGAGGTTGTACGTGAAGCTGTCGTAGTTGTCGATCAGCAAGATCATCACTCGCCCCTTTGCACGTAGACCTCGCGGTCGACGGTGATCCCGGAGTGTATGCCGCGCGCCTCGCTGCAGAGAAAGACGACCATTGGCACGAAATCCTCAGGCGCGCCGACCCGCCCCGACTCCAGCGCCTCCTCGATGTCGGCGTCAGAACGGAACACACGCCAGAGCGGCGTGTCCGTCACGCCCGGCGCAATCGCGTTCACCGTGATGCCATACCGCGCCACTTCCAGCGCCGCCGACTTCGTGAAATTGATGATCGCCGCCTTGGAAGCGCCGTAGACGGCACCTCCCGGCGAGCCCCGAAGTCCGAGCCCCGAGGCAGTACTGATGATGCGGCCGGACCGCTGCGGGATCATATGCCGGAGTGCGGCGCGCGAGCAAAGGAACGTCCCTCTCAAGTTGACGCCGATCACGCCATCCCACGCCTCGTCGGACATTTCGCTGACGAAGCCACGCGCCGCCCGCCCCGCGTTGCTTACAAGAATGTCCAGCCGTCCGAAGCGGTCCACCGCCGCCTCGATCATTGCATCGACCTTCTTAGATTGAGACACATCAACTGTGGCGGCCAGTGCCTCGGCCCCGGATTCTTCGAGCTCGGCGGCCACGACGCCTGCTCGGTCGCGGTCTATATCCGCCACGACAACGGCCGCCCCCTCCCTGGCGAGTCCGATGGCGATGGCGCGGCCAATTCCTCCTCCGCCACCCGTGACGATCGCGACTTTACCCCTCAGCTGCATGGGATCCAGAACGGGTGCCTAGTAACCGCGGCTGCCCACTACGACGAATCCCTCTTCCATCTCCTCCGCCGTTTCGATCGCCCTTAGCATCGCTCGGGCCTTATTTCCGCTTTCCATGTACTCGAGCTCGGGGACGCTATCGTATACGATCCCGCCTGCTGCCTGCGCGTGGGCAACGCCATCCTTCATTACGATCGTGCGGATCGTGAGGGCGGAATCGAGGTTACCGGAAAAGTCGAAGTAGCCGACTGTGCCCCCATACGGCCCGCGCCGGTCGGACTCGAGTTCTGCGATGATCTCCATCGCCCGGATCTTGGGAGCCCCGGTGACCGTCCCGGCGGGGAAGTTCGCGCGTAGGGCATCAAATGATGTTAATCCAGGCCGCAGTCGCCCTTCCACGTGAGACACTAGGTGGCTCCTCCTCCATGCGTCGTTCGTCCTCCTCATCGCGACCCCGCCTGCGCGTGCCTGCGATGGGATGTGTCTCAACCAACCCATCTTCCACGCGGACGAGCATCTCTGGTGATGCGCCGACAATGTAGGAATCGCCCATCGCCAGATAGTACATATAGGGCGAAGGGTTCACGACGCGAAGCGCGCGGTATACCGAGAAGGGGTGTGCCGGAGTGCGCCGCTGAAAACGCTGCGATATCTGAACCTGGTAGATATCGCCCGCGACGATGTATTCCCGGCAGCGTTCAACGTTCTCGAGAAAACGTTCCTTGGCGACGTTGGATTGGACGCCCACTTCGGTCGGTAGTTCGGCGCTGATTGGATAGGGACTCGCAGGCAGCATTTGGTTCAATCGTTTCGCCAGCTCATCTATCCGCCAGCACGCCTGCCGATAGGATGTCTCAACATCGCCGTCCAGGCGGCAGTGTGCAACCACTTTAATGGTGTGCTGAAGGTGATCGAACACGAGCAGTGCATCGACAAACATAAAGAGCGCCTCTGGCAGGCCCTGCGGGTCGGGCACAGGCACGGGAACGCGCCGCTCGAAGTGTCGCGCGACATCGTATGCCAGGAAGCCAACCGCGCCGCCGGTGAAGCGTGGCAGCGCGCTGCGCGGGTCCGTCGTTTTCGGGTGGGAGATCTTATAGCGCGATAGTTCTCGTTCAACTTCTCGGAGTGGGTCTGATCCTTGCGTCGAATCGGGATACGGGCCCGAATGCAATACGCGATAAGGCTCTGTGCCGATAAAGCTGTAGCGGGCAAGCCTCTCGCCGCCTTCCACGGACTCGAGGAGGAAGGAATGTTCGCCGCGGGCCACCTTCAAGAAGGCGGACACTGGCGTTTCGAGGTCGGCCGGGATGTCTCTGAAGACCGGCGCCAGGTTATTCTCGGCCCGTTTCGCAAGCTCAAGCACCGACTGCAGATCAGGCGTGTATTTCACTTCGCTCCCAACGCGCTTTCTCCGTCCCGGAAGTACGTCAGTCCCATCGCCTCGCGTGCGTCGGAGAGCGTTTGGAGGCACTCTTCGCGCGCTCTCGCGGTGCCCTCAGCGAGAATCTCCTCGACCAGACCTCTTTGCGCGGCGGAGCGGGCGCGCCGCTCGCGGATCGGTTCGAGGAAGCGATTGAGGGCCACGATTAGCTTCTGCTTCACTTCGACGTCACCGACCTTGCCCTTGCGGTAGCGCGCCTTGAGATCCTCGACTTCAGCGTTATCGTCGTTGAAAGCATCGTGGTAGATGAAAACGGGGTTCCCCTGAACGCGGCCGGGGATATCGGCGCGAATGCGCTTCGGGTCTGTGTACATCGACATCACCTTCCGTTTGACGGTCTTGGCGTCGTCGCGGAGGAAGATGGCGTTGCCCAGCGACTTCCCCATCTTCGCCTGCCCATCGGTGCCGGGCAGTGTGGGAACGCTGCCGACGAGACCCTCCGGAATAGGGAAGACGGGCGCGAACGTGTCGTTGAACCGCCGGGAGATTTCGCGTGTTAGCTCTATGTGCGAGAGCTGGTCCTTGCCCACAGGCACGAGATCGCCCTTAACCATGAGAATGTCGGCTGCCTGAAGGATGGGATATGAGAGGAGTGCCATCGAGGCCGTGTCGAGCTTGAGGTCGCGCACGACCTCCTTCAGCGTCGGGATGCGCTGGGCTCTCGGCACACTGACGAGCGACATGAATATCCAGGCGAGCTCGAGGACTTCGGGGACGAGCGACTGCAGGTAGATGGTGGTCTTCTCCTGGTCGATGCCAACACTAAGGTAGTCGAGGACGAGTTCGTGGATGTTGTGCCCGACTTCTTCGAGATCGCTTGTCCGGGTGGTGAGTAGGTGAAGGTCGGCGAGCAGCAGGAACGTCTCGTAGTCGTCCTGTAGCCGGACGCGATTTGCGAGCGTGCCAACGTAGTTTCCAAGATGGAAGGCATCGCTTGTGGGCCGGTCTCCTGTCAGTATTCGTTTGCGTCTCTGGCCTCTATCAAAAACCCCTGCGCCCAAGGGGCGAGGGGTTCTCGCGGTGCCACCCTAATTGTCGCTTGCGGCGACATCTCTTCCAGGCACGCCCCGATCAATTCGCGCTCTCGAGGGATGCCCCGGGCCTATAACGGTGCCCTCTCCGGCCTCGCTTACTGATCGGCTTGCGGCCGATGTTCGTTTGGCGGCTCCCAGGCCCATTCACCTGCCGCGCCGGCGCCGGGCTTCCACCTCTTCCCGGCTCTCTTAACCGCGCCTTGCGGGCTACTCTTCCCGTTCTCAGCCGCTGTGTGTTTGTTTGTGATGCGGAGTCTAACAGCCTCTAGGCGGTTCGTCAATCAAGCGCCACCCGTTGGAACGGCAGGGAATGCGCGTGCGGAGGCACTCCAACTAGACAGTGATTTCGTTGCGATCGGGGCGGGAGCGCTCTTCGGATATGATCCGACGGATTTCGTTCGCGCACTCCTCCAGTTTATCGTTGGTGACGCCGTAATCGAACTCCGATCCGGCCGCAATTTCTTTCGCCGCTGTCTCCTCTCGGAGTTTGACTTGCTCGTCAGTATCACCGCCGCGCTCGCGGACGCGCCTCCGCAGCTCGGCTTCGGACGGCGGCGAAACGAATATCGTTGTCGCCCCGGGGACTAGACGCTTGATCGTGCGGGCCCCCTGGATGTCTGTGCGAAGAAGGACATCTCGCCCGCGTGTCAGCGCTTCACGAATCGGCGCGCGAGGGACGCCTTTGTCCTGGCCGTAGACGAGCGCGTGCTCCAGTAACTCGCCTTCGCGAAGCAGACGCTCGAACTCCGGTTTCGGTACGAAATGGTAGTCGACGCCTTCTTTCTCGCCGGCGCGAGGCCTGCGTGTTGTGACGTTCACAACGATGAAAATCGACGGATCTTGCGATTTGAGTTGAGCTAGAAGCGAGTCTTTGCCCGCGCCGGAGGGCCCAGTCAGGATGACAAGCAAGGGCCTCTGCGCCTTCGTCACCTCGCCAGCGGGCTGCGCCGGAAATCGGCCGGGTCGACCAAGAAGCCTTGCGCTCTCAGTTTCTTGGGCTGAGCAGCGACGAGGACGAGGTGGCCGTTATCGAGCGGGATTACTGCGGTCGTCCGGCGGCCGTTGGTCAGGTCTATCACGGTGCCGTTGGCCTTCTGCTCCCGGACCAGTTTTTGCACTCGGGCTGACTCTGGGGTAAGCATGCAGCGGGTGTGCTCTAGCGAAAGGAAGCTACCGAACCCGACCTGGGCCAGTTTGACCGCCACTACTCGGCCTCCGCTAACGATTCGCGCGCACCCTTGCCGCTGACGCGACCCGCAACCGCTTCAGGAGTTATCGCCAATAGCACGATGTGCCCGGATGGTGTGATTACGGCCGTTTTTGTCTTGCGTCCCGTCGTCATGTCAACAATGGTGCCGCGTTTCTTGGCATCGCGGACGAGCCGCTGGATGGGTGCTGTCCCCTTGCTCATATTAGCGAGCGCCAGGATCTTATCGACTGCAAGGAAATGGCCGAAACCTACGTGCACGAGCTCGGTCGCGCCGTTTTGAGATCGCGCCACTAGCACACCTCCTTTATCAACATCAACATCATCATCCTGTTGCTTAGTCCCCTGTGGTCCCTTACAGCAGCATGGCCAATCGGTGATCGCCATGTGACGATACCACAGCCCCGCGTAGCTTTTGCGGGCCCCAGACGCGGAAACCGTCCTCTCGTTCTTCCAGGTTGGCCCCTAGCGCCCGTAAGCCTTCTACAGTCGTGCGAATCCGGTTCGATTCCTTCACGGCAAGCTCAGCGGCGTCCTTGATGACCGTCTCTCCCTGCGCGAAGCAACCGGCCAGCGCCAGCAGCGGCAGTTCATCGATTGATCGGGGTACAAGATCGCCGCCAATGGTGATCCCCCGCAACCGCGATGATCGGACGGCGATGTTCGCAACGGGCTCCGCTCCCCACAGCTGCTCGTTTTCCAATCGGATGTCGGCTCCCATCAAGGTCAAGCAGTCGAGGATGCCGGTGCGCGTCGGGTTCACGCCTACGCCGCTGATTTGAATCTCGGCATCGGCGTGAGCGGACGCCAGCACCAACCACGGTGCGCCCGACGAGATGTCTCCGGGCACACGCAGCGATGTCGCTGTAAGTTCCCGGGTGAGCGGGCTGATTCGCACGACGGCTCCTTCGCCGAACTGCAAATCGGCGCCCATGTTTCGCAGCATTCGCTCGCTGTGGTCGCGGGTTGGCGCCGGCTCCTCGATGACCGTCTCGCCTTCGGCGTAGAGGCCGGCGAGCAGTAGCGCTGACTTTACCTGAGCAGAAGCGGCGGGCATCCGATAGTGGATTCCGCGCAGCTGTCCTCCTCGTATGACCAGCGGAGCGAGTTGCCCGCCCTCGCGGCCGGTGATATCGGCGCCCATTTTCCTTAGCGGCTCGACGATTCTTCCCATAGGGCGCGTCCTGAGCGAGGTATCACCATTGATCACGGAGAGGAATGGTTGAGCCCCGAGCAGACCAGTAAGCAGGCGCATTGTGGTGCCTGAGTTCCGGGCGTCGAGCACCGAAGCGGGCTCCCGCAGACCCCGACTGCCAGATCCCTTGACGACAAGATCGGATTCGCCGCGCCACCGGCATGAGACGCCGAGCTGTCGTAAGCAGCCAATCGTCGCCAGGCAGTCCGCCCCGCGCTGGAAGTCTTCTATGATCGCTTCGCCATCAGCGATCGCGTTCAAGATGGCAGCGCGGTGCGAAATCGACTTGTTGGCGGAGACGCCCAAGGTCCCGCGGATGGCCTTAGCGGTTGCAATGGTCCGCTGCATCTGCGGCTAAGTCTCGTTATCCGGCTTGTCTTCTGTCCCGCTCTGCTTCTCGGCCCGCTTCTGTTCAAGCTTTTCCAGGTCGCGCCGGACGTCCTCAGCGATTCGCTCAGCGAGTGTCGGCCATCGTTTGCCGTCCTTCTCTTCGGCTCCCTGCGCTTGGCGCATGAGTTCCGGAAGCTGCTTCGCTCGCTGAATATTCTTGGCCAGAGCCCCACCGACGAGCATGCTCAGGAGCGCCTGGCCGGAGTCTACCTTTGGCGTGGCCGTCTCCATCTGTCTACGGGGGGGCTGGCGTTGGAACGCCTCGCGCTCAATTTGGGCCTTAAGGAACGTTTCCAAAAGGGCTTCGTCTTGCGCATCTTGAAGCATGTCCCGGAACCGGCGAAGCTCATCGGCCATTCGCTCCAACCAGTGAATCAAGGCATCTCGGTTGGTCGCCCAAATGCCGTGGCTCATCGCCGGGTCACTAGCTGCCAGGCGCGTGACATCGTTGAATCCGGATGACGCCATCATCCCCATATCATTCCAGGCTGGACTCGAACGTAGCATCGAAAAGAGGGCGGTCGACATCATCAGAGGCAGATGGCTGACAGCCCCCGCGTAGATGTCATGCTCTTCGGGGTCGACAAACAGCGGTTCCGCATCAACGAGTCGCACGAGTCCGAGAACGGTCTTCACGGCGGTATCAGAAGCATCCACCGCGGGACAAATGCAGTAGGCCTTCCCGCGAAACAGCGAAGCTTCGGCGTATACAATACCCGCGGTCTCCTTACCGGCCATTGGGTGTCCGCCCACAAAGTTGACGGATTCGGGTAACGCCTCCTTTGCCCAGCGCATAACATGTGCCTTAGTGCTCGTCGCGTCCGTCACCACGGTACCCTCGGCCAGTTCAGGTGCGATTTGCTGCATCACTTCGCGCACGCTGAGAATGGGAACGGCAATGATGACCATCCCCGCGCCTGTCACGGCCCGCTGCAGGTTATGTTCGGCGCGATCGATCGCCCCCGACTTCTCGGCCTGATTGGCGGTACCCCGATCGCTATCATGGCCTACGACTTCGAGGCTCGGTAACCGGGCGGCCTTCAACGCCATCCCCAGCGAACCGCCAATCAACCCGGTTCCTATGATCGTGATGCGCTTCTTGCCGTCAGACCTTTCCATCTCGCAACACGAGCTTATCAGGCCGTCTCTATGCTTACAATTTAACGCGCGACGGGGCTCCTAAACGTTGGATCAGCAGGAATCGTCGGCGAGGCGTAGCAGCCGCTGTCGTTCGTCGGGCGTATTCACGTCTTCATGCCTGCGGATGAGTTCTACAACCGCAACCGGTGCGCCGAGCGCCTCCGCCACCAGCGCCCCACGTCC
>WNGF01004712.1_pt1 | contig 22529 bp, 22 predicted proteins | sample 5400641 | NCBI WGS metagenome assembly WNGF01 (sample SAMN13153371, study PRJNA577476) | soil metagenome | isolation source: 80 cm soil or saprolite under grassland replicate 2 | place: USA:California | collected 2016-06-15 | reverse complement strand
GCCAGGATGATCAGGCACCGGATGAAGACACAGCAAAAGATCTCCGGCCGGCTCCGCTCCGAGCAGGCCACACGGCACCGGTACGCGATCCGGGGCTACATCGACACCGCCCGCAAGCACGGCGTTAGCGTCCTCACAGCCGTCCGTGACGCCCTCGCCGGGAACCCCTGGATGCCGCCCATCCCCGACCCGCCATAACCCCCGCCCGCCGCTTCACATCACTCCCAGACGCCAATCAGGCGGCTCGGGAGACCTGAATGCTCACCGGGGCTTCGCCCCAACCCGACGAGGCATGCGTGTGAGGGCGACCGCCTGCGTGCAGGCGGGCTGGGGTCGGCGAAATGACCCCGGCTGGGGCTCAAGGCAGTTCACAATGTGACTGTTCATTCGCCGCTTGCAGCGGTCGGGTGGCCGTTGCCGGCCGAGCCTCCAGCCGGAGCCCATCATGACGCTACCGCGTACCGCCGCGCAGGTCCTGTCCGGTCACGTGACGCTGGAGATCCGCCGCATCGACCGGGCGCTGCTGACCTTCCGCCAGCCGCGGCTGCAGTACGGGAAGGGCATCCACGGGTTCTTCTGCCATCACCGCGGGAACCAGTTCGTGTCCTCGGCGCTGATGCACCCGATGACCGCGATGTTCGCCGCGGACATCCACCACTACATCGCTGCCCGCGGCCTGGACCTGATCCGGTTCGCGAAGGGACAGAGCAAGGACGAGGTGGCCAGGCGGTACCTGGCCGGCCACGACGGCGGGGAGCAGATCTTGTTCGCCGGCCTGGCCCAGGAGAAGACGCGGGTGTGGCGGACCCGCCAGCGCAGGGACGCGGTGACCGGCAAGCGGTACCCGTGGCTGTGCCAGGAGCACGCGATGGTCAATCACTGGTACTTCTACGGGTTCGACGCCGGCTTCGGGCCGTTCTACGTCAAGTTCTGCGGCTACTTCCCGTTCACCGGGCAGATCTACCTGAACGGGCACGAGTACGCAAAGCGGCAGTGCGCCCGGGCGGGCATCGCCTTCACCGCCCTGGACAACGCGTTCGGCGCCGTCAGCGACCCGGCCGCGGTGCAGCAGGTCTGCGACGGGCTGACCGACCAGGAGATCTACCGGTTCGCCGGCAAGTGGCTGGCCCGGCTGCCGCACCCGTTCACCCCCGAGGACGAGCAGGCCGACTACCGCTGGCAGCTGTCGGTCCAGCAGATCGAGTTCTCCACCACCATGGCGCTGGACCGGCCCGTCTGCGGGCGGATCTTCTTCGAGCAGCTGATCCGCGACAACATCGACGTCGGCCGCCCGGACAAGGTGAACATCATCTTCGGCCGCCAGATCCGCCGCCGCGGCAAGAACCCCTACCCCCGGCAGCTTCCGCACCCAGGTCATCACCAGCGGCGTCTGCCCCTACCTGTACCTGTACTACAAGAAAACCCAGGTCAAACAGTACCTGAAGGAAGGAAGAGCCCTCCGCACCGAGACCACCGTCAACCAGCCGCGCGACTTCGGCATCGGCAAAGAGCTGACTAACCTCGCCGCGCCGCGCTCAGGCGCATGAGGCGGGGCGCTGCGGGACCCGCGCGATATGGCTAAAGCTAGACTGCCTGAATCCTAATCTCCAGAAGGTACAAATAGCGACCCGCCGGAAAGGCGCCTGAAACCGGCGCCGCATCCTGGACCGGCATGCGCAGGTGGCCGGTGCAACTTCCGGGATGCGGAGCGATGCCCAGTGAGGGCATTTAAGGAGATAAATGGGGAGCCTAAGTCGCGCTGTCACGTATGACAGGGACGAACGCGGGATCGCCTACGGGGCGCGAGCCCTATGGCGACACAGGCCCCGTAGTAGTCGTGCGAGTAACGCCGCACCAGGGAGGACGGGAAGGCCGTCCGCAGGGCGAAGGGGGCCAGGTGACTGGATATTCAACGACCGGGAGGCATGCGAAATGCAGAACGCCGAAACGGTGCTGGGTGTCCTGCGTGAGCGCGGCAGGCGCGGCCTGCCGTGTGAGGAACTGTACCGGCAACTGTTCAACCCGCACCTTTTCCTGATGGCTCATGGGCGCATCTACGCCAACCACGGGGCGATGACGCCCGGGGCCTGCGGGGAGACCGCGGACGGCATGTCGCTGGCCAAGATCGGGCGCATCATTGATGCGCTGCGCCACGAGCGTTACCGGTTCCAGCCAGTGAAAAGGGTTTACATCCCTAAGAAGAGCGGCGCTATGCGGCCGCTCGGCCTGCCGTCCTGGTCGGATAAGCTCGTCGGTGAGGTAATGCGCCTGCTGTTGGAAGCGTATTATGAGCCGACGTTCTCCGGCCGCTCATACGGTTTCCGCCCCGGCCGGGGCTGCCATACCGCGCTGATCGACATCGCGGTGTCCTGGACCGGGTCAACCTGGTTCATCGAGGGAGACATCTCCGACTGCTTCGGGTCTTTGGACCACGAGATAATGGTCACGATCCTGGCGGAGAAGATCCATGATAACCGGTTCCTTCGCCTCATCAAACAGATGCTCCGGGCGGGATACCTTGAGGACTGGGAATGGAACGCCACGCTCTCCGGTGCGCCGCAGGGCGGAATCGTGTCCCCGGTCCTGTCCAACATTTACCTGGACCGGCTGGACAAATTTGTCGAGACAGTTCTCATACCGGAATATACCCGAGGGGCGGGCAGGGCACCCAGCCCTGCTTACCGGGAGGTGAAGAATGCGGCCAGGCGCGCCTGGTCCCGCGGCGACCGCGCCGCGGTCCGGGAGCTGCGCCAGCAGCTGCGCAGCCTGCCCAGCGGGGATCCCCGTGATCCCGGCTTCCGGCGGCTCCGCTACGCCCGGTACGCAGACGATCACCTTCTCGGGTTCACCGGGCCGAAGGCCGAGGCCGAGGAGATCAAGACCCGCCTGGCGGCGTTCCTGCGCGATGACCTCAAGCTGGAACTCAACCAGGAAAAGACGCTCATCACCCACGGCCGCTCCGGAGCGGCGAGATTCCTCGGCTACGAGATCACCGTCCAGCACAGCCGGGACCGCCCGCAGGTCAACGGCGCTATCCGGCTGCGCGTCCCGCGGGCGGTGATCACGGCCAAATGCGCCCTCTACCTCGCGCGCGGCAAACCCGAGCGCCGGACCGAGCTGATGAACCTCACCGACCTGCAGATCATCAGCGCCTACGGAGCCGAGTACAGGGGCATCGTCCAGTACCACCTGCTGGCCGGCGACGTCTGGCGACTGAACCGGCTTGAATGGGTCGCTTCGACCTCCATGCTCAAGACGCTGGCCGCCAAGCACGGCTCGACGGTGACGGCCATGGCCCGCAAGTACAAGGCCAAGGTCGACACACCGCACGGGCCACGCACCTGCTTTGAGGCACGCGCGGAACGGGCAGGCAGGAAACCACTGGTCGCGCGGTTCGGCGGCATCCCGCTGATACGGCAGAAAAAGGCGGTCCTCACCGACCTCCAGCCCGCCCTGGCCAGCAGCCGCAAGGAGCTGACAACCCGGCTCCTGGCCCGCCGCTGCGAGTGGTGCGAGCAGCACGGCACGGTGGAAATCCACCAAGTCCGCAGGCTCGCCGACCTCGCCAGGCCGGGACAGCCGCAGCCCGCGTGGGCGCACCTCATGGCCACCATGCGCAGGAAGACCCTCGTGGTCTGCATCCCCTGCCACCAGGCCATCCACGCCGGGCAGCCAGCCACCGCACTCACGGAATAGTCACTGGAGAGCCACGTGCCGGGAAACTGGCCCGCGTGGTTCGGACCGGGGGCCGCTCTTTCCCCAGAGTTCCGGCGAACTGAAGGGTCGTCAGCACGAACTCAAGGTGGTTATGGCCTATAGGGGGTTGTGGTCCCCGGGTTCGCGGCAACTGGCGGGGTGGTGCTGCTCGGCGGGGGTTTCCAGGAGCTGGCGTGCGATTGTGGCGTAGCGGATGGCGGTGGTGTCGTCGAGCCCGAACACGGCGGCGAGGTGCAGGGGGTCGGGGCCGCGGGTGAGGGCTTCCTCGAGCTGGCGGTCGGCGCGGAGGCGTTCGAGGGTGGCGGGAAGGCCGCGGCAGGTCTCGGTCAGCCAGTTCTCGCTGACCGCTCTGGTGCTCATGGCGGTCTGCTGGTTGAGGATCAGGTGCGGGTTGGCGGTGCCCGGCCACCGGCGGCGGCGGTGGGCGAGCCAGGCCAGCAGCAGGTGCCGGGTCAGGTCATCCAGCGGCCGTGAGTGGCCGGCGATGACCAGCCGCCGGTTGCCGAGGTCGATGTCGGCCAGGTGGAGCTGGCGGATGGCCTTGGGCCGGGCCGCGTGGACAGCGGCCAGGGCCAGCGCGAGGCGGGCGGCGGGGGTGACGGCGGCGGCCATGGCCTGGTTGATCTCGCCGGGCTGGAGCGGCTGGATGAGGTTCAGGGGCCGCTGGGCGTCGTGGATGCCGCGGGTGGGGTCACGGAAGATCGCACCGGTTTTCTTGCAGTGCCATAGGTCCGCAGCGTCTGCGAGCGGGCCAGCCGGGTGCCCTTGGCCGCATCCCGCAGCACCGTGCCGAAGTACGCGTCAGCGTCCGCGGGCTCCATCTCCCACAGCGGCCGGCCGAACCAGGCCCTGACCTGCTCCAGGTGCACCACGTCGGAGCTGATCGTGCCATCGGCCAGCCCGGCTGCCGCGCGGGCGAGCACGAACCCGGCCAGGACGTCGGTCTCGAAGGCCGCCAGCTCTTCCGGCCCAGCCGGGGCACGCGCTTCACGCAGGTCTCGTACGACGGCCAGGCTCAACCCACGCCTCCTTGCCTTCACTGATCCAGGAAGACCAGTGATGAACACGATAGAACGGCGCTGGATCGGGGGAGGAAGCCCAGGTCCTGGGGCTAAAGAAGCAACTGAGCCCTCAGGGAACTCTGGGGTTATTTATTAGGAAAAGGACCAGCCCTCACGGCAGGCACCTCGCCAGCGGCCCATCGGTGTGCCACGGCATCCAGTCGCAGACCGATGTTCGGCAGCAGGAGAACGGTGGGGGCGTGTTCCTGATCCACTGCGGGGGCCGGGCGCCATTTAGTGCCAGGGAGTGGGCGGAGTTCGTCGGCCGGGTCAAGCGGGGCGCGTTCGACCGCCCTGCGGCGTGAGAAGTGTAGCCGGTTCGTCGTCTGACGGCTGTTTCCGCCGGAGTGCGCCGTGACCTGCAGAAACACGCTTAGTGTGACCTAAATCACATTGACAGAGCGTTGGAATCTTCCAACACTGAAGCTGTAGTTTCTACAACATGCCGAGGTGGTCACACTCGAAGAGCGACGTCCGCGACGCGCTCAACGAAGCCGACTCCGCAGGCTTCACGGTTGTGCCCACCACGGCGCACGGACACAGCTGGGGGTACATCGACTGCCCGAAGTGCGATCAGCGGCTCTACGTCAACTCAACGCCAAAGAACGCGGGCAACCACGCCAAGCAGATCCGCCGGTTTCTCCGTCACCTGCACACGGACTGAGGCAACGATGACGAGCTACGAGTTCATGCTGAAGCTGAATCGGCAGGTCACCGCCGACGAGGCCGACGAGCTCTACGGGTCGGGCTGTGACGATGCCGCCATCGAGACAGGGCCGCTCGGAACACTGATCCACTTCGACCGCGAGGCGAAGTCACTCGCCGAGGCCATCGCTAGCGCCGCGCGGGACATCGAGAAGGTTCAAGGCCTGCGCGCCACCGGAGTCGCGTGCGACAACATGGTGACGCTCGCTGACATCGCCACCCGCGTCGGCGTGTCACATGAGGCGGCACGCCTGTGGGCAGCCGGGCGCCGCGGTCCCGGAAACTTCCCCCCGCCTGTGCTGATCACTCCGGGCGGCGAGAAGGTCTGGGACTGGGAACAGGTGGCGGCATGGCTCGCCGAGTACCGGCAGCGGCACGAGCGCACCACCATCGTCAGGACGGCGGCTGAGGCCCGGCTGCGGGTGCTGTGCACCGCCGACCGCGTGCTGGCCGCCCGGGACGCGCTGATGTCCGAGCCCGACGACTCGGTACGCGAGGAGTTCGAGCGCCTGCTTGAGGATGCATAGCTGAGGGCGCTTACCGCCCGCGCCGGGTCCCCCTGCGCCTGCAGCGCCTCGGCGGTCGGCCACGCACCTCGGGGGGTCGCCTACGGCATCCCAACCTGGACTTCCTCCCGCAGCGTATCTAGCGCGTGCATGACTGCTTATGCAGGTCAGGACGTGAGAGTTCGACGCAGGGTTACCCCAACTTCGGATTAAGGGTGCTGAACAGCGCGGCTGGGACCGCGAGATCGAACGCCACCAGCGCACCGCCGACCGCATCCGCTGCCTGCTCACCGAACTCGGCCAACCCTGCAACCCGCAGGTCGCACTCCCTGACATGCACTGCAGCGGCCAGCACGCCGGGCCTGACCGACGGCGGCCAGCACCCCCCGGCGCGGTGCCAGACGCCGTACGCGGCCTACGATCACCCCATGCGCTGCTTGCGGCTGCAGCCATTCGAGCGACACCACCTCCCGCTGGCTGAGCCTTGGTTCCTGGACGCCGACACCCAGCGGTGGCTGGGTGGGCCTGCCTGGCCACGGCAGATGCTCGACCGCACGGACCGGCCCCTCGCCGACTTCCGCGGGGCGGCCGAGACCGGCCGGTACCGGTGGCTGGCATGGGAGCGCGACACGGCCGTGGGCTACATCGACTGCGGCACCTACGACCGGTGGACGACCTGGGACGGCGGCCGCGGTGGCCGGGGCGTCGTCGATACCATCCCCTGCCCCGCCGGGAGCATGAGCTACGTCGTGGACCCGGCACTGCGGCGCAATGGCTACTGCACCGCGATGGTCACCGCGGTGATGGCGATCCCGGAACTGGCCCACATCAGGCTGTTCACCGCTGGTGTCGAGCCAGCCAACGCCGCCTCCGTCGGCTGCGTGCTGAAGGCCGGATTCCATCCGCTGAACCCAGAACCCGACTGGGAGGGCATCGTCTACTACGCCCGGCTCAGGTCCCCCTGCGACACGCCCGGCGGAAAGACCCAGGTCATCTGAGTCGCTGACCCGAGATGGGCTGAAATCGGTCATCTCTGGACCAAAGTTGTCCAGATAAGTCTGGTAGATGCCGTCGCGGGTCTCCGGCGCGCCGTGCTGGGCACCGCACAGCGACGACGCGACGGCGCGGAACCCGGCGGTGTCGAGCAGCTCGGCGGGGGTTGGGATGTGCATCACCCCGGAGTTCGCCGCCCACGGCCCCAGATTCTGGACCGTGTCACGGCGGATCAAGGCCCCGGCGGACGGTGTCCGGAGTGCTTGCCCCTCAGTTCCAGGTCACTTATTTTCGCTGGGGTTTGTCGAATCCGCGCGATCCGTCCGACGTAGAGGTGGAGGGACCAAGCGATCGAGCTTGAAGGAGAGCTGTCATGGCTCAGTACGCGATCCTGATCTACGCCCGCGACTCTGCGCACGCCCCTGACGCGACGCCTGAGGACACCGAGTCATGCGACCGGCACTCCGACGAACTGGTCGAGAGCGGTTCGATGGTCATGGCCTACGCCCTGACGCCCAGGGATATGGCGACGTCGATCCGCGGCGACATCCTCACCGATGGCCCGTTCGTGGATTCCAAGGAGGTCGTCGCGGGCTTCTACGTGATCGAGGCACCCGACCTCGACGCCGCCCTGGCGATCGCCCGTACCAATCCCGTCGTCCGGGACGGCGGCGGTGTCGAGATCCGGCCGGTCCACAGCAGTTTCGTGAAGCGCGAAGAGCAGGCTGCCAGGTGACAGACGTCGCGACCGTCGAGGCGGCGATCGCCGACGCGCACCGCAGCGACTGGGCCGCGATGCTCGCCGCGACGGTGCGCGTCGCACGGGATCTGGATCTTGCCGAGGAGTGCGTGCAGGAGGCGTACGCCTCGGCCATGAAGACCTGGGTCAGCGGCGGCGTCCCGGGCAACCCAGCCGCCTGGCTCACCACCACGGCTAAACGGCGCGCGATCGACGCGATACGCCATGACAAGGCGGTGCGTTCCAGGCTGCCACTGCTGGTGGAGCCCGAAGAAGCACTGGATGAAGTCACCATGGATGAACTGACGGACGGGGACGCCGGGGATCCCGGCGAAGCCCTGCCGGATGAGCGGCTGCGCCTGATCTTCACATGCTGCCACCCGGCGCTGGCCCAGGAAGCCCAGGTGGCGCTCACGCTACGACTCGTGTGCGGCGTCCCGGCCCCGGATATCGCGCGGGCGTTCCTGGTATCCGAGCCGACCATGGCGGCACGGATGACCCGGGCGAAGAAGAAAATCTCCACCGCGCGGATTCCCTACCGGGTTCCGCGGCCAGCCGAGCTGCCGGATCGGCTGGCTGCGGTGCTCGCCGTGACCCACCTGCTGTTCACCACCGGTCACACTGCGCCGTCGGGGGCGTCACTGGTGCGCGCCGAGCTGGTGGACCAGGCGATGCACCTGGCCCGGATGCTGGCCAAGCTAATGCCCGGCGAAGCCGAGGTGCGCGGGCTGCATGCGCTGCTGCTGGTGACCGACGCGCGGCGCGCGACCCGCTCCGACGCCGAGGGCCGACTCGTGCGGCTCAAGGACCAGGACCGGTCGCGGTGGGACCGGGCAGCGCTGGCCGAAGCCCACGACATGATCGTCGGCTGCCTGCGCGGCGGCCCGCCGGGGCGGTACCTGCTGCAAGCAGCGATCGCATCGCTGTATGCCGAGGCGCCCTCGTATGACCAGACCGACTGGCCGCAAATCGTCGCCCTCTACGACAAGCTGCTGGAGGTGTGGCCATCGCCGGTTGTGGAGCTGAACCGCGCTGTGCCACTGGCGATGGCCGCCGGCCCGCAGACCGCGCTGGCGGAAATCGAGAAGCTGGAGCGAGACGGGCGCCTGTCGGGATACCAGTACCTGCCCGCGATCAAGGCCGACCTGCTGAGCCGCCTCGGCCGTGCCGGCGAGGCAGCCGCCGCCTACAGGCAGGCGTTCGCCCTTGCCGCTAACGAAGCCGAGCGCGCCTTCCTCGCCGAGCAGATCGCCGATCACGCTTTCTCCGCATGAGCTCGCGGGCTGGTTCCGGATCACCGTGCCCCTGTACAGCTCCTTCTCTGCAGAGTGGCCGATACCAGTTGATGTTCCCCTAGCGCTCAGGGGATTCCGGCGCGCGCTCGGGCTCAGCCAGGCGAAGCCGCCAACCGCAATAATTGACATCAGACCGCGCTTGCAATCACTGCGCAGCATCATTCAGTAGCGTGACCGGCCCAAGGAGGTGAGACCCATTACCGCTGTATCAGGCTGGGCGCTCCCCTCCCTTACGGTTGTGCGGTTCATCTGACATAGGTGGCCGTCGGGGCGCCCCCAAGGCATCCCGAAAGGCAACGAACCTATGCGCTTCACCTCGGAGACGACCTCGAACGGCGTCTCGGAACGTCTGTTCACCACCCTCGACGACATCCCGGGCGTCCTCTGGTCACCTGCCGGTGCTGCCGGTAGCCGCCCCCTGGTTCTGCTGGGCCATGGCGGCGGCCAGCACAAGAAAGCCCAAGGTATGGTGGCCCGCGCCGACCGCTACGTGACGGCCTGCGGCTTCGCGGTGGCGGCCATCGACGCGCCCGGACACGGCGACCGGCCGAGAACCGAGCAGGACAAGCGGTTCGCAGCGGGCATCAGAGAGCGGATGGCGGCAGGCGAGCCCATCGGCCCGCACATCGCCCGCTACAACACCGAACGCGCGGCGCGGGCCGTTCCCGAGTGGCAGGCCACCTTGGACGCCCTCCAGGAACTTGACTGCATCGGCGCGGGCGGGCCGGTCGGGTTCTGGGGCGTGTCGATGGGCAGCGCGATCGGCGTGCCGTTCGCGGCGGCTGAACCGAGGATCACCGCCGCCGTCTTCGGCCTCGCGGGCCACGAAAACCTGGCCGAGGCGGCGGCCAGAGTCACCGTCCCGGTCGAGTACCTGCTGCAGTGGGACGATGAGCTGGTACCGCGCGACTCGGGCCTCGCGCTGTTCGGCGCCTTCGCCTCCCGCGAGAAGACGCTGCACGCCAACCCGGGCCGGCACGCGGGCGTGCCCGCGTTCGACTCACCCTGAGCCGTTCGGGCAATCGATCGGCCACGCCGCCCAGCGGTCGGCGCAGCTCGCCTCCGTCGTGATGGCCGCCACGCAGGTCTTCGCCCGCTACCGGGCGCGCCGTGATCAGCAGCAGGCCGCGGCCGACGAGCGGTCCGCCCGGGCGCTGCGCGGCCAGCAGCGCGCCATCTACCAGCAGGCCCGGCTCGGCTGGGTGCCCGCCCTCGATCCGCGCTGGCTAGACCAGGTGGACCTGCCGCAAACCGCGCGCCTGGGGCGCCGCGGCGCCCTTCGCCGGCGCCGACCCGGCCGCCAAGTCGGCGCTGCGCAACTGCGAGGACCGGCTGCGCCGCCTGCACCCCTACGCCATGGCGCGTTACGACCGGCTCCGCGGCGACGGGCTGGGACACCGGCGGCGGCCGGGCACCACCCGGTCCATCATGACGTTTTGGCGACATTCTGCCTATAACCGCTGGACAGGAGTTATATTTCGTCCACCGCATCGAGGGGTGATTTCATATGAGAAAACAACGGTTGGGGATCGGGGCGGTAGTGGGGGGCGCGGCTTTGCTGGCGGCCATGGGCGCCGGGACCGCGCCGGCACCGACCGCGCCGGCGCCGACCGCAGCGGCCAGAGGGCTATCCCCGCAGGCCATCAGCATGCCGCGTGTGCCGGGCGTGATTACCGCGCAACGGGATGCCTCGACAGCATGCGTGCTGCCGGACGGGACGGACGTCTCCTGGTTCCACTGTTACACGCCGCAGCAAATTAGGGCGGCTTACGGGGTGAATTCGGTCGCCGCCATTTCGGTCGGCGGCCAGACCGTTCCAAACTACGGGCAAGGTCAGACGATTGTGCTCGTCGACGCGTATGGCAGCCCGACCGCGGCCGCTGACCTGCGGCACTTCCGCGACACATTCTTCCCGGCCCTGCCGGCACCGGACTTCGAGCAGATTTTCCCGCAGGGGAACCCGCAGTTCCACAACACATGCTCGAGCAACGGCTTGTCCGGGCCATGCGCGGCAGCCGGCTGGTCCGGCGAGGCCACACTCGACATCGAGTGGGCGTACTCCATCGCCCCGCTGGCGCACATCGTGCTCATGGCGGTGCCGCCAGCAGAAACCCTCGGCGTGCAGGGCTTCCCGAACCTGTTCAACGCGATCTCCGGCGAGATCAAGGCCACGCCACCGGGCACGGTGTTCTCGATGTCGCTCGCGGCCACCGAGCAGACGTTCGGGGGCGCGGCGGCGGTCCAAACGGCGAGGTTCGACCAGGTGTTCAAGGCGGGCCTGGCCAAGCACGACAACTTCTTCGCCGCCTCCGGCGACTTCGGGAGCCTAGGCATCAGCAAGCTCGCCAAGGAAAGCGGCACCTATCCGAACCCGACCGTGTGGTGGCCCGCAAGCTCGCCATACGTCGTCGCGGTCGGCGGAACCCAGCTGCAGGACGGCTGGACGTGGAACCCGTCAAGCAACGACGCGTTCACCTCTACCGGTGACCTCAACCCCGCCTACTGGGCGTTCACCAATGGCGGGCACAGCGAGGCGGTGTGGAACGAGTCGTGGGCGCCGATCGCCACCGGCGGCGGTGCCAGCGTCATCTACCCGCGGCCGTCCTGGCAGCAAGGGGTCGACCCGGGCTACGGCGATCACCGCCTGGTCCCCGACACCGCGTGGAACGCCGCGGTGAACGGCGGCGTGGATGTCTACATCACCGCCTATCCGGCCTTCAACTGCGGCAACACCACGGGCTGCTGGACCTTCTCCGGTGGCACGTCGGCTTCCGCACCGCAGACGGCCGCGCTGGCGGCGCTGGTCAACGCCGCCCGGGTGTCGCAGGGCAAACAGCCCATCGGATACCTGGCCCCACTTCTGTATCAGGGCGTCGGCTGGGCCGACTACACCGACATCGTGCCGCGGCACTACGGTTCGGCGCCAAAGACCTTCGCCGGCGCGGAGACCGGGGTGAGCGGGCCGGTGTTCAAGTCGGTCGGTGACCTGCGAGACAACCAGCTGTGGGAGGTGCCCGTGGCCGGTTACCCGACGACAACGGGGTACGACGCGACGACCGGGTGGGGCACACCTAAGGCTCCGGCGTTCGTCTCCGCGCTGGCCGCGATGCCGTAAGGCCACGACCTGTTCGTGGTCAGAAGTGGCCGCCCGCCTCACGCGGCGGGCGGCCACATGGCGCATCGCAGAACCGCCGCACGGGGCCAGTTCGCCGGTCGCGGGTTCGGGGCATTCATCGTTGTGGACACCACGCGGGCGGCACGAACGATGGGAGCCTCCATGACCGTCTCGTTTCATCTCAGCCCGGAGCAGGAGCAACTGAAGCTCGGTGCCCGTCAGTTCGCCGAAGAGCACCTGCGTCCGCTCGCCGCCGAGGTCCGCAAGGAGCCCGACCCGCTCAGGCGAGCCCTGCTGGCACGTCCAACGTTCGAAAAGGCGGTCGCCGCAGGATTCCTCAAGGGGCTCATCCCGGCGCCGTTCGGCGGAGCGGCGGCCGGCGGGGTCGAGGCCTGCATCCTCATCGAGGAGTGGGCCTGCCACAGCCCTGACTTCGTGATTTCGCTAGCAGGACCGCTCATCGCGCTCGCACCGGTCTACGAGGCCGGCACGCCGGAGCAGATCCACCGCTTCGTCGCCCCGTTCCTGGCCGACCACGGCGCTCCGGTTGCCGCCATGGCGTTCAGCGAACCGGAGGGCACCGCCAACTTCGCCGCGCCACCACCGGCGGAGGGCCTGCGCACGACTGCGGTGCCCGACGGCGATTCATGGGTCGTCAACGGCCGCAAGGCGTGGGCCTCCCATCTGGCCGGCTGGGATGGCAACGGCCCCGACGTGATGACGATCGTCTGCCGCACCCCTGGCGGGGTGTCTCTTATCGTCGCCGAACGGGAGCACCTGGCCGGCCACATCGAGGTGGAGGAGCACTGTGACCTCGTCGGCCTCCGAGGCTGCATGACGTCGCGGATCCGCCTGCACGATGTGCACGTTCCGCGGTCGAACATCCTGGGCGCCGAGGGGCAAGGTGTCCAGCTCACCTACAATGCGTTCTGGGCCAGCGGCGCGTCGATCGGCATTTTCGCCGTCGCGGCGATGCGGCAGGCGTTCGACGTGGCCTATCACCATGCGTTGACCGAGAAGCGAGGCGGCGCGGTGCCGATCATCGAGCACCAGTCCGTGGCCGATGTCCTCGCGGACGCAAAGAGCCGGATCGAGGCGGTCAGGCTTCTCGCCTGGCGTGCGCTTGATGCCGTGATCGCGCAGGACGCAGCGGGCCCCGAACTGGCCCTGCACGCGAAGATCTTCGGCTCGGAGATGGGAGTCGAGGTCATCAGCCGGCTCATGAACGTCGTCGGCGTCCAGGCCTACGACAACAACTTCCCGCTGATGGCTTACCTGTCCGAGGCCCTCGCCTACCCGATCATCGAGGGCAGCAATACCGGCATCCGTCGCCGCCAGCTCCAGGATCTGTTCCGCACACCTGGATACAACCCGCTCGGCGCCTCTGGAATGGCCTGAGCGGCGGGTTTGCCGCACCGAGCCTCTGCTCCGGCGATGAACCGCGCCGAGCACCCCACCTCCATACATCGGCTCTGCGCGGCAGAAAACTAATCCTGGGTAGCCAAGAACCGCCGCGCCGATCGTCTTGTCATGGAAAGGCCGACGGCGGCCCCCGAGGGACCCGATGGCCGGTGCTGGTGGCGCGGATATCTGGTGGCCGTAGGGAACCGGTCATGAGATGCGCTGACCTGACGTCGTGCCCGGTGAACGCAAGGAGGGGGCTGCGGCGTGCGCGGCGCGGGCCCGCAGGTCCGCGAGATCTCCGGTAAGGCCGGGCGCCGTTCACCTGGACAGCAGCCCTAATCGTCGAGTGGCGGCACTCCTATACAGCCGCGGAACGTGTTCTCCACCGCGGTGGCCCGGGCATCGCTGCCCATCGTCCCGGTCACGAAGGCGAACGCGTAGCCGCCGACGGTGCTGGCTCCGGCATAGCTGCCACCTGATCCGCCCATGCCGAAACCGTCGGTGTCCACGCCGAACCCCAGCCCCCAGGCGGTGTCCTGGCCGAAGACCGCATCCACCCCGCTGCATTGCGCCGCGGTAGCCTCGCCGAGCAGCGCCGGCGAGAGCAGCTTGCCCTGCAGCAGCGCCGCATACAGCCCGGCAGCGCCGCGGGCCGTGCCGTGGCCGTTGATGGCCGGCACCTCGGCGGCGCGCCAGGCGCTGCCGTTGACCACCACCGGATCGAACGCACCAGGCGGATTGGTCACCGCCCGCCGGTACAGCTCCGGCATTCCCGCCAGCCGGTCCCTGCAGTAGTCATCCAGGCCGGTCACCTCGACGGCGCGGGCCTGCTCCGCCGCGGTGAGCCCGACGAAGAAATCCACACCCAGCGGGCCGCATACCTGTTCGCGGAGAAAGCACCCCAGCCCGCGCCCATCGACCCGCCGGACCAGCTCGCCGACGAGATGGCCGTAAAACAGCGCCGACTCGCCATGCCCGGTCCCCGGCGCCCAAGCCGGCTCCTGCGCCGCCAGCAGCGCGCACAACCAGTCCCAGTCATAAAAAGCCTCGGTGGGAACCGGCTCATCCAACGCCACGACCCCCGCCTGATGCGACAGCAACTGCCGCACGTCGGCACCAGCCCGAAACTGCGGCCAATACCGCCGCACCGGCACATCCAGCTCCAGCTGGCCACGATCGACCAGCAACAACGCGCACACGGCCGCGAACGGCTTGGCCACCGAATAGGGCTGCACCAGGCTATCCGGCTGCCACAGCCGGGCGCATCCGCCCAGCCCCCCCACAGGTCCACCACCCACGCGCCATCCCACCACGCGGCAACCGCCGCCCCGGTCCCACCCTGCCCAGCAACCACCTGAGCGAAAACCTCGCGCACCGGCCTGAATCGGCGCCCGGCCCACCCGCCGACCTCCATCGAGCCAGTCTGCGTCACCGGCTCCACCGCCGCCACCTCGCCCACAGCCCGGTCAATTCCTGCCGTTGTGTCTCGGCCACGCTGCTCCGAGCTGACGCCGTCGCCGCCAATGAGATCCCCTCACTAGCCTGTCACCGAATGTGGCGGAACCCCGCGGAGCAGGTTCGTATAACCGCCCACAGCTCGTTCGGCGCAAGCGCACGGCTGCGGCGGTGCCTACCGGACGGTGCTTGCCAATGCCACTGCTGCGTATTGCGAGAAATCGCCTTCGAGCCGATAGGTGATCGATCCGTCGCTCCAGATGATTGTGTCGGCGCTTGCCCGTGCCGCGACCTCGTGTACCGCTGGCTGCCCCCGACTAGTCCGGGAGGTGTCGATGGTGATGATTTCCTGCGGGCCCTTGATGAAAACGCCGGGGTCGCGGGCCACTGTGACCGCGACCGCGCTCGTGCCGGATCCGAGGATCTTCTCAAACAGCGGGTGGCCCGCGTTTGCGATCTCCGTCAGGATCAGGGCGTAACCGGTATCGGCGGTAGCGTGAAGGTGCGGCCCTGCTCTGTAGGCCAAGGTCACGAGGACGGCGGCCCGGTCGCGGCGAAGGTACACATCGGTTGGGGTCGGCAGCGCGCCGGGCAGCTTTAGGTGTCGCGCCATCGCGGCGCGGGCCTCAGCGAGGGTCACCTTCGCACCTGCGTGCAATGGCACGGGCAGGCCCGCGGTCGGCGGCGGGCTGGAGCGTATGGGGGCGTGGCGGATTTCGATTCCGGCGAAACCGAACCAGGATGCGAGCGCGCGGCGGCTGTCTGGAACCGCGATGCTGACCGCTGCGGCGATGAGGAGGACGACCGCTGCCGTGAGGATTCGGCGGGCCCTGGGCGATAGGGTCCCTCCGGGCGTCCGGCGGGTCACCGGTGTTGGTTCTTGTGTTGCCAGCGCTCGGCGGACTCGCTCAGAGTAGTCGGGCGCCGGGATGTTGAGCGCTCGGGCGAGGTCCCGCAGCTCTCGTTCGACATCCGCTTTCGATCGGCGGTGGCCGGCGCTCATCGCTGTGTTCCGCGTGGTCGTGCGGGGTCGTTAAGTTCGTCCCGTAGCCGGTCGAGCGCGCGGGAGAGACGCGATTTGACCGTGCCGGCGGGCCAGCCCAGTACTTACGCCGTTTCCGCTTCCGACAGCTCGAGTAGGTAACGGCAGGTGATGACGAGGCGAGCCCTTTCGGAAAGGAACCCCAGCGCCGTTATCAGCTGGCTGTGATCCTCGGCGCTGAGAGCAGTGGACTCGGCGGAGGGGACTGACTGGGCGGCGAACGTCGATGCGGCTGGCTGTGACCGGGTGAGCCGATCTCTGAGACGTGCCTGTCGGATGTGCGAGCGGGCCCTGTTCCGTGCGCAGTTCTTCACGATGGCGAGCAACCAGGGTTTGAAGGGTGCCCCCCGCCGGAACCTGGCGAGGGCGTAGAAGGCCCGCACGAACGCTTCCTGGACGACGTCTTCGGCGTCTGCGGGTCCCGCGATCAGGACGGCAGCACGGTGGGCGGTCGCGTTGTAACGACGGACGAGTTCACCGTACGCCTCCTGATCGCCGCGCCCTGCGGCTTCGATCAGGTTCTCCTCGCTAACGGCGGTGGCGGGCCATGGGCCGCCGTCGTCTATGTGCATCCGCGGTTGCCGCGGGTCCAAGGCGCCGGTGTGGCAGCGGAGACGACATCGCTCATGGCCATAAGTCTCGCACCTGCGACGCGGCCCCGCACCGCGCTGCTGAGACCATCAAATGACCGGCGGTGCTGGCGACTGCGGACCGCGATCGGGACGACGCATGGGTGCTGAGCCTGCCGTGGGCCAGGCCCTCACGGCCACCGTCTCGGCGGCGAAGCAGGCACCATCGCGTATCCGCACGCCGGGGCGTGAGCTCCCGGGCAAGGGCCACAACGAGACAACCGGGAACGCTCGTCGCCTCCGTGGGTTATCTGACGCGGAGGCGAAGACGGAAATGACTGTCGTTGCGGACCCGACGCGGCAACCGCCGTCTGCCACGCCGGTTGTGGCCTTTACAGGTGCCGCGGCCGGCATGGCGACGATTATGGTTGCCGGTGCCGCACTCGTCACCGGCACATGGTGGCGTGCTGCCCCCGCGCCCTTCGGCGGCGGTGCGACCCTGACCGACGCGGGCAGGCTCACCGGGCTCCTCGCCGGCTACGTCGCGTTGCTCCAGGTCATGCTCCGGATCCGGCTGCCCGTCATTGAGCGCAGGCAGGGCACGGACTCGATCAACGAAATGCATCGGCTCCTCGGCGGGTACCTCATCGTGCTGATCGTCAGCCACGCCACATTGATAACGGCTGGGTACGCGATAGCGGCCAGATCATCGGTTCCCCAGGGAACTAACGACGCTGATCGCCTCATATCCCTACATCTTGTGGGCGGTGATCGCTGCTTCCCTGCTGATCGGCATCGTCATTTCCAGCCTCCCAGTCATCCGGCACCGACTGCTTTACGAGGCGTGGCACAGCCTGCATCTTCTGGTGTACGTAGCGCTGGCGCTAGCGTTCTTCCACCAGGTCGCCGTTGGTGAGCACTTTCGTCATCAGGCTGCCCTGCGTGCCGTTTGGACGGTCCTGTTCGCCGGCGTCGGGGCCGCCGTCGTCGTCTATCGGTTCCTCCGGCCCTTGTACCTTTCAATCCGGCACCGTCTTGTCGTCGGGTCGGTGGTGCACGAGACGGCGAACATCATCTCGATACGGATAACGGGCCGCGACATTCACCGCTTGCGCGCGAGTCCGGGGCAGTACTTCCGATGGCGGTTCCTGACGCCTGGCGCATGGTATCTGGCGCACCCCTACTCCCTATCCGAGGAGCCCGACGTGCGGAGCCTTCGAATCACCGTACGCATCGCTGGGCACCACACGTCGATGCTGTCGCAACTGCCGATCGGCACCCGGGTAATCGCAGAAGGGCCCTCGGGCGGGCTGATCGCACGCGCCAGCTGGGCCGGGCCGGTAACACTGATCGCGGGCGGAGTCGGCATCACTCCGCTACGCGCATTGTTCGCGACCGCGCCCTGCGCGGAGAACGCGATCACCTTGATCTACAGGGTCCATGACACGGCAGACATCATCTTCCGACCCGAACTCGAGCGCATCGCTGCCCAGCGTGGCGGCAGGGTGCACTTCCTGATCGGGCGGCGTGACGACCCGCGAAATGATCTATCGCCAGCAAACCTCACTCGACTGTGCCCGAATCTGGCCCGGTCCCGCGTCTTTGTCTGCGGACCCCCCGGCTACGCCCAGACCATCCGCGCTTCGCTGGAGTCGCTCGGCGTTCCGCGCAGGCGCGTGCGGTCGGAGTCTTTCCGAATGTGAGCAATAGGAGTTAAGCCATGAGACGCTTGGTGCTGCTCGTGAGCGGAACAGCCGTTGCCATCGGCATCGCGGTCGCGATCCGGCCCCACGCTAAGCCCCCCGCTCACCACTCGCTGGGGGGACCGAGCCCAACCGTACGGCTTGAATCGCCCTCACCTTCCGCCACGCGACGCGCCTACCCATCGGGAGTCGCGACCGGAGCGGCTGCGCACACGGACTTCGGCGCCGTCCAGGTTCGCGTGACGGTCATCCACGGCCGGATCGTTAACGTGGCCGCTCTGCGGCTTCCGCACGGGAATCAGATGGATACTGAGCTGAGCAAACCAGCCGCCCGTGTGCTTGAGCGCCGGGTGATCTCCGCTCAAAGCGCGGATGTCGATGTGGTGTCCGGGGCGACCTATACCAGCGAGGGGTACCTCCGGTCTTTGCAGTCCGCGCTCGACCGACTGTCGTGAAATCGCCAAGAGCCGACATTTGGAGCGACTCGTAGCAAAGGCTGCCGCATGCGCGCCGTCGCCGAGGCCCCCGATGCGATTCATGCATGGAAATTCGTGTGCCCGCCCGCCGTCATGAACACTTCGCCCTCGGTGTCTACCGCGATCGCCTCGTATCCAGGCAAACGCTCCAGCCACGCAACCGCAGGCCTTCCCATCGCCACGGCGGCGGTAGCGAATGCGTCGGCCTCGGTGATGTCAGGTCCAGCCACGGAGACGGTCGACCATGTGAGCGACGGCGATCCGGTAAATGGGTTGCGGATTTCACCACGGCGCTCAGTGTTGCCCGAGGTGGCAACGGAGAAATTGTGGCCTGTAATAACGCCGACGAGGCTGCCTGAACCCGCGCCGGTGGACACTCCCACCCTCCACGGCTCATCAACGGCAGGATCGGCCATAACGAGCACGTCTCCGCCCCCGTTGATGGCATGGCGCGCCGACCCGGCTCCCGCCAGCAGCTCCGATGCGCGACGGATCGCCCATCCTTTGACGATGCCGGTCGGGTCGATGCCGGTTCCGTATCTCACTGTGAACCAGCCGGAGGTGCGGCATTCGGCCTCCCTGCACAGTCTCAGCACTTCTCGCACGTCCGAAGAGCAATCGGTGAGCCGAATCCGGCCCGCGTTCAGCCGCGCGACCTGTGAGTCGGGCCGGTGCATGGAGAACAGCCGGTCGATGCGGTCCAGCTGCGCCTCGACCGCGCGCACAGTCGCCTCCGTGACAGATGTGCTGAGGACAAAGCTGAAGACGGTGCCCATGACCTCGTAGCTGTGGCGCCATCGGTCGCGCGTCATACCTGGTGTACACCCGCGCCGACTACGGTGGTTCCGGCAACCGACTCCCCTCCACACAACCCGTCGCGCCTGCCGTCAGCCGACTAGACGTATACCGGTCGCTCGGCGCGCTGCAGGGCATCCGGGCGACCCAGGGTTGCGCGGCCGCGGGATGACCCGAAGATCATTTTTCCGAACGGCCGCGCGACCTGGCACAAGCACGCTGGGACGCACGCGGTGTCGGATGGGGCACAGACACCGAACAGACCGCAAACAGGCAGAAGGCGTGGCGGATGCTATGTGCACCACCTTGCACCGTTAGGCGTCCTTACAGCGTCCCGTGTGCGACAACTAACCGTACGAACCAGGCACGGGAGTCAGTAGCAAAGCGCTTTGGCCGTGGTCTACATGGCGCTTGTCGCAGTCATGGAGGGAAATGGGCCTTTTCCGGAAGGCGCTCGGTGGCAACAGCCAAGAACGCAGCCACGACGAGTTAGCCCGCTTGGACGAGCGGCCAGCCTGGATGCAAGACGGCGTCAAGGTCGCGCTCTTGGACGGCCGCGAAGATCTTGAGGTGGTTGGCGAGTCGTTTTACCAGGACAACCTGTGGGACCTGGTCGGGGGCCGACGTTCTCCCGAAGAGCACGTGGACGTGGACATCTGTGCCGTGATGGTGGCCGAGGACGATAATCCCTATGACTCTAACGCCGTGGCGCTCTGGATTAACGGAATGAAGGTTGGTCACCTGTCGCGGAATGATGCGCGGCGGTACCGGCCGGGCCTGCTCGCGCTGCAGGAGGCCCGCGGCATGCAGATCGCGCTGCCGGGCGTCATTGTGGGTGGGGGGATGCGAGAAGATGGCCCCGGACGGCTTGGGGTATTCCTCCACCACGACCCAGCCGATTTCGGTCTGCGTCGTACGCTTTTGGCGCCACCGCCCAGGTCGAGGATGCGGACGGGGCTGTCCGACGCCGCCGCAACCGATGACGCCGACGACTCCTACGACTTGAGCTGGATGAGAGAGCTTCCAGCGGACGACATTCGAGCTATCCCGGTGCTTCGGCGGCTGCTCGCTGATGAGAATGACTGCCTGAGCCGCCACTTTATGTACGCGCGGCTGGAAGCCTTGCTCTACCGGTCCCGTGAGGCATTTACCTCCGCGCTCGATGAATATGATCAGGCCTGCCGTCAGCACGACGCCGAGATGGACGGCATTCGGGAAGCCTGCATAGCTAAATGGGGCAAGGTGCCTCTCCTGGAAACCTACCGGCAGATGGCGGTCCGGGAACAGAAGGCTAAGAACTACGAACAGGCACTCTGGTGGGCTGAGCGAGGTATCGCCATCTACGGTGGCGACTGTGCGCGGCCAGAAGCCGTCGAAGATCTACGGCAGCGGGCTGCAGCCTACAGCGCAAAGCTCGCCACGAGACCCCGGCCTGCGCACCGAGCGGATCCGTCCGGACAAACGGTGGGCGGATGACATCCGAGCCGCTGGCATCGCCCGGCGCGGCGTGCCTCACCCTTGCCTGGCAGCACCGAGACCGGCTGCTGAACGCCAGCCTTCTGCCGACCGGCACCTTCGGGGCGTGCGCCAGACCACGGACCACCGGCTGCATGAACAGCGCGAAGTGCCCACGAGGGTTGAGCAGTCGCTCCGGCGCCGGAGGCCTTCGCCGCCTGCAGGCACACCAGGCCGATCGGGCCGACGCCGACCACGAGCACCCGTGAGCCCGGTCCGACGCGCGCCTTGCGGCACGCCCAGACGCCGACCGACAGCGGCTCGACCAGCGCGGCCGCGTCATCGGACAGGCTGTCCGGTACGGGGTAGGCGAACTCCTCGTGCATCACGACGTACTCGCAGAACGCGCCGTCGATCGGCAGGGTACCGAAGAACCGCATGCGGGGCAGAGGTCGGCTCGGGTAGCGGCCGACGGATGGTGCCCGGTCGCTCCCGCTGACGCGCGATGCGGTCCGCGAGCTGGTGGCGATCGCCTCAGCGGAGCCGGTGATTGCCGGTGCGACGCGGCGGTGGCAGTCTTTTGGCGAGGAGATCCCATGCGACTGACATTTGATTCCGCGAGCGATCTGGCGCGAGCCCTTCGGCGCGCGGCGGATGCGCACGCTCAGCACGAAGAGCAGACCGGGCACCCGGACCCGGACTGGCCGTACTGGTACGCGCACTACCTCGAGCGAGAGCAGGCCGGACGCGAGCCTGTGCCCACCTTGCCGGACCGCCTTGACGGCGCGACAGTGCCCGTGGCAGTCGTTACCAGCCGCATAGAGGCGGAACTGATCGCCGGCATGTTGCGCAATAACGACGTGAAAGCAGTCGTGTCGGCAGACGATGCCGGAGGACAGTATCCAGCGCTGCAGACGCAGGGGGTTCGCGTGCTGGTTGCCCCCTCCGATGAAGCCGAGGCCCGTCGGCTCCTAGCGACCGCCGATGACACCCCTTGAGTTCTGCGCGGAATGGCGGTGAAGACAAGGATCGCCCGTCTTCTTCCTGAGGTTCATCCCTGGCGGCCACAACCGGCAACAAAATCGGCGTCAGCCCGACCGTTGCCCCGTTGACCAGCGCGAACGGCGCGGACCACGACTCAAGCGGCCGTGCGGCTCGGCCACGGCCAAACACGCCATCACCCCGGCACCCCGAAGGGACCAGGGGACTCCGGTCACATCCGCGGCCAGCCGCACGCGACAGCAGCCACGCAATGCTCCGCTGCCCAGCTTGCCGCAACTCACTAGTCATCGCGCACTCGCGTGGCGGCGGCGCGGTTCCGCACCACGTTGTGGCAGGAGGCGGGGCACGGTACCGAATGCTAACGACGTTGTGCACGATTGAGCCGCGGAGGTGCTGGCCTGGAGTGCGTGGCTGGTGATCGTCAGCGGTCGGCGCAGCGGTCGGAGACCAGTGCGGTGATGGCGTGCATGGTCTGTTCGAAGTATTCGCGGCGTCCG